>Ga0326727_10001149_pt1 | contig 101759 bp, 76 predicted proteins | sample MB2enrmetagenome_FD_207643 | JGI IMG/M metagenome (GOLD analysis project Ga0326727, IMG submission 207643) | Lab enriched peat soil microbial communities from McLean, Ithaca, NY, United States - MB29MY | ecosystem: Environmental > Terrestrial > Soil > Wetlands > Peat | place: USA: New York... | reverse complement strand
AATTCCTGACGAATGAGTCGTGGCTTACTTCAAGCAACACCGGCGCCGTTCATCTCACCACCCATCCCTCCGGGGTGAGCGTATCGCAGCCGCTTTCGTTCAATCCAGCCAAGGGCTACCACCGATATGGCTTTTTGTGGGTATCCGGGGCGTTGTCCTTTGTCGTGGATGGCACGATTGTGCGTACGGTTACCAGCAGCGATGTGGTCTTGCCGGCCGATGGAGTGTGGATTATGGCCAACGCCTGGTCGGGCAATGCCAGTTGGGGCGGCGGCCCGCCGACGGCTACGGAATCGGGAATTTACGATTATATTGAGTTTTGGCCGAATGCCACTTCTCCGCAAACCCACTGAGCATTTTTGACCATCACCGGCGAAGCCGGTAGATGTAAACAGAAAGGCGCCCGGCTAACAACCGGGCGCCTTTCGTTTTGAAGGCCGGGAAAACCGGAAGCCGGCGGAGCGGCGGACACGAGATACGCAGGCTGGCTTTCTCCCCAAATGTAGCGAGCGCGTACCCGCAGAGGCGGGCAGCTTAAGGCGAATCGTCCATCGAGATCGGCATCCCAGCCCACCGTTAACAGTAATATGCCGGCTCGTAATGGCTTTTGCACGGCTTGTAACGGTTTTAACATTGACTTCCGGAAAATATCGCTGTAACATTTTTTCGGTCGTTCGCCTCCGTCAGGCAGTCGGCGGAGAAGCGGTTCGCGACTATCGACCCGCGTCGTACGGGCGTCGATCCATCCGAAGCACATTTGTTAACTTAACGGATTAAATTTAAAAGGAGAAACATATGCGAAAGTGGCTTACGGCTACTTTTTTAGTGCTTAGCGCCTTCGGTTCGAGCGCGCTGGCGCAGGACACAATTTGGAGTAATTCGACCACGCCGTCGACGCCCGATAGCGGCAACACGACGGCCCAAACCATCGGTACGGTGTTCCAATCCAGCGTGGCCGGGCAGATTACCGGCCTCCGGTTCTACAAAGCGGCGACCAACACCGGCACCCACGTTGGCGGGTTGTATACCGACACGGGCACGCTGCTGGGGCAGGTGACCTTCAGCGGCGAGAGCGCCTCGGGCTGGCAGCAGCAGAATCTGACCACGGCGGTCAACATCAGCGCCAACACGAATTACGTGGTGGCCTATGTAGCCCCCGGTGGCCACTGGGCGGCAGACGTCAATTACTTTAACAGCGCCTACACCAACAGTCCCCTGACGGCGGTGGCAACCAGTTCCGACAGCATCGGCAACGGGAGGTATAACGGCGGAGGATCGTCGCTGTCGTACCCGAACTACGCCTACAACGCGACAAACTACTACGCGGACGTGGTATTCAGTCCCTCCTCCGGCGGCAGCGTGCCGGGCGCGCCGAGCAACCTGACGGCGACGGCGGCCTCCTGCTCGCAGATCAACCTGAGCTGGACCGCCTCGACCGGAACCGTGACCGGCTATTACGTCTACCGCAACAGCAGCCAGGTGGGCACGACCTCTTCCACCTCCTACAGCGACACGGGCTTGGCCGCCAGCACGCAGTACTCCTACTACGTGGTGGCTTACAACTCCAACGGCAACTCCGGCAACTCCAACACGGCCCAGGCCACCACGCCGGCTTGCGCTTCCTATAGCATCTGGAGCAACTCCACCACCCCGTCGAATCCCGATAACGGCAATACTACGGCGCAAACCATCGGCACGGTGTTCCAATCCAGCGTGGCCGGGCAGATTACCGGCCTCCGGTTCTACAAAGCGGCTACCAACACCGGCACCCACGTTGGCGGGTTGTATACCGATACGGGCACGCTGCTGGGGCAGGTGACCTTCAGCGGCGAAAGCGCCTCGGGCTGGCAGCAGCAGAACCTGACCTCGGCGGTCAACATCAGCGCCAGCACCAATTACGTGGTGGCCTACCTCGCCCCCAATGGCCACTGGCCGGCAGATGTCAATTACTTTAACAGCGCCTACACCAACAGTCCCCTGACGGCGGTGGCGACCAGTTCCGACAGGATCGGCAACGGGCGGTATAACGGTGGAGGATCGACGCTGTCGTACCCGAACTACGCCTACAACGCGACAAACTACTACGCGGACGTGGTGTTCAGCTCCTCCTCCGGCGGCAGCGTGCCGGGGGCGCCGAGCAACCTGACGGCGACGGCGGCCTCCTGCTCGCAGATCAACCTGAGCTGGACCGCTTCGACCGGAACCGTGACGGGCTATTACGTCTATCGCAACAGCACCAAGATCGCCACGGTGTCGACGACTTCCTACAGCGACACGGGCCTTTCAGCCAGCACGGAGTATTCCTACTACGTCGTCGCTTACAACTCCAACGGCAACTCGGGCAACTCCAACACCGCCCAGGCCACCACGCCGGCTTGCGGCACTGTGCCCGGAGCGCCCTCGAACCTGACGGCGACGGCGGCCTCCTGCTCGCAGATCAACCTGAGCTGGACCGCTTCCACCGGCACGGTGACGGGCTATTACGTCTACCAAAACAGCACCGAGATAGGCTCGACCGCATCGACCTCTTACAGCGCCACGGGCCTGGCGGCGAGCACGGAGTATTCCTACTACGTGGTGGGCTACAATTCCTACGGCAGCTCCGGCGACTCCAACACCGCGCAGGCGACCACGACGGCGTGCAGCAGTGCGTTGTTTGACGAGGAGTTCAATCCTCCGAACGGATCATCGTCGCAAGTCGGAACAGCGGGACTTACCACGAATGACGGTATATTCCAAATTGCCGGGCCATGGGTGGGAAGCGGCAGCAACGAACTGGAGCCATCGCTTGCGGAATTCACAACCGCCGATCCCTCCGGGCTAGGCCAGCCCTCGACCGGATACCTCACCCTGTCCATAGCTCCTAACACACCTCTGGAAGGATCGGAAATCCAATCATTGACGCTGCCAGGTTACGGATACGGATACTATGAGGTGCGAATGATCGTCGACCCGATGCAGGTGGCGGGAGGATGCATATCCTTCTTTTTGATACAGGCGGGGGGGACAGAGCAAAATAAGACCTATGGTCCCGGCGAGTTCGATTTTGAATTCCTGACGAATGAGTCGTGGCTTACTTCAAGCAACACCGGCGCCGTTCATCTCACCACCCATCCCTCCGGGGTGAGCGTATCGCAGCCGCTTTCGTTCAATCCAGCCAAGGGCTACCACCGATACGGCTTTTTGTGGGTATCCGGGGCGTTGTCCTTTGTCGTGGATGGCACGATTGTGCGTACGGTTACCAGCAGCGATGTGGTTTTGCCGGCCGATGGGGTGTGGATTATGGCCAATGCCTGGTCGGGCGATTCCAGTTGGGGCGGCGGCCCGCCGACGGCTACGGAATCGGGAATTTACGATTATATTGAGTTTTGGCCGAATGCCACTTCTCCGCAAACACACTGAGCATTTTTGACCATCACCGGCGAAGCCGGTGGATGTAAACAGAAAGGCGCCCGGCTAACAACCGGGCGCCTTTCGTTTTGAAGGCCGGCAAAACCGGAAGCCGGCGGAGAGCAAAGCGGAGATACATGCAGGCTGGCGTTCCCCACAGATGTAAGTACGCATAACCGCAGGAGCGGGCATTCTAATATAAAATCGCCAACAAGGCGCGTCACCGAGCCGCGGCCAGAGGCAGCGGTGACAACGCGCGGCGGCGATACGCTTCCGCGTGTACCGTCCGGGCCGCCGCCACCATCTCCGGATACACGCTGTCGGTGACCGTCACGAATCCGGTGTTGAAGTTCTCGCCGTCGCCCCGGCCGGTCAGCGGCTCATCGCCGTACTCGAAAAAGTGGCAGCCGACAAACGCCGGGCGGTCCACCACGCTGCGCACGTATTGCTGGTACATCCGCGCGCGGTCCGCCTGGCTGCTCGCTCCCAATACTCCGGGGTAGAACATCCCGCGGTCCAGCGCTCCGAAGTTGAACTCGCCGATGATCGCCGGCTTGTCCAGGCGGTTCAGGAAATCCCAGCGGGCGTCCACGCGCGGCAGGTAAACGTTGAAGCCGATCACGTCGCAGTACTGGGCGGCCACTTCTTCCACTTCCGTCGTGGTCCAGGCGAAATCTTCCCTCACCAACCAGGCGAACCGCGCGCCAAGATACAGGTGATTGGGGTCGTATTTCTTCAGCGTGTCGCGGATTGTGCAGAAATATCGCACTGCCAGTTCCTTCACGAACGCGCCCATGTCCTGGCGCGCCGCGGCGGTGAAATCGCCCTCGTGTACATAGGGCTTTTCGAGCAGTTCTGCCCACGAAGCCAGCTTCGCGTTCCAGGCCGCGTTCAGCTTTTCGATGCCACTGTAGCGCGCCTGGAGCTCGTCCACCAGCGCCCGCTTGGCAGGCGACGCCGCACCGAGCGAAAGCGCCTCAATCGCCAGCGCATACCGCGTGCGCTCGTTCCGCATGAACCCCCAGGGCAACTCGTTGTCCACGAAATACCCGATGAGCCACGGGTCGTTGCGCCGCTCGGCGGCCAGCGAGCGCAGGCTCTGGTCCACCGCCTCGGGGAACCGCGGATCGAACGTGTCGTATATCTTCAGCACCGGAAATGGAGGGATGTTCGCAAGCTGCTCCATGGGGCCGCGCACGTTCAGAGTCCCCACGTACGGCGCCCTTTTCAGGTCGTACAGACGCCGGTCGCTCCAGTTGCCGATGGTATTGAACCCCCATGCCGACAGGCGCGCCATGGTCATTGCCTGCCAGGAGCCATCCCATTCCGGGCCGTACTTCCGCTCGAGGTTGGCCGCATAGAAGTCGAAAAAGCGGGGAAGCGGCTGGTTCCCTGCCCCAGCAGGCGCGCGCCTGCGCGAAACCCGAAAATGCTCCGCCAGCGGATCGCCCTCGCCCGGCAGCCATTCGAACATCTGCTCCCGGCCCTCGACCCTGGTGGCGCCCTCGCTCGGATTCATCGAATCCAGCCCCAGCGAAAAGAACAGGTGGCCGCTCGGCGTGACCAGCCACCACTTGCCGTCCCGCTTTACCGTGCGGAAGTACCCGGCCGCCTCGAGCCTCGGTCCGGCCGCCCATCCGCCGTACTCGTCGCGGTCCGGCATCGCCGGCTGCGCCTTCAGTTCGGCCTGCTCGTCCACAAGCCGGGCCTTGAGGTCCGCTTCACTCTTCACCTTGCCGGGCCAGTCCGCGCGGGTGTACTGGCCGAAGCGATCCACGATCTTCTCGTAGGAAACCGCCGGCCCCAGCCGGAGGTTGTCGAAGACCACCGTTCGCGGCCCCCCGAGCTGGCTCATGGAAATCCGCACCGCCGCGATTCTCGCCAGGTCCACGGGCTTGTGGTCGGCCTCCAGGATACGGAAATTGCCAACCGGCGGTTCGCCCTGCATGCCCATCTGCATCGGCGGCGGCGCATTCAGCGACAGCGAAAAGCTGCCCTCCTCGTTCGGCCGAAGCGCCCACCAGGTCCGCCCGGTGGTTCCGGCGCCGGCCTGGTCCCGCACTTCGACCGAAAATATGACCGGCTCGCTGGAGGTGTTGGTGGCATCCAGCACCAGCGAACCGTAGCCCCGCCAGTCGCCCGCCCGCACCGGGATCTCGATCCGTGATTCTTCGCCCGCTTCGAACCGCCCTTCGAGCGCGAACCGCCCCTCGGTAGCATGCGCCGTCACGCGCCGCACGGTGGCCCCGGTGGTCCGGATGCCCTCGACTTCAGCCACGGTCTCGAAGGAAGACACCTGCCGTAGTTTCTCAACCTGCGCACCCGCCGCCAGCACGATTCCACACAACACCAAGCCCGCCGCTCTCATCTTCCAGCCTCCGTGGTTAGAGGTTATCTTCTCATAGCGGCAACGACGCTGAGAGCGTGATCCGCTTCCCGGCGCCGTCTTCGATTACGATCTGCCCGTTCTCCATCCGAAGATTTACGACCTTGCCGAAGACCTCGGGCGTGTGCGCGTAGAACAGCAGAAAGTTGGAGCGCAGAATCGATTTGGCCGGCAGCCAGCGAAAAGTGGGCGCGCCGAACATGCCGTTCCTGGCGACCGCCTCGCGGCGCGGCTCGTCATAGGGCTGCGTGCTCAACTCCAGGCCGCGGGCGAATTTGCCGGTGGCCGGATAGCTCCCCCAGTTCTGCACCCACGGGAACTCTTCCCGCTTGAAGACATAGCCGATAACAAGGTGCTTGACGGTGTTGACCGAGGCAATCCAGCCGAGCCGCAAGCCGGGATCAACCAGGACGGTGGCGTGGTCGAGGTAATGAGGATTCTCCGGTGGTGCGGTCAGGTCGATCCATTCGCCGCCGAGGCCGGGCGCCATCGGCCAGGTGAAGTCCCGGCCCGAAGCCAGCCGGCGGGTCATGGCGCTCGGCCCGGTCTCCTGGTAGGGACGGGTCTGCGCGCGGCTCCCGGAAAGGCTCGACACGGTTGCGCCGGCTTCGAGAAAGGGCGAGCCGATCGTGGTGTGCTCGGCCCAACTGATGGGCCGGTCGAAGGCCAGCTCGCTCTCCAGCGCGCTTTCCACGTAGATCACGTTTTCGCCCTCCACCATCCGCAGAGTGCGCGCGAAGTTCTCATGCACAAGCGGCAGGTGCGCATGAAACGCGAGCGTGCCGGTGTGCCCGTCCTTGCGCGACTGGAGGATTTCCCAGGGCTGCTCGTACGCTTCGCCGTGGCCGGGGAGTCCCGCCGCCTGCTCCTCGGCCGAGCCCGGGCCGAAACCGTCCACGCAAACGAAATGGCCGAACGCCTCCCCAAACCGGTTCGCTTCTCCAGCCTCCCGGGCGTTGCGGACCGGGTTCCACAGCGGGCTGAGCCTTTCGGCATCATCCAGGAGCACGAGATTCACGAAGGCGCCGCCCTGCTGGTTGATAGTGAGCTCGACTTTGCCGTTCGCGATGGTCACCACGGGCCGCTGTTCGAACACCGCTTTCTGATGAAACGGAGTTTGTCCGCTCGCAGCCGCCAGGGCCAACATCGGAATCAATTCACGCATGACCGGTCCCCAAAGCGCCGTTTGCGATGCGACATCAGGCTGACGCTTTTTCCGACGCTCTTTCCTTCAGCTTCAGCTCACCGACGCCAGCGCCGACGCCGGCGCTTTGGCAGATTGTCCCCCAGATTCAACCGGTGGGCCACGTCGCTGGCGATCTGCTTCGTGCTCTCACCCGTGTATTTCCACGCGCGGGCGAGTGTCTCACGGTCGCCGGCCCACGATTCGAAGATGCCGACGTGCAAGAGATTCACCACCTCAATGTCCTGTGCTCGCGCCATTTCTTCGAGGAAAGCGAAAACCCTCCGCAGCAAATCCTTGTCGACATTGGCTTTTAAGAGACTCCCTACAAACGGTTTGAGCACCAGTCCGAAGTCCATGTGCGGAGGCGGTTCAGGCCCTATATCCTCCTGGAGCGCATCGTGCTGTCCTCTGATCTCCGGAAGGGCTGCCAGGAGCGAATCTACAAACGCGCGGTACCGCAGATCTGCCAACGTCTTATCTCCTTGGCTGTGTTTGGGGCCAATTCGGGAACTGTCCCCGAGGTGGCTCAACGAAGATGCTATCACGGACCGCTGGGCGCGGCGGCTGCGAGGCAAGCTTCTCCTCCGCCACACCTGTGCCGCCCGTTCGCACCCCGGAGGCGCGCAAATCCTTGTTCGAGCCAACGATTACCGTCAAGAAACGCGGCATGGGGCTGGGGCTCTCGATCGCGCGCAAGAACGCGCTGCTCATGGGCGGCGATATCACGCTTATCGCAAGCACTCTCGGCGGAGCCGCCTTCCGCGTGGTGCTGCCGCAGACCATCGGCGATCAGCCATCAGCTATCAGCCACACTCGGGCGGACGCCTCTCGGTCCCCCCTGAAGCCGGTGCTGCCGCACGAGCACAACCTGATAGCTGATCGCTGACCGCCGATGGTGTGAAAGCGGTAAAGGAACCGCGGGGACTGGAGACCAGACACAAAAAACGCGCCGCGGTCCGGGAGCTGACTCCCGAACGCGCGGCGCGCGAGTCACAAAGCGTGACTAGCTACATAAGCGGGACCACATAGATGTGGAACCCGTAGGTCCCAAAGTTGTCGGTGATCGTCGCCCCGGTAATGGGGATGGTCCGCGATTCGCCGTACACCGTGGCGGACGTAGCGTTGCCGATCCCATTCAGCACGATCTGCTGACCATTGCTGGGGTTGGGAGACAGGTTCAGCACGAAGAAGTACATATTGTTGCTGGCATCGATTCTCCAGGCCACCTCCAGCGGCGCCGGTACACTGGCGCGGACCGACGGAGGATCGATCTGGCCCTGCAGAATGCTCGCCAGAGCGGTGGTCGTAGCGTTGTGAATCGCATACTCGGCGATTAGGTTGTCGCCCGCGTCGGCCGGGTCGTACGAGCTGGGCGGCATATTGTCGTATTCGAAGGGAGGGGGAGTTCCGATCAGTTCAGGGAACAGGTAGATCCCGCGGCTGCCGTGCAGGATGCCATCCCACCACTCGGCCCGGAACTGGTCCCGGCTAGCCACACCGCAACCCACGCAATAGGGCAGGTACTGGTTGGAGGCCTCGATGTAGCCCCAGTGTGGCTTGCCCGAGAGCTGCCACTTGCGGTCCTCAGATTTGCCGACCCAGTCCAGCCGGTCCGGACGGCCGAACCCCGTGACTGGGTAAACGTCAGACTGGATCCAATCGCCGGCGGCTTGCAAGGCGTGGTAGCAGGTCATATTGCAACCGCCAGCCAATCCCGGCAGGAAGCCGGCCGCGAAGTTGAGCGCTACATGCACCGGGTGGCCGACGGCCGCGGAGTCGGTCGTCCAGGTGTTGTATTTTGTCGTCAGGCTGTTGAGAACGGAGGTGTAGTTGTTATCGACGATGCCGCCGTCCGGCTCATCCGCCTGGTGCCAGGCCAGCAAGTAGCTCTTTTGAGCATCACTCTCCAGGGAGCTCGTGCTGCTACCGTTGGGCGACCGGTCCATCCACAAATGCGCCGCCTCAGCGGCGGTCGTCCAGGCAGTGGCACTGCTGCCCGCACGGCTCAGCGCAGTAGATCCGCGTGTCGCCCAGACCGACAGGTGAGTGTTGATCTGGTCGTCCGGGCCCTGCGGGAAGAGATTCTGGAGTATGGGCGGTAAGGGCGTGTACGGCGCGATCGAATCAGGATTGAAGACCACATCCACCAGCATGTTGGTGGATTGCCCGGTGGGGTAATAGACCGGGTCTACACCCTGTTCTCCCGTCGGGAAGGCCGGGACAGAGGTATGCAGCATCACACCGTTGATGCCGTCCAGACCATCGTTGATCGCCGTAAGCGTCCCGGTCAGATTGGTATATCCGAGGTCGGTGAAGAAATCCGGCCAGAGGGCATAGTTGCCCGTGGGGGTGTTATACGACGCCACGTAGGTGACCCCCGGCGTGAGCGTCACCGGCGTAGCGAACATGACTTGTTGCCAGCCGGCGGCCGTTTCGTTCGTAAAGGTGGCTTGCGCCAGCAGGGCGCCCGAATTCGACCACAGGCTCCCCACATGCACTCCCGTGTTGGTGCTGGCCTTATAGAACCGAATGCCCGCCAGGGTGCCACCCACTGACGCCCGGAACCGCATGCCCACTTCGGTCGGCTGCGAGTCTTCGGAAATCGAATCGGGGTCGAGGGATGGTTCAAAGATGGTTACGTAGCCGGCGCCGCCGCTCTCCGTACCGCCGAGGTTGGAAAGCGGAATATTCAGCGCCGCGCAGCACGCCGTAGTAGCCAGTTGCAGGTTGCCCGTCGCCGCGCCAGCGGCCGCCGGAGCGAACTGCACGGTGAGGCTGAGGCCGCTCGGCGTCACCAGCACCGGCAAGGCCGGCGGGCTGACTAGGCTGAAGCCCGACCCGCTAATCGTCGCCGTATTGAGCGTCACGTCTCCACCGCTGGCCGTCAGTTGGATGGTCTCCTGTTCGGAGTTCCCCGGTGCGACCTGATCGAAAACCAGCGCCAGCGGGTTCGGCGTAAGAGTCGTATTGGCAACCCCGATCGCCGACAGCGGCACCGTGATTTCGGAAGCCACCGTGCCTTTCTGGAACAGGAACGCCACCGAACCACTCTGGCTGCCCAGTGCGGCGGCGCTAAAGCTGAGCGGGAAAGTGACCGTCGATTCCGCGTCCACCACCAGCGGCAAAGTCAAATTCGCCGGCACGCCATACCCGACTGGTCCTTCGATAAAGGCGTTCGGCGCGCCCAGGCTGAACCCCGTCCCGTTTACCGTGGCCGAGGTAATCGTCATGCTGATCGTGCCGGTGTTCTTGAGCGTGAGGGTCGCCGTGGCGGCCGCTCCGCCCACCGGTACTTCGCCCAGCGCCACACTGGACGGGTTGACGCTCATGCCGCCCGGCGGGGTGAGAACCGCGCTCGCCGGAGCGAATACCACATCCACCCAGTAGTTCGCCGCACTCCCATTGGAGTTCCCCGGGAAGGTCGGCACAGAGGCGGGCACCATGCACCCATCGTAGCCGCCACCAGCCGACTCGGCGGTCCCCGGCAGGTTCGCCAGCGCCGTCAACTGCGCCGTGCTGCCGTTGATGTAACCGGCCGAGGCGAAGTAGTTGGCATTATCCGAGTAATGCCCCACACTCGTGTTGTAGGAAGCTACATAGGTCGTATTGGGCATCACCGGGATGGGCGTGGGAAAGTTCGCCTGCTGCCAGCCCGAGGCCGTTTCGTTGCTATAGGTCACCTGACCCATCAGCGTGCCCGTATTGCTCCACAGGCTGCCCACGTGCGTCCCCGTATTGGCGGCCGCCTTGTAGAAGCGCAGACCCAGGATGCTCCCACCCGTGGTGGTGCGCAGCCGGAAGCGCACTCCCACTTCCGTGGCTTGCGCCTTTCCCGAGTCCAGCGTGGCCGGCGTGGCCGTGGAGGGCCAGATCGTCGATTCCGGAATCGGGTTCGGCGTGTACGCCACGTCTACCCAGAAATTGGGGTAGCCCCAACTGTCCAGGTCTTCATAGTTGGGGCTGGCTGGGTAACCGGGACTGCCCGCGTAGGCATACACCCCGTTGACCCCGGCCGTGGAATCCCGCAAGGCGGTCAGATCCCCGGCCGCGTTTGTGTAATTCGTGGTGAAGAAGGGTGTTTCATGCCCGAACCACCAGCCCGTGACCGAGGGGTTTCCCGAGGCGGTGAAGTAAGAAGCCACATAGACGGTCTGGGCGGTGACGGGTATCGGCGTCGCAAAATCTGCCTCTTGCCACCCGGTAGCCGTTTCGCTGGTGAAGGTGACTTGCCCCAGCAGAATCCCCGTCTCCAGCCAGGTGGGCTGATTCACGCCCGGTTTCTGCGTATTGGGCAAGCGCGAACCCGTGTACAGCCACAAGCTGCCCACGTGCGGCCCCGAATTGGCAGTCGACCCTTTATAGAAACGAATCCCGGAAATGACGCCGTTATAGACCGGCTGGAATTTAACCCCCAGCTCCATCGGCAGGTTTTCCCCCGTGCTCAGAACATCCGGCGTCACCGCTACGGGGAAGATGGTATCCGCGGCCTGGAGGCCGGCTGCCCCCAAGCTAAGCGTGAGTAAGAGAGCAGACGTCCAAAGCACTGCCTGGCGTAGCCGCGCCTGGCTTAGCAGGCGCTTGCGCCGGCGGACGATCCCGGTCAGGCCGAGCAGTCCGGCCGCCAACAGCAACAAGCTCAAGCTGCCCGGCTCCGGAGCCGTGGTGTTATTGGCCAGCACCGCCGGCTCACCGTCGCTGTATTCGTATACCACGTCCCCCGGCGACACCCCCGTAATCAGGGACCGCACGTACTCATCCGTTTCCACCGGCGTGAAGTCGCCAATGCCAATCCCCGACCCGTTCACTTCCTCCAAACTCAGCCCGTTCGCATCGTCACCCAGCGGACCCGCGTTGCCCGTGATCAGCCCCAGCCCCAGGTACAGACTCGGGTCAAAGTACACACCCCCGTTCGTGGTCAACGCCTCCGCGCCGCCCGTGTACTCCCCTACGAAACCATGCCCACTGGCCGCCGCCACCAGAATCGCATTCAAAACAATTTGCGAAATGTTCGCGTCCTGGATGTATGCGCCGGGATCGCTCGGATTGGGAACCACCTCGGCGGTGTCCAGCACATCGAACCAGTTGTTGGGAAAGGCGAAGGCCGTGCCGCGGGGCAAATCGTACTCGGTGCCCACATACGCCACAATGTTGGCCACGGCGGCCGGATCCAGAGGATCGCCCGGCCCTCCCGCCACGGGGCTCACCACTACGGCTTTGAATGCGTTCAACGCCCCAGGCGTATCCAAGGTGCCGGTATCGATCGCCACAACGCTGCAGCCCGAACCTGTCAGTAGAGTGCCAATGCCGCTGCTGTCCGTGAGATCGCCACCGTTATACACCGCGACCGTGCAGGGACCGGCACTTGCCATCGAAGCTAAGGCGCAAAGCAGACCTAATAGCAAACCTGCCGATAAGAAACGTTGCGAGAATTTCATTTGCTACTCTCCTGTCCGTAAGAAACGCACACGACCGCTCTCGGAATACAAAACGCCCCTGAGTATACGCTACATTTGGGGGTTTCTTGAGGACTTTATCGTTCTCTTTTGGACGACTGGTACTATTCGAGGTACTCGGGCAGGCATACCTGCATTGGCCGGCATGTACTCCATTGCGCGGTACTATTGTAGGTGCGGGAAGCGTGACCGGCTGGACGTCCTCTTCCTCTGAAAACGGCGGCGCTCCTGCCCGGCCAGCCCCCGCGCCGGCTCCGCTGCCGCACATTTCTGCAACGTCCCCCGTTTCGGAAAACAGCAGAGAAACGCCAACCAGTCGCCGAATGGACGGGTACGATCAGCGCGGCCACGGCAGCAGGCTGGCCCCACAAGCGGGTGCCCGCGCCAGAAACAGCTTCCAACGCAGATTACTGTTCTTTCGTTGTTGTCCCCAAGTCTTCTACACGGCAATCCGCGGAGAGCGGGGCGGCCAGCCCCGCTCAAAACAGGTACTTGAGCCCCACCTGGATCTGCCGCGGCGGCCGGGTGCCGTAAGCATTCGCGGAAAGCACCTGGCCGAAATCCGCCGAGCCGAAAACATGGCTCGGAATATCGAAGTTCGGATGGTTGAATATGTTAAAAACCTCGCCACGAACCTGCAAGCGGTGGCCTTCGGCCCGGAATGGAAAGCTTTTGGACACCGAAAAATCGAGATTCGTATATCCTGGGCCGGTCAGAATGTTGCGGCCCGCGTTACCGAACTGCGTAAAGCCGGGCGCGCCGGGAGCCGGCATGGCAAACGCGCAAGGGTTAAACCAGCTTTCGGTCGTCTCGACGGCATCGGCCGCCAGCCCGCCTTGCGAGATGGTCGAGTGGCAGAGTGGATTCGGATTCGCCATCACCGGACCGGCCTGCATGGGATTGGCGATCAGGTCCGGCCGGCACGGGGCGCCGAACGCGGCGGCGGCGCCCTGGTCCTGCAAGCAATAGGGCAGGTTCACGGTGAAGGGGGATCCCGTCTGCGCCGTCAGAATCCCGGCCGTCTGCCAGTCGGAGAAGATGAACTTGCGCAGCCCTGCTTGCCGGGCTGACTTGCGGCCAAACGGCAGTTCATAGACCATGCTCAGAACCGCGCGATGCGCGGCGTTGAAGTCCGACAGAGCCCGCTCCGCGCGCAGGTCTTGCGAGTCCTGCGGCAGACCGGAGCCGACGCTGCCGCCCAGGGCGGCCGAAACGTCGTCGATGGACTTCGAAAACGTATACGACGCCAGGAAGGCCAAGTCGCGGCCCACGCGCTTCTCGGAGTGGAACTGGAGCGCATTGTAGCTGCTGTCGGCGCGCGACTCCACTTCGAGGATCGAGGAGAACTGCGGATACGGGTTCACACCCGTCAACGGATTGGTCTGGTTCAGATCGATTGGATCCGGCAGGTGCGTACCCTTGGAGCCGACGTACGACAGGTCGATCATCCAGTTGGGTGCGACTTCATACTGCAGGTCGGCGTTCCACTGCTGCATGTACCCGTCGCGGAAGTTGCGCGCGATCGTGTTGGTCCAGTCCAGCTCGCCGGGCTGGTTCAGGATCGTCTGGATGGTCGCCGCGCCGGTGAAGTTGGGGTTCAAAAACAGCTCGTAAAACGGCGGGTTGGCGCGCGGGAAGATGCTGAGGTTGAAGATGCTCGAGTCGTAGAAGATGCCGTAGGCGGAACGGACCACCCAGCGCTCCGACTTCATCGGCCGCCAGGCCACTCCGATGCGCGGCGCGAAATCGGTGAACGTGCTGTTGTAAGTAGCGCGCGGAACGCCGTCGGTGCCGGCCTGGATGAACTGGCAGTCCGGCATGGGCGAGCAGGTCAGCGAGTTTGCGCTCAGATCGGGGACGCTGAAGCGATTGTGCGTCTCGACCGGCGGGCTCTCGTACTCCCAGCGCAAGCCGACGTTCAGCAGCAGGCGCGGCACCACGTGAATGTCATCCTGGATGTAATACCCCATGCCGACGCTGCGCAGGCTGTTGTAAGTGTTGCCCGCGACCGAGAGAGCATAGTCGGGGATGCCGGAGAGCAACTGCACCAAGGCATCCACCGGGGTCTGGCACTGCCCGCCGCACTGGAAGCTCCACTCGCCGCGCGCCACGAAGTCAAGGTAATTGTTCACCTGGATGTCGCGGATGTCGCCGCCGAATTTGAACTGGTGGCGGCCCGAGGTCCAGGCTAGGTTGTCCGAAAGATTTACGGTGGTGTCGTAACGGTCCTGCGGATAGTTCACCGGTTCGCCGATGCCGTCGAAACCGAAAAGGCTGACGTTTGGCGCGCCGAGGTCGACGGGTCTGGTCAGCACGTCGGGGAAGCCGAGCTGGGCACTGATGTTGTCGCCGGAATTCTGCTGCAGAACTCCAGCCCGCATGCGGTTGAACCCAAAACGGAATTCGTTGACGGCCAGGTTGGTCAGCACGTGCGTCCAGTCCAGACCCCCGTTCTGCCCGGTGTTGAGTGTGTTGCTGCCATAGCCGGGCAGGTTGGTGAACGAATTGACCGGATCGAAGGGGTTGAAACGGTCCTCGTCGAACACCGCGTAGTGCAGGGAAAGCGTGTCGTCGCGCTCAAAGTGATGATCCAGCTTCGCCAGGCCGAGGTGTTCCGAATTCTGAATGACCGGCGCGGAAACATATGTAGTCGAAGTCGCGAGATCCGCACCGGCGTTGGCCGCCGGATATAAGTTGAGGATCGCCAGGCCGGCCGGGTTGGCATAGGCGGCGGGCACTGCTCCGAGGGCTTCCTGGCGCTCGACCTGTGAAGGCACCGTGGCTTCGCGGGTGGTGGCCTGGCGCAACGCGAGCTGCTCGTAGGAGACGAAGAAGAACGTCTTGTCCTTCTTCACCGGCCCGCCAAAGGTTCCACCGAACTGGTTGCGGTCGAAGCGCGGAATCGGGCCGCACGTGCCCGGCACGGAGCCGGGCCCGCAGTCCGGCAGATCGAAAAAGTTCTTGGCGTCCATGTTGCGGTTGCGGAAGAACTCGAACAGGCCGCCATGGAACTGGTTGGTGCCGCTCTTCAGGACGACGTTCACCTGGGCTCCGCTGGCGCGGCCGAACTCGGCTGCGTAGTCGCTGGATTGCACCTTGAACTCCTGAATAGCGTCGATCGAGGGCAAGACGACGTACTGGTTGATGTATGGGTCGTTGTTGTCCACGCCATCGAGCAGGAAATTGTTCGCCTGCTCGCGGGCGCCGTTGACGCTAATGGCTCCGCCTTGCGTCGAGTTCTCCGAGCCTTCGACCGGCAACTGGCTGCCTGGAACCAGCAGCGCAAAAGTAAGGAAGTTGCGCTCATTCAGCGGCAGCTCCCGGACCTGGCGGCCGTTGATGACCTGGCCCAAGGTTGACGTGTCGGTCTGTACCAGGGGCGGCGTGCCGGTCACCGTCAGCTCTTCGCTGGAGATGCCGACCTCGAGCGCGAAATCGACGCGTGCCGTCTGATCGACGTCCAGGCTGACGTCGTTGTGAACGCTGCGCCGGAAGCCCTGCTTTTCGACCGCGACCCGGTAGTGGCCGGGCGGCAGAAGCGCGACCGTGAAATCGCCGTCGTCATTCGTCAGCGTCTCACGGATGGCGTTGGTTTCCTGGTTGCCGGCCGTAACCCGGGCTTTCTGAACGACCGCTCCGGTGGGATCAGTCACTGTACCAGTAATGGTTCCGGTGGGACCCGTGGCAAACAGTGCAACTGGGAGGCCCCTTCCCAGCAACGCAACGAGCAGCAGCCATCGACAACGCATATGCCTCTCCCTGTCGTCGCTCTCCCTTTGCGGGCGCTCCTTAAAGTTTGCCGCGCACATCGCAAAGAGTCATGCATTTCCTCCAAAAGTTCGCATTCATATTCTATAGAATAGTGAAGTGCAATGACCGGCCGTCAGTTGTCCGGATCGGCGGCCGGGAGCCGTCCAAACCAGCTCCTCTTCCTCGTGTTCCTCTTGTTCCGGCCGCATACGTTCCCCCAGCCTGCGTAATGATTGACAATGGAACCGCTCCCCGAGGGTCGCGGCTCGGTTAAGATTGTTCGTGTCCACAGGCGCTGAGCACCGATGCCTAGAATCTCGATTCTCGACGACGAAGAAAACGTAGGCCGCTCGCTTCGCCTGATCCTCGAGCGCGAAGGCTACGGCGTCACGATCTGCCGTTCGGCCGCGGAGTTCCGGTCACACCCCGACGCGCGCCGCGCGGACGCGTTTCTCCTCGACGTGCTGCTGCCGGACGGCAACGGCATCGAAGTCCTTCGCTGGCTGCGGCAGTGCGACGCCGGCGGACCTGCCATCATGATCTCCGGCCACGGCACCATTGCCGACGCGGTGGAAGCCACCCGCGCCGGCGCCTTCGATTTTCTGGAGAAGCCGCTCACGCGCGACCGCGTGTTGCTGGCGCTCAAGAACGCCGTCGAGCAGGCGGCTCTCCGGCAGGAGAACGAGCGGCTGCGCGAGCTGGTTGGCGAGGGTCCGAAGATGATCGGCTCGATCCCCGCCTTCAATGCCGTGGTCGGGCAGGCGACGCGGGTGGCCCGCTCCGACGCCCGCGTCCTGTTAATCGGGGAATCCGGCACCGGCAAGGAACTGCTGGCCGCGCACATTCACCGCGAGAGCCCGTTCGCCTCCGGTCCTTTCATCAAGATGAACTGCGCCGCCATTCCGGCCGAGCTGCTCGAAAGCGAGATGTTCGGCCATGAGAAGGGCGCGTTCACCGGAGCGGGCGGCGCGCGCCGCGGGAAGTTCGAACTGGCCGACGGCGGCACGCTCTTCCTTGACGAGGCCGGCGACCTGCATGAGACCGCCCAGGCGAAGCTCCTGCGCGTGCTCCAGGAAGGCGAGTTTCATCGCGTCGGCGGCGAGCAACCCATCCGCGTGAGCGTCCGTGTGATCTCAGCCACCAATCGCGATCTGGCGGCCCTGGTGGCCCAGAAGCGCTTCCGGGAAGATCTCTACTACCGGCTCTCGGTGGTTCCCATCCGCGTTCCGCCTTTGCGCGAGCGTGGCGCGGACATACGGGCCGCTCGCCGCGTATTTCCTCGACGAGTTCTGCCGCCGGAACAACTTCCGTTCCAAGGTATTCGACGAGGAGGTTTTCGAGCTGCTGCGGAAGTTTCCGTGGCCCGGCAACGCGCGCGAACTGAAGAACGTGGTCGAGCGGATAGCGATTCTTACTCCCGGCGAGCGCCTCACCGTGGATTCGGTGCCGCTCGAAATCCGGATGCCCCGGGAGGCCGCCCCGCGATCGGCCATCCAGGAGGCGCGCGACGCCGCCGAGCGCGAGCACATCCTCCGCGCACTGGACGCCGCCAATTGGAACGTCTCCTCGGCCGCGCGCACTCTCGGGATGGAGCGCACCAACCTCCACAAGCGCATTCGCGCCCTGGGGCTCAGCCGGGGGTAGCGCTACACGTACTTCTCGAACTCGAGCACGTCTCCGGGCGCGGTGGCTGTGGCGGCGGCGGTGCCCGCCGGCAGTTCGAGAACCGAGTGGGCGCGGAGGCACAGCGACATGCGCAACGGCGCCATGGCGTTCCGCACCTTGAGCACCTTGCGGTCGGGGTTCAGAAACAGCACATCGATCGCGAATTTCATACCGATCGTGTGGATGCCCTCGCAGGGCGTGATCCACAGGCCCTCGCCGGAGGGCAGCGACTTGTGCTTGAGCAGGCCGGTCTTCCGCGTCTTGCTCGTATCGGCTATATCGGCCGCTGTGGCGACGACCGTGCCCTTCGTGGCGTTGCGAATCCTGAGTTTCAATCCGAGCGTTATAGCACAAACCGGGAGTATACTGCCGGGGATGAGGCGCCGCGACTTTCTGAAGATCAGCCTGCCGGCAGTGGCCGCGCCGGCGGCCCGGTCCGCCGCTCTGAGAAGCGCGGACGACGTGGTGATTTTGGGTCCGGACAGGATCAAGCTGTCCCGCGTGGCGATGGGCACCGGCACCCAGGGCTACGCCAAGAGCTCGAACCAGACCCGAAGCCTGGGCATCGGCGGATTGGCCGATTTGCTGCGCTTCGGCTACGACCGGGGCTTGCGGTTTTGGGACTCCGCCGACGGGTATGGCAGCCATCCTCACCTGAAGGAAGCGCTGAAGAGCGTGCCGCGCGAGAAGGTGGCTATTCTCACGAAAACGCGGGCGCGGACGACCGCTCAGATGCGCGCCGATCTGGACCGCTTCCGGCAGGAGATCGGCACGGACTACCTCGATATCGTGCTGCTGCACGGGCTCTCCGCACCCAACTGGCCCGAGGAGCGGAAGGGCGCGATGGAAGTCCTCGAGGCGGCGCGCGAAAAGAAGATGGTGCGGACGCACGGGTGCTCCTGCCACTCGCTCGAGGCGCTGAAGACGGCGGCGAAAACGCCGTGGGTGCGTGTGAACCTTGCGAGAATCAACATGGCGGGCCTTCTTATGGACGCTGAGCCGCGGGCCGTCATCCAGGCTCTCGGGGAGATGAAGGCGGCGGGCAAAGGGGTGATCGGGATGAAGATACTGGGCGAGGGCCGGTTGCGGGGGCGCGTGGACGATGCGCTGCGGTTCGCCCTCGGCCTCGATTGCGTGGACTGTTTCACCATCGGGTTCGAGAGCCGGGACCAAGTGACCGGTCTCGCGCGGCGCATCCAGGCGGTCCAACGTGCGTAGAGAGGGCGACTTTTTCGGCGACCGGGAGCTGGTGCTGATCTACATCGCCAAGCGGCTGAAAGATGCGCTGGCGCTCGAGGCCGCGTTGACCGCGGCCGGCGTGGAATACGCGGTGGAACCGGACCACTATACGGGGGGGCTGATCTTTCGCAGCCAGCGGGTGGGTGCCTTCTTTTACGTGCTCCCGGAAGCGGAAGAGGCCGCCCGGCGCATCCTGCTGGAGAACGGATACCGGCCGCAGAACGCCTGAAAAGGGGACAGACGTGCCCAGCGCGCTCCCGCACAATCCTCCTGTCCGCTTTCCCCGGCATTACGCGAACTAGTTGAACGGCTTGGCCGGAAGCAAGAACTGTATACCGAAATAGCCTACGAAAAAAGGCTGGGTTTTGTACGCGGGCGCTACGCTTCGTCCAGCCATCAGCAAGAGAATGAAAGGCGGACGCAATTTGTAGCACGCTCCGACACCTAGTACCTCGACCGCGTGATGCGTTGCTACCGCTCCCTTACGGTCGCGGCTCAGTTACAGGTAGATGCCGCTACCGTAAAGAAACGGAGTTCACGGTCAAAGGCCTAGAGTTTGTTGGTTGTTCGAATTATTGAACGTTTGAATTCCGTAGAACTCGGCGTCCAACTCCAACTTCTTCGATATATCGTGTCCGGCCACAAGACCCGCAATCCACCCATCCGGTCCTAAATGAACCGCGTCGTAGCCAACTTCCCAGTTCACATCAATCGGTCCCAATTTCTTTGAAAATTCCACTGGCATGAGGAAGCTGGCCTCCGGCGGAGTGATGCCTCTTCGAACCGACTGGTTGGGATTGTTAACCGAAACCTGCGGGAAGATGGATATTGCGAAGGCCGCCTGTTTGTCGTCGTAAAACCGCCATTTCACGCCGAATTGATCTTGTCCCAGACCTTCTTTTGCAGCATCCACGCCGTCTTTCACACGTAACCAGGCGTTTTCGAAAGTCAGTTGGATTCGATCGACCACCCCGTAATTGATGTCAACGTCCGGCATATGAGTCGTTGACGCACCGTTGTATAAGAACGGCATGTATCCCAGATTAATTTCCCAGTTCCGATTGCCATTCCCGGATCATTCGTATAGTACGGCGGCCCACCCTGCGCCCGCGCGAGCGGAGCAAGCACGCAAACAGTAACCACCACTCGGGCGGCCGCATCGCGTGTCTTGCGTTGGTTGGTCGAAATGGAGGTTGGCCTCGGCTTTTGGCAGTATACACCCCGCCGGAAGCCGCTTTCACCGAGCCCCAGCTTGTTCCCCCAGCCAGTCGATCATTTCTTTCAGCGCGCGGCCGCGATGGCTCACCGCGAGCTTGCGCTCGCCGCTGATTTCGCCGAACGACGAGCCGAAGGGCGGATACCAGAACAGCGGATCGTATCCGAAACCGTTCGAGCCGGCGGGAACATCGAGGATGCGGCCATCCACCACGCCGCGAAACGTGCGCAGAAGACGGCCCTTTTCGACAAGCGCGATCACGCAGACGAAGCGCCCGGCGCGCGGCTTCAGGCCGCGAAGTTTCTTCAGCAGCAGCTTGTTGTTGGCTTCGTCGGTCGCGCCCGGGCCGGCGAAGCGCGCGGATTGAACGCCAGGTTCCCCTCCGAGCGCCGCCACTTCCAGGCCGGAGTCGTCCGCGAATAGCAGGCCGGGCGCGTGCTTGCCGTAGTAGAGCGCCTTCTCGACCGCGTTTTCCTCGAACGTGCCGCCCGTCTCCCCGGCAGGCTCGATGTCCCGCAAGTTCGGAAGAGGCATGACTTCGAGGCGGCCTCCGCCGAATTTCTCCGCGGCCAGGCGGAATTCCCGAAGCTTGCCCGCATTCGTCGTGGCGCAGTACAGCGTCAAAGCTTGAGCGCCCCGCGCTGGATCTCGATCAGGCCGGCGATGCCGTGCCGGGCCAGCTCGAGCAGGCTCGAGAGCTGCACGCCGTCGAACGTGTTCTGCTCGCCGGTGGCCTGCACTTCGACGAAGCGGCCGCCGCCGGTCATGACCACGTTCATGTCCACCTCGGCGCGCGAATCCTCCTGGTAGGCCAGGTCGATCATCGGCTCGCCGCGAATGATTCCGACACTCACGGCGGCGATCGAATCCTTCACCGGCATGCTCTTGATGACGCCGAACTCCACCAACTGCCGCAGCGCGATCCAGAGCGCGACGAAAGCGCCCGTAATGGCGGCGGTGCGAGTGCCCCCGTCGGCCTGGACCACGTCGCAGTCCAGAATCACCGTGCGCTCGCCCAGCGCGGACGTGTCCACCACCGATCGGAGCGAACGCCCGATCAGCCGCTGAATCTCCTGGGTGCGGCCCGAGGGCCGGGCGCTCTCGCGCGGCGAACGGGTGGCCGTCGCTCGCGGCAGCATGGAGTACTCGGCGGTCACCCAGCCCTTTCCGCTGCCGCGCAGGAACTGCGGCACGGTCTGCTCGACCGATGCCGCGCACAGGACGCGCGTGTTGCCGACCTCGATCAGCGCCGAGCCTTCCGCGGTGCGCAGGTAGCCCGTCTGAATCCGCACCGGCCGCATCTGATCGAGAGCTCTCCCGTCAGCCCGGCAGCACCTACTGTTAGTTGCCATTTCAACCTTTCAACCCGTAAAAGAACAACAGCCCGAGTAAAGCGAAAATCGCAAGTATAAGAAGAAGACAGGGAAGGGCGCGGAGCGCGCTCAACTTCTCGCGTGTCTTGTTTTTCGGCTTCGGCCGTTTGAACTTTGCCATATTCCGATCCGCTCAGAACCGGCCCGGTTTCAGGCAAGCCGCCGCCTTGTGGAAGAAGTCTTCCAGCGCGCGCAGGCTCGGCTCCTCGAGGTTCTTCAGGCGGATCGACACCACCGGACGGCCGCGGTCCGCGAGCGCCATCTGGGTCGCCAGAAACTGCGCCAGATGGTAGTCGGGAGCGTAGCGCGCCTGAGAGAACTGCTCCTGCTTATCCGACACCAGTATGGTGGAAAAGCAGTGGCCGTGGCCGATGATCATTTCGTGATACGAGTGGTTCATCTCCGGCCCTTCGTAGACGTCGGCGGGCATGTTCAAGCGGCGTTCGAACAGGGCTTCGGCAACACGGTCGAGGCGCTTGCGGAGCGCGGCGCCCCGCGCCGAGTAGCGGGTATCCCCGAAGAACGTCAACTCGCCGTATCCGATCCGCCGCTCCGCCGCCAGCTTCTTCAGGATGCAGGCATACAGCTGCGGAGCGGTCATGCCGGCGGGATCGATATCCATCGGCAGATGCTGGTAGTTCAACGTGAGCGCGCCCGAAAACGCCATCTGCCGGGGCGAGCTGGCCATGCGTTTCCAGGCGGCGGTTTGGAGGGTGCCGCCGGCCTCCGCGGCTTCGGAAAAGATAGCGTTCGCGATGGATTTGTACAACTCCACGCCGGGCTGCGTGACGAAATTCATGTTGCGGAGATACGCCACGCCGAACACCGTGTAATGGATCAACTGCATGTAGGTGGAGAGCAGCGTGTTGCGGGGAAGCGTGAGAACCGCCACCGGGTAGCCGGCCCGGCGCAGCATTGCGATCTTCGCCGGGTCGGGGCCCGGAAGATCTCTTACGGCGATGGCGACAAACGCGCGATCCTGCCGGGCGTCCTTCGGGGAGCGGTAGTTTGCCAGGCGCGGCCTGACGCAGGGGATGATCTTCAATCCGAGCTGTTCGCTCTTTCCGAGGCTCTCTTCGAAATCCTGTTTGGTCCACAGCGCTGCGCCGGCCCAGTGCTTCGGCAACATCAGCGTGACCTTGTCGCGGCCGGCTTCTCCTTGCGCGTGCAGGAACGAAGCCAGGCGCCAGGCGCTGTGAATGTGGGCCTCGGTGAGGTAGGTGCCTTCGATCCAGGCGCGGAGATCGGTGCGGGCGAGCGCCAGCGGATAGAGGCTGCCGCGCGTGAGCGGCCCGCTGTGGCGTCCGGCGGTCGTGTTCGCGCCATCGAGCTGCAGCTCGACTCTCGGGTAGCCGCGCGCGCGTCCGAACTGATCGAGCAGCGAGCCCGGGAGCGCCAGGTAGATGAAATTGCCACGGCCGTCCACGCGATATCGTTCGTAAAGGTTCGCAAGCTTCTCCAGGTTGACGACGGGCTCGTAGGAAGTCATGCCCATCGCCATCCCCACGACCAGCGTGCTGCGCAGGACCGTGGCGATCGGAAGCCCATTACGCCGCTCGATGTCGTCGAGAATGGACTTCAGCTTCGCCGGGTCCGTGGAATCGAGCAGGTAGCAGCGCGGCCCTCGTTTGAGCAGACTCACGGCGTTATACATCGCTTTGTCTTCGGCCGAGCCGCCCATGCCGGCCCAGAGAAGGAACCGCAGAGGGCAAGCGTGGGCGGTCTTGATCCGGGTCCGGATCGCGGCGGCCTCGGCCGCGACGGCATCCGCCCACTCGGGATGTTGCTGTGCCTTCCAGGCCAGGCTGAAGACGCCGTAACTGTTCTTCGAGACCGCGCCTTGCGGATCGAATTCCATGCCGATGCGAACCAGCGGGTCGCGCACGTTGATGCCTGACAGGCCGCCGCGCTCCGCGCTCTCGTCCAGCTTCCTCAGCCTCTCCAGAACTCGTTCGGCTCTGAATCTTTCAAAGTGGGAATCGGATGCGCCTTGTGGAGAGTCGTTGGCGAGCGAGAGGAGCACCTAATCGTTTTATCATAGAACCCGCGGCGCGACGCGAACCCGCCGCGCGACGCACTGCCCGCAAAAACCGGGTTGATACAATCGTAGTGTGGCGCGTAATGTGGCGGGTTCCGCGGGGACGGCTCCCGCGGCCTTTGTGGACCGGTTCTTCGACTTGTCCGTTCTGGGCCTGGTTTCGAGCGGATACCTCGCGGTGCTTGGTTCGGGCTACCTCGATGCGCCCACCGCAGCCCTTACCGCGATCGGCCTGTTGGTGCGCGCCGCCATGGTGCTGGGCCTTCTGCGGCTCGAGATTTCCGCCCGCGTGACGGCTGCCCTGACCCTCGGATATATCGCCTTCTACCCGCTCGATTACCTGTTTATCTCGCGGGATTTCGTGACGGCGACGGTACACCTGGTGTTTTTCCTGGCGACCATCAAAGTTCTCACGGCGCACGCGACGCGGGACTACGTGTTCCTCGGGATCATCGGGTTCCTGGAGCTTCTGGCGGCCTCGATCCTTTCCGCAAACCTGACCTTCTTCGTCTTCCTCGCTCTGTTTCTCGTGTTCGGCGTCGCCACGTTCGCCAGTTCGGAGATCCGGCGATCGCTGCGGAAACCGCACAACCTGCCGCGCGCGGGATGGCGGCATCTCAATCGGCGGCTGGTGGCGCTGACCCTTTCGATGTCGTTCGGTATTCTTGTGCTGACCGGCGGCTTGTTCTTTCTGCTGCCTCGCACGGCGCAGGCGGCGTTCGGGCGCCTGGCGCCGCAGCGTTTTCATATCACGGGTTTCTCGAACGAAGTGGTGCTGGGTGAGCTCGGGGAGATTCAGAAACAGCAGACCGCGCTGATGCACGTGCGGCTCGTCAGCGGCCGCCCCGTTCAGCCTCTGAAGTGGCGCGGCGTTGCGCTCGGCGAGTTTGACGGAAAGCGATGGCACAACCCGCCCGAGCGCGGAACTGCGCTCGCGATCGGTCCCGACGGTATTCTCCAGCCCGCGGACCCGAGCCAACGGCGGCGCAAGGGCGAACGCATTCAGTACGAAGTGCAACTGAGTCCGATGGCTACCGACGCGTTGTTCCTCGCGGGCACGCCGGAGCTCATCCGCATCAACGCGCACGTGCTGATCCGCACTTCCAGTGACAGCTACCGCCTGGGGTTCCCTAACACCGAGGGCATGCGCTACGACGCCTACAGCTACCTGGAAGAGTCCGCGCCGCCCGGCGAGACTGCCGCGCCGCCGCTGGCGGCGGATTTGCGGCGCGCGTACCTCGAACTGCCGCGCGTCGATGCGCGCATTCCCGAATTGGCTCGTGCCGTGACCGCGAGCACGGGATCGGACGAACGCCGCGCTCGAGTGCTGGAGCAGTACCTCCAGACCAGCTACTCGTATACGACCAGGCTGCTCGACCATGCGGTTCCCGATCCGCTGGCGAACTTTCTCTTTGACCGGCGCGCGGGGCACTGCGAGTACTTCGCCTCGGCGATGGCGGTGATGTTGCGCACTCTGGGCATACCGTCGCGCGTGGCGACGGGCTTCGAGAGCGGCATCTACAACCCGGTGAGCGGCTGGTATGTCATCCGCGCATCCGACGCGCACAGTTGGGTGGAGGCCTATCTGCCTGGGCGCGGCTGGACCACATTCGACCCCACTCCGCCCGCCGAGGACGTTCCGCTGACCTCGCTGTGGGCGCGGCTAGGGTTCTATATGGACGCCGCCGATACCTTCTGGCAGGAGTGGGTCCTGAACTACAACCTCGACCAGCAGCTCATTCTGGCCTCGAAGATGGAGAATTCGGGCCGCAGTCTGGGCGCGCGCTGGCTGGACCGCGTGCGAGCGGCCGCAATGCGCTGGAGGCGGGAGGCGGCAGCGTTCGGCCGGCGCTACGGCGTTCCCGCCGTGCTCTTTGCGCTGATTCTCGTCGTGGCTTACCTGGCCGGGCCGCGAGTGCGCGCATGGTGGCGGACCCTCGAGCGTGTGCGCCAGGTAAAGCGCGGCCAGGCGTGCCCATCGGATGCGACCATGCTGTACAGCCGGATGCTCCGCGTCATGAAGCGCCGCGGATTCGAGAAGCCCGGGTGGATCACCCCGCGCGAGTTTGCGCGTTTACTGCCTGCCTCCGGGACCACGGCGCTGGTGGGGAGCTTCACCGCCGCGTACAACGATCTGCGATTCGGAGGGAACCCGGACGCCGCCCGGCGCATGGTGTACCTGATCGAACAGATCGAGCGCCAGGGACTGAGTTAGGTGTAAAGGAGCTTCCATGGGTAGCATCGAGCAGGCTCTGAAGTTCTACGTCGCTGAATGGCACGGCTCTCCACTGATTCTGGTTCCGAGCCTGGGAGGGATTCCTGAGGTCGCGGTACCTTCCTACCCACTTTTGCGAGTGAGCTACCTATCGCCGGAGGAAGCGGCCACGGAGCAGGGGTTGGCCCGTGCGAAGACGAAACTCCAGGGCGGCCACCCCCTTTTATTCCTGACTACGCCCAGCCCGGATGGGCCGCCCAGCCGTTCAGGTGTGATCTTTCGTTACGAGCAGAGCGTCAGAGTCCATTGGACCGACGGACGCAATGGCAAGCCAGAAATTGAGGCGGACGAATACCTGGCCGTCGTGACGCTGAGCCGATATTCGTGGGGCTCCGATCTCCAAAGAGGACGACCCGGTTGCTTCTTGAGCGGACCCTCGAATGGGGACAACCTCTGGCGAGTTGCACGAGTCGAAGCAGACTTCGCGGGAAGACAACTCTTCACGCTTTCGCCGGTGCGCTTGGCGAGCGGTCTGCCTGACGCGGATTTCTCGGCCATCGACAACGATCTCCTCCGGCAGAAGCTGGAGCGCGACTGGGACGAGGCGCAGCGCTGCCTCGCCAACAACCTGTATTCGAGCATGATCACGGCCGCGAAAAATGTAGTGGAGTCCTTGGTCGTCTTCGCAGTCGGCAACCCATCGAGGAAGCTGACGTTGGAGCAAGGACTTGTAGAGCTGCGAAAGACACTCGACGCCCGCCAGCCCTGCCGCCTTCCTTTCACGTTCCTCGATTACCATTTGATGAGTAAGTTACGAATTCTGCACGGCCATACACACTCCGATCGAGTTGAGATTTCGGGGCGGCTGGTCGATCCGGGGTTCGCATTGACCGTGCTCGCGGACCTTGTTGAGGTGCTCAAATCGGTCGGGTTAAGCCGTCCGAAATGATGGAAATTCCGCTGCCCTCAATCCGCGCTTCCGGGCTTTAAGCGGATGGAGGGCCGCCTCAGCCAGGAGCCTCGAGGCGGTTCGCTACTTCCCTCTCCCCGGCCGAAACGTCCAGGTGTAGATGGCGCCGAGGATGATCAGCAGCGCGCCCCACCAGATCTGCGGGTGCAGGTTCGCCAGAACCGTCTTCTGTTCCGGAGGATGGAACAAGGCATAGATTCCGGAGCCGAGGATCAGAACGCCGTAGATCAGCAACAGAGTCCCGATAAACAGCCAGACCGACAGAGATTGCTTACCCTCGCTCATGCGCGCTCCTACCAGAAGATCACCTGCAAGATGACGAAGACAACGGCCACGACACCGGCCCAAAAGATGGGTCTCTTATACAGGGGCAGGTGCTGCTCGGAAGGCAGTGCGGTGCAGCCATACACCAGTCCCGCCAGCTCTGACTCGGGTTTGGGCCTCGTGATGTAGCTGACAACCACCGTCACGATGACGCAAATCAACCACGACCACAAAGCCCGGTACATATTCTCGGCCATGTCCTTCGCCCGCGGGGACAGGGCGATATACTTCAGAGCGGACGGGTCCACTTTCACCCAGGCCCACATGGCGATCGAGGATGCCGTTCCGGTGAGCAGGCCCCAGAATCCGGCGGCGGGTGTCGCCCGCTTCCACAGCATGCCCAGCAGCACCGTGCCGAACAGCGGCGCGATGAAGAAGCTGAACAGCGCCTGCACATAGTCCATGATGCTCAGGAACTGCATAACCAGGTACGCGGTGCCGATCGACACGAGCACGCCCAGAATCGTGCACCAGCGGCCCATCCTGACGTAGTGCGCATCCGGGGCGTTCTTCTTGACGAATGCGCGATAGATGTCGTAGGTCCAGACCGTGGCGAAGGCGCTCACGTTTCCCGCCATCCCGCTCATGAAGCCCGCGATCAGCGCGGTAATGCCGAGACCGAGGAGCCCTGGTCCGCAGTAGCGCGCCAGCATCAGCGGCAGCACCTCGTTGTAGCTGTGGCCGCCGGTCGCAATTGCCTGCGCCTCGCCCGTCAGCTTCATCGGCAGCACCGCCAGCGCCAGCAGCCCGGGCAGGATCACGATGAACGGCACCATCATCTTGAAGCCGGCGCCGATCACCGGGGCCAGCTTCGCCGCGCGCAGGTCCTTCGCCGCGAGAACGCGCTGCACCACCAGGAAGTCGGTCGTCCAGTAGCCGAACGAAATCACCCAGCCCAGGCCAAGCACGATACCGGTCCAGTGGATGCCCATCGGGTTATCGCCGAACGAGCCCATCGTGCGCCACAGGTGCGTGTAGTCTTTGCCGCCGAGTTCGTGAAGGATGCGCGCCTGCAGGCCGCCCCACCCTCCCGCTTCGATGAGGCCCAAAATCGGGACCAGCAGCGCGCCGAGCCAGATCAGCACGAACTGAAGAACCTCGTTGAAGATGGCCGAGCGCAACCCGCCCAGCGCGACGTAAACGGCCACCGTCAGCGAGGACACCCAAATCGAAAAGTTGATGTCCCAGCCGAGCACGACCTTCATGACCAGCGCCATCGAGTACATGTTGATGCCGCTCATCAGCACCGTCATGAAGCCGAAGGACACAGCGGACAGGCCGCGGCTCGGCTCTCCGAAGCGCAATTGCAGGTAGCCCGGGACCGAGTGCGTCTTCGAGATGTAGTAAAAGGGCATCATGACGATGCCCAGGAAGAGCATCGCCGGGATGGCGCCCACCCAATACCAATGGGTCGCGAGGATCCCATACTGGTAAGCGGCGGCCGCCCAACCCATCAGCTCCAGCGCGCCCAGGTTCGCCGAGACGAAACTGAGTCCCGCAATCCAGGCCGTCATCTCGCGGCCCGCGAGGAAGAAGTCCTCGCCCGTGGCGGTCTTGCCCTTCAGGTAAAACCCGATCCCCAGGACTGCCACGAAGTATATGACGACAATCGCCATATCCACGCCGCTGAGGGAGAGCAGCCGCCGCGACCCGGCGAGTAGAAAGGCGAGAGGTAGCGCCATGTTGCACGATTATAGCCCCAAGACCCGCGGGGGAACGCAAGCGGTATACTGATCGGGCAGAACAATGAGGTGCAAGCCAGTCACCAAGGGAGTGCAGCGAGCAAAGCCATGAGTCTCACGCGACGCAACTTTTTGTGGGGTACGACCTACGTGGGCGCTGGGCTCGCCATGCCCGGGGCACTGAACCCCTCGGCGCTTTGGGCAGCCGCGGAGGAGCCGCAGTTGGCGCCTTATTTGACTGGGTTGAGAATGGCCGCAACCCCCGCCACGGCCTACCGGGCCTATCGCTCAAAGGTGGTTGCGGATCCTGAAATCGCAACCTGGGTCCAGGTAGACCTTGGCAAGAGTCTTCCTATTGAAGCCGTCCAATTGTTTCCCGCCTCGGAACGCATGTATCCGGGACGCGATCAGTATTATGCGGGCGAGGGCTTTCCGCTCCGATTCCGGATCGAAGCCTCGGACGACGCGAACTTCACGGCTCCCTCCACCATCGCCGATTTTACACAGTCGGATTTTCCGGACCCCAAAGATAACATCACACAATACACGGCGTATGAGGCTCACGGCCGCTATGTGAGGCTGACTGCAACCCGTCTCCGCGCCGTCAAGGCCCCTCCGGCCCGGGATGTTCCTTCGGGCGCGGAGCTCAAAGACAGCCCCGACTACACACTTACCCTCGCCAAGATGGCCGTGCTCTCCGGCGGCAGCGATGTTGCGGTGGGTTGCAAGGTTCTTGCCGATCGAGAGCACGGAAACACCGGCCTTGTTGCTCAATTGACGCGTCCGCCACGGCAGGATGGGGAAGGCATCCGCCGTGACAATCCCCGCGCGGTCACCGATCCCTCGACTTGGAAGCCGGCGAAATACAAGGCCCAGGCGCCGAAAACAGGAGTGACTCTCCATGGCGGTTTATTCCAGACCGCGATGCAGAACAACATCGAGTATCTGTTGAACTCTTACTCAACGGACGATCTTCTGCGCCAGTTCTACGAGCGGACCGGGAAAATCAAGAACTTCAAACCCACCGGCTCGCAGATTTTCTGGGAAGAGGACCTTGCCGGCTCCAATGCAGGCCGCTTCCTGATGGGCGCGGCAAACACGTTGCGCTGGATCGATCACCCCGAACTGCGCCGCCGAGTGAATGTGGTGGTCGATGGCATCGAGGAGTGCCGTCAGCCCAACGGGTACATCATGGCCTATCCGGAAGACACGATCTTCTATTCCGAGCGTGCGGCTTATACGCGTGCGTGGCTTACGCACGGCCTGCTCGAAGCGGCGTATAGCGGCAACGCCAAGGCTTTGCCCATGCTGCGCGGCTATTATGACTGGTTTAACCGGCAGTCATTCCTGCCGGATATGCTTCGCGGCGCAATCCAGGGCGGCCAAGGCATGGTTGCCAATACGCGCATCGGCACGAGTCCGGTGGGCAAGCCAGCCGATGCCCAGGTGATTCAGCGCTACTACCAGGAAGACGCTTGGTTGAAGGGTCTTCGAAGGCGCGAGAAAGAGCAGGTCTGGCAGTATCCATACGATCGGCCTCACTGTTACCTGCTGACAGATCTCGAAGCATACCTTGATTTGTATCTCATCACCGGAGAGCCGCTCTACTATAACGCCGTGCTTGGCGCCTGGGAGCTCTATCGCGCCCACTGGCAGCAGGCGGGCGGGAGTATCTCCATTATCGAGTTCGAGAAGGATCCGCCGGATAGCAACTATCTCAAGCAGAAACTCGGGGAACTGTGCGGAAGCAGCTTCTGGGTTTTCCTGAGCCAGCGTTTTCAGCTCCTGCACCCGGACGACGAGCGGTATGCCTCCGAGATTGAAAAGTCCATCTACAACGTTGGAATCGCCAATCAGGATGCTGGGACGGGCCTCCGCTATCACGCCATAATGGAGGGCAAGAAAGAGAAGGCGACGCACGAGAATACATGTTGCGAAGGGCAAGGAACGCGGCTGCTCGGCTCTCTTCCGGAACATATTTATTCCATCGCTCCGGACGGATTGTATGTGCATCTCTACGAGCCCTCGGCGATTCGCTGGCGGCAAGGCGGGCAGCCGATGGAGCTAACCGTAAAGACGCGCTTCCCCTTTGAAACAGCGGTTCATGGCACGGTGAAAACAGCAGCTCCTACGGAAGCTAACCTTCGGATCCGGGTGCCTTCCTGGGCGGCGCGGGAGATGAAAGTATCGGTCAATGGCCGGCCCGTGGGCGTGGGCAGGCCGGGGACATATCTGCCGATCAAGCGCCAATGGTCCGACGGCGACACCATTGAGTTCACGCTTCCGGCGGCTATCCGAGTCAAGCGCTACACCGGAGCCGATCAGATTGCGGGCGAGACGAGATACTCCGTCGAGTACGGTCCGATTCTTCTCGCCGCCGTGGGATCCTCGAAGGTGGACCTCTCTGTCGATAGCGGGCACGATGCGGAACATCTGTCCAACCACCTGGAGCCGATTGTAGGCTTGCCGTTGCACTTCACGGTTCGCGGCAACCCCGGCCGGAAATTCATGCCCTACTGGCAGGTCTCGGAAGAGGAATTCACCTGCTATCCGGCAGTCCACTCGTTGGCCTGATTCTCACCGGGAAGGCCGCTCCAAAGTGGGCAGCCTGTCACCGGCGAGCGGACAATCACGCCTGCCAGGGTTTAGACTTTAGGTATGGCGGGCGCAAAGCAGCGGCAGATGCTCGGGGAAGGTTCCCGCGCGCCGGCGTTCCAACTGTCCGGTCTCGACGGCTCCGCGCCTACGCTGAGTGATATCCTCGCTCGCGGTCCGGCGCTGCTGGCTTTCTTCAAGGTGAGCTGCCCTGTATGCCAGTACACCTTTCCGTTTTTGGAGCGTATCCATCGCGGTGCGGGCGGAGAGCGCGCCGGGGTTCAGATCTTCGGCGTTTCGCAGGACCAGGCTGACGCGACCCGCGATTTCAACGCAGAGCAGGGCGTCACCTTCCCCACGCTTCTCGATGAGGCCGGGAAGGGCTATCCGGCCAGCAACGCGTTTGGGATCCAGTCCGTTCCGACGATATTTCTGGTCGAGCCGGATGGCAGCATTTCGCTGAGCGGAACCGGATTCTCGAAGCGCGATCTGGAGGCGATCGGCGCTCGCGTGGGGGTCGCGCCGTTCCGGGCGGGAGAGCGGGTTCCGGAGCAGCGCCCGGGTTGAGGGTCGAAGAACTAGGCTCCCGTGAGGAGCCGCAGGGGTCGGGGGACATTCGATGCCAAACCTGAACGACATTCTCGATTCCGCTTCGGCCATCGCCAAGGGCATGAGCGTCACCTTGAAAGAGATGATGTCGCCCACGGTGACCGAGATCTACCCCGATGAGCCGGCAAAGGTCCAGGCGCGCTATCGCGGCGTTCACAGACTCGAGCGGGACGAGAACGGCCTGGAGAAATGCGTCGCGTGCTTTCTGTGTTCCGCGGCCTGCCCCGCCAACTGTATCTACATCGAGGCGGCCGAGAACACGGAGACGAAACGCATCAGCGGCGGCGAGCGCTACGCGAGCGTCTACAACATCGACTACTCGCGCTGCATTTTCTGCGGCTATTGCGTCGAAGCCTGCCCGACCGACGCCATCGTGCACGGCCACGGGTTCGAGATCGCCAGCTACAACACCTCGACCATGATCTACCGCAAGGAGCAGTTACTCGTGCCGGTCGCCGCGAAGATGGATTGAGCCGTGGCTCCGAACCAAGCTGCGCGCGTCAGCAGGCGGCTTTCAGGCATTTGTAAGCCCGCCGGGCGACGATCAGCTCTTCGTTGGTCTCGAGCACGAGAACGGATACCGGCGTTCCCTCGGCTGAGATGACCCGGTCGCCCGAGCCGTGCTCGTTGCGCTCCGGATCGAGCCGCACGCCGAGGAACTCCAGGCCCGCGCAGCACAGCGTCCGCAATCGCGGCGAGTTCTCTCCGATGCCGCCCGTGAACGCAATCGCGTCCAGGCCGCCCATCGCCGCCGCGTAGGCTCCGATGGCCTTTCGAACCTCGTAGGCGAACGTTTCGAGCGCGAGCGCGGCGTCCGGATTGCCGTTCTGGGCAGCTTTTTCCAGGTCGCGGACATCGCCGCCGGCAACGCCCGAAAGCCCCGCCAGGCCGCCGGTCCGGGTGAGCTGCCGGCTCACCTCCTCGAGCGTCCACCCGCAACGTTTCATCATGTAGAGCACCGCGAATACGTCCAGATCTCCGTGCCGCGTGGCGTTTTCCAGGCCCGATTGCGCCGAGAAGCCCATGGTCGTATCGATCGAGCGCCCGTGCGCGATCGCGCAAGCCGACGAGCTCCCGCCGAGGTGACAGCTCACCGTGCGCAGCGCGGTGACGGCCTGGCCCAGCAACTCGGCCGTGCGCTCTCCCACGAAACGGTGCGACGCTCCGTGAAACCCGTATCTCCGGACGCCGTATTGCTCGCGCCAGTCGGGCGGCACGCCGTAGCGCGCGGCATACTCGGGGACGGTCGAGTGAAACTCGGTTTCGAAGGCGGCGACCAGCGGCACTCCCGGCATCGCTTCGGCGAAGGCGCGGATGGCGTTCAGGTAGATGGCGTTGTGCGCAGGGGCGGCGGGCAGGAATTCCTCCAGCGCCGCGATCACACCCTGATCGATGAGGAACGTGCCCCGGTACCGCTTCCCCCCGTGCACCGTTTTGAAAGCCACGGCGTCGATCGGCGTGTCCGCAACGCGGATCTGTTCGATGGCCTCGCGATAGTCCGTGACACGCTCCAAGCGGCCCTTGGCCAGGAGGCGCTCCGAAGGCATTTCGAGAATCTGGTACTTGAGCGAAGTCGAGCCTAGGTTGGGAATGAGAATGTTCATTGGACGTGGTATTGCGATCGAATCGCCTTGACGTTGCTTCGCGCGGGCGCCTGGAACCGGCCCGGAATCGCGGCGCATTCCTCGCTGAACCGCAGTGCGTCACGGACCCGTTCGGTCTCGCCGGCCACCGCAATGCGGTAGTTCGCGAGTCCGAGGAAGAAGAGCGTCTCGGCGAGCTTCGCACTGTCGCTCCTCACGCCCGGAAGCGCCGCCCGCAATTCCCGGTCGGCCAGGGACCACTTACTCGCGCCGGCGTAGGCGAGGCCGGCCGTCCAGTGCGCCTGGCTGGTCACCTGCGTCTTCCACTTGTCCCAGTCGGCATCCGTTACGCCCTCGGGCTTCGGCCTCGCAGCGGCGGCTTCGACGGCCTTCTTCGCGAGCGCGGCGGCCTCGGTCCACTGTTTGGCGGATTGGTCGCTCGCGGCTACGGCCAGCAGCATCTCCACGCTGGTCTGGTCCTTCTCCAGCGTCTTGCGCGCGAGCGCGACCGCCTTGGTGTTGTCGCCAGCTTCGATGTAAGCAACGAACAGCGGCTGGGCCATTTGCGGCAGGTACTGGCTCTGCGGGTTGCGCTGCTCGAGCGCCTCCCCAAGCTGAATTCTCTTCTTTGGGTCGGTCGTCTGGAGGGTGGCCGCATAGAGGGAATATTCGCTCCGGACGTCCACTTGCTTGGCGTATTCGACGCGGCGCGCCCAGTCATCGACTGCGTCCGCCTCCGGGGGCTTGGGCGTCTGCGCAACCTTGCGGGCCAGCTCGGAGGTCGCCGCCGACCACTTTATAACCAGGTCCGGGTCTTTCTTGGCCTCGGCCGCCTGCAGGCACGCGTACGCGGTCTCGACGTCGGCCGGGTCCAAGGCGAGCAGCTTCTCGCCGGACTCGAAGACCTTGTCATACTGCCCGGCTTTGGCGTATGCGTCCATCATCTGTTCATATACCCAGGCAGTGCCCGAGTTTTTCGGGTACTTGGCCGCGAAATCCTCGAGCATTGCCAGCTTCTTCGCCTCATCGGATTCGGCTCCGATTTGTTGCAGCAATTGCCCTTCCGGGGTCCCCGCGTCTATGGCCGCGGGCTTGTGCCGCTGCGCCGTAGCCGTCCAGGCCGCTGCAAACAGAACCATGACAGTCGCGAATTGTCTCACGTGACCCTCCGCTCTCGGAACGCGGCGATTCAGATAAGCAAGCCTTCTGAACCGTGTTCTTGACGGGATGGTATCATATCAGCAAATTCTCCAGGAGAGTGGCTTCGCATGACTGGCAAGAACGCTCGCGTTGCTATGCTTTCGCTGTCGCTCGCTGCTTTGGTTCTGGTGGCCGCCGACAAACCCGTGGGGAGTTGGGATTGCACTTCCTCAACCCCTAATGGCGGCGGCGAACACCAGTGGACCCTGACCGTGAAAGAAGTGGATGGCAAGCTGGCCGGGACCGCCGGCAGCGAAGACGGCGAGATTCAGCTCGAGGAATTGAAATACGAGGACGGCACGCTGAGCTTCAAGGTGTCCCTCGAGAGCGGAACCTACGAAGTGACTCTCAAGATCGACGGCGACAAGCTCGACGGGAATTGGAAGGGCGGCGGAGAAACCGGCACGGTCAAGGGCGTCAAGAAGGCCTAGCCGCCCGTGCTGAGAGCCGCGCGCCGCGCCGTTACCCGGGCCACGCTCCTTGCGCTGTTTTCCGTGGCCGTCTGCGCGGCCGTGGAGAACGTCCGCATCCCCCGGGACAACTTCGGCGTTCCCCACATTTTCGCGGCGACTCCCGCGGGCGCCGCGTACGCTTCCGGCTACGCACAGGCCGAAGACCGCCTCGAAGAGATGCTGCGGAACTACCGCCAGGCGGCCGGCACCATGGCCGAAGTCTTCGGCGAATCCTATCTCGAGCACGACTACCGCCAGCGGCTCTGGCGCCACCGTGAGGTAGCGCAAACCCATTACAACGCCCTGAGCCCCGAAGTGCGCTCCATGTGCGAGGCCTTTATTCGAGGTGTCCGGCGATACATGGCGGAGCACCCTAAGGAGGTGCCGGATTGGGCGCCCAAACTCGAGCCCTGGTTCGTGCCCATGCTGGGCCGCTACATTAGTTGGGGCTGGATGGAACGCGAGATCGGCGGCGAGCTGCTGCGCGCCGGGATCCAGCCGGACCCGGCGGCTTATCGCGGCTCGAACGAATGGCTGCTTGCTCCGTCGCGGACCGCCATGCACGCGCCGATCGCGCTCATCGATCCACACCTGAGCTGGTACGGAGAGTTCCGCTTTTACGAGATTCGCATCTATGCCGGCCGGCACGCCATGTCGGGCGCGGCCATCGTGGGCCTGCCGTTCCCCTCTCTCGGCCACAGCCGTTGGGCTTCCGTCGCGATGACCACGGGCGGGCCGGCCACCTCGGACGTCTTCGAGGAAGAGATCGCCGGCGGCAAATACAAGTTTCGAGGCGAGTGGCGGCCCATCGAGACGCGCCATGAACGCATCGGTGTGAAGACCGGCGGCAAGGTGACCTGGAAAGAGTACACCATCGAATCCACGCACCACGGCCCCATCGTGGCGCACAAAAACGGCAAGGCATACTCGGCGGCGATCCCCTACGCGAACGAGTTTCGGATGCTCGACCAAGCCTGGAGCATGCTGAACGCCCGCAATCTCGCGGGGATGAAGAAGGCGCTGGCCATGCTCCAGCTCATGCCCCAGAACATCATGGTGGGCACCGTGGACGGCGACACGTACTATTTGCGGAACGGCCGCGTGCCGGTTCTTCCGAAAGGCTGCGACCCCTCCAGGCCCATGCCGGGCACGGGGGCCTGCGAGTGGCAGGGCATTCATCCGCTCGAGGATCTCATTCAGGCAGAGAACCCTCCGTCCGGTTACCTGCAAAACTGCAATTCCGCCCCGGAGTGGCTCTACAAAGGTTCGCCGCTCACACCCGGGAAGTACCGCGATCGGCCGTATCTTTACAACGCCGCGCCGGGACCGCCGAGCCAGCGCGCCGCGATGGTTCTGGAATTGCTGGACCGCGCCCAGGACGTAACCGCGGAGCAGGCGATCGCGATTGCGTTTTCGCCGGCCGTGTACGGCGCCGGCGCGTGGCAGGAACGCGTGCGCAAGGCTGCTCCCGGACAGTCCGGGCTCGTCGGCCTCGTGGCCGGCTGGAACCGCCTCGCGGGCGCGGACTCTCGCGCGGCGCTGGCGTTCTATCTGTTCAAAATGTCTCTCGGCGCGGACGGCAGGGCCGTCGAGCCGCCGGTTTCGCTCAGCGACGGCCGGATCCGGGACGCTTTGCTGAAGGCCGCGAAGCAGCTCGACTCCGAGTTCGCGCCGGACGCCACGTATGGGACGCTGTTTCGCGCGGGCCGCGAAGGGTCCGGGCGGACGTTCCCCGTAAGCGGCGGCACGTTGGCCAACGCTGGAATGGCCACGCCGCGCGCGATCACCTTCGAGCGCCACGGGCCGGAGATGGTGGGCCGCGGCGGGCAGGCCGCGCCCGAAATCGTGATTCTGACGAAGCCGCCGCGCTCGTTCATGGTGCTTCCGCTCGGCGAGAGCGACGCGCCGGGCTCGCCCCACTTTGACGACCAGGCGGAGAAACTCTTCAGCCGTTCGCTCATGCAGCCAACCTACTTCCTGGACCGAAAGGAGCTGGAGAAGCACGTCGAGCGCGTGGAGCGGCTGCGCTGTCCGGATTAGCTTTGCCTTTCATCCGGCGCTTTGGTAATCTCCGTATTCCAGGATAATTATGGCTCTCCCAGATACTTACGTTTCCGCGCTTCTGTTGGCGATCGTGTCGATGATCTGTTGGGGCTCATGGGCCAACAGCTACAAGCTGACGGGGAAATGGCGGTTCGAGCTCTTCTATTGGGACTACTCGATCGGAGTTCTCGTTGCCGTCCTCATCGCCGCCTTCACCTTCGGCAGCCTCGGTGCGGACGGTTTCAGCTTTACGGACGATCTGCTTTTGGTCGCCGGCAAGCGGAACATCGCCTACGGGTTCGGCGCGGGCGTGGTCTTCAACCTCTCGAACATGCTGCTGGTGGCGGCCATCGCGGTGGGCGGCATGGCGCTGGCTTTTCCGGTCGGTGTCGGTCTTGCGTTCCTCATTGGCGTGATCTGGAACTATCTGATCAAGCCTTCGGGCAACCCCGGGCTGCTGTTCACGGGCGTCGGGCTGATGGCAGCCGCCATCGTTCTCAGCGCGCTCGCTTACTCGATATTCGGCGCCGCCAAAGCGAAGGAACTGATCCAGGCGGGGAAGACGGCGTCGACCGCCAAGCCGAGAACAAGTTGGAAGGGGATCGTGCTGAGCATCGCGGCCGGCGTGCTGATGGGGTCGTTCTACCCGCTCGTCGAGATGGGGAAAGAGGGAGCCACCGGACTGGGCCCGTACGCGATCGGGTTTGTGTTCGCCGTTGGCATTTTCTTCTCCACGTTCCCATTCAACCTGTTTTTCATGAACCTGCCCGTCGAGGGCCAGCCGCTCGAGATCCTCGACTATTTCAAAGGCACCGCCAGGCAGCACCTGTTGGGAATCCTGGGAGGAACGGTCTGGGCCGCCGGGACGATTACGAGCTTTGTCGTCTCGAGCGCTACCAAGCCGGCGGCCGGCCGCGCAATGGATGCCGCTCCGGTTCCGCTGCTCGGCCCCGCGATCAGCTATGGGCTGGGGCAAGGCGCAGCTCTTATCAGCGCGCTCTGGGGACTGCTCGTCTGGAAGGAATTTAAAGGTGCGGACCTGCGGGTCCGCGTGCTGCTCACCTTGATGGTGCTGTTCTTCGCGGCCGGTCTCGGACTGATCTCGGTGGCTGCGCTGTAGCGCGCACCACATCGCTGCCCTGTTTAAGATATACTTCTCCGAATGTTCTGCACGAAGTGTGGTTCCCCGGTAACGGGCAACTTCTGCCGGGATTGTGGCGCGCCGGCGCCTCCTTCTGAATCTGCTCCGGTGGTCCAGGCTGGCCTGCCGATTCCGCCTCCTCCGGCCGCGCTTCCGGCCTTGCCGATGGACTACGCGCTGTGGTCGACGCGCGCGCTGGGTTATCTGATCGACTCTTTGGTAGTGGGCGGCGTCCTGGTTGTGCTCTTTCTAGTGGCCGCGCTCGGATTCGGGGCGTTCGCGGGGTTGGGAGCCGCCTCGCTCGGACACCGAGATCTGGCCGGGCTTGGCGGCCTGGGCTGTTGCTTGTGGTTCGCGCTGTTCCTGTTTGCCAGCCTGGCCGTCGGGCTCTACAACAAGGTATACCTGGTGTCGACGCGCGGCGCGTCCATCGGCCAGGGCGTCATGAAAATCAAGGTGGTGGATGCGCAGGGCAGGCTGATCTCGCAGGGCAACGCCCTGATACGGCTGCTGGCGCACCTGGGGCTGGGCTTCCTGCCCCTTGGCGGCATCATCGATCTGCTTTGGCCATTGTGGGATGAGCGGCGGCAGACGCTGCACGATAAGGCGGTCGGTTGCTACGTGATCAATTGCGGGTAGCAGCCCGGAGGCAGGGCTTCGCGGCGTTAGCAGCCGCGGCGCTCATCCTGGCGCAGCTTGCCGCCGCGGGTATCCTGCTTTCCGCGGACCAGGATGGCGTGTCGTTTGCCGGAACGAGATTCGGAAGCGCCTGTTTCCTCCGTCGCTACGCCGGCGTGCCATGCCCTACGTGCGGAATGACTCGCAGTGTCATCCTCACGCTCGACGGCCATCTGGGCCAGGCGTTCCGCATGAATCCTGCCGGGCCGCTGTGGGTCCTGGCCGCGCTCACGATCAGCGCGGGATTGTTGTACCTGGCTTGGCGGCCCGGGGAACGAACGGCGCGTTTTGTGCGGGGCCTCGGGCTGGTCCAAGGGCTGGCGTTCCTGGCGGTTCTTTCCGCGCATTGGGTGCGCGCTCTCGCCGCGCACTGAGTACGGAAGACCGCTCCCTCACGGTCGCGGCTCGGAACGGAGGATCTCGCGGGCGGCGTTGTAGCCCGGAGCGCCCATCACTCCGCCGCCGGGGTGGGTGCCCGAACCGCACAGATACAAGCCCTTCACCGGCGTCCGGTAGCGCGCCCAACCCGCCACGGGGCGCAGGAGGAACATCTGGTCCAGGCTCATCTCGCCGTGGAAGATGTTGCCCCCCGTGATTCCGAACCTTCGCTCCATTTCGAGCGGCGTCAATATCTGCGTGTGCTCGACAATCGAGCGGATATTCGGCGCGTATTCGGCGACGAGGTCCAACACATGCGCGCCATAGGACTCGCCGATCTCGTCCCAACTCGCATCGCGCAGCGTGTACGGAGCGTATTGCAGAAACACGCCCATAATGTGCTTGCCGGGCGGCGCGAGCGAAGGGTCGTACATGGCCGGCGCCGTCAACTCGAGCAGCGGGCGCTCGGAAGGCCGGCCGTACTTGGCGTCATCCCAGGCGCGCTCGACATACTCGATCGACGGGCAGATGTGCATGGTGGCCCGGTGTTGAGGACCGGGCGCTCCGGGCAAGGCGCGAAAATCGGGCAAACCGGAGAGCGCGAGATTCATTTTGAGCGACGTGCCCTCGGAACGGAAGCGCCGGATGGCCCGGAGGAACTCCGGCTCGAGTTCCCGCTCGGCGACGAGTCCGAGGAAGGTCCGCCGGGGGTCGAGGTTCGACGCCACCACCGAGGCTTCGATCTCCTCACCGCCGGCCAGCGCCACGCCGCGAGCCCGGCCGTCGCGGACGATGACCCGCTCTACGGCGGCGTTGGTGCGGATTTCCGCGCCGCTTGCTCGCGCGGAGGCCGCGATCGATTCCGCGACTTGCCCCATGCCTCCACGCACGAATCCCCAGAGCCCGCGGTGGCCGGCCACGCCGCCCATAGAATGGTGCAGCAGGATGTAGGCGGTGCCCGGGGATCGCGGCCCTCCATTGGCACCGATCACGCCATCGGTCGCAAGCGTGACCTTCACCTCATCCGATTCGAACCATTCGTCGAGGAAGTCCGAGGCGCTCTCGGTGAAGATCTTCACGAGTGCGGCCAGGTCGCGGCCTCCGAGCCGGTAGAGCCGCGCCGCGAGCCTGAGGTAATCGAGAAAATCGCCGAGGCCGGCGGCCGGAAACTGCGGCGGCGTGGTGAGCAGCAGGACTTCGACCAGACGCGACAGCCGCTCGATCTGGTCTTCGTAGGCCAAAAAGGCATCCGCGTCGCGCGAAGAAAACTTGCGGATCTCATCCAGCGTCTTGGCGCGATCCTGCCACATGAACAGGTAGCGGCCGTCCGGAAAAGCCGAGAAGAACGCGGGGTCTTTAGCGTCCACCTGGTAGCCGTAGCGCGGGAGATCGAGCTCGCGGACGATGCGTTCCTGCATGAGGCTGACCAGGTACGCCGCGGTCGAAACGCGATACCCCGGCCAGATCTCTTCGGTGACGGCGCATCCGCCGAGCAGCTCGCGGCGCTCGAGCACGAGCACCTTTCTGCCGGCGCGCGCGAGATACGCGGCCGAGACCAGGCCGTTGTGGCCGCCGCCGATAATGACCGCATCGAAGCGGGCAGTCATCGCTTCTTGAACACGACTACCGCCAGCGGCGGAAGCACGATGCGGATGCTGTTGTCGCGGCCGTGCGCGTTGACCGGCTCGGAAGCCACGCCGGCGGGGTTGCCCATGTTGCTGCCGCCGAACAGGTCCGAATCGCTGTTGAAGACCTCGTCGTAGAAGCCTCTGACAGGCACTCCGAAACGGTAGGACTGGCGGGGCACCGGAGTGAAATTACAGCAGAACACCAGGAAATCCTCGGGGTCCTTCGCGCGGCGGATGAAGGCGATGATGGAGTTGTCGACGTCGTGAAAGTCGATCCACTCGAACCCGCTCCAGTGGAAATCCACCTGGTGCATGGCGGGCTCGGCGCGATAAAGCCGGTTCAGGGCTTGAACGGCGTTCTGAAGCTTGCGGTGGTAGTCGAACTCCAGCAGCTCCCAGCGGATGCCCGCGCCGTGGTACCACTCTTCGTACTGCCCGATCTCCGAGCCCATGAACAGCAGCTTCTTGCCGGGGTGCCCGTACATGTAGGCGAGGAACGCCCGCACATTGGCGAAGCGCTGCCATTCGTCGCCCGGCATCTTGCCGATGAGCGAGCGCTTGCCGTGAACCACCTCGTCGTGCGAGATCGGCAGCACGAAGTTCTCGTGGAACGCGTACAGCATGCTGAAGGTGATGTTGTGGTGGTGGAACTTGCGGTGCACGGCCTCTTTCTCGAAATAGTCGAGCATGTCGTGCATCCAGCCCATGTTCCACTTCATGGTGAAGCCGAGGCCGCTGAGGTAAACCGGCTTGGAGACGCCGGGAAACGCCGTCGATTCCTCAGCCGCGGTGAAAGCCCCGGGCACCTCGTGGGCGAGCTCATTGAAGCGCCGCAGAAAGCTGATGGCTTCCAGGTTCTCGCGCCCGCCGTACTGGTTGGGGAGCCACTCGCCGGGCTTGCGCGCGTAGTCCAGGTAGAGCATGGACGCGACCGCATCCACGCGCAGCCCGTCGATGTGGTACTCCTTCAGCCAGAACAGAGCGTTTGAGATGAGGAACGACCGGACTTCGTTGCGCCCGTAGTTGAAGACCATGGTGCCCCACTCGAGATGCTCGCCCTTGCGCGGGTCGGCGTGCTCGTAGAGGGCCGTGCCGTCGAAGTATGCCAGGCCGTGCGCGTCTTTCGGGAAGTGCGCCGGCACCCAGTCGACGATGACGCCGATACCGGCCTGGTGGCACTGATCGACGAAGTACCTGAAATCATCGGGAGTGCCGAAGCGCGAGGTGGGAGCGAAATACCCGATGACCTGGTAGCCCCAGGATCCCGAGTAAGGGTACTCCATGATCGGAAGCAGCTCGACGTGCGTATAGCCGAGGCGCCGGGCGTACTCGACCAGGCTTTTCGCCAGCTCGCGGTAGGTTAGCAACTGATTGTAGGGACCGCGAAGCCAGGACTCCAGGTGCACTTCGTAGATGGAGACGGGCTGGACGAGCACGTCCGCCGAGGCGCGCGCCTGCATCCAGGCCGCATCGTTCCACTGGTATTTCGAGAGGTCCCACACAATGGACGCGGATTTGGGCGGCGTCTCACAGTAGAACGCGTACGGATCCATTTTGAGCTGCCGGTAGCCGTTGAGGCGCGATCTCACGAAGTACTTGTAGGTGTCGCCAATCTTCAGGCCGGGGAAGAAAATCTCCCAGATGCCGTCGGCACGGAGGCGCATGGGGTTGCGCCGCGTGTCCCATTGGTTGAAATCACCGACCAGGGATACGACTTCCGCATTCGGCGCCCAGACGGCAAATCGCACGCCGGCCACGCCCTCGATTTCCGCCAGGTGCGCGCCCAGGCTGTGGTAGCTCTCGTAGTTGGTTCCCTCGGCGTACAAGTGCAGGTCGAAATCACTGATCAGTACCGGGAACCGGTAGGGGTCCTCGAACTCGGAAGCCGCTCCGTTCACCGTCTTGATGCGCAATCGGTAGGGCCCGGGCTCGTCCGCGAAAAAACCGACGTAAAGCCCCTCGGGATGCACCTTGATCATCGGTGTGACCGCGCCATCCAGGGCCACTTCGGCCTCGGCGGCCTGCGGCAGGAAGGCGCGCACCTCCCAGCCCTTCCGATCCTTGGCGGCGTGCGGCCCGAGGACGCCGAAGGGATCGCCGTGATACCCTCCAACGAGCGCTTCCATCTCTTTGCGAGTCATTAGCCTCCGGGTGAACCGGACCACTCAGGCCGGGTCCGTTAATATTATGGCAAGATGCGAACTTCCTATCGCGAGCTAGCCAAGGCCGAACTGCATTTGCACCTCGAAGGCTCGATCGAGCCCGAGACACTGCGCGAGCTGGATCCCGGCCCGGATCTCGAGGCGGTTCGCGAACGCTATCGGTATGCCGGCTTTCCGGCATTCATTCAGAGCTACATTTGGGTGCTCGGGCACTTGAAGCGGCCCGAGCATTACGGGTTGATCGCGCGGCGGCTGCTCGAGCGGCTCGAACAGCAGAACGTGCGCTACGCCGAGATTACGGTGTCGGCGGGCGTGATCCTCCGGCGCGGGCAGGATCTGGCGGCGGTGTGCGACGCAATTCAGAGCGAGGCGGAGGCGTCGCCGGTGGAGGCGCGCTGGATTCTGGATGCGGTGCGGCAATGGGGCGCGGAGCCGGCGCGCGAGGTGATGCGGCTGGCGAGCGAGCGGCTGGATCGCGGCGTCGTCGGGTTCGGAATTGGAGGCGATGAGGCGCTCGGTCCGGTCGAGTGGTTTGGCGGGCTGATGCGTGAGGCGCGCGAGGCGGGACTTGGCCTGACCATTCACGCAGGCGAGACCGTGGGAGCGGAATCGGTATGGAACGCGGTGCGGCTGGGCGCCGGGCGGATCGGCCACGGCATCCGCGCGGCGGAGGACCCGGCGTTGCTCGCGCACCTGCGCGAGAGGAACATCCCGCTCGAGATTTGCATCTCGAGCAACGTTGCGACGGGCTGCGTCACTTCCCTGCAGGAGCACCCGGTACGGCGTATCTATGAGGCAGGCGTGCCGATCGTGCTGGGGACGGACGATCCGGCGATGTTTCATACGACGCTCGAACGCGAGTACGAGCTCGCCGCCAGTGAGTTCGGATTCACGGATGAGGAGCTGCGCGGGGTCGTCGAGAACGGGTTCCGGTATGCGTTCGGGCTGGGGATACGGTCCGATGCGGGAAATGGCTTCGTTCGGTAATTTTCGCTCGGCGCGGCTGCGCGGTTTCCAGATCGCAACGATCTCATCCAGTTCAAGGTAGCTCCGGGATGGCGAACGGCTGCGGCTGCGTGTTTGTAAGTGCCTGCGGGATGGGCGGATTCCGTTGTGGCTTGGTTGTGAACGCGCAGCGCGTGGAGTCTCCGGCTGTCGCCTCCGTGTGTGCGGTCCGATGCCGGAAATGGGTTCGTTTGGTCGTTGGTTCGGCGCGGCTGGGTGGTTTCCGGGCCACAGCGATCTCATCAACTCAAGGTAGCTCCGGGATGGCGAACAGCTCCGGCTGAGTGTTTGTAAGTGACTGCCGGATGGGCGGAAATAGTCTTGGCTAGCTTGGCGTTGAGAGCAAACTCGGTTTGGCGCCGGGCCTAGTACCTCGACCGCGTGATGCGTTGCTACCGCTCCCTTACGGTCGCGGCTCAGTTACAGGTAGATACCGCTACCGTAAAGAAACGGAGTTCACGGTCGCGGACCTAGTCACCACAGGGACTGGGCAACTTGCGAGACTCAAAAAACCAGAAACAGAGAAACAGAGCTGAAAGAACTTGACACAAGCGGTGTTCGGGTTCAGACTACTAGTAGTTAAACTATGGGACGAAATGAAGCTACATCGCGAACCGAGATCCCGCCTGGGACTCTCTATATGCTCATCCTCAAGACCCTGGCGCGGCTCGGGCCGATGCACGGTTACGGGATTGCGCAGCACATCCAGCAACTCTCCGAAGACGTGCTCGAAGTCGAAGAGGGCTCGCTCTATCCGGCGTTGCAGCGAATGCTGATCAAGGGCTGGGTCACCGCCGGGTGGGGCCAGTCGGACAACAACCGGCGGGCGCGCTACTACCGGCTGACGCCCGCGGGCAAGAAGCAGTTGAGCGTGGAGCTTTCGGAATTCGAGAAGGTGATGCGGGCCATTACGCGCGTGATTCAGCCCGCGTGACCAATAGGCGACGACATGGACTGGCTTGGTGAGTGGTGGCGCAGGCTGCTGTTCCCGTTCCGGCGGCGGCAGTTCGACCGCGATCTCGAAGAGGAGCTGCGGTTCCATCTGGACATGAAGGCGGCGGAGTCCGGCTGCGCGGCGGCTCGGCGGAAGTTCGGCAATGTCACCCTGCTAAAGGAGGACAGCCGGCAGGCATGGGGCTGGGCGCGCGTCGAGGCATGGGGCGCGGACCTGAAGTACGCGGTTCGAGCGTTGCGGAAGAACCCTGGATTCACGGCGGTCGCTCTCGTGACGCTGGCCTTGGGCATTGGCGCGAGCACGGCGGTGTTCAGCGTTGTGAATGCCGTTTTGCTGCGGCCTCTGCCGTTCCGTGAGCCGGACCGGCTGATGATGGTTTGGCAGACGCAGGAGACCTGGGGCGACCGCTCTCCCGCATCGATCGTCAACTTCCGTGAATGGCAGCAGCAGACCCGGTCGTTCGGGCAGCTAGCAGCCTTTGGGGGATGGTCCGTTCGGATGATCGCTGGTGAGGAGCCGGTCGTGATCCCGGCCTGCCGCGTAAGCGAAGGGTTCTTCCAGATGCTGGGAGTCCAGCCGGCAATGGGGCGGGTCTTTGCGCCTGAGGAGACACGGCCAGGAGCGCCGCCGGTGACCGTGCTCTCGTACGGCTTCTGGCAGCGGCTGGGCAGGGACCGGAAAATAGTGGGCAAGACGGTGCGGTTGGATCGCGAAGTCTTGACCGTGGTGGGAGTGATGCCGCGCGGCTTCAGTTTCCCGGATCAATCGGAGCTGTGGTTTCCGTTATCCGACGCAGAGACCGATGCCAGCGCCTATCAATTCAGGATAATTGGCAGACTGAAGGCGGGCGCCAGCGTGATCCAGGCGCAAAGTGAAATGAAGACGATTGCTGCGCGTCAGCGGCAGCTACGCCCGAGAAACAACGACGGCATTGGCACAAATGTCGTGCCGCTGATGGAGCAAACGGTGGGGGAAGCGCGGCGGGCCTTGCTGGTGCTGCTGGGGGCGGTGGGGTGCGTGCTCCTGATCGCGTGCGCCAATGTGGCGAACCTGCTGCTGGTGCGCCTCACCGGCCGCCGGCGCGAGCTCGCATTACGTTTGGCGCTGGGCGCGGGCCGGTGGCGAGTCGCGCGCTGCGTGCTGGTTGAGAGCATGCTGCTGGCGCTGGCGGGCGGCGCGCTAGGGGTCGCGGCCTCGGACTGGCTGGTGCGCGCCTTCGTGGCGCTCGATCCGATTCACCTGCCCCGCGTCAACGAGGTGGCGGTGAATGGGGGTGTGCTGTTGTACGCGCTGGCGGCGGCGATCGCAACTGGAGTTTTGTTCGGACTGGCTCCCGCATTGCGCGCTTCGCGGCCCGAGCTGGGCAATTGGTTGAAAGAAGGACCGGGGGCGCCGGGCGTGGGCGAATTCGGAAAGAACCGCGGACGGAGCCTGCTGGCCGCGGCACAGATTGCGCTCGCCGTGATTCTGCTGGTGGGCGCGGGGCTGTTGCTGCGCAGCTTCATGATGCGGGTGAGCGTGCCGCTCGGTTTCCGGCCGGAAGGCGTCCTGGGGGTCGAGCTGCCCTGGTCGGAGAACCGTCACATTGATGAGTTGCTGGAGCGGCTGCGCGCGCTACCGGGGGTGCAGGCGGCGGGCGCGGCAACGGCATTTCCTCAGGATTCCGCAGACACGTCGTGCGACGCGTGCTTCGAGATCGAAGGCCGGCCGAAAGAGCGGGGTAAGGCGCACGACACGGGGTATATGGCGGCTACGGCCGATTTTTTCCGCGCGGCCGGTATGACGATACGGCAGGGCCGCTTCTTCACCGCGGCCGACGGGGCGGAAGCGCCGAAGGTCGCCGTGATCAATGAGGCGCTGGCGCGGCGCGATTTCCGGGATCGGGACCCTATCGGCAGGCAGGTGCGATGGAGCGGCAACGATTGGTACACCGTGATCGGGGTGGTAGGAAATGTGAAAGGGTTCGGCGTGGCCGGCGACCCGATGCCGGCGGTCTACCTTCCGAATCGCCAGGCGAGCTGGGGCAATGGGGTGCAAGTGCTGCTGCGAACGGCGGTGCCGCCGATGAGCCTGGCGGCGACGGTGCGGAAGGAACTCCGCTCGTGGAACAAGCAGATGACTATCGAAAAGCTCGACACGGTGGAAAACATGCTGGCGGAGTCGGTGGTGGTTCCGCGGTTCTACATGCTGCTGGTGGCGGCATTCGCGACGCTGGCGATGGTGGTGTCGGCGGTTGGAGTATACGGCACCGTCAATTACTCCGTGGCGCGGCGCACGCACGAGATCGGGATCCGGATGGCGCTGGGCGCGGAGCGAGGCGACGTGCTGGCGATGGTCATCCGGCAGGTTCTGGGGTTGACGGCGGTGGGCGTCGCGCTGGGGCTGGCGGGCGCATGGGTGTCGACGCGAGTGCTGGAGTCGCTGCTGTTCGGGATAAGGCCGACCGATGGCGTTGCGTTCGCCTACGGCTCGGGCGTGCTGGTCCTGGCGGTCCTGCTGGCCTGTTATATCCCGGCGCGGCGGGCGACCAGGGTCAATCCCCTGGAGGCGCTCCGGCATGAGTAACGGTGCCGCGAAGATACTGGTGTCCTTGCTCATGCCGGCCTGTGCCTTGCTCGCACAGACCGTGGAGGGCACGGCGGTCGATGCAACCAGCGGTCAGGGCCTTTATGGAGTGACGGTCACGCTTTCCGCGGGGCGCGGCGGTGATTCGGAAACAGCCGTGGAAACGACCACGGATGCCCAGGGTGAGTTCCGCTTCGAAAACGTGAAGGCCGGAACCTGCAGAATCTGGTACCGGCTGGATGGCTTTCTGCCCTCTGCCGACAACGCGGCCGGCAATCGAGAGTTCCGCGTTGTTTCAGGCAGCGGCCCGATTCGCCTGCGAGCAGAATTAACGCCTCTTGGCAAGATCTCCGGTCGCGTGCTCGACCTCCAGAAGGCGCCGATGGGCGGAGCGATGGTTGAAATCGGGCCGTCGCAAGCCAATCCGGCCAATGGCGGCCGACGGAGGCAAGCGGGAACGACCGACCGCACAGGGCGCTTCTCGTTCGGGGATCTGCCGCCAGGCGCGTACACACTGAGCGCACGCGCGCCCGTAACCTTGAAGCCTCCTCCCGCGCCCGAGGACGGCCAGCGCCTGCAATGGGCTCCGACTTTTTATCCAGGAGTGTTGCGGCGCGAAGAAGCGACGCCCATTCTTGTCTGGCCCGGAGCCGAGGTTCCGGACGAGGATATTAAGTTGATCGCCGCACCCGCACGCCGCATTCGCGGAGTGGTCATCGATGAGCGAGGAGAGCCGGCGCCTGGAATCACGGTTGAGTTGTATGAGATCGACCGCGGAGGAACTCCCACGGCACATTCCGTCTCAGCGAAGGACGGCAGCTTCGAAATTCCCGCCGTGACCGACGGCGAGTGGCGACTGATGGTCCATTCGGTGTATGGCGGCGGAACGCTGTGCGCATTCCGGCGCGTGCAGGTGACAGGACGCGATCTCGAGAACGTGCAGCTTCAATTAGCCACACCGTTTACTGTCAAGGGAAGCGTGTCGTTCGATGTCCCGGATGGCTCTTCACGCGAGGCTCCGCGCGGTATTGTCACGATGGGCGACATAGAAAATAACGGCGCGGGCGGTTTTGGTCCACTCGACAACACCGGCTCGTTTTCCATTCCGGATCTCACCCCTGGGACCTACGCCGTGCATATCTTGATCTACTCCACAACCAGCTTTCCTTTTTATTTGGACTCAATCCGCCTGGGTGAGCGCGACGCATTAACCGGGCCGGTCGAGGTGGTGTCGGGAGCGCTCCCGCTGCGGATCCTGTACAAGGCCGACGGCGGGACTTTGCGCGGTTCGGTAGAGGAATGCGCCTCATCCACGGTTTTGCTGACTCCTCGGGATGCGCGGTTGCGGCGGCCTGAAATCAGTCGAAAAACCACCTGTGACCAGAATGGCCGGTATGAGATTCCGGGCGTGCGTCCGGGTGATTACTACGCGCTGGCGCTCGAGTCCGATGATTCCGCATTGACCGGGACCGATCTCGACCAGAGTCTCATTGGTCAGGCAGTTGAAGTCACGGTGCGCGCCGGCGTGGCCTCGCACGCGGATCTGCGCGTGATAGCACGTCCGGGGTCTTGAGGCTCGCCGGTACCATCTGACAAGCGGTGAATAGGCGATAGATCGAAAGCCGGCTGTGACATCGAAAAGACGGGTTCTTCGGGCGCCTGGAATCCGCCTCCCGGACGCCGTTGGGCCATCGCCGAGATAGGCCATTTCTGCTAGCCTGAGGTCCCCCGGGGATGTGGGTTGGGCTGGAAGTTTAGCAGCCGAATCGTAACTCCTCAGGACTTACAAGAGGCCGAATCAGAGGGGAAGCCACTCAGGTTGTCCAGCTCCGGATAGAATTGCCTGTTGCGAAGAACTCTATCGCTGCTACAATGTCATAAGGATTTGTTCCATATGCCTAACCAGAAGCTGTCTCGCGAAATCCTCTCGGCCGCCCTCGTGGGCTTAGAGGCGCAACGGGAGCAGGTAGACTCACGGATTGCCGAAGTCAGGCGAATGTTGCGTGCCCGGCCCGAAGCTACCGCCGCGGACGGAACGCCCCAAGCGGCCGCACCCAAAGCGCGCCGCCAGCGGCGCGGCATGAGTGCCGCGGCTCGCCGCCGAATTGCCGAGGCCCAGAGGAAGCGGTGGGAAGCCTACCACCGGGCTCAGCAGACCCCCTCCACGTCAAAGAAGGCAGCCGGCAAGCCGGCTGCCCGAGCGAAGCGGAGGATCAGTGCCGCCGGCCGCAAAGCAATTGCTGATGCCGCGCGCAAACGGTGGGCCGAGTTCAGGAAGGCCGCGGCCAAGGCCCCCGCAAAAGCGGCTAAAAAAGCCGGGAAGAAGGAACCAGCTTCCATTGTAGTTACGGAGTAAGGGCCAGAGCCGGCGGGCTTTCTCTTCCTGCCGACCACCGTTCCTGTCCTGGAGCGGATGACGGAGTGTACCTCTCGCTCCAGCAGGAGTGTGGCTCGCCTCAGAAGGAGATTTGAGTGGTTATTGGAACGGAAACGGCAGAGTCAGCGGGGCGGATCAAGAAGCGCCCTTGCTCAGTGCATTGTCCGTCGTTCTCCAAATTGCCGAGACGGAGGCGGAGTTATAGAGGAACAATGCCGCGGACGTGACCACCACAAACGCGAGGAGCAGCGAGTACTCTACGAGATCCTGCCCGTCATCCTCCCGAAGCCACATCTTGGCCCATCTGATCATTGAAGCCAATTCAAGATAAATAGTAGGACCACGAAGCCCCAGAATCAATAGCTTTATAGTACTAAACGTACCTTCGGAGACAGGGTAGGTACCACCCTCCAATTTCTCCTAGAACCCCCCTACCACACGCGGCAGGCCGGTTCGCGGACCATCGGCTGACCCGCTTTGCAGGCAAACGCCTTCTGGAACTCCGGCATGTTTTGCACGACTCCGTTCACACGTTCGCGGCCCGGCGAATGCGGATCCGTCGTTGCCTGTAAGCGCAACGCCTCCGATGTCGCGTTCTCGCACCAGACCTGGCCCCAGGCAAGGAAGAATCGTTGCTCATGGGTAAAACCGTCGATCTTAGGAACCGTCTCGCCCACCAGCATCGCCGCAAGCGCCATGCCGGCGATGCGCAAGCCGCCGTTGTCGGCCGTATTCTCGCCAAGCGTCAGCTTGCCATTGAGCCTCACATCATCCACCGCCGTGAAACTCGAATACTCATTCACGAAGCAAGCCGCCCGCTCGTCGAACTTTTTCGCATCTTCGGGTGTCCACCAGTCGCGCAGGTTACCCTCCGCGTCGAACTGGCGCCCTTCGTCGTCAAACCCGTGCGTAAGCTCATGCCCGATCACGGCCCCGATAGCGCCGAAGTTCACCGCATCGTCGATGTGATTGTCGTAAAAAGGCGGCTGAAGGATACCGGCGGGGAAATTGATGTTGTTCATTTGCGGGTCATAGTAGGCATTGACCGTGGGCGGCGTCATCTGCCACTCGGTGCGATCGACGGGCTTGCCGATCTTGTTGAGCTGGCGCTTGAACTCGAACTCGGTTGTGCGCGTGTTATTGCCGATTGCGTCATCGGGCACGATCTTCACGGTCGAATAGTCGCGCCAGTTATCCGGATAACCGATCTTGTTGGTGATCGCATGCAGCTTTTCGAGCGCCTTCTGCCTGGTGGCCGGCGTCATCCAGTCCACCTGCCGGAGATCGTCCTCGATGGCGCGCTCGAGAGCCGCCACCATCTTCAGCGTCCGCTCTTTGCCCTCAACTCCGAAGGTGCGCTCCACATACTTCTTCCCGAGGGCTTCGCCGAGTTCTTTGTCGGTTAGCGCCACGCAGCGCTTCCATCTGGGGCGTATCTCCTTCACTCCTCTCAAGATATGGCCGTAGAAGTCGAAATTGGCGTTCACGAACGGGGTGGGCAGGAGCGGGCTCGAGGCGTGCACGAGCTGCCAGGTGAGGTACGTTTTCCAGCTATCCAGCGGCGTCGCATCCATCAGCGCCTGCATCTGCTTGAAGAAATCGGGAACGGCCACATTCAGGCTGTGCAGCGGCGGCGTTCCCACCCCCGCGAAATAGCGCGGCCAGGCAAACGCGGGCGTCAGCGACTCCAGTTCCTGATCCGTCATCCTGTGGTAGACTTTTTCGGGGTCGCGGCGCGCCACCACGTCGAGGGAGCCTTTGGCGAGGCCGGTTTCAATCTCCATGACCGTTTGCGCCTTGGCGGCCGCCTGGACAGGCGGGTCCCCCATCAGCTCGAATACCTTTTCCACGTGCGCGACGTACTGCTTGCGCAACTCGACGGACTTCGGGTCCGTTCTGAAGTAGTACTCGCGTTCCGGCATGCCGAGACCGCCCTGGTCGGCCTGCGCGATCACCTCGGTAGAGTCTTTGAAATCCTGCCCCGAGCCGAAGCTGAACAGCGCGTCCACGCCCAGTTGGTGCAGGTGCACGATCTCGCCGGTGAGCGCCTTCTTGTCCGGAAGCGCCGCGATGCGGTCCAGTTCCGGCCGGATCGGAGCCAGTCCCTTGGCGTCAATGCCTTTCTCATCCATGCACGCCGAGTAGAAGTCGCCGGTCTTCTGCCCGGTCGCGTCGCGATGGGGATCCTGCACGGCAGCTTTTTCGAGAATCTGGTGGAGGATCTCACGATTCCGCTCCTGGAGTTCGTTGAAGCGGCCCCAGGTCGCCTGGTCGGGCGGGATGGGGTTGTTCTTCATCCAGGCTCCGCAGGCATACTGATAGAAGTCCGAACACGGATCCGCGGTCTTGTCGAGCGTCGAGATATTGAAGCCCGGCGTCTTCGCGGTCTGCGCGAGAGCGGTTACCACCGCCAGCGTCAACAGGGGACCAGCAGTCAGGACACGCATAACTCCATCCTACGCGACGAGCGGGCTTGCGCACCGATGAGCCCATCGGCACGCCGCGACCCGCGTTCGAAACCAGACTCACTTCGCCGCGTCTGTGGTCCACAGGTGCACGTATTTATCCTCAGCCCAGCCGTGGCCGATGATGCCGAGCTTGCCCGGCGCCAGTTCGATGATCTTCGCGCCGTCGTGCTGCTCGAACCGGTCATCCAGCGTGTAACGGTACCACGCCGTCCCCTTCGGATCCGCCTTCTTGTACGCGAACAGCCGGCACCGGCTGCGGTAGGGCTTGAAGGGATCGTGCTCCGCCGCGATCACTTCCAGTTGCCCGTCGCCCTCGAGGTCGGTGACGGAGACCGAGTGCGGACAGCGAATGTTGTCGATCACGTGAGGAATGAACTTCTTGTGCCGCGGATCTCCCGTGTTTTCGAGCCATGCGACACGAGCCAGGTAGCTCTGCCGCGTCTGATAGCTCAGGTCCTCTTCCGACACAACGATATCGGGCTTGCCATCGCCGTTGATGTCGGCGATCGCCATGCGCGCGACCTTTCCGAATCCCTCGGCCAGCAGGTGCGGCTCGAATTGACCATTGCCGAGGTTTTCCAGCCAATACGGCCCGGCGACAATGTCCAGGCGTCCGTCTCCGTCGAGATCGTATGCCGCCATCTCTTCCCCGTACCGGATTTCAGCCAGCACGCGGCGCGGCCAGGGCTTGGTGAGATCGGCCGGAGCTTCGAAGATCTCGGGATGCGTCCCGTCATGGTAGCCGGCCACGAGCGCCAGCTTGCCGCCTGGCAGTAGCGGCGCGATCAAGGTTCCGTGCGGCCAGTCTCCACTGCCGGTTCCGATACGGTGCTCTTCCCATCGGCCATGAGCGGGATCGATCGGCTTGAGCCAGTAGAGTTCGCTGGTGAGCCCGCTGTAGAAACCATCTGTGCCCGCGCCCGGCTTCTTCTTGATACCTATCAGTTCCTTGCGTCCGTCGCCATCGATATCGTAGGCGTTAAGGATCTCGTGGACGCCGGGGATCTCGTAGCGTTCCCAGGTCGGATTCTTGTACCACCAGGCGCCGCAGACTACATCGGGCAGTCCGTCGCCGTCCACGTCGACCGCCAAAATATCTGTCCCGGTATAAGGCTTCTCGCGATCCAGAAACTGGTGATGGTAGGAGAGCAGGGGCGATGGCGGCGACTGGGCCGGCCGCTGTTTCCAGATCTGCACCCAACCGATGTTCGAGTCCTTGTTGACGACCTGTGCCGCTTGGCCGACAATCTCGGGCACTCCGTCGCCGTCCAGATCGGCCATGATCGCCTCATGCGTGCCCTCGCCCTGGTAGAGGAGTTCCCGCTGGACGGATCTGCCGTGATCGGTGAGTACATACTTCAGTAACCGGGCGTCGTAATTGTAGGGCGCGTCCCAGCCGCCTGCATTCATTTCGGCCGTGAAGACGTTCACAGCGCCAGTTTTGCCTTCGCGCCACGCCTGCAGAGTATGCGGGAAGTTCAGACGCTCATCGATGCGATGTTCTACCCACGGGTGCTGCGCATCGACGCCGACGCGGTTTTCGAACCACGAAAGATGGCCATCCGGGAACTCATCTTCGTCCATCACTACATCCAGGCGGCCATCGCCGTTGACGTCGATCAGCGCGACGCGACACAACTCGCGGAATCCCGCTGCAACCACGTTCTGCTTCCAGGGCTGCCCGGAGAACGGCCCAGCGGCTGGAGGCGAAAACCAGTACGGACCAAAGACGATGTCCATCTTGCCGTTTCCTTCGAGATCACCGGCGGCCGTGCCTTCGGCGGAGAGCCCCGTCTGAATGATTTGCTTTTTCCAGGGATCTGATGGGCTGGCGCCCGGTTTGTAGGCGTAGAGGGCGGGAGTGCCGGAATACATCGCGTTGGCGATCAGTTCGGGTTTGCCATCGCCATCGAGGTCGGCGAACAGGACGTCGTGCGGCCCTCCCTGAGGGCCCGGATCGATGACATGTTCGGTCCACGGCTCGCGCAAGTCTTTGCCGGGTTTGAACCAATACAACGCATATCGATCAGTGGGCTTGCCGTCTTTCACGATTTCCCGGCCAGCGACCACTTCCTTGATTCCGTCCCCGTAAATGTCGTTGATCGCCACACCGCAATGAAAATGGCCGCGCGCGATCACGCCCTTTTCGAAGGTCTTGGGGCGGTACCACATGAGCTCGGTGGCGCCGCCGATGACGACTTCCATTCTCCCGTCGCCGTCTATATCACCGACCGCGGTGCTCCCGAGCTCCGAGCCGCGGTTGGCGTCAAGTATCATGAGATCCCAATTTCCGCCGGCATGCGGGGCCAGGGTGCTCCCTGGCTGGGCGGCACAGACAACGCCAAGCACTGCCAAAATTAAGGCGATCTTTCGTCGCATTCACTTCCTCCTTGATGATGGTTCCTTCCCCAGCCTTCCGCCGCTGCTACGTCAAGCCGGCCCGCTCGAGCAGCGCTTCCGGATTGGGGTCGCGGCCCATGAAGCGGCGGTAAAGCTCGGCCGGGTCTTCGCTGTCCCCCCGGGCCAGAATCTTTTCACGAAACTCCCCGCCCGCTTCCGCACTGAAGATGCCCAGCTCGCGGAAGCGGGTGAACGCGTCGGCGTCGAGCACCTCCGCCCACTTGTAGGAATAATACCCGGCGCCGTAGCCGACCGGGTTGGCGAAAAGGTGCGTGAACGCGGCGATCATCGCGTGTTCCGGCGGCAGCGGCGCCGGCGAAAACTGCTGGAACAGCTTGCGGCTGTACTCGATCACGTCGCCGTCCGTCTCCGGCGAGTACTCGGTATGCAGCAGCAGATCGACGAAGCCGAAGCCGAGCTGGCGCATCTGCGCGTTGGCGCTCCGAAAGGTGCGGGCCCGCTTCATCTTCGCCAGCAGATCGTCCGGGATCGGCGCCCGGGTCTCGTAATGGCGGGCGAAAAGGTCCAGCGCCTCGCGCTCCCAGCACCAGTTCTCCATGATCTGTGAAGGCAGTTCGACAAAGTCCCAGGCCACGCTTGTCCCCGCCAGGCTCCGCACCTCGACCTTACTCAAGCAGTGGTGCAGCAGATGGCCAAACTCATGGAAGATCGTCTCCACCTCGCGGTGCGTAAGCAGCGCCGGCTTGCCGCCGGCCGGGGGCGTCAGGTTGCCGCAGATCGCCCCCACGTGGACCCGGCGCCCTTCGCGCGAGGGCCGTCCGGTGAGGAACGCGTCCATCCAGGCGCCGCCGCGCTTGTTCTCACGGGGGTACCAGTCCGCATAGAAGCCGCCCAGAAGCGAGCCATCCTCATCCCGGATGGAATAATACTTCGCTTGCGGGTCCCACACCGGTATGCCGGGCTCCTCTTGCACGCGGATACCGTAGAGCCGGCAAACGATCTGGAACATGCCCGCCACCACTTGCCCGGCGGGGAAGTAAGGCCGCAACGCTTCCTCGTCAAACTCGTATCGCTGCTGGCGAAGCTTTTCGGCATAGTAAGGCACGTCCCACGGTTCGAGCTCCGGCGCGGTTGGCCCTTCGAGCTTCCGGCGGAACTCCAGAAGCTCGCCGTTCTCACGTTGGAAGTGAGCCTGGGTGCGGTCGCGGAGGCCAGTGAGAAATTCGAGAGCGCGCGCTCCCGAATGCGCCATGCGGTCCTCGAGCACCAGGTCCGCGAAGTGCGCATATCCGAGGAGCTTCGCCTTGTCCCGCCGCAACGCCAGGATACGGCTCACGAGCGGGCGGTTGTCCGCGTCGCCCGAGGCCGCCCGCGTCGAAAATACCCGATAAACGCTTTCGCGGATCGTGGCGTCATCCAGGTAGGTCATCAGCGGAAGATAGCTCGGAGCCTGCAAGGTGAAGCGCCAGCCGGCGACGCCTTTGCGAGCCGCGCTCTCGCGCGCCGCGTCGAAAGCGCTCTGGGGCAGGCCCGCCAACTTGTGTTGGTCCGTGATCACGAGTTCGAAGGCGTTCGTGGCGTCGAGCACGTTCTCGCTGAACTTCGTCGTGAGTTGGCTCAGCTCGACGTCGATCTCTTTGAGCCGTGCTTTGCCGGGCGCGTCGAGGTCCGCGCCATGTCTGCGAAACTCGTCGAGTGTTTTCCTCAGGTAGCGGAGCCGCGCTCCCTCCAGGCACTTTGCGTCATCGGTAGACGCGTATCCCTTGAGCGTGTTCCAAAGGCCCTCGTGAAGAGGGATGCCGGAGTAGAACTTGCTCGTCTCGGGCTCGACCGCATTGTGCGCGGTGCGCAGTTCGGGATAGGTTGCGACAGATTCGAGGTGCTTGACCACTCCCATAGCGCGGTCGAGAGGCTCAGTCAATTCGTCGAGCGCTTGCATCGTGTTTTCATAGTCCGGCTGCGCATTGCCGGCCGCGAGCGCTTCGAGGCGCGCGCGCGCGGAAGCCAGCAGCGTCTCAATGCCAGGCACGACGTGTTCGGCGCGGATCTGGTCAAACGGTATGGGAAAATCGATAACAAGCAGCGGGTTCTCCATCTGGTTTCAGGTTACCTGAGCCGTCCGGAGGCCGCACACCTGGAGGTCAACAATTCCCGGACCGCAACTTTTCGTCCGGGAACGGGGTTTGGATTCTGAGAGGTGCTCAGAGGCATGCAACTCGGGTTTGGTTTCGCGCTCGCGGTGCTGGTCTGCGCTCCGGCACTCGGCCGGGATCCCTGGCCGGTGAAGCTTCCACAGGATGCCCGGATCGTCCATGCGCTGCGCCGGCTTACCTTCGGGCCGAGACCGGGCGACGTTGAAGAGGTTCGCAGGATGGGGCTCGGCAAGTGGCTGGACCTTCAGCTCCATCCCGAACGGATCCCGCAGAATCCGGTGCTCGAACAGAAGTTGAAGCCCTTGGAGACGCTGCGCCTTTCGCCCGCGGAGATGGTAGCGGCGTACCCGCCGCAGCCGGTCCTGAAGGCGATCGCGGACGCTCGCGCCCCCTACCCAAAGGATCCGGCGAAACGTTCCGCGGTGGAGCGCGCTCTCGGAAGCAGTGTCCCCCCGCAACGGGTGGTCGCACAGGAACTGACGGAAGCCAAGATCCTGCGCGCCGTTCTCAGTAACCGGCAACTCGAGGAGACGCTGGTTGACTTCTGGTACAACCATTTCAACGTGTATCTCGACAAGGGCGCCGATCATTACCTGGTTACCGCCTATGAGCGCGACGCCATCCGGCCTTATGTCCTGGGCAAGTTCAAAGACATGCTGCTCGCGACGGCCAGAAGTCCGGCCATGCTCTTCTATCTCGACAACTGGCAGTCGGTCGCTCCGGGAACCCGGGGCCGCCGCGGCAGCCGGGGCCTGAACGAGAACTACGGACGCGAGCTGCTCGAACTCCACACGCTGGGCGTGGACGGCGGATATACGCAGCAGGATGTCATCGAGGTGGCGCGCTGCTTCACGGGCTGGACCATCCAGGCGCCGCGGCAGGGCGGCGAATTCCGGTTCGACCCGCGCGTACACGACGCGGGCGAGAAGACCGTTCTCGGCGTTCGCATTCCGGCGGGCGGCGGCATATCCGACGGGGAGAAGGTGATCGACCTGCTGGCGCGCCATCCTTCGACCGCGCGGTTCATCTCGCGGAATCTGGCGATCCGTTTCGTCGCGGACAATCCTCCGCCCGGGCTGGTCGAGCGCATGGCGGGAACGTTCCTGAAGACCGGCGGCGACCTCCGCGCCGTCATGAAAACCATGCTGCGCTCGAAGGAGTTTTTCTCGGAGGCCGCGTACACGGCGAAGATCAAATCGCCGCTCGAAACCGCCGCCAGCGCGGTGCGTGCGCTGGATGCGCAAGTGGATTCCGCCGCCGGACTCGCTCGCGCCGTGGCACAACTCGGAGAGCCGCTCTATCGCAGGCAGGAGCCGACCGGCTATGCGAATACCAACGCCGATTGGGTGAACTCGGCGTCGCTCGTCGCGCGGATGAACTTCGCCGTCGCGCTTGTCTCGAATCGCATTCCGGGCGTGCGCGTGGACCGGGACATCGATGCGGCGCGGCTGCCTGTCGAGTTGTCCGGCGAGACGCGCGCGGCGCTGGCCAAGTCCGCGCCCGGCGGCAATACGGCGGCCGCACTCGCGCTCGGCTCACCGGATTTCCAGCACCGGTAGGAGGATCGTTCCATGAATCGAAGGATATTTCTTCGGAATTCGGCACTTGCGATGATCGGCATCGGGGCGGCGCCGCTATGGCTGCGGCGGGCTGTGGCGGCGGAACGGCCGGCGCGCCGCGGAAAGGTCCTCGTTGCGGTGTTTCAGCGGGGAGCCGCCGACGGACTGAATATCGTTGTTCCGTTTGGCGAAGCTTCCTACTATGCGATGCGGCCGGGCATTTCGGTTCCGGCGCCATCCAGAGCAGCGGCGCCGACTGCGGCCACCATCGACCTGGACGGTTTCTTCGGCCTGCATCCGGCGCTCGCTCCGCTGAAGGCCATTTATGATGCCCGCCATCTCGCGATCGTCCACGCCGCAGGCTCGCCCGATCCCACGCGGTCTCATTTCGACGCGCAGGACTATATGGAATCGGGCACGCCGGGGCTCAAGTCGACGCCGGGCGGATGGCTGAACCGGTGTCTCACGCCCGAGGCGCAACCGTCGCCCGTGCGGGCCGTGGCGCTCGGATTTTCGCTCCCGCGTGCCCTGCGCGGCAGCAACTCCGCCATTGCGGTGAGCCGGCTGGATGGCTTTCGAGTTACGAATTCCGCTGTTCGACCGGAATTTGAGAGCATGTATCGCGACGCGGAGGATGCGCGGCTGCGCTCAACCGGCACGGGCGCATTTGAGGCAATCGCACTGTTGGACGCCCTGAGAAAAAAGCCCTATGCTCCCGCCAGCGGCGCTGTGTACCCGCCCGGAAGGTTCGGCGAAAGCATGCGGCAGATCGCGCAACTGATCAAGGCGGATGCCGGTCTCGAGGTTGCGTTCGCGGACATAGGCGGGTGGGACCACCACGTGAACGAGGCCGGCGCGAACGGCGCGGAAGGACAGCTCGCAAACCTGCTGGCTGATTTCGCTCGCACGCTGGCCGCTTTCCGGCTGGACCTCGGCGACCGGATAGAGGATGTCGTGCTCGTAACCATGTCGGAGTTCGGCCGCACGGCGCGGGAGAACGGTACACGCGGGACGGACCACGGCCATGCCAACGTGATGTTCGTGATGGGCGGCGCTGTGAATGGCGGCAAGGTTTACGGCCATTGGCCTGGCCTCCTGCCGGAGCAACTCTACGAAGGGCGCGACCTGAACGTGACCACCGACTTTCGCGACGTGCTGGGCGAGGTCATCTCAAAACAGCTCGGAAACCAAGACATGGAAACAGTGTTTCCGGGCTACAAAGGCGGGCCTTACCGGGGAGTTCTGACGTAGGGGCCGGGTGTGCCCGGCCCATTCCTACTCGATGATCTTGGATTGCTTCTTACGATTCCGCTTGCGGGCGAGGGCCTGCTTGGTGCGCTTCTTCTCGCCAGGTTTCAGGTAATAGGAGTGCCGCTTGATCTCCTTGATGATATCTTCCTGTTGAACCTTGCGCTTGAAACGGCGCAACGCGCTCTCGACGGTTTCGCCGTCCTGAATGGTCACTTCAGCCAAACTTAAATCACCTCCTCGCAGTTTCGGAATCGCCACGCGAGGTAAGAGCGTGGCAAGACACTTAAATAATAGCGCACACGACCCGGTCGCGCGGAGGGCGGCCGGCTACGTCACGCTGGTTCGTGTCTCTTTCCAGAGGACCTTTCGGGGGACGAAGAAGATCGAGACAGCCGAGAGCGCGGCGAGCATCAGGACAACGAAAGTCCGGATGGGGGAGGAGAGGCGCTTGAGCGCCCAGGTGTCCGGGAGCCAGGGGTCCAGCAGCGCGAAACCGTAGAAAGCGGCCTGAGCGGCAAGCGCAACGGTGGAGAGCGGCCGCGCGAGCCCGAAGCTGGCGACGAGCATCCACAGCAACGCCCACGGCAGCAGCAGACGGCCGAGCTTGTGCGACACGAAATGCAGCCACATGCGGTTGCCGGGACCGAGCAGCGCCGGAAATTCCCCAATGGTTTGGTAGACGCCCGCCTGCGTGCGCACCTTGCGGCGGAACTCCGTTTTCAGCGAGGTCGGGCAGTCGTAGGCCTTGGCGGTGTCGTCGAAGATCACGCGAAAGCCACGGAAGAAAGCGCCCAGCGGAAGGCTCACGTCGTCGAGGATCGTATCCGGACGCAACGGCGTGGCGAGCTTCGCGCGCATGGCGTAGACACAACCGGTCGCGCCGAGCACCGAATCGATGCGGCTCAGCCGCTTTCTGAGCCACTTCTCGTATTTCCAGTAGAGCCCGGTATGGATTTCCTCGCTGGTTGCGCCCTCGCGAATGATGAGCTCGCCACTGGCGGCGCCGACCGACGGGTCCGCGAAGCAGGCGACCAGGTTGCACAGGCTATCCGGGGCCAGCGTCTGCCGCACGTCCGTGAAGAAGAGAATCTCGCCGGTGGAGTGCTCCATGCCCTTGTTCAGCGCCAGCGCTTTGCCGCCGCGGGGGATGGCAAACACGCGCAGGTTCTCGAGCGGGAACTCCCGGGCGGCCTGCTCGGTGGCGTCTTCGGAGCCATCGGAAATGACGAGCACCTCGACGAGCTCGCGCGGGTAGTCCAGGTTGCGGATCGATTCTAGCTTCTGCCGGATCCACGCTCCGCCATTGCGTACCGGGAGAATGATGGAGACGGTCCGGAACCTGTCAAAGCGCTTGCCGACGGGCCGCGGCTTCCGGCGCGCGAGGAGGCCGAGCAGGAGGGGGTAGCCGATCAGAACGTAAAGCACGAAGATCGCGCTCGCGGCGAACACAACCGGCATAAGTAGATAAAGTACCAGGAAACAGCCCGGGAAAAACCGGTTTCATTCTGCCGGGGGCCGCTCGCGCAGGCCGAGCCACTCAGAGGACGGCGGCCTTCTTGATGTAATCGAGCTTCGGGAAGTCCCGTTCCAGATAGGTGTTGCCTTCGCTTTGGACGCGGCCCTGATCGGGACCGCGGCCATGCGGCGCGCCCTCGCCGTATCCACTGTAAAATCGGCCGACGATGTCCATGCCCTTGACGACGCGCCCAAACGGCGCGAAGCCCATACCGTCGAGGTTGCCGTTGTTGGCCAGGCTGATGAAGACCTGGGTCGTGCGCGTGTTGGCTCCCGCGGTGGCGAAGGTGATGCTCCCAGGCTTGTTGCTCTGGGTGACCGGGTCGTCCGCGATGCGCGCGGAACGCCAGTTGCGCGCGACGGCCGGGTCGGCCGGAATCCCGAACTGGACGACGAATCCGGGAAGCACGCGGAAAAATCGCGCGCCATCATAGAAGCCGCCCCGGATGAGATTGTAGAAGCGGTCCGCTCCGAGAGGAGCCCAGGCCCGCGTCACCTCCACCGTGAAATTCCCCTTGCTGGTCTCGAATTGCGCCTTGTAAGTTTCGGGTGCGGTCTCGCCCTTGTCCGCTGGATTCATCCCTTCCTCCTGAACCATTGTGGCACGCGCCTTCCGGTAAGATGAAAGTCATGCGGCAACGAGCGTTGATGTTGTGTTTGGGTGCGGGTTTTCTTGTGTCCGGGGCGATGTCCAAGACCCGGGCCGGCGACGCGGAAAAGGGCAAGGCCGTATTCGCCCAGCAGTGCGTGATGTGCCACAACGCCACGAGCACCGAGAAGAAGATCGGACCGGGGCTGAAGGGGCTCTTCAAGAGAGACAAGCTGGCGAACGGCAAGAAGGTCACCGAGCAGAACATCCGCGCGCAGGTCGAAAACGGCGGCAACGGAATGCCGGCTTACAAGGAGATGCTCTCGGATCAGGAGCGCAACGACGTGGTCGGATACCTGAAGACGCTCTGAGCGCGGCGCTGGTCCTGTGCGGCCCAGGGGGACCGCCCACCTCGCCACCGGGGCACAAGTCATGCCGACACTCCTGTTGATAACGGCCTCTTCTCCGGAAATGCGGAGAGTGCGGCGCACGCGCGTTCTGAACTTTCAGCAGATCACTATGCCCTATCTGGCCTCCAGAGTTCCTCAGGCCTGGGATGTAATTCACGTCGATGAAGAAGCTGAAGGAATTGACTGGACGGTTGAGGCAGATGTAGTTGCAATTACATTTCACACGCCAAGCGCTGTTCATGCCTACGAGATCGCCGCGCGCTTCAAATCGCGAGGAATATGCGTCGCGATGGGTGGTCCGCACGTAACCCTGTTGCCTGAAGAGGCCAGTCAGCACGCCGACGTGATATTCATTGGAGAGGCCGAAGGCGCATGGGAAGAATTCCTGAAGGGCTTTGAGTCAGGGCACTATCTTCCGGCGTATCAACCGGCCGGCATGCCGTCTATTGAAAATGTTCCCAAGGCGCGCAAGGAGTTGTTTCATAGGCACGACTACACCAATGGAGTTCTATTTGCGACCCGGGGATGTCCTGGCCAATGCGACTTCTGCACCGTGGCCGTGATGTATCGCCACAAGCTACGCAAGCGGCCGATAGCCGAGGTAGCGGCGGAATATGCCTCTTTCAAGGGAAAAGTAATTATCTTTTGGGATGATAACATCGCCGGGGATATGGAGTACGCGAAGGGGCTGTTTCGCGCCATTGCTCCCTATCGAAAGTGGTGGGGCAGCCAGGCGAGTATTCATGCCGGCCGCGATGACGAATTCCTGGAGGCTGCCGCGCGCAGCGGGTGCAAGCAGTTGTTTTTGGGGCTGGAGTCGATCTCCCAGCAAAGCATGGCCGGAGTAAATAAGGGGTTCAATCGGACCGATGAGTATTTACAGATCATCGAACGCATCCACTCGCATGGAATTGCCGTACAAGCCGGAATTATTTTTGGATTCGATCAGGATACGCCGGAGATATTCAAGGACACCATCGATTTCCTGGAAAAAGCAGGCGTCCAGAACGCAACTTTCAACATACTGACGCCATTCCCAGGTACGCCGCTGTTTCGGAAAATGGAAGCGGAAGGGCGTATATTAACGCGAGATTGGCGCAAATATAATAGTCGTGACGATGTAGTTTATCAGCCCAAGCGGATGAGCGCGGCAGAACTGCTGGCTGGCTTTCGGTATGCGAATGAGCGTTTCTACTCTCTTCCAAGCACGGCAAAACGGTTGGCACGATCCCCCGTGCAACTATGGTGGACGTTGCCGCTGAACCTGGCATACGGCTATCAATGGCGAAAGACCGATCACGAGAGGCGCACTGCATGCAACTGAGAAGCTTCGGTCGGGTATTATTGAGCGCGTGCGCCCTCGCTTATGCGGTCTCGCCGCTCCAGGCGGGTGAGGGTGGGAGCCGTTCGTCCCGGATCACCGGGCCGCTCGTGGTCTCTGACAATCCCAACTATTTCAGAGACGCGAACGGCGCCGTTCTCGTCTTGAACGGGTCCCAAACGTGGAACACTCTTCAGGATTGGGGTAGCAACGGCTCGCCGCGGACCCTGGACTTCGACGCATTCGTCAATTTCCTCAGCGCGCACGGGCACAATTTCACCTTGCTGTGGACCACGGAATTGCCGAAATTCCGGGGCCTTCCCAGCACGGAGGCTTCTCCACCGGCACTGACGGCAGGCCCGTTCCCGTGGCGCAGAACAGGTCCTGGGACCGCGACAGACGGCAAACTGAAGTTCGATCTCACGAAGTTCGACCCAAGCTATTTTGTTCGCTTACGGAAGCGGACACAGGCGCTGCGGAACGCCGGCATCTATGCCGGGATCTACCTGTTTACGGGTGAATGGCTCAACAGTTTCCGCTGCCCGGACGACGGGTACCCTTTCACCGGGGCCAACAACATCAACGGCATTGACGACGGTTATACCGGCGGATCAAAAGAAGGCATCGCGTCCGTGACCATGAGCGCACCCAATGCCATTACCCGTTTCCAGGACGCCTATGTGGAAAAGGCGATCGACACCCTGAACGATTTGCCGAACGTGCTCTGGATCGTGTCCGAGGAGGCGCCCGGAAATTCCACGTGGTGGAACGACCACCAGATTTCGCACATCCGGGCCTATGAATCCAGGAAGCCGCATCAACACCCCATCGGCTACGCCGCACCCGTAGGGGTTCCGGATAGCGTGATTTACAATTCGAATGCGGATTGGGTCGCACCGGCGGCCAGGATCTCCCCGGCCAGGTCCTGCGGAAGCGGGAAACCGGCCTGCAAAGTCAACGTCAACGACAGCGACCATACTTACTGGGAGATGTGGAACCAGTCACCGCAACAGAACCGCAACTATGCGTGGGAGAACTTCATGACCGGCAACCAGGTGCTGTTCATGGACCCTTACGTGGTTTACTACCCGCGCGAGAAACGGAACCTGTGCGTCTCTCCAATCAACGCGATCTGCACTGCGCCGGACCCGCGATATGACAACCTCCGGGATAATCTGGGGTACATCTCCAGGTATTCCCTCAAGCTGCGCCTGGCCAACGTCACCCCACACCGCTCGCTCTCGTCGACGGGATATTGTCTGGCCCAGACCCCATCCGCCGGTGCCGAATACCTGGTCTACGCTCCGTCCGGAGGCTCGTTCACGCTGGATCTCTCGGCGATGCCGGGTTCGCGGAAGCTCGCGGTGGAGTGGTTCAACCCGTCCACGGGAGCCGCAATCGCCGGGAATCCGGTTCCCTCCGGATCATCCTCTCAGGTATTCACTGCGCCGTTCAGCGGGGATGCGGTGCTCTACCTGGTGGATACCGCGGGACACGCAACTTCCGGAGCCGCTCGCTGACGGTTCTCTCGCCTGTTTACGCGCCCACTTCCGCGCTGGCAGCCGCTGGGGGCTCCACCGGCACGTCCGGCGCCTGCAGCAGGCGCGGAGCGGTCTCGACGGGCTGCAGTCCGGCCAGTTCCGCCGGCGAACCCGCCCCGAGTTCCTTGAATTTCCTCGCGCTTACCAACACACGCGATTCGAGCGATCCGACGGCCCCGTTGTAAGCGGCGACCGCCCGCTCCAGCGCTCTGCGCAGTTCGTCGAAGTGGCCGCCCACGGTGCACAGGCGGTCATACAATTCCTTGCCGAGACCGGCGATCCGCTGCGCGTTTTCGGCGAGGTTTTCCTGACGCCATCCGTAGGCCACGGCCTTGAGCAGTGCGATCAGCGTGGTTGGCGTGGCGATGATCACGCGTTGCTCGACGCCGCTTTCGATCAGACCCGGGTCCTGCTCGAGCGCCGCGCTGAAAAACGCCTCGCCGGGCAGGAACATCACGACAAACTCCGGCGCCGGCTGGAACTGCTGCCAATACGCCTTGCTCGCCAGCGCCTTCACGTGTGCGCGGACCTGAGCGGCGTGCTCGCCGAGCTTGGCGGCGCGCGCCGCTTCGTCCGGCGCCTCCAGCGCCTCCAGATAAGCCTGCAAGGAAACCTTGGAATCGACGACCACTCGCTTGCCGCCGGGCAGGTTGACGATCAGGTCGGGACGCAGGTAGCCGCCCTCGGTGGCAACGGATTCCTGTTGCACGAAATCGCACCGCTCGACCATCCCGGCCAGCTCCACCACGCGCTGCAACTGAATTTCGCCCCAGCGGCCGCGGGATTTGGGCGCGCGCAAAGCGGTCACCAGGTTCGCCGTTTCACTCTGCAGCCGGAGTTGCGTCTCGGACATCGACTTGACCTGCTCGGCAAGCCCGGAGTAGGCGCCGACACGGCTCTTTTCGATTTCCTGAATCTGGCGATCGACTTTGTCCAGCGATTCACTGATCGGCTTGACGAGCTGTTCGATGGCTTGCTGCCGGTTCTCGAGATCGCCCTTGGCCTCGACCTGGTGCTTCTCGAGCGCCTCCTTGGCGAGGTCGAGAAAGACCTGGTTGTTGCTCTTGAGCGCCTCGGCCGAAAGCGCCTGGAAAGCGTCGGTAGTGGGTCAATTTGGATTTTCGCGTCCGAAGTTTGGTATTCCGCGTGCTGGCAGTTCGCTCTGGCATGTGGTAGGATGCGGGGATGGCTAAGCTTCCTCCGCGTATACGCTCTGCTCTCGGATTGCTCGGACACATCCACACTGGCGTCTGGATCTTCCAGGGACTTGGGCTAGCCAGTATGATACCCGCATCCGTGGCGCTTTTTCAAAAATACTTCAGGTCACAAATCGACTGGTGGCTGATTGGATTGCTTTTTTGCATTTCGTTCATTTTCTTTGGTGTGTCACGTTTTTTGAATAAGCGTATAGGGAATCGCTCCGTTCCGCCCATGAAGCCACGGCTGGCCGTTGAAGGCACTGCTACAGAAACACCACCGCGTCCAGTTGACCTGCGTGGGGAGATTCTGGAACTCTACTTTCATGAGCAAAATTCTATTCTGGGCGTGTCTGAATGTGTGACCGTGATAATGAGAATGCGAATCGTTAATCACGGACCGACCGAAGCGACGATTACACATTGCGATCTTCAGGTGTGCCTAGGACAAGAGCGGCTTAGTGGATCGCTTCTGAATCGCCGTCCGGATTCCTGGGCCATCAGAAGAAGAGACGATAAGATTTTAAGCGTCGCCTATGTGGAGACGGCCATCGCTCCACTTTTGGGGGCGGACGACATCTATCCCAAGGGAATACCAAGATCCGGCTTTATGCTGTTTGAAGTTTATAGTTTACAGAATATTGAGTTCCCGAACGCGCACTTTGTTTTGTCTCTTAAGGATTCTCTCGGCGGCGTGCATTGCATAGAGAGAAAGCCAATGTTCTACCGAAAGACGGGAGAACTTGTTGTTCACTAAAAGTGATGGCCCTATGCTGCCAGTTTTACTGCCGCGCCACGGAGAGCCACGATCTCTTCGATGGACCACACATGCGAACTGATCCCCGCTTCCATCGCCGGGGTGACCCGGAGCGTCTGATGAACGCGCGCGAAGTTGTACCACATATAGAACAGAGCAACAGAATGCCGATGGTTTTCGAGGGTCTTCGAGAACGCATTCGTAAGGCGGGTAAAGCGGCGCATCTGCATCCGCATCGTGAGGTTCTGGCGCTCAATATAGGACGTGCTGACGTGCTTCGGATCGGGAGAGCCGATGATTGCCTTCGTCTCGGTTCCAAGACATTGCGCGGGGCTGTACCGCTTTTGCCCCTCGGGATCATTGCCATAGACCTTGACCAATTGGGCATAGTCGATGCTTTCTCCGAACGCATCCGGTACGGCGGTCAAGTACATCTTGTGGCCGTCCGTGGTCAACTGAACGCGATTGGAAAGGCGCCCCGCAACGTCCTGAAGGAAGTCGGTAGCGAACCCCGCATCCCTCCGTCCCACAAGCCAGCCGATGGCAAGCTTCGTATCGGCGTCGATCGCTACAAAGGTCCAGGCGTCTCCGCAGATGCCATCGGCGAGTTTCTCGGGCGTGATGTTCTTCTGTTTGCAGCCGACAAAGGACCAAATTTCATCGACCTGGACCCGCTTCGAGGAAAGATTGCGGAGCGCAGCGTCCTGATATTCGGCGCAAGCCGTTCCGACATCGGCCAACAGCCGGAGGATGGTTCCCTTGGCGACTCCCGTGAGCCGGGAAGTAGCGCGAACGGAGCATCCCTCGACCAGTGCCGAGATGACCGCTATCTTCTTGTCCATGCTGAGCTTGTTCATGGTTTTAGTATAACAGAACGCTCTGGCATGTCAAGAGGAAAATGGAGTCCGGATGAACTATTTTTGGGCCTTGCGCTTGGCTCCCCAACGTTTCGCCGCCGCTGCTTTCCCCATCTCGGTTCGCTGCTCGGGGGTAAGAAGCGCCATGCGGTTTTTGCCGCCAGTCTTGCCGCCTTTCCGACCCATGGCGGCCATGACCTGAGAGACCAGGCTCATACTGACCGTGACGGTTTCCGATTCGCCTACGGACTCCAGGACCACCCGGCGCGCGTTCTGAACCACGTCAAGTCCGCTGTCTGGACGATTCTTGCCTGTACCTGTACGTTTTGGCATTACGCCTCAAGCATGGCATGGATTCAGGTTTTCTGTCAAGCGGAGGGAATTTCAAATTGACCCACTACCAAAGCGTCGGATAGCTTCCGGCGCGCGTCTTCGAGAATCGCGAGCTTTTCGCCGGCGGCCTTCCGCTCCTGTTCGAGCGCGGCGTTCAGCTCGGCTTCTCTGATCTTGAGGGCTGCGGTTTCTTTTTGCAGGGCCTCCATTTGCTGCAACTGATGGTCCCGGGATTGCAAGCGCTCGTTGAGCACGGCGCGATCGGAACGGAAGTACAGCCAGGCGGCTGCGACTCCCGCGGCTATCCCTGTTAACAGCATGAAAAAGGCGTCCATGGGAATGAATGCTTATTGTAATCCCATCCGCGCGGAACGATCGGTTGACACCGCCTGCCAGCCGTGCCATTTTGGACATGAGCCGTTGCTGGGATCCGTTAGGAGGAGAAGGGCATGAGTCTGAAGATTTCCATCCGTCATGTAGAGAGCGTGGCCGTCATCGACTTGATCGGGCGCGTGACGTTGGGTGAGGCTTCCGGAAGCCTGCGCGATAGCATCAAGGATCTTGTGTCCAAGGACGACAAGAACATCTTGCTGAACCTGGAGGGCGTGAGCTATATCGACAGCTCCGGGCTGGGCGAGATCGTGGGCGCATTCGCGACCGTGAGCAACCGCGGCGGCCGGCTGAAGCTGCTCGGCCTTCAGCAGCGTGTTCACGATCTGATGCAGTTGACGAAACTCTACAGCGTTTTTGAAATCTTCACGGACGAGACGACCGCGGTCCAGAGCTTTCAGACGCGAGCCGATGCGGCACGCTGAGAAATTACGCGGCTCCATGCCGCGACTTCGCGTCACCCACTACTCGGCATCGATGCGGATCAGGTCCGTACGCAGGTGGCCGTTTTCCCTGATGCGTGAAAGCGAATAGACCGTGCCGTCCTTTGTCACGGCGATCGAGTTCACGTACGAGGGCCTTCGCCCGTCCGGGAAAAAGATGGGGCCGTGGTCTCGGTACTTCGCCGCCGGGATATCGTACGTGATCAGGTGCAGGTCTTCCCTGCCCCGGACGCCAACCGTGATGTTCTTGTTCCCGGACACGCGCCTTCCGTTCTCGAAGATGGCGCCGCCCGTCAGGTAGTAGAGAGTGTGCCCGTCTGGTCCGAGCGTGAAGCCAAGATAGCCGTAGGTGAACTGATCGAACATGCCGCTTCGCTTCGATGGTTCCGAAGTGATGCGCTCGACCACGTCCACGCGCTCGGCCCGCGGATCGAAGCGGAACAAGTAGCCGGAATTCCCGTGCACCGCGTAGATCGCCTTCTCCGCCGGGTCCCAAACCGACTGGCGCCAGTTGTACGCCATCGTCCCGGGCTTGGAAGGATCGAAACATCCGAAGTAGTCCTTCCGCAGGTCGTCTCCCAGGACTTTCTCGATGGCATCCTGGTCGTAGCGATACCGCATGATGTCGCCATCCGAGGTTGTGAAATAAACGGAGCCATCCTCCGGATCAACCGCAAACGAGCGGCACAGCACGCGGAAGTTCGGCCCTTCGCCGGCTTCTCCCTCCCGGGATGTCGGACCGAGATTCCTCAGGCTCCGGGTCTCCAGGTCATAGCGCAGGAAGTAGCCCGAGGGCCACGTCAGTCCATACAGGCGGCCGCGTTTTGTATCCATGTTCATCGTGACGATCCCCTGCTGGGGCGGGGCGTCCGCAAGGCGCTCGAACTTTCCGGAGGCCATGTCGTATGCCAGAAAATGACCACCGGGATAAGGCTTGTAGCCAGGCTCCGGCAGGGCCATCGTTTCCTTGCCGTTCTTGACCGTGTAATGGCCGCAGTGCGTAGCGAAATAGAGCTTGCCGTTCGATTCCACGAAATTCACGTGGCTCTTGCCCTGAGGAATCGCCTTCAAGCCTTTTTCCCCGGAGGCTTCGGTCAGGTCGCCGAGATGCTGGATTTTGCCGGTGGCCGGATCGTACGAATACATCTGCGCGCCGGTGTCGATCGAATCCGCACAGAGGACGTAATAGATCTTTCCGTCGCTTGCGGCCAGCACGCCATTGAACGTGTCATGCGCAAGCGGGAAGCCGGAGTTGAAAGCGTGGGCGATCAGCCGCTTGGTGGCGGAAGCGGCGTTCTGCGCGCCGGTTGCGCCGGTGCGGCTGACAACGCACAATGCCAGGGCGAAGATTACGGAGAGGGACTTTTTCCACAGCATAGAGCGTTCAGTGTATCACCGGAATGGGAACATCCAGCCGGTGTCGGCGGATCAGTGGATGGTCAGCCAGCGGGTCCGGATGCCCGGCGCGCCGCTGAAATCCAGCTTGGCGCTCCACAGGTTCGTCTGCGGATCCCAGAACCAGCCCGACCGCGCCGCCTTGAGCAGGTCGAGGCTCGTCGCCTCCTCGAGTTTGTTCTCGCCCATCTCCATGCCAGAGGGGCGCCGGGGCGAATAACCCACCAGGATCGGGCTCTCTTCCCGGCTCGCGATGACGCCCACGCGAAGCGACTTGCCCGCCGATTCCACCGCGGCGATCCGTTGGTCGGCCATGCTGATGAACTTCCCAGTGTCCCCGAACAGGGCCATGCCGTTTTCGAGGATGGGAGCCAGCACGAAATACTGATGCTTCGCTTCGCGCAGCAGGGGGATGGGCGAACTCGCCTCCCCGACGGAAACGGACTTGCGGTCCCAGTCGAAAACCGCCCAGGCGCCCGCGGCTCCCGTATCGGATGCGGAGAACTGGGCGAGGGAGCCGCTGGCCGGCAGGCTCAGCACATAGTACCAGCGCTTGCCGCTGATGTTGGACTCGGTGTAGCCCACCGCGCTTCCGTCGAAATAGCAGCGGTCCAGCGGCACGATAGGCCGGTCGGGCTTGAGCACCAGCCCGTCGCCTTCCCGGTAGACCTTCTTCAGCAGGTCCCAGTCGGCTTCTCCGATCCGGTGTCCCAACTCCATCGAGCCGCCCATCAGGTTGGCCAAAAGGACGTCCTCGAAGGCATTCGGGTCCGCGCCGCTTTGCATGTTGTCGCGCGAAGGCCAGATACCCAGCGCCCCGTAAAAGGCGCTGGTGAAGATAAGGTGCTTCCAGACCCTGGGATCGAGTCCATCTCCCACGTGGTGATCGAGCGAGGCTTGCACGGAGACCATCACCGGGTTCTCGGTGGACTGCATGATATTGCGCGGCAACTGCATGCAGTAATGCATGGTCATACCTTGTTCCTGCAGGGCCTGCCCCATGTTTTTGAAGTACGTGTTCATCTTGTCCACGCTGGCCATCATCACCGGATCTCCTTCGTAGTTGCTCAGAAAATCGTGCTGCAGGGAGATGGCGCCCCAGGATGCGATCTTCTTGGCCGTATACCGCCAGTAATCCAGCGAATAGAACACGTCGCCCAGCGTCGGGGGATTCGACTTCCAAGGCCCGGTCCGCTTCTCGGTCTCGACGAACGGGAACTGCTTGCGATACGGCCCTCCCGGAGCCAGCCAGAGGGTATAGCACTGCAGCGGCTTGCCCAACTGCTCGTGCAGCCGTTCGATCCCGTGCGGGAACAGCGCCGGCTGAGGCTCGAACAGGCCTTCCTGATAGCGGATCTGGTCCGCGTCGAGCACGAAGTAGGCGCCGATACGGACATTATGCGCCCGCGCGTCCTTCTCAAGCCCCAGGACGATGTCTTCGTAGGCGTTGTAACCCGGCTCCTTGAAGCCGTGCTCGCGATAGTAGGAGCCGTAGTCGTCCATGTAGACGAAATACTTCAGGACGTCGTCGGCGTACTTGGAAGGGACCGGCTTTCCCGCCCGCTTCAAAAGCGCGCGCCCCCAATTCTCGAACGTGTTGTGCACGCCGGAGCCGGCCACCAGAATGTGCTGGTGTTCGAATCCGGCGGGAAGTTCGGTCACCAGGCCCTCGATGCCGCAACTGACGACCGACCGGGAGATTTCGCCCGGCAAGGCCAAAGGACCACTCTGCTGCGTGGCGACCAGGTAGTTCGCGAACGGCGACAGGACCGCCGTGTTCCGCTCCTGGTCGGCAAGCACAAGGAGGTCCACGGTGCCCGCGATGGCCGCCGCGTTTCCATTGCCCAACTTGTGATTAAACATGCCCTGGCTGGTCCAGGCGAATAGATCGTTGCGCGAGGCAAAAATGTCGGGAAGGAATTGGGGGAAGACGACCGAGGGCGCGCGCCAGTCGCCGCTCGCATACTGCGCGAATCCGTTCGGGAACTTCTGCACGAAGACCAGGTAGGGATTGTCCCGATACAATCGGAAGCCGGTCACCAGGGTCTTGCCCGGCTGCGGCAGATCCCACTCGAGGTCGATGAAATCGTAGGTCCCCAGAACATCGCCATCCGAGCCGGTCTTCACTCCGCGGAGAGCGAGTTGGCCCTCCGGGCGCTCAACACTGTCATAGAAGGCGTGGATGGGCGTGCTCCGGTACCAGCGCTTGCCCGACAGCACGCTCACTCTGCCGGGACCAAACCATTGCTGGCCGTTCAACAGAACGGAATAGTCCCCGGTTTTCGGCTCGACCGAGACCGACATGCCGAAGCCGTTCTGCAGCGAATACTCCGCGCCGGCAGCTATGCCGGCTGGAAGCGCCAGCAGGGCGCCCACCAGCAGCGCCGGGCGAATCTTTCTCCCGCTCATTTTTTCATTTCCTCTGCATCCTGCGGTCCCGCCTGCGCGGCATACCACGCTACCACTGATAGGTTCCGATCGATAATGCAGGCAACTCGGCTTTGAGAACCTGATCATGCCATGCAACCGTGACGGTGGCCGGGGCGTTGCGGCTGTTGAGAAGCTGGAGTACCAAGCCTCCCGCCGGCGTCCGGAATGCCAGCGCGCGGATCTTCTCCCGAGAGCCCGTGGCCGCAACGCGCACATCGCCCGGACGCACGAACTTACTGAAGTGCGCCAGATAGTAGTACACGCCCATGTAGTCCACCTTGTGGGTCTTGCTGTTGATCACCACCACGGGCTGCTGTATGTTCGGGTCCGGGTCTTCGTGAATGGAAGAAACCATCCAGGGGCCGCCCTTCTCGTTGAGGATCATGTTCCAGTAGGTCCACGCCGAGGCGCCCGCCTCGATGTCGGAGAAGATCATGTTGGCCCACGTGTCGCCGTCTTCGTAGTCGTATCGCGGTAACCGGCCGTGCTCATCGCCCGCCCAGCAGAGCTCGGTCATCCAGAACGGGAGGCCGGGATAGCGCTTGATCAACGCGGCGAGCTTATCGTAGTTCTTGAAATCGTAACCGTGATAAGGCGCGCTGGCGACGTACTTCCGCGCCATCGGATCATCCAACACGATCGGGTAATTCTTTGCGGCGTTCTCCCGATAGAAAGCCTCGCTCAATTGCAACCGTGTCGTAATACCGGATTTTTCGAATAGCGGCCCAACGTGGTATTTCAGCAGGTCGCGGATCTTGGTATAGGGAATCTTGGTGTAGGCGCCGGGCTCGTTGAACAGGCTGACGTAATCGATGTGCACGCCGTTCTTCTCGTATTCCTGCGCGAACCGTAAGTAATAGAGCGCGAGCGCGGGAAAGTACTTCTCGTTTACGTCCTGGTTCTTGTGGAGGTCGATGAGCATCCAGTCCGGCGGATAATCCATCGGCGACTGAAGTACGAACTTGCCGAAGCTCGCCGCACGCTTGATGTAGGGAATGACCCCGTTCGGGCCGAGATCCCGGGCAATGGAGAAGTGCTTCATCGCGACATCGCCTGGCGTGTCGTCGTAGGTGTACCAGCCGCCGGCGGACATGAAATCCGTCCCCGCGATGGGCGTCTTCATCGCCGAGAATCCGGCGCCGTTGATGGGGTCGAACAAGGCGCGAAGCACGGCATCCTGTTGCGGCTTAGGCAGGGTGTTCAGGCATATCATTCCGGCCTCGAGGAAGGTGGCGCCAAAGCCATCCATGCGCTGGAGGCTGGCGGCGTCATCGATGCGGAACGATACGGCGCCGGCGGATTTCGACGGCTGGAAGTGAAGGGGCGCTTTGGGCGTGATGCGGTCGCCGGCTTTCGAGGTGATGTGGACGGTCACGTCGCGGGCAGCGGCCAGACTCACGCATAGGGACGCGACGAATACGGTTTTCTTGAACATCAGGGTTCGTCTCCCAAAAGTGTAACCTGAACTATGCACGACGTGGGACGCCGTGCTGGCTGGGTGAGGCGTGACACCATTTGGGACCTCTGAGAATCCTGCGTTAAAACAGTAGGCCCGCGAAGTTGGCAGCTTCGCGAGCCGATTCTCAGCAGGCACCCAAACGGTTAACGAACAACCACAGCATAGCGACCGCGGGCCGGCCAATCAAGGGGTCGCGACGTCGCTCGAACCTGACCGCCTACGGGGGCCTCTTACCGGTGGCCACCATGCTGGAGAAACTGGGTTTCCAGCAACTGGTGGAAGAGGCGTTCACAGTCAGGCGCAAGACCAGGGCCATGCCGATGGCCGACAGCAGCTTCTATCGCTGGGAGGCGGTCCAGGCGTATGAGAAGAGAAACTGGCGGTTCATTGTGGTGGCGCGCAAGACGGCGCGGTTGGTCGACGAACTGAAAGCGGCCGACTGGAAGCGCTCGCCGCGGACCGATGCCGACGGGCAGTGCGAGTTCCTCTACCAACCGGACGGCTGGGGCAAGGCACTACCGGTTCCTGGCTCTGCGCTACGAAAAGAAGCCCGAGGCCGGGGAGGGGGACGAACCCGGGCAGTACCAGTTGTTTGACACGCCGGAGTACACCTATCGGGTCTTCGTCACTGACATGGGTGCCCCGCTGGATGCGCTGGCGGGGTTCTATCGAGGCCGAGCCTCGGCCGAGAACTTGATCTCAAGCAAGCCAACAACGACGCCGGCCTGGCGGCGTATCCGTACAGGCGCTGGATCATGAACGCCAGGCAGCCTGTACCTCGCCGCACGCTATCGCAAATCCATAGACAGCAATACTCCGCTAGCATCCCAAGGCGAGATATCCTGCGGGGCGAAACCGCAGCCGCGCCTGCCCGAGCAAGATGAAAGTATTGTAGCGAGAGGGGTATCTGCTTGACTCAGGTAGTCCCGATATGTAGTATGCAGGGATGGCAGAGGAATACCCCCGGAATCTGACGGAGTTGGAAGCGGATTTCGGAACAGAGGAGGCGTGCCGGGCATATCTGGCCCGGCTGCGGTGGCCGGAAGGTTTCCGCTGCCCACGTTGCGGCGGCGGCCGGTCGTGGCCAGTCCGAGGAGTTTTGCTGGAGTGTGCAGGCTGCGGCTGTCAAACCTCCGTGACAGCGGGAACGATCTTCCAGGACACGCGAACCCCATTGCCGGTCTGGTTCCGCGCCATGTGGTGGGTGGCCACCCAGAGGAACGGCGCCAGCGCCCTGGGCCTGCAACGAGTGCTCGGGCTGAAGAGCTACGAGACAGCGTGGACGTGGCTGCATAAATTCAGACGCGCCATGGTGCGGCCTGGGCGCGATCGGCTCACCGGTAGAGTCGAGGTGGACGAATGCTACGTGGGTGGTCTGGAGGAAGGACTACCGGGGCGGCTGAATTTAGAAAAGGCCCTGGTAGTTGTTGCCGCTCAAGAAGATGGGCCGGGGATCGGCAGGATTTGGATGCGCCAGATCATCGACGCTTCCGCCGAAAGCCTCGTACCGTTCGTGCAGGACTCGGTCGAGCCAGGGAGCATCATCCACACCGACGGATGGCTGGGCTACCTGCCCTTGGAGAAGAAAGGCTACCACCACCAGGTCACCTTCCTCAAAGGGAAGAAGAAGACTGCTTCGCAATCAATGCCGCGAGCCCACCGGGTGATCGCGCTCTTGAAGCGCTGGCTGATCGGAACGCACCAAGGGGCGGTCAGCCACAGGTATCTCGACTACTACCTGGACGAGTTCACCTTCCGATTCAACCGGCGGCGATCCAAGAGTCGCGGCAAGCTCTTCTTCCGTCTCGTGCAGCAAGCCGTCGTGATCGAGCCCGTGCCTCTGGATCATACTCTTCACCCAGAGGCCAAACCGAAAACGAAACCACAACCTGTAGGGGCTACCTGAGTCAAGCAGATACCCCTCTGGTGGCAATATAATTGATAAGAAAGAAGAGCCTCCGGCGCTGCGGAAAAGATCGCGCCGAAGGCTCGAGGAAAAACAATTCAGGAGGACCAAGTCCTCCATGGGTAGCTGCCAGGTTAAGGTTCTAAACGGCCAGCGCCGGGCGCAGTTGGCTGCACCCCACTAATAGGTCACATACATGGAGAACTTGTCCGCTTCATTGCCGGATGGAGTGCCGAGCGGCCCGGGCCACGTTCCAAACGTTATCGAGTTAAGCCATACGGTCTGCCCAGTCGAACCGCCGGTATCATACTTCATGTTATTGTCTCCAGACGCCGATCCGTTCGTGTTGTATGCAAGCCAATAATAGGTATTTGCCGTGACCGTAAATGTAATAGGAACGGTATTCCAGGCATTGGCGGTCAAGGTGCCGACGCTGCTCTCTGCGACCAACGCGCCCGGCACACCGTTCGAATCCGCATAGACTGCCATTTGGTACTGCTTGTGCGGCGATGCGTTGATCGGGCTTGCGACGTACGCGGAAATGGACGTTGCGGTGCCGCCCTGCGAGCCGGAAATGTAACGGGTGGCAGTGATCGAGTTCGACTCGCCGTAATCGGTATTCGCGCCGACCGTGGCATATCCAAACGTGCTGTTCCCACCGGAAGCAAGCGTGGTGGCGCTCGCCGGCGAGGACTGCGCCGAGCAGGTGCCGGCCGGGTCGCATCCGGCCACAGTGTAGGTGTATTGCGTGTTCGGCGTAAGCCCGGTGTTGGAATACGAAGTTGTCCCCGCGGCGGTGGTGGCAATCTGGGTTCCTCCACGGTACACCGTGTAGCTGATCTGGGCGGCTGAATAGTGCGCGTCCGTGGAAGCGGTCCAGGACAAGTTGATCTGCGTGGAAGATACCGCGGTGGCTGACAGCCCGGTTGGAGCTGCCGGCGCCGCCCAGGTTGTGGCGCTGGCCGGGGATGACTGCGCCGAGCAGTTGCCGGCGGGGTCGCACGCCGCCACCGTGTAGCTGTACAGCGTGTTCGGCGAAAGACCTGTGTTGCTGTAGGTGGTAACTCCGGCGGCCGTCGTGGCAATCAGGCTGCCGCCTCTGTACACGCGGTAAGTGAGGGTGTTCTGTGCGTTGTCCGGGTCCGTCGAGGCGTTCCACGACAGGTTGATCTGCGTCGAGGACGCCGGAGTGGCTGCCAACCCCGCCGGTACGGTCGGGGCGGTCGTGTCGCCACCCGTAAACTGGTACGCACCTATGTCCCAGGCGCCGCTCGCGGGTCGGGCGTTCGACGTTCTCGCCGGACAGGTCACGGTGTGGTCTGTAGTGTTGTACGTGCAGGCATACCGGGTATCGGCCTCGCAAGCTGTCGCCGCGTCTCCGCTCAGGGCGCTGCAGAAGTTGCTCGTCTCGTTCGTGGCCATTCCGACGGTAGGATCACTACTTGACGTCGGAGAATAAACAAAGGTTTCTGACGACGTGTAACCGTTTGCCGTAGCTTGCGCATGCGTTTCTAACAACTCGGTAAGGCGCGACCCTGATAGTTCATTAGGGCACGGCGTATAAGCATAGGCGGAGCTGGTATCGGTGATGAAGTGGTTGTTTGCCGTTTTCAGGCTCTGCGTATTTGGTGGCGCTCCGCAATTAATCACCGGACCGTTTTCCGGATTCTCAAAGGTATTATTGAAAATGAGGAACAGGCCCGTAGCCGTAGGATCGCCGACGTCGAAGGTGTTTGCGGAGTTCTGGTTGCCCCAAAACACATTGTTGAACACGTAGTCCGTGGTGCTGGCTTGCGGATTCAGCCAGATGGTTACGCCATTGTCGTTATTGCTGATTAGATTGTTGTACCAGGCGTTCGGACCAGCGTTTTCCGCGCTATTATTTTCCTCGAATACGTTGCCGTGGTCTACGGGATTTTCAAATTCCGACTGATTGCTGCTCGTCAGGATGTTGTCGTGGAACAAATGGTGCGCGCAGACGATGTTGGTGTACCCGCTGAACACGGAGTCATGTACGTCATAGCACGACCAGTTGAACACGGTCATCAGGTCATGGTTGGCGCTGGCATCGGAGCCGTCTACGACATCGTTAGTGAAAACGGTTCCCCAGCCACCGAGCGTTCCCGGTCCCGTCAATGGCCCGTTCGCGTAACTCGCGAATATCACCGGCTGTTCGGCACATCCCGAGACAGTACAGCTCGATGCCCTTGTCCAGCCATGAACATACTCGTTGGAGAAAATACCATAATCAGAAGGCTGGGAGGAACCGAACGCGAAAATGTTCAAACCGTTGCCGGTCTTCCAGCACATGCCGGTCGCTTCAAGGAAGTCTACTGTCACGTAGTTCCCGTTGATCGCCATCCACGTTTCGCCGTCATCGGCGTAGGCACAACTGGAAACTCCTGAGGTGCCCGTGCTCGTAGGATTATCGCCGCTGATCACCGGCCGCGTCCATGAACTCCCTGCATGCCAAGTCTGATTCACGCCGATGTAGATGTTGTTTCCGCTCGTCCCCGCCCAGTTCCAAGTCCACGGCAGTCCTACGGGCGTGCCGCGGCCCGAGAAGTGCCACTTATCTCCCCCGCGCAGGATGAACTGGTCGCCCGGCTGCGGCGTTTTGGCCAGGCAGTTTGACGAGCATCCCGTCATCCCTGGCGCATGGAGCCAGGGGGTGGAGGTCGAGGTGCCGTTGTTGGAGTCAGAACCGCTGGCGGCAATATAGTAGGTGGCTGCGCTTGCTTTCGCGGAAAGCAGCGACATTGCAGCCACTGTAACCGCAAACAACACTATGCTCATGTAGTTGTCAAGACACTTTTTAAACTTCACCTCAGTGGCCTCTGCCACAGGGCTAGGAAGTTTCGACATGGGATTCTCCGCGTTTAACGTCCGCCGACGATTTGACGGGCCCTAGCCGGTCGAGGAATTATACCGTACAAGTGCACGGACGCGTCCGCGTTCCATTGTGTCAAAGCAAAGTAGAAATGTCCTATTCCCAGCAAAGTAGAAATATCCTGTTTTGAGTGACCGGCTGGAAGTGGTGTGCTAGTACCTCGACCGCGTGATGCGTTGCTACCGCTCCCTGACGGTCGCGGCTCAGTTACAGGTAGATGCCGCTACCGTAAAGAAACGGACTTCACGGTCGCGGACCTAGGTTGAAGTCGTCCGCGCGGGGTCGCGCTCGAGCGGATGCCCGAGGCCGAGGCGACGACGGGGCTGGCTCCGAAGAACGCACCTGTGTGATCAGTTTCTTCTTGGTCCTTTTGAGGGCCACCAGCCGGTCTCTCTCGGCTTGCGTGATCAGTAGCTGTCCTTGGTCCACCCTCCAGGCTGGGCCCTGTCAATAGGACATTTCTACTTTGCCCAAATAGGACCTTATCACTTTGCTGCGACATGTCCGCCTTCCATGGACCCAATCGTCATTTCATGTACGCTGAGAGCTGGTGGACTTGGATGCGGCGAGCACATACGTTGATTCTCCTCCTTCTGGCGGCGCTCGCGCTGGCTGCGTACGCGCCGGTATTCCATCAACCGCTGCTTCAGGATGACTATCCCAATATCGAGCAGGCGCGCATTTACGGGCCCGTTTCCGGGTGGCCCGCAATGTTCGACGACTGGATCCTCCGGTATCGGGCTACTTTCTATGTGCTGACGTTCTGGATCAGCCGCGGGTTCGGCCTGGCCCCCGCGGCGTTCTACGCGGCGAGCGTCGTCTTGCATATTCTGTGCACCTGGCTGGTGTATGCGCTCGGCACGTGGCGGGTGATCGGGTGGCGAATTTCCGCGGTCGCTGCCGTCTTTTTCGCCGTGGCCGAGGGACATCAGGAAGCGGTGATGTGGTATTCCGCCAGCCCCGAGCTACTGATGTTCCTGTTCGGTTTCGCCAGCCTCCTGTGCTGGGTAAGGTTCATCGAAAGGCAGGGCGGGTGGGGGTGGTACGCGGTAGCGCTGGCTTCGTTCGTGCTCGCGCTGCTCTCGAGGGAGTCCGCCGTCGTGCTCGCGGCACTGCTGTGGCTTCCGGTTTGGGCTGGGCGGTCCGGACCGAGGGCGCGCGTGCTGTGGCTGCCGTTCGCGGGAATGGCGGCCCTGGAAGCTTTTGTAATCTTTCGGGACCGGGCGAACTCTTTCCGATTTCAGAATGGAAGTTTTTCCCTCAGTGCCCCGTTCCGGATCACGCTGCCGGTGAGCTGCGCGCGGCTGCTGTGGGTGTGGGGGTTGCTTGCGCTGCTGCTGGTGCTGCTGCTGAGAATGAAACAGTACCGGCAGCTTCTGGCGCTCTCCGCAATCTGGGTTGTGCTCGCGCTTCTGCCCTACAGCTTTCTCACCTATATGCATCGCGTCCCGAGCCGCCAGACCTACCTGGCGAGTGTTGCCGCCGCGTGGGTCGTCGCGGCGGGTTTCTGGACGCTCCACGCACGCCTGCGGCTGTACCGGCGGGCGGCGCTCGCGGCCGTGGTCGTGACGGTGCTGGCAGCGAATATCGGATACCTTTGGACCGCGAAGCGCCGGCAATACCTCCAGCGCGCCGCGCCCACCGAAGCGCTCCTCACGGTCGCGAGGAAAGTGGACGGGCCGATCTACATGCGCTGCTATCCGCCGCCCCGGATCGTGTATGAGGCCGCGCTACGGCTTGAAACGGGCAAGCCCGCCTCAACCCTTCTTTGGGAACGGCCGCAAGCAAGACCAGCGGCGGAGTTCTGCTGGGAAGCACGATGATTTTCACCGCGGAGCCCTTGGCAGGGCGGCCTCGCGCCCTCTGCCACGCCACGTGTGAGAGCTCGCGCCGTCCGCCCCGCGAATACCCGATAATGGAATCTGCGCCTCGCACTCCGCACGATGTGGATCTTCTCAACCGTTCTCCTGATCTTTGGAGTGAGCCAGCTCTATTGGGCCTGGCGCGGCTATTCGTTCGCCGCCGCGCGCGTCCGGTCCCGCGGCTGGCGGTGGGCCGTGTGCGGCGCGGTTCTGGCGGCCTACCTGACCGCATACCGGTTTAACTTCGGCGCCTGGCGCCAACACGGAACGCCAGTGCGCCTGACGCTCTCCGACGCGCTGCTGGCCGCTCCGTTTCTTTGGTGGGCCGCCAGCTCGTTGATCGCTTTTCTGGTGGTGATCCTGTTCGCCATTCCGCAACGAATCGTGGGCGGTGTGCGCTGGGTAGCCGCCAGGCGGCGCGCAACGCGCCCGGAGATCCAATCGCCGGCGCGGCGGAAGTTCCTGGAAAGAACCGCTACCGTGGCCGCCGGCGCGCCTTTCGTGGCCGGAGCATATGGCCTGCTTTACGGGCGGCTCAACCTCCAGGTCACGACACACACCGTCCGCTTCCCACGCCTGCCGCGGGCCTTCGAGGGATTTCGCATCTGCCAACTCTCGGACATTCATATCGGCCCGTTCATGCCCGCCGACGAGATCCGGAAGTACGCCGCTATCGCCAATGCGCAAAAGGCCGACATGACCGTCCTCACCGGCGACTTCGTCACCTTCGACCCCGGTACGCAGGAGGCCGTGGTAGACGCGCTACGCGGCCTGCGCGCGCCTTTCGGCGTCTACGGCAGTCTGGGGAACCACGACGCCTGGGCGGGCGTTGAGGATTCGATTACCGGGCTGTTCCGGCAGACTGGCGTACGGATTCTCCGCGGAGCCAATGTGCCCATCGCCGCGCACGGCGAGTCTTTCAACCTGATCGGGGTGGATTTCCAGAGCGCGCGGCGCTTTGGGCCGTCCCGGCCCGTGAAGCGCCTTTTGGAAAACATCGAGGGCATGATCGACCCGGATCGGGTCAACATTCTGCTCAGCCACAATCCCGATACGTTCGACCGCGCCGCCGAGCTCGGGATCGATCTCAGCCTGGCCGGGCACACGCACGGCGGACAGGCTGCCCTGGAATTCATCAGTCCCCAGATCGCTCCCAGCCGCCTGATCACACCGTACGTCGCGGGTTGGTTCCGTAAGCCGGGCGGTCAACTGTACGTCAATCGCGGCATTGGCACCATCTTCATTCCGATCCGCGTCGGCGCGCCGCCGGAGATCACCGTCTACTCCCTTTCCCGGGGTTGAAGGAAATGGATGAAATTCGGCTACTCAAAGCCACGCTTGGGCGGGTACCCTTTCAGGAACGCCAACTCCTGCGAATCCGGGTTGTCCACAGCCCGGCTCTTGGGCACATCCCAGATCATGGTCGTCCGGGTCGAGGGTGTGTACGCGGGCCAGACCGGCAATCCGCGGCCGTTCGGACTGCCCGTTCGGGCGAAGGCCGCATAGGCGCCGGCGATCTCCTTGGACAGTTGCTCGGACTCCGGGTAGAGCACGATACGGGCGCCGAGCGGCATGTCCGCAGTATGAAATGCTCTCAGTTTTCCGTCGTAGACCGGCGTACTCCAGTTGAATTCATAGATATAGACCTTTGCGGCGCCCTGCTCGAATTTCCGCTCAGCTTGAGTAATGATACTTCTGCGAACCGTGCGATCCGCCGCTATTCGGAAATATAAAGTGCTGGGCGTCTCTTGGGGATAACTCTCACGGTACAATGCGATTAGTTTCTCGACCTCGCTGCTTGGAATTCCATCCTTGACAAGGTGATCTCGCATGCCCGCATCATCGAGGCTCAACATCCCAGGCCGGTCCATCGCGGCAAACACTGTTCCCTCATTCGAACAGTGACCAATGATCATGGGAACGGTTGCAGAGATGGCCGGCGCCTTGGGGTCCCAGGTCTGCTGAGGAATCGAATGTCCATCGACGACCGGCCGGCCGAATCCGCCGAGTTCGTGCAGACGCTCGGCGGGAACTTTCTGCAACTCGTCTACCTGCCCCTCGCTGAGGCCCAATTTGCCAAGCAAAGTCTTGGCCCGCGCTGTTGCCGCTTCCGGGCTTTGCGCGCGCAAAGACGTGCCACTACACGCGATAGCCTTGTGGAACAGCCCTCTCGCCGCCGGCATCGCCATCAAGTCGCAGATCTTGTAGCCGCCGCCTGAATCGCCCCACAAAGTGACGCTGTTCGGATCCCCGCCAAAATTCGCGATGTTGCCCCGCACCCACTCCAAGGCGGCCACCAGATCGAGCTGCCCCACATTGCCGACTGCATACTTATTGCTCAACCCGCCCAGGTATAAGTAGCCGAACAGGTCTAACCTGTGAGTAATCCCCACAAGCACGAGGTCGTTTTCGCGCGCATGGGCGTCGGCAAATAATGTCAGTAATCCAGAGCAGTTGGCATATCCACCACCATGAATGTAAACGATTACCGGACGCTTTCCCTTCAATGATGGGGTGACTACATTCAAGAAGAGGCAGTTCTCGGATTCCTCTGTCTCCGCCATGACTTCGGGCCAGAGTGTTCCGCCTGTCATGTAGCGTCCAATAACCGGACTGGTAAACTGACCTTGCGGTTTGCCGTTCTTTCCCTGAATGCATCGCGGCGCAACCATGTTGACGTCGCGAACACCGGCCCACCGGGCGGGTTTCGAGGGCGGCATGAAGCGGCCGGCTCCCTCGGTCGGACCGCCATAGGGGATGCTCTTGAACATGCACACGCCCCGCTCATAAGTTCCGCGAATCTTTCCATCCTGCGTCTCGGCTATGGGCGCTTCTTCGGCGAACGCCCGGCTGGATCCGGCAAGGCTCGCGGCCAGCGCCGCGCCACAATACCGAAGTGAAGTCCCAAATAGGTCACGACGGGATAGTTGTCTCATGCTCCCTCCTCTCTTCAAATGACCTCCGATTGTAGAACGCTGGCGGAACGCGCGCAAGACGTGGAGGTCAGAGATTTCGAGGAAGCGCCGGCGCAGGTTTGGTGTGGTACGCCCGGGGTGATTCGAACACCCGACCTCTTGCTCCGGAGGCAAGCGCTCTATCCAGCTGAGCTACGGGCGCGTACCTACCGATTGTAGCCCAAAAAGGGGACAGACGCCGTTTGTCCCCGTTCCGGAAGTATAATGCGTTGGCGATGAGATGGGCTTCCCTGCTCCTGGTGGCGGTATCGCTTGCGCCCGCGCAGAAGCTCGGCCGGCGCATTGAGAGCATTCTCGCGTCCTCATCCGCCGCACAGCGTGCGTTTTGGGGGATTGAGGTCGTCCAGGTCTCTACCGGCAAGCCTTTATTCGAGACCAACCAGCGGCGGCTCTTCCTGCCGGCATCGAATGCGAAGCTCTTCACCACGGCTTTTGCACTGATGCGCCTGGGCCCCGCTTACCGGTTTGAAACCACTGTTCGGAGCGGCGCGCCTCCGGCGGAATCCGGACGCCTACGAGGCGACCTGCTGCTCGTGGGCGGCGGAGATCCGATGCTCTCCGCGCGGGCCGTTCCCTATCGCAAGGGCCCGGTCACCGGAAATCCCCTTCAGGCCATCGAAGCGCTGGCCGATCAGGTATTCGCACGCGGAGTGAGGCGCATCGACGGCGACATCGTAGGCGATGACACCGCTTACGTGTGGGAGCCCTATCCCGAAGGCTGGGCCCTGGACGATGCGGTGTGGGATTACGGCGCCCCAGTGAGCGCACTCACCGTAAACGACAACGTATTCACGCTGCGCCTCGTTCCCGCCGGAGCAACCGCTTCGATCCTGCTGTCGCCTCCGGTCGAGCATTACTCCATAGACAACCGCGTGCGCGCGGGTCCGGAGCTGCCCACGAAGATTCGCGTGGAGCGCCTCGCCGGCTCGCGCCAGATACGGCTATGGGGCACGCTCGGCGGAAATCCGGAGAGCGGAACCCAACTGGTTCTCGCCATCGACGATCCCGCGCTGTATGCCGCCCGCGCCTTCGCGGACGCCCTGGCGCGCCGGGGCATCGTCATTGCCGGTCAGCCTGTGGCGCGGCACCGGTACGCGAACGAGGGCGCCGCCGGGTCATTACCCGGCGTGGTGCTGGCCCGCCGCACTTCGCCTCCGCTCATCGAACTATTGCGCATCATCGACAAGGTGAGCCAGAACCTGCACGCCGAGATGGTCCTCCGGGAGATTGACCGCTCCGAGCACGGCCCGGGAACCCGGGAAGCCGCTCTCGAAGAGGAAAAACAGTTCCTTGCGGAGGCGGGCATTACCGCGGACGAGTTCCACTTCGCCGACGCGTCCGGGCTTTCGTCCGCGGACCTCGTGACGCCCGAAAGCGTCGTAAAGCTGCTCGGTTTCATGGACCAGGGGCCGTATCGCGACGCCTGGGTGTCCCTGCTTCCGGTGGGCGGCGAAGATGGAACGCTGATGACCCGCTTCGAGGGGAAGGCGGCGGCGCGGCGCATTCACGCCAAGACGGGGTCGCTCTCCGAGGCCGCGGCGCTCTCCGGCTACATCGAATCGCGCACGCACGGAGACCTGGCGTTCTCCGTTCTGGTGAACAATTTTAGCGGGCCCGCCGCCGGGATCCGCTCCGTGATCGACCGGATGGCCCTGCTACTGGCGCAGTAGCTGTCCGCCTTTCATGCGATGGATGGCATAGCCGACGGCAGCGCCGGCCGCGGCGCCCAATAGCGCGTAGAGCACCATGCCGTTGTAGCAATGCTTGGCGAGCGCGATCAGTGCGGGGTCGCTCAGCCTGATTCCCCGCTCTACAATGGTCTCGAAGCCCAACCTGACACCCGCCGGTCCGGCCGCCCGCATCAGGAAGCCGAGGACTCCGCCCGCCAGAAAGCCCACATTGGCCGCGCTCAGCACGCGATCAAGCATCGAGAAGCCTTTGATCTCACCTCCGCGCAAGCGGCTGTGGTGCCGGGCGTAGGTGAAGAAAAAGATCTGGCCGATCACCAGCCAGACGATCAGGCGCGTCCAGTTGCTCGAGCCCAGGAAATACATCATCAGGAAGTTCCAGCCCATTCCGAGGACCGCGACCACCGGCACCAGCGGCGTCCGGAACGGCCTCGGCACGTCCGGCTGCTTGCGCCGCATGATCCAGACTCCACCGCAGACGATCACGAACGCGAATAGCGTGCCGATGCTCGTCATCTCGCCCACGACCTGCAACGGCAGAAAGGCCGCGAGCGCCGAGACAAACAGCATGAACAGCAGGTTCGACCGGTACGGCGTGCGAAACTTCGGGTGAATCTGGGAGAACACCTTCGGCACGAGCCCGTCCCGCGACATCGAATAAAAGACCCGGCTCTGGCCCAGGAGCATTACGAGAATGACGGACGTGAAGCCGGCGATCACACCCAGCTTGACCAGCGTCATCAACCAGGGCTGGTGCGTTACGTCGATCGCCACCGCCACCGGAGCGGCCACGTCGAGGCTCTTATAAGAAACCATCCCGGTCAGCACCGTCGAGAACAACACATAGAGCACCGTGCAGATCCCGAGCGACCCGATAATGCCGATCGGCATATCCCGCTGCGGATTCCTGGCTTCCTGGGCGGCCGTGGAAACCGCGTCGAACCCGATGTAGGCGAAGAAAATCACCCCGGCGCCCGCGAAGATGCCGGACCAGCCGAACTTGCCCAGCGCTCCCTCGTTAGGCGGAATGAACGGGTGATAGTTGGCCGGGTGGATGTAGAAATAGCCGAGTGTGATGAAGACCACCACCACGGTCAACTTGATCACCACGATCACCCCGTTCGCCCGCGCCGACTCCTTGATCCCCACCATCAGCAAAATCGAGATCACGACGATGATAAACACCGCCGGAAGGTTGATGACGCCCTGGATGCGCGTTCCGTCGGGCAGCTTCAACGCCTCGAGCGGCGACGACACAAGCTGCGCGGGCAGACGAATGCCGAAGTCATTCAGCAAAGAGACGACGTAGCCGGCCCAACTGATCGAAACCGTCGCGGCGCCCACGGCGTACTCGAGCACCAGGTCCCAACCGATGATCCACGCCAGCCACTCGCCCATGGTGGTGTACGCATAGGTGTAGGCGCTGCCGGCGACCGGAATCATGCACGCGAACTCGCTGTAGCAAAGACCGGCAAATAGGCAGCCGATCGCCGCCACCACCATCGAGAGCGCGACGGCCGGGCCGGCGTGCTGCGCGGCGGCCAGTCCCGTGAGGGAGAACAGGCCTGCGCCAATGATCGCTCCGATGCCGAGCGCGATGAGATTCATGGGCCCGAGCGCTCGTCTGAGGTGCTGTCCCGCGGCCTCGGAGTGCAGATCCCCGAGCAGTTTTTTCTGGAATAGGGTCGTCGATGCCATTCACGCTTCCCGTGCAGCCGAAAGCCAGCGCCACAAGAAGTAAACCGGCACTCCCAGCAGCACGATGATCAATCCCGGCCAGGTGTAGTTCGGCTTGTACAAAAGCAGGAGGATCTCGATGAAGCCGGCCGTCAGGATGTAAACGGCGGGCAGGACCGGATAGCCGAGGGTGTGATACGGCCGTTCCATATCCGGCCTGGTGTGCCGCAACACGAAAACCCCCGCAATGGTCAGAATGTAGAAAAGCAACACCGCGAAGATAACATAGTCCAGCAGATCGCTGTACGTCCCGCTCAGGGTCAACAGGCACGCCCACGCGCATTGGACGGCGAGCGAAACGCGGGGAGTGTGGCGCCGCGGGTCCAATCGGGCGACCGGGCGGAAGAACAATCGGTCGAGCGCCATCGCGTAATAGACGCGCGCGCCCGCCAGAATCATTCCGTTGAGGCAGCCGAAGGTGGAAATCATGATCGCCGCGGCCATCACGCGCTTCGCAATCGGCCCGAGAATCACCGCCGCAGCCGCCGTCGCGACGCGGTCTTCCGCTGCGTGCTGGATGGCTCCGAGCGGCAGCGCCCGCAGATACACGAAGTTGCACGCAATATAGATCGCAGAAACGGTCGCCACGCCGATTCCGAGCGCGAGTGGAACATTCCGGCGGGGATTGCGAATCTCGCCCGCGGTGAAGGTCACATTGTTCCAGGCGTCGGAGGCAAACAGCGAGCCGACCATCGCCACGCCCACCAGACGGATGGTCGCGAAGGTCCACTCCGCGTTCCCCCAGAAGTGGCCCGAGAAGTTCCGGGCGATGGCAGCGGGATTGCGCCCGAACGCCAGGCCGAGAAACACCAGCCCCAGTAGCGCGCCGACCTTGGCGAATGTGAACGTGTTCTGGACCCGCGCGCCGGTCCGCACGCCACGCGTGTTCACCCAGGTGAGGAGCACCAGCACCGAGATCGCAACCAGTTGCTGGGAATTGACGCCGAACCTTCCCGCGCCCACCAGAACGTTGTGAGCCGAAATCCACGGCAGGAACACGCCGGCGAACTTCGCGAAGGCCACCGCGACGGCGGCCAGCGTGCCGGTCTGGATCACCAGGAACAGCGTCCAGCCGTAGAGGAAGCCGCTGAGCGGGCCGAACGCTTCGCGCAGGTAAACGTACTGGCCGCCGGCCTGCGGCATGGCGGCGGCGAGTTCGCCATAACTCAAGGCCGCGATCATGGTAAGGACGGCGGCGACGACCCAGGTCGCGATCAGCAGACCGGGCGAAGCCACCTGCCTCGAAATATCGGCGCTGACGATGAAGATGCCGGAGCCGATCATCGAGCCCATCACGAGCGTCGTTGCATCCATCAGCCGGAGGCTCTTCAGCAGGCCGGCGGGGCTCACTTCGTCACGAGTCGTTGCCATTCCTCTGTCCGTTCACGCAACGCTTGAAAGGTGCAATTGTCCGGCAGGATATCATGGATCACCGCGACCGAGTCCGCACCGGCTTCCAAGACTTCCCGCGCGTTCGCGCGCGTGATCCCTCCGATCGCGACCAGAGGCAGACGAGCGGAGCCGGACGTGAGGCTTGCGGCCAGCACGCGGAGGCCCTCCACTCCCACCACCGGGTCCGGATTCTGCTTCGACGTGGTGGCGAAGACCGGGCCGATGGCCAGGTAGTCCACCGGTTCGGACAGGCCTGCGGCGAACTGCGCGGGACTATGCGTGGAAAGCCCGACTATCCTGCTGGATCCCAACAGCTTACGCGCGTCACGCGGCGCCAGGTCGTCCTGCCCGAGGTGTACTCCGGCATCCAGCAACAGCGCGACATCCGCCCGGTCGTCTATGATGAGAAGCGTCCCGGCATCGCGGCACAATCTCGCAACCCCGGTGGCCTCAGAAAATGCCGCACGCGAGTATGCTCCCTTGTGCCGGAATTGTAAAATGCCCGCGCCGCCCTCAATCAATGCTCGGGCGGCTGTAACCGGATCGCAGCCCCGGCGCATCAAAGAGTCTGTATCGACGATTGGGTAAAACCGTGGCAGGGTCATGAACCGCGGTTTCTCCATGATAACGGAAGGAGAGTCCTTGAGACACTTTTCTGCTGTCCTGCTGTTAGCGCTTGGCCTGGTTGGCGGAACATGGGCGGCGCCTCCCGCCGAAGGGATGAAGCACTATGCCCTGATCCTGTCCGATGCGCCGGTCGCGGAGCGCGTTTCGGAGTTTAAGGGCATCCGGACCGCGGCGGCGGCCAGCTATCGCACCCGCATCCAAACGGCCCAAGTCTCGATCGAGCGTCAACTCGCCCAACGAAACATTCGCGTGACCGGCGCCGTCCGGACCGCGCTGAACGCCGTTTTCGTTATCGCGTATCCCAGCCAGGTGAATCAGCTTCTCGCGCTCCCCGGCGTAAAGGGGATCGCGCCGCTGCGCCGGCGCAAACTCCTGTTGAACAAAGCCGTCGGACTCGAGGACATTCCGGCCGCCTGGACCGCGCTCGGAGGGGAATCCAATGCCGGAGCCGGAGTCAAGATCGCCCTCATCGATACCGGAGTCGATATCACCCGCCCCGCTTTCCAGGATCCCTCGATGCAACTTCCGGCGGGTTTCACGCCAATCTGCACCGAGCTCGCCTACGTTGGTTACCCCAACGAGAACGGCGCGCCCCCCCCGGCGCAGGCTTGTCCCAATCCCACCGCATTTACCAGTAACAAGGTGATCGTCGCGCGCAGCTATGTCGCCGAGGGGGCCTTCGCTCCGGACGAAACGACGCGGCCCGACGACATCTCGCCGCGCGATCGCATCGGTCACGGCACCGCCAACGCCATGATTTCCGCCGGAGGCACCAATACCAGCCCGATTGGAATCAGCATTACCGGCATGGCTCCGAAAGCTTGGATCGGCAGCTATAAGGTGTTCGGTTCGGAAGCGGTAAACCCGGGAGCATCCGATGAGGCTCTCATCAGCGCCCTGGATGACGCCCTCAACGACGGCATGAACGTAGCAAGCATGTCGCTCGGCGGTGCGGCAACCAGCGGCCCGCTGGATACGGGGGCAATCTGCGGTCTCCCGCCCGGCCCGCAGAACTATTGCGACCCCGTAGCCGCAACGGTCGCGAATGCCATAACGGCTGGCATGCTGGTCGTGGCGGCGGCAGGCAATGACGCGACGTCGGGCGTGGAGGCTCAAGCCGGTATTTTCCTGACGCTGGGTTCGACTGACTCGCCCGGCACCGTGCCAGCGGCGCTCACGGTAGGCGCGAGCACGAACTCCCACTGGTTTGAGCAAGGCCTCGCCGTGCCGGGTTTGGGCGGCATTGCGGCTGCCTTCGGTGAAGGGGCGCCGGTGCCTGTCTCACCGCTGACGGCGCCGCTTTCCGACGTCTTGACAGTCGACAGCACTGGCTTGGCGTGCAATCCGTTGCCGGCAAACTCGCTCGCCGGGACCATGGTTCTGGTTAACCGGGGTACTTGCACCTTTTTCATTAAACAGACCTACGCCGGGCAAGCCGGCGCGGTCGCCGTGATTTTCGTGGATGATGTCACGGAGTCTCTCATTGCCCCCAACGGGCTCGACTCCCTGGGCATTCCGGCGGCGCTGATCTCGAGTTCGGACGGCGCCACGCTCAGAAGCTATCTGAAATCCAATCCGGGAGCTCAGGCGACCCTCCAATACAGCTATATTGCCGAGGTCGACCTGCCGGTCGGCCAGTACAACACCGTGACGGATTTTTCGTCGCGCGGACCGTCGATCACCGGCCTTCTGAAGCCCGACGCCTTGGGCGTGGGCGGTGACACCAGCCCCGGCGACGAGTTCCCCGGGGTCTATATGGCGACCGAGACATACGATTCCGACGGCGCGATGTGGGACCCGTCGGGCTATACGGCCGCGTCGGGGACCAGCTTCGCCACTCCGATGCTCGCGGGCACCGCGGCGCTCGTCTTGCAGAAGAACCCCGGTTTCACACCCGCGCAATTGAAGTCGGCCGTCGTCGGAGCCGCCAACCAGATCATCACCGATCCCAACGATGGGACGGCCGGGACCGGCACTGTGACCGCGACCGGCAATGGCTTGCTCGACGGCGGCAAAGCGGTGGCGGCGAAAGTGACCACGGATCCGGCGACGCTCTCGTTCGGCGGCGTGGCGGCGCTGACGTTTCCGGCCAAGCAGATCCTGACCATCACGTGCAGCGCCGCCGCCAGCCTGTCATTGAGCATCGCCGGGAATAGCGCGCCATCTCTGAGCACAAGCTCAGTCGCGTGCGCGCCGGGCACGCCGCAGACCGTGACTGCCACGGTCTCCTCGAATCCCGGCGCCGGGTTCCACCAGGGCGCGCTGACGATTAAGGCCTCCGGAGCCGCCGTCGCGCAGGTGCCCTACCTCATCACCGTCGGGGACGGCCAGCCTGCCGACATCATTCCGATCAGCAGCGGCTTCGACGACCCGGTCAACCAACTGGTGGCTTATGGACTGGCCTTCCGGGTGATCGACCAATACGGGGTCTCCGTGCCGAACGCTCCCGTCGCGTGGGGCGTAATTAGCAGCCTGTCAAACTTGTGTGGCGGGCCGGAAGGCGAGGTTATTCAAACCAACGGCGAGGGCACAATTCAGAGTGATGCGACCACGACGACCGACCCGTTGTACGGGGTGGCGTATGCGGACGCGCTGCTCGGCCCGGATGCGGGAACGCAGGGGTTCTATGCCAATGCCGGAAACGGTCTCACGGTCGCTTTTTGCGGTACGGCCCGGGCCACCCCGACGATCAACGCGGGCGGCGCGGTCAATGCCGCGAGCTACCAGGCGAGTCCGGGCATCGTTCCGGGCTCCTATATTTCGCTCTTCGGGACTTCGTTTGGCGACGTCAGCCAGAACGCACTCGCGGTTCCGCTTCCCCTGGGCCTTTCGGAGAACGGATACTACACCGGCACGAGCGTCAGCTTTGAAGTGCCTTCCGCCGGGATCAGCCTTCCAGGCCCTATGCTCTACGCCGATGCGAACCAGATCAACGTGCAGGTTCCCTGGGAGCTGGCCGGGCAGACCTCGGTTCAGATCCGGGTGAATGTGGGCGATACGACCGGCCAGATTTTAACGGTCCCGGTGGCGCCATATGCCCCGGCCATCTACTTCCTCCCTGACGACATGGCCGCGGCGCTCGATTCCAACATGAATCTGATCACCACCGTGAACCAGGCTGTACGCGGCCAGGTCATTCAATTGTTCGTGAATGGACTGGGCGCGGTGAGCAACCAGCCGGCGGACGGCGTGCCGGCGCTGGCCTCGCCCCAGCCGCTTTCGAAGACCTCGACGACGCCCACGGTCACCGTCGGCGGCCAGTCCGCAACGGTCAGCTTCTCCGGCCTCGCGCCGGGCTTCCCCGGCCTGTATCAAGTAAACCTTACGGTTCCGACGAACATCTCGGCCAGCACGACGCCCGGGCAACCAGTCGTCGTATCCATCGGCGGTGTATCCTCACCGGCGGTAGACCTGCCGGTTAAGTAAGAGCGAGAAGTGGGGCGGACGCCCCCGTCCGCGGCCGGCCCCCTGGCCGGCCTTGGGCGGGATCAGGGGATCCCGCCCGGTCCAGAGGGACCGCCCCACCAAAACCACATAACCGCTCCAACCGCTCCCTTACGGTCGCGGCTCGGAATGCTGTGAGGGAGCGGTTGAACAAAGTGGACACGTTATCCCAGGCCTCACCGCCCGGCCACATGGTGGAACCATTCGAGACTCTTCCGGGCCGTGACTTTCCAGCGGAACTGTCGCGCCCGCAGCCTTCCGGCCCCGCCCAGCCGCTCGCGGAGCGAGGGTGAGGCCAGCAGCTTCTCGAGCGCATCGCGTAGCTCGACTGTGCTCTGTGGGTCGATCAGCAGCGCCGCGCCGCCCGCGATCTCGGGTAGCGAGGACAAATCCGAAGTCACCACCGGGACGCCCGCTGCCATCGCCTGCGCCACCGGAAACCCGAAGCCTTCGTAAAAAGACGGATACGCCAGCACCGCGGCTCCCGCGGTGATACCCGGCAGATCCGTCTCGGGCACGTACCCGAGAGACCGCACGCCGGCGGCGGACCGGATCTTCTCGACCGTGCCGCGGCCGGCCCACCCCATCGGCCCCGCCAGCACGAGCTCGTATTCGGCGCGCGTGGACGGCGAAAGCTGGCCGTAGGCGGCCAGCAGCCCCGGTATGTTCTTGCGCGGCTCAATCGTCCCGCAGAACAACGCGTAAGGGCGCGAAAGGCCATGCTTCTCGCGAACCCGGTGTACGTCGGCCGCCGTCACGCTGAAGAAGCTCTCCGGCACTCCCGGATAGATCGTTTCGACCCGCTCGGGATCGAGATCGAGAATGCCCAGGAGATCGCGCCGGGTGCTTTCGGAAACGGCGATGATTCCATCGGCCCGCCTCAGAATGCGCTCGCCAAACCGCCGTGTAACCTGCACGTTTGCCCGCGAGTGAAGCGCCGGCGTCAGCCAGCAGGTCATGTCGTGAACGGTTGTGGTCAGCCTGGCCTTCCGGGGCGGGTTCAGGCAGTGGTGCGAAGCGTGAAAGAGGTCGAGTCCCGGAATCGTCCATGGCAGCCGGGAGCCGTTGAGCCCGTGCAGCAAGCCCAGAGCGGTCCAGGTCGCCAGAGCACCAACCATCGAGCGCTCATGATCCAACTCGCCGATGCGGGTAAAGAACGGGAAGGTGCCGATCGAATCGGATCCCGCACCGCGACGGAGGTGAGTCAGCCAGTGGTAGATGTAGTTCTTCACCCCGGCGCTGCGGAGCAGCAGAGGCGTCGCGTCAATCGATATGCGCATGGAGCGAGGCGCCAGGCGCCGACGCGAGGACCGCCAGGGGCTGGTTGGTCAGAAGGGATTTGCCGCCCCGGTCGATCACGACGAACAAGTTTGCAACGCCGGCGAGTTTCTCGATGCCGGGCACACGCTCGTCCTCGACGGCGATATAGCACCGCTCCGGCCCCATCCAGAGCCGTGCCAGGTCCGCATCGGAGATGAAAACCTGGGGCGCGTCCGGGGCGTATGACCCGTACTCGAGGTTGTTCCTGCGGCCGTTCAGCAGAAGCGCGTCGCGGTTCGCATAGAAAATCACCGAAGAGAACGCGTAGTACTCGCCATCCAGTATCAGCTTGCCCGGCGGCGCTTTCTTCAGCTCTTCCGCCAGCGGCCGCGACGACATGTAAGGATCGAACACCACCAGCGCCAGCCGCGCAGCCTGGAAAAACAAAACCATCATGACCGCCACCGCGAGGAAGGCCCGCTCGCCTTTAAGCCGCCACGCGCCGATCGCGCCGGTGAGAAACGCCAGCGCCGCCAGCGCCAGCGGCGTGCGCAAGTACGCGAACGAGCGCAAGGTGAGGTCTGTCATGTGCCCCAACGACAGCGTATACGCGCTGGGATTCTCGGTCAGCGCGGATGAGATGTCGCCGGGTGCGGGAACTCCCCGCACCAGGAATAGAATCGCGATCGCGAGCGCGGCCGCAACACCCGCCAGAACCGCGATGATTCGCGTGCCCGCGCGCAGCCATCCGCGGCCGGCCGCCATCGCGCAGCCCAGAAGCAGCGCGACGGCCGGGTAAATCGGCATGGAGTAATATTCCTGGGTCGTCGAGAAGGTGAAGAAGATCATCACGACGCCGATCCAGCACAGCGCCATGACGCGCGCTCTTCCCGCGCGGTCCACCGGCCTGTAGTCCAGGCGCGCCACCGACGGCAGGTAGGCGCTCCATGGGAAGAGCCAAAGCAGATTGAAGAGCCAGAAAGCGAGCCGCGGCACGGTGGCGTAATCGCGCGGGTAGCGCCGGTTCAGGAACCGCAGCAAGTGCTCGTTGATAAAGTAGAACCAGAAAAATCCCCGCCAGACGCCCGGGCCGCTGTGCAAACTCCAGACGAGATACGGCGGATTCCGCAGTGTCGCCAGCAGGTGCCACGGCGCGGCGATCGCAAGAAAGATGAGCAGGCTCGTGAACGGATAGAGGCGCCGCCAGGTGTTCCGCGCCGCCAGTTGCCGCGTGATCAGGAGGTAGAAGAAGCCGGTGCCCAGCGGGAAAACGATTCCGATCAGGCCCTTCAGCAGAACGCCAGCCGCCAGGCTCGCCGCCACCACGTATGCCCACAGCCTCGGCCGGAGCTCGCGCTCATCGAGCGCGCGCAGAAAGCTCCAGATCGCAAGCGTCATCGCGAGCGTTACGATTACGTCGGGGATGATCACGCGGGTGAACAGGAACAGGCCCACACAGGTGGCGGCCACCAGTCCCGCATAAAAGCCCGCTTTCGCCGAGAATGCCCAGCGGCCGAACCGGAACACCAGCCATACCAGCGCGATCGCGGAGAGCGCGATGGGCAACCGCGCCGCCCAATCATGCACGCCGAAGAGCATGTAGGACACCGTGGTCATCCAGTATTTCAACGGGGCCTTCTCGAGGTACACGAGACCGTCGAGGCGCGCCGTCACCCAGTCCCCCGAGCTCAGCATGTTCCGCGCGATCTGCGCCTGCACGGAATCGACATCGTCCATCAGGGATGGCGGACTGAGGACGCCAGTCAGGAAGATAACCGCGGCGAAGAGAACGACAATTAGTTCGCAGCGGTGCCGGGCCCCCGCCGGCGCGCGCTCGACTCCGCGCAGCGAATGCGCCGCCTCGTCAAGCGGAACCGAATCGTGGACCCCCATACATGGCTGATCTTCGAGAGTAACACGCGGCTGACGGGACCGTCACGTAACAGGAGCTACTTGAGGGCTGAGCGTGCCGCAGCCGCGGAACGCCGGGCGTAAGCCCGGCGGCACGCTGCCGGGCGCGGGCGGACATCGGTGCGCTACGGCTGCCCTTCCACAATCTCCGATACTGCGCCGTCCACTTCTTCGATCCGGATGCGCAGATCCTTACGCTGCTGGACGGACTTCTCCGGCGCCTCAAACCTCACCGTCAGCATGCGGTCGATCGTCTGCCCCGGCTTGATCTTCGTCCGGATAATCAGGCTCTCGTTGAATTTCTGTCCAAGCACGGGATAGTAATCGAACAGCCGTTTTGCGTCCAGGTCGGCGACCACCATCCCTTCCTGGGTCTGCCCGCTAGGGTCCACCATCGTCACGTCCACCTTGCGCACGACGTAGGAATAGTCGGAGGGGTTGTGCATCCGGAAATCGAGGACCGTCGCGGTGCTGTTCTCATCGAGCGGCAGCGTGCGCACCTTTTGGATCGATCCCAGCAGTTCAATCTTCGCGCCGCGCTGCATGTAAAGAATCCACGCGATCACGATCGCGACGACGACCAGTCCGATGCCGACAAACGGCGCCAACTTCACATACGGTTCGAGTGCTTTTCTCATGCGTTGTCAGTCACCCAGAAAATTTCCCACCGGCGCGAGCCGGCTGACGTTGTCACAGACCGCTTTGATGCCCGCCGTGAGCGGAATAGCCAGGACCAGGCCCGCAACCCCCCACAGAGCGCTCCAGAACATCAGCGCGACCGTGACCACCAGCGGATTCAGGTGTACGCGCGGCCCGACGATCTTGGGATAGAGCAGGTTCAACGCCACCAGGTGAAGCAGCGCCACAATCCCCAGAATCGCGCCGTAGCTTGCCAGGGGGGAGTCGGCGATGAGCAAGCCCGCGAATGGCGGAATCAGCGCCAGCGGCAGCCCAATGTACGGCACCAGGCTGAGAAACCCGCTCATTGGCCCGATCAAAAACGGATACGGCAGGCTGAACCACCGGAAGACCACCGCTCCGGCCACGGCGAGCAGCAGCCCGAGCACGAAGTTCCCCACGACGAAAGCGCGCACCATGTTCGCTATGCCCTGGACGGTCTTGGCGGCCATGGTCCGCCCGTCGCCGTCGAAGATCTCCAGGAAACGGCGGTACACGTGATCCTGCCAGCTCAGCATAAAGTAGACCAGGAATGGAACGAAAGACGCCATCAGCAGCGTGTCGTAGAGCGGCCCCAGGTGCGCGTATGCGAAATCGAGCAACACGGGCCGCTCCGGCTGGATGCGCACCTCGGGCGCCAGGGCGGGCGCGGGCGGGAGAACCGGAGGCGGCGGCAGTTCAACCGCCCGCCTGCGCCGCGTCTGGTTCTCTGGCGGCGGCTGCTGCGGTTGCTCGCGAAACCGTTTGGGCACCACCAGGTCATAAACCTGCCGCTCGATCTTGTCCACGCGCTCGACAATCTGGTCCACCGTCCCGCTGATGCGCTCGCTGTACTTGGGAATATTGTCCACGAATCCCGCCGCCTGCGTATACACGCCCAGGCCCACCAGGTAGACGGCGCAGATCGCGAACCCACATACGACGAAGCTCGCGAGCGCCCGCGGCAGCCGCAGCCGTATGAGCAGACTCACGAACGGCTCCAGCATGAACGCCAGGATCAACGCCACCGAGAGCGTGATCAGAAGCACTCGTCCGACGTAGAGCAGAGCGATCGCGCACGCCAGGGCAATAACGAACGAGCCAATGCGGTTCGGACTGAGGCTGCGAAACGAGCGCGATAAGGCCGTCACAAATCCCCTAAGAATGCGGGCGGCGCCCACACTCAAAATCGTAAACGTTACTCTAACATGCCGCAACGTATAATGAAATCGGCCTCTCTTTGGAACGCGCCGCTATAGCCAGGGTACTCGCGCTCGATGTCGGGAAGCGCCGCATCGGCGTCGCCGTCAGTGACGAATTGGGAATCACGGCGCAAGGGCTCGAAACGATCGAGCGCCGGAATAATCGCGAGGATTTCGCGATCATTTCGCGCCTGGCCTCCCACAAGAGCGCGCGGCTGATCCTGGTGGGGAACCCCATCCATATGAGCGGCGCCGAAGGCCGGCAGGCCGAGTGGGTGCGTCAGTTCGCGGAGGGACTCGGCGCGCGCAGCGGGCTCCCAGTGAAGCTCTGGGACGAGCGTCTGACCAGCGTCGAGGCCGGCCGCGTGCTCAGGCAAAGCGGCGCCAGTATCGAGAAACGCGCGCGCGCCGTGGACCGGCTCTCGGCCGTCATTCTGCTGCAGAGCTACCTCGACTCGCTGAGCCTGGCCGCCGAAATCGAGGCCCCGGAATGATTCGCCGCGTGCTCGCGCTGATCCTGGGCGCCGGCATCCTGGCCGCGCTCGCGCTGGCGTCGATATTTGCGCCGCACGCAATCTCCGGAGGCGAGGTCTTTGTGGACCTTCCCAAAGGCGCCGGGACACGGCAGATCGCGGCGCTCCTGGCTGAAAACGGCGTGATCCGGAACCCGTTCGAGCTTTTGCTCGTGCGCGCCCTTCGTCCCAAGGCCAGGCTCCAGGCCGGGGAGTATCTGTTCAAGCAGGCCGCCAACCCCTGGAAGGTCTTTGACCGCATCTCCCGGGGCGACATTTTCTACTACCTCCTGGTGGTCCCGGAGGGGCAGAACCTGTACGACATCGCGGCCTCGCTGGAGCGCCAGGGAATCCTGCCGGGAGCCGCATTCCTCCAAGCGGCGTACGATCCGGCCCTGATTCGCGATCTCGACCCGAAGGCGCCCACGCTCGAGGGATATCTCTTCCCCGACACCTACCGGCTGACGCGGCACACCACGCCCGCCCAACTCTGCCGCCAGATGACCGGCCGATTCCGGAAGGCGTGGCGGCGGCTCGGATCACCGCAAGCCAACGTACACGACAGCGTCACTCTGGCGTCGCTCATCGAGAAGGAAGCGAAAATCCCGAGCGAGCGGCCCGTGATCGCATCCGTGTTCCTCAACCGGCTTCGAATCGGAATGCCGCTCCAGTGCGACCCGACGGCGGTGTATGCCGCAATCCTCCAGCAGCGTTATCGCGGCGCGATCTACCGCTCGGATCTCGAGAACAAGCAGGTCTACAACACCTACCAGCACGCCGGGTTGCCGCCCGGCCCGATCGCAAACCCGGGCCTGGCCTCGCTTCGGGCGGCGCTTGAGCCCGCGGCAACCGATTACCTCTACTTCGTCGCGCGCGCGGACGGCTCGGGCAGCCACCAGTTCTCCCAAAAGCTGGAGCAGCACGCCCGCGCCGTCCAGCGTTACAGGCGCAGCCTTCGCTCAGAGCCTCCTACAATATAGGCGTGAGTTCCGGAAGGCGGAGCAAGCAAGCGGCTCTGCGCGCGTGCCTTGAAGAGCGCCGGCCGGAGCGTGTCACCGGCGCCCTGTTCAGCGAGTTGCTGGGCGCGCTCGCGCCCGTGAGCGAGGGTCACCTGCGGCGGCTGCTCCGCCAGACCGGCATTCCGCTCGCGCCTCTGGTCGAAGGCGTCCGCCAGGACGGATTCGCGGAGCTTGAGCGCACTCTGCTTGGAATCGATCGCGAATATGCCGATGCCGTGGCGCGCCGGGACGCGCCGCGCGCGCAGGCGTGCCGCCGGGCCGTCATCACCGCCAAAGACCACGCCCGCTTCGCGCTACGCAGCCCCAAGCGAACCCCGGACGAACGCGCCGCTAAGGAAGAGATGATCCTCTGGATGCTCACCTGGCTCGAGAATCCCGCCGTGTTTCCCACGTGGCTCGCGCTGCGAAAAACGGTGCGGGCGGGGATCGAGGGTCGAGCGCCGGCTTCCGCGGCGGATTACAGTTAAGGGGACATGACAGACCCATACGTTTTCGTCGCGGATGTATGCGAGCAGGCCAAGGTACCGGAAAACGGCATCCTGAGCCAGACCCTGCAAAACGACGATCGGACCAAGGTGGTCCTTTTCGGGTTCGCGCCCGGCCAGGAGCTTTCGGCGCACGCCGCGCCGTACCCCGCAATCCTGACGTTCCTGAAAGGCGAGGCGGCACTCCGGTTGGGATCGGACGAGCGCGAAGCCCGGGAGGGCACGTTCGCCTATATGCCGGCATTCCTGGAACACGGGATCAAGGCCAAAACGGAAGTCGTCATGCTACTCACAATGATCAAGAATCCTCCGCCGGCAGCCTGACGCATCACGCCTGCCTGCACCGCTGTCGCCCTCAAACGTTCCAGCATTCCAAACTATAAGACCATGCCCGTCCAGGAGCAGGCCGACGCGCGCCAAGAACTTCGGACGGGACGGCTCAGAATGCCGTTTTCCCCTGCTCGCATACAAGCGGATCATCGCCATGCTGAAGGGAAACCATCCGGATTCTGCTCCTTGACCACGACCTCAAACCGTAGCGGAAAAAAAATGTGGTGCGTGGCGGAACTCAATGACGCCTACATCGCCAAGATGGAAGACGTGCTGGCGACGTATGAAAAACCTACAATCCCCAGGAGCCGGTGGTGTGTCCGGATGAGAAGCCAGTCACGCTACACGCCGGCGTGCGCCCCGCCTCTGGGGCCCAGCCGGGACGGGAGGCGCGGCGGGATAACGAGTACGAGCGGCGCGGTACGGCCAATGCTTTCCGTGCCGTAGAGCCGAAGGCAGGCCGGCACTTCACAATCCCTACGCATGATCGATCCGCTTTTGAGTTCGCGCAAGTCGCCTGCCGCCTGGCGACGCAGTACCCGAACGCGGACACCATCCATCTGTTCATGGACAGCCCCAACATCCATTGCCGCAAGTCGCTGACGAACGCCTTCGGAATGGAGGTTGGCAGCGGGATCGCAGGGACATCGCGATTATCAACCGTCACGCCCGACGCTTAAGCCGCGGAGTCCTGGAGACCCTCGAATACCAGAAGCTGCCGTGAAGCGTGGCGAGCTGTACTTCGTGCAGAAGCCTGGAGTTCGGGATCCGCGCAAACACTGTGTCTTTGTCGTCGTAAGCCGTCAGGCTCTGATTGATTCGCGGTTCTCATCCGTGATCTGTGCGCCTGTTTACTCCCAGCACGACGGTCTCAGTACGCAGGTCCCAGTTGGCCTCGAACAAGGCCTCAAAAAGGAATCAAGCATTCACTGCGATGAACTCGTAAGTCTCCCAAAAGCTGTGCTCACTCATTACGTCGGCCGGCTTGAACCGGCTTCCCTCGGCCAATTGGAGCGAGCGCTATCGGTGGCCTTAGGGCTGGACAGCTTGGATTCCTTCGATCTGACGCCGGGGATTGCCCGACTTTCCGTTGAAAGTAGCGGCCCTTGCGTAACCCACTTTACGACGCCTTCCTGCGTTTGACAACCTCCCCCTTGGAGGTGACCAAGGTTTCCA
>Ga0326727_10001148_pt1 | contig 101794 bp, 69 predicted proteins | sample MB2enrmetagenome_FD_207643 | JGI IMG/M metagenome (GOLD analysis project Ga0326727, IMG submission 207643) | Lab enriched peat soil microbial communities from McLean, Ithaca, NY, United States - MB29MY | ecosystem: Environmental > Terrestrial > Soil > Wetlands > Peat | place: USA: New York... | reverse complement strand
TGTACATCGGCAACCTCGATGCCAGGCGCGACTGGGGTCATGCGCGGGACTACGTGGAAGGCATGTGGAGGATCGTGCAGCAGCCGGCGGCGGACGATTACGTCCTCGCCACGGGCGAAGCGCACAGTGTGCGCGAGTTCGTGGAGCTGGCCTTTTCCAAAGTGGGCCGCAAGATCGAGTGGCGCGGCAAGGGTATCGAGGAGATTGGAATCGACACCGCCACGGGAGAGACGCTGGTGAAGATCGACAGCCGGTACTTCAGGCCGACAGAGGTGGACCTGCTTCTGGGCGATGCCTCCAAAGCGCGCCGCGTTCTGGGCTGGCAGCACAAGGTCAGCTTTCCGGAACTGGTCTCTGAGATGGTGGAGTCGGATCTGAAGGTCATTGCCCAGGAATCGCACAGAGAGCATGGCCATGAGTAGTTTTGACCTGACCGGAAAGCGTGTGTGGGTGGCTGGTCACCGCGGCATGGCAGGAGCGGCAATTGTGCGGCGGCTCAAGCGCGAGAACTGCGAGATCGTTACCGCGGCCCGCAGCGAACTGGATCTTCTGCGCCAGGCTGATGTTCATGCGTGGATGGCGGACAGGAAGATCGACGCGGTGTTTCTTGCCGCGGCAACTGTGGGCGGCATCATGGCCAATGCCACGCGCCCCGCGGAGTTTCTCTATGAGAACCTGGTTATCGAGACCAATGTAATCCACGCGGCAAAAGGCGCCGGCGTGAAGAAGCTTTTGTTTCTGGGATCGTCGTGCATTTATCCGCGCATGGCGGAGCAGCCGATGCGCGAAGAGGCGCTGCTGACCGGTGCGCTGGAGCCCACCAACGAGTGGTACGCCATCGCCAAGATTGCCGGAATCAAACTATGTGCGGCGTTTCGCCGGCAATATGGGTGCGATTTCGTTTCTGTGATGCCGACGAATCTGTTCGGGCCCGGAGACCGCTACGATGTGCAGAACGGTCATGTCGTCGCCGCGTTGATCATGAAGATTCACGCCGCCAGGATGGCGAACAGCGCCACGGCTGAGTTGTGGGGAAGCGGAACCCCAAAACGCGAGTTCCTGTTCACCGAGGACTTGGCCGACGCCTGCGTCTTCGTCATGAAGAACTACTCCGATGAGCTTTTCCTGAATGTCGGCACCGGGCGCGACATGACCATCCTGGAGCTGGCGGAAAGCATCGCGCGGGTGGCCGGCTGGAAGGGCACATTCACGTTCGACCGGTCAAAGCCCGATGGCATGCCTCGCAAAGTCATGGATGTAAGCCGCTTGCACGCCCTGGGATGGAGCGCGCAAACTCCCTTCGACGAGGGCATCAAGCAGGCCTACGACTGGTATGTGGCCAACGTCGCGAACCGCGCGGCGTAAACGCTTCACCAGGTAGTTCCACAACTCTGCACCGTGCGGGGATTTGTCGAAGCGGAGGGCTTTGCGAAATAATATTGAACGGGTATGAGCACAACAACTCCGGAACGCGAGCGGACGGTGCATCACATTGCTGGCAGCGCTGAGGAGAATCCCTATCACCGTCCATCCTTCAGTTTGAAGTACCGGCTGATGCGCCAGTTGTGGCGGATGGTGTATGTGCTCTTCTATCGCACGTCGCCGCCTCCGATGCATGCCTGGCGGTCGATGCTCTTGCGGCTCTTCGGCGCGAAGATGGGTCCGGGTTGTCACTTTTATCCCAGTGGAAAAGTATGGGCGCCCTGGAACCTGATCTGCGAAGACTGCTGCACGCTGGCCGATCATGCTGAGATTTACAATCCTTCCCCGATCTATTTAGAGTCCCACTGCATCGTCTCGCAGGATGCCTACATCTGCGGGGCGACCCACGATTACAACCATCCTGAATTCCCCATGATCTCGTACAGCATGCGACTGGGCGCATATTCATGGATCTGCGCGCGGGCATCGGTGTCGCCGGGCGTGAACGCGGGAGAGGGAGCCGTGCTGGGTCTGGGCTCGGTGGCCAACCGCGATCTGGAGCCGTGGACGGTTTACAGCGGAGTGCCGGCGGTCGCGGTGAAGGCACGCGTAAGGAGCGTGCACGGCGGCGGGAAACGAGCCTGATCTCCGGGGCGCCGGCGCAGTCGAATTTCAACCATGCAAATCCTCGATGGTACGGAAAAGCGTGCGCTTCGTGAAGTCATTTGGCAGAGTCGACGCCGGTTCTTCGCTTATCCTGGCGACGAGGCGAATTTCCGCTAAAGATCAGAGGCCATGCCACGGACAGCTTCGCGAGCGCAATCTGCGAAAATCAACACGATAATCAAGTGAGGGAAACGATGAACAGGAACCAGCCATGGTTTGTGACCGTCTTCATGCCATGCGTGTTCGGAATGGCGCTCCTGATGTACGCCGGAACTTTTCAATTGCTGGCAGAGCAGCCCGGTGCGCCGGATGGCGCAGCACAGAAGGGTGGCGCAGGAGTTCCGGCCAGTCCTTGCGAGCCTTCCAAATTAGGCTCGCCCTATATCCCTGTTGATAGTTGGGTGTACCCGGCCATGCTGCGGCTGTATTCACTGGGATACGTCGATACCGTGTATATCGGGCTCCGGCCGTGGACCCGCGCGAGTGTGATGCATATGCTCGAAAATGCCGGGAACCTGATTGAAGAGAGCGAAGGACAAGGCGATCCCGCCGCCGACGAGGCGCGCGAGATCTACAACGCGCTCAACCACGAGCTGCATTACGACATGGAAGGCCCCTGCGGGCTGCACGAGGGCGGCACGCGCATCGAGTCGGTGTACAGCGTGATGAGGGGCATCAGCGGCACGCCTCTCGATGACAGCTTCCACCTCGGGCAAACCATCGTGAACGACTACGGCCGCCCCTATGAGAATGGCTTCAACAATTATTCCGGCATCAGCGGCTACGCCACCGCGGGACGATTCGCGATCTATCTGCGTGCGGAGTTCCAGGGTGCGCCGTCGGCTACGGGCTACTCCGCAGCGCTGGCACAGCAGCTGACCAATATCGACAGCACGCTCTACTACATTCCGTCGAGCACGTCGCCTTACGGCAACACCACGGCAGTGTACAACCAGACCACCATTCCCCAGGGGCCCATTGCCACTGCGACCCAGGGACGTTTTCTCGAGGCCTACCTCTCCTATCAAATCCTGAATCACGTCGTTTCCTTCGGAAAGCAGGACCAGTGGCTGGGACCAGCCCAGGGCGCCAGCATGGCGTTTTCCAACAACGCGCAAAACTTCTACGCGTTTGAGATCAACCGGATCGAGCCTTTGCATGTTCCGGGGCTCTCGATGCTCACCGGGCCCTTCCGCTATGAGTTTCTGCTGGGCGCACTGCGCGGCCACACGGAAATGCCGGATCCGGCATACGAACTCAATCCTTCCTCCGGCGCGAACAATGTCACCAATCCCGGCGACCCCTGGGTCCACGTGGAAAAAGTCAGCTTGCGCCCTTACAAGGATCTGGAATTCGGTTTTGAACGAACCGCCATGTTTGGCGGCGAGGGTCACCAGCCCGTCAACCTGCACTCGTTTCTGCGCAGCTTCTTCAGTGTCAGCGCAGGAACCAGCACCCAGAAGGGCAATACGTCCGACCCCGGCGCGCGTTTTGGAGCCTTCGACTTTTCCTGGCGGCTGCCTTTCGTGCGCAACTGGCTCACGCTCTACAGCGACTCGGAAGTGCACGACGACCTTTCTCCGATCGACGCGCCGCGCCGCGCCGCCGTGCGTCCGGGAATTTATCTCTCTCATGTTCCCGGCATCCCCAAGCTCGACCTGCGCGTAGAAGGAGCCTCCACCGATCCCCCCACCTCTCGCAGCGTGGGCGGAGAGTTCATGTACTGGGAAACCATTGAGAAGCAAGGCTACACCAACCAGGGGCAGCTCTTCGGTGACTGGATTGGCCGTGAAGACAAGGGCGGCCAGGCTTGGATCACTTATCACCTGAGCGGCAATGAGTGGCTGCAGGTGAGCGCGCGCAACCAGAAAGCGGTGAGAAACTTTATCCCCGGCGGCACCACGGTGAACGACTTCGCGGTTCAGGCCGTGAAGCGGATCGGCAAGGATTTCGAGATCAAGGGCAACTTTGCCGTGGAGCACTATAAGGTACCGGTTTATGTGACGGGCGAACAGACCGTGACCACCACCAACATTCAGCTCACCTGGTATCCCCAGCGCAAGGTCAGTTTTTAGGCACGATGGTCGTTGCGTAGGCCGGCGTGGGGAAGTACAGGACCTTGAGCAGCTGGCCCTTGGCATCGAAGGTCAATGCCCATTGCATCGGCTGGCGCGGTTCCGCAACATTGACGAAGCGGACCGTCGACGCGCCGTCTGCCCCGACTTCTAACGTAGGCGGGAACGACAGGGCGAGATTTGCCTCGGATGATGGACTCGGCGAGGTGGAAACCTCAAGACGCGGCTCGGTCAGCGCGGCATAGCACAGGCCGGTAGAAAGCCAATCGGCGGGTGGGCTTGCCGGTTCCTCCGTGCGAATGCGGTTGAACGCCGCTATAGCGAGTTCGTTGACGGGGGCGGGCGAGAAAAGAGAAAAGCCGCGCCGCTCTCTGGGAATGACGCGGACGCGGCCCTTGCCGGCGCGCGGAATCGCGGCGGAAAAAAGACTCGCATCGCCGGCGCCGCTATCTCCCGTGAAGAGCAGGAACAAGTGGCCCGGAAGGGCCTGGCAATCCAGCTGCCGGTAGCTCCATTTTTCCTTGTCGAATTCGATCCCGTTAAACGCAGCAGCTTCCCGGATCGCGGGCTGCGTTTTCGCGGCCAGGTCGCGATCGCTTGCGCTCATCTGCTCTTGAGGACGGTACACAATGAAGTTCCCAATCCCGGAGGACGAGGCGTTGTCCGAGAACGGCGTGACGGTCACTGCCTGCGGTACGGGCTTCGCAGGGTACGGCATGGTCGAGGGTTCTGACGGAACGGGCTTTACCGGATAGGGTGTACCGGGTGGAACCTGATTCGTTTGCGCTGCACAAAGAGAGCCAAGAATTGCCGTTGCCGCGAATGCGAAAGCAAGGTTCAAGAGCCTCAGGCGATCCATACATTCGCTAGACTAACATCTCGCGCACAAAGCCCCGAGAGCGAAACCGGCACGAGCTGCATGCGCTCCAAGACCTTTTCGGACCGGTCCCGATTCCCGCCTGCGTCCCACACGCCATCACTGTCTGTTCTTGAGGAGAAACGGGCGCGTGAAATCATAACTGGCACCGACCGTAAACCCCTGGGGCTTGAGGTTTCCGTATACCGCCAAACTCTGCCATCGTTGGTATTCGTAGTCGGCGCGTACCCAGAGATCCTGTTTGATCCGGAACTCGAGTCCGCCGCCCGGAGCGGTGAAGGTTCGCGTATCGTGCGCGTACGTGGAGCTTAACCGAGGGAAGTCGACGCTGCCGTCGCCGATCATACACTTGACGTAGGGACGGACATTGTGCAAGCGGTGCCAAACGTAGATAAGTCCCATGGACGCCGTATCGTAGCGCACGTTCGGCTGCGTGGACGATCGATTCAAGCTGATGTCCCGGAGCTCTCCCTCCGCGCCCAGATGCCCGTGCAAAAAGGAGGGTAGCTTTCCGGGGTAAATGTCGAACCAGCCCGCAAATCCGTACATGCGGCCATGGCCAATATCGGGGTTGTAACTGACGGGCCCGGCGCCAACCGTAAACGGCCATCCGCTCTTCCGTTCATAAGACGGAACTACCTGGGAAAATGCGGAAACCGTGATGGTCAAAATGCTCACCGCCAGCACGAAAAAAGTCACCAGCTTGAATCGCATTCTGCATCTCCTCAACGCGCCCATGGCCTCACCCGGCGGACAGATCGCTGCCGGGCGAACGAAGCGCGGTAAACCAAGATAACAAGGCAAAGCAGGGATTTCTGTGCGGGATCCACCTTCGTAATCCATAAGACGCACTCCACGAACCGAGGCGTTACAGAAAAAGCGAAACACCCGTATTTTCGAGGCGGTTTTTGATCCTGCACCCGGGCCGCGGCCCGATCTCTTTAAGAGGCAGCCGAGTGCTACTTTCACTGCGGCCTAGTCTAAATCATAAAGGCCGATAAATGAAGCAAGTACTAAACTTCCCGGGTTACGGAAGTGGCACACCGGGAAGCCTTCCGCTATCCTCAAGAAAACTTCACCGCCTTCACGCACATGCTGTTGAATGCGGGCGAGGCGGGTGGACCGTATTTTGAGCCCAACAAGTGGGGTGTTGGTTTGACCTTTGGCGGCCGCGCCGACATCAACGCGGCGCGTCTCAGCGCAGGCATCGTGGTTCACACGGGTTCGATCGCAGCCCCTGCGCACAGTAAATGAGAAATATTCGGTATCAGAGCCGGAAAGCCGCCAGCCTGAAACGCGCTCTGCATTTTCATCGGACGCGCACGCCGGTGCGCGTCCGTTCCCTGGCCGCAGCACCAAACCCGCCCCAGCCGCACAACCAACAAGAGCGCAACCGCTTCTCAACAGTCAGGGGCTGTGGGTTCACTTAGAGGCCGGGGCGAAGAGGAGTTCCAATTACATTACCAAAGTAACAGTAGAGAGTAATGCGTCGGCGGACTGCTTTCTAATCAGGTAACTTATTGAAAAAAATGTACCCTAGGCAGTGGTCCTGTGGTACGTTTATTGCTGCGGGAAGAATGCCGCGGCGCATCCTAACTGATGCTAGCCCGGCTGTGTCCGAGCACCGGAAGCGTGCTCACAAGCAGTTTTTTCATCGGGTTACATTAGCCAATCTGCGGAGGATAAACGCATGCAAATTCGTGTTTTGAAATCTGTGGGCCGGGTTCTAGCTTTGGTAACCGTGGCTGCTTTACCGGTAGCCATGGCGGCTCAAACGGTACCGTCAGGAACAGGAAGAAATACCGGCAATACTTCGCCATCGAGGTGGGATATTTTTATGGGCTACAGCTATCTGTCGCCCAAGGGGACCGTGAACACGGTCCAACCGAACGCCCAGCAGACGCCGGTGTCGGCCTCCTTCGACGCAGTCAACGCGGGCGGTCTCTTTAGCGGCGCGTATTACTTCAACCGTTACGCGGGCGTCCAAGTCGAGGTTGGCGTACATCAGTGGGGCGTGCAGTGCTGCACCAGCAATATCGGCACCCGCGGAAACGATGATGGGTTCACGACACTCGCTGGTGGCGCCATCTTCCGTTATCCCGCACAGGACATCACGGTTTTCGCGCACGCGCTGGTGAATGCGAACTACATCGGCGGACCGTACTTCGAGCCCTTCAAGTGGGGTCCTGGTTTGACCGTTGGCGGCGGCATGGATTACGAGACGCCGTTGTTCAATCATCGTCTGGCGATCCGCCTGTTCCAGGCCGATTACGAGTACATGCACGCCGACTGGGGCCTGATGCCCTATGGCGGCCGCGCCAACATCAACGCGGCGCGTCTGAGCGCGGGCGTTGTGATTCATGCAGGCTCGATCGCTCCACCTCCGCCGATCACGATGGCCTGCTCCGCGAGTCCTGAATCGGTCTTCCCGGGCGACCCGGTTACGATATCGGCCGCGGCGGGCGGTCTGAATCCGAAGGATCACGTGATCTACAGCTGGTCGGGCGCGGGAGCGACCGGAAGCGACACGACGGTCAAGATAGACACCAGCGCTCTGGTGCCGGGCCAGTACACCGTGACGGGCACAGTAAAAGAAGGCAAGCCGGGCAAGGAAGGCATGAAGCCCTGGGAGACGGCGACCTGCACCGCGGGCCTTACGGTGAAGGCGTTCGAGCCCCCGACGATCAGCTGCTCGGTCAGCCCCAGCACGATTGCTCCAGGAGGCGTCGCAACAGTGACCTCAGTGGGCGTGAGCCCGCAGAACCTGCCGCTCACCTACAGCTATACGGCCACGGCGGGCACGGTGACGGGAAGCGGAACCACGGCGGAGTACTCGTCGGCGGGCGCGCCAACCGGAGCCGTAGGCATTACTTGCAACGTGCAGGACAACAAGGGCCACTCCGCAAGCTCCAACACCGGCCTGAACATCGTGGCTCCGATCATTCCGCCTCCGCCGAAGACAGAGGCGCTGTGCACCATCAGCTTCTCGACTGACAAGAAGCGGCCCACGCGCGTGGACAACGAAGCCAAGGCCTGCCTGGACCAGGTGGCTTTGGACCTGAAGCAGCAGGCTGACGCCAAGGCGGTTGTGGTCGGCGAGCAGACCACGAACGAGGCAGCCACGACGGCCAAGCAGGAGAAGGTAGCCGCCAAGCACAAGCACGCCAAGGTGGATCTGTTTGCAGCGCAACGTGCCGTCAACGCCAAAGACTACCTGGTGACGGAGCAGGGCATCGACGCTTCGCGCATTAGCGTGGCCACGGGAACCACCGACGGCCAGACGGTCGAGAACTATTTGGTGCCTTCGGGCGCGACGTTCTCGAACGACGTGACGGGAACTACGCCGGTGGACGAGACTGCGGTGAAACCGCAGATGCGCAAGCCGCTGGCGGAGAGGCACCCGATGAAGAAAAAGGCCGCGGCGAAGTAATCGGCGCGTCTGAACAAACCACCCGATGATTCTGCGAACCCTTCCCAGTTAGAGGAAGGGTTCGCAGGGATCAACTTATAGTTTGTCCTCCAGCAGAAAAATTGAGGCCGGCCGTCATCCTACGGCTGGCCTCATCCTTTTGCGGCTCGATTCATCCCGGGACTCATCGCTCAAAACTGCGCTGAATCAGTTGCGGCTTCGGGATGATGTAACTCTGGTTTTGCGATCGCAGCACCATGGCCTGCGAACATGAAGTCCGCGATCACGCGGTGGCTTGAGGCGCAAACGCGCAGCGCCGCGTCACGTAATCGGCTGAGCCGTCGCGCAGCCAGGCGTCGAGTTGCGCTGGCTCCTTCAACTGCTGGCCGCGCATGCGCGGCACAATCACGTACTCGCACGCCACCTGGGGCAGGGCAGTCATATCGCCCCACAGTTTCTCGAACTGCGCCACCGGATAAATGTCCTCCTGCCCCTTGCCCCATCGTTTCTTCACGTCTTTGAGTGTGACGTAGGTGGGCATGCGGGCAGCCATGGCGCGGACGGCCTCTGCCAGCCGGGCTTGATCGGCCAAATCGGCTCTGCGCAGGCCGAACACATCGAGAAGCGCATCAATATCGATCCAGAATGTGTTCGAGTTGTAATAGGAAAGCTCGAACTCCGTCTCCTCTGACGGCAATGCCAGGCCTTCCACCAGGCGCATGCGCCCGTCGATCCGTGCCAGACCTCCGCCACGATCTTCGATGCGGCGCGTCACAACCTCCACGGTCATCGCTGCCTTGCGCTCGATATGCCAGCCCAAAATGCCGGGGTCGAGATCGGCTCCCACGGTGTCGACATTGTGAAGCATCAGGTGGCGAAGATGGGGCTGTGCTTCCAGCAACGTCTTGAGAACGCCGCTGCGAAACAGGTTCGGCACTTCGTACCAGTGGCCCACCGGATGCAGACATTGCAGGGGCAGATTATCGATGTAGTTGCTCGCTTCGCCCGATTGCTGCGCCCAGGCGATCAAGGCTGCATGCACACTGTCTCGCACCTTCTGTGCCTGGGTGTCGAGCAACTGTTGCGGCGTGTCTTCCCAGGCAAACCGCAGGTCCCGCACCGTCGGCACCAGGCGCAATCCCACGCTTTGTCCAGGCGAAAGATGCAACGGCCCCTCGTACCCGTAAGCGCCTTCGCTGCGCAAGTACCGATCGATAGGCTCGTGGGTCAGATAGCTCGTCGTGATCACGTGCGGCACCGGACGTCCGAAGACGCGGCTGGTGTGGCGGCTCTTCGCCAGGTGGACTTCAAGAAATGTGCGATGCACTCCCGCGAGGCGGCAGAAGGGGCTGAGCGCTTTCACCACGCCCGCACCGCGCGTCCAGCGGCTGCCCGCGCCTCCGCTTAGGGTAACGACTGCCACGGCTCCCGATGCGATGGCATCCTCGCCCATGGAGCGGAGCCGTGCGTCTGCTTCCTGCCTTGCGTCAAACAGCTTGTCCGCCTCTACGTCTTCGATCTGCACCGACGCTGGAATCCGGTTTTGTGCGAGTCCGATGTGGCCGGCGCGCAACTCCGCCTGGATGCGTTCATGCTGAATCGAATCGAAGCCATTCCGCGCCAGCAACGCATCCAGCGAGTCGCCGTGTTCCTCGCCTTGATTGCCGTGCGGCAGAAGCCGCTCGAGGAGGCTCCGGGTTCGACCAAGCGCACCGGGAACATCACGGCAGAGAAAACTGAATCGCTCCAGGTCCGATCGCTCGCAAGCTGAGAGCGTGAACTGATCCTTCCGCAGCATGGCCGGAAGCACAATGTTGTAGTAGCCATCGGGCAAGATTGCGGCGGAGCCCGACTTGAGCTCCGCAAACGTGCCGCGTTCGTTGATGGAGAAGTCGTACACCACGGGCTCCATGGCGAAGGCCACGCCGCCGGAAAGCTTCTTGCTTACGTCGCGCATCAAGGCGCCAAGACGGCTCTGTGCTTCTGCCTTGCGTTGGGGATCGAAGATGAATCCCATCCCTCCGCCCGACATGCCCCCCAGCATCCAGAATCCCCAGAACGCCTTGCCGAAAATCGCGCTCACCTCACGAATCAGTGTCTCCGTGTAGAGATTGCTGGCCCAGGGAATCATGGTCTGGATCGGTCCCTCGAAGTTGCGTTGCGTGGCATTGCCAATGGCGCGCACATCGCCCGCGCGCAGATGCTCGAGGATCTCATCCAGAATCCTGCATGCCGTCTGCCGCGCGGTCCATTCGGGATCGGAGCGAAGCAGGTATCTCTCCGTGACCATTTCGAGGATGGGTCCGACATCCTGCGCCATCCCGCCGTGCACCAGAATGAGGCTGTCCTGAAGCCGCTGGCGCGTTGCCTCGCTCACCTCTTCGGCGGCGAGAATGCGGTGATGCGGCAGCAACCTCCCGCGGCTGATGCCGAATTCCGGATCGCCCTCAGCTGCCATCACGCCTTCAATCAGCTTGATCCCCGGCCACACCCCGCCTGAATCCTGCCATCCCCCTCCCGATCCTCCCAGCCACTCGCCTAAAATGGCGCGCGCCGCCACCAGCCTTCGCTCCGACTCCGTCAAAGGGCCGATGAGGGAAGACGCTTGTCCCGTGGCGTGCATGCAAACCGAGATGAGCGACGCGAGCAGCGTGGTGGAAACAGCCAGACGCGATCCCTTGGGGATATTGTTCACGTGGCTGACAATTTCAAGTCCAAGGCCGTCCCGTTGCATCAATTGCGCGAGGACGTCGGCAAGGGGCTGGTCGGAACCTTCCATGCCGGGCGGCACAATTCCAGATGCGATCACGGCTGCCTTCAGCAGTCCCAGATAGTCGCGGCCGAAGTCGAAGAGTTCGTGCAGGTCGCGGATCTCTGCAGTTGCGTCCAGGTCGACGCTGACCAGGCGAATCACGGGGCAATCGATGACGCGCAGAAACGCTTCGACGGGAGGCTTCGGCGACTCCGCATTGGATCCGAGCACGGCGAGATCGATGGAAATGTTGAGCACCCGCGCCAACTCAGGCAGATCCATGCCCAGGAAGAAGATGTCGCTCCAGCCGCTGTGGCTCAGGTCCATCCGCACCGGCGTGGATTCGTGCAGGATCGGGAAAGGCTCTCCAGCATTGCGGCGCAGGAGTTCGGGGCGCATGCGCAGCGCGTAATCGGCGGGGTGCCCGGTGCGAAACATCCATTGATTGCCTCGCACCGATCGCACGCTCCGCCGCACCTGGTCGGCAAGTGTTTGAAAGGCCAGCCCGCGATACGCCGCGGCCAGCGCGCTGGAAAGGCCGTCGCTGGACCCTTCTGTGGCTTGGGCGGCGAGAAAGACGCCGATGGCCTCTTCGTAGCGCCGATTGAGCAGCTTCTCGTATCCGCGAAATGGAATCAGTGTCCGCGCCGATCCGTTTGCCAACCGCGACGGCAGATGAAAACGGTGAATGGCGTAGAGAAAAAGCAGCGCCCGAACCCGTTCGTAGAGGTTATCGCTGCCGCGCCTGAACTTTTCCAGCTCCGCAACTTCGGCCAGCAGTTGATCCGTCGTGGCCTCGCGGCAAAACGCGTCGAGCGAACGATTGCGAAGGTCAGGATCGGCTGCTTGTATGATCGTCCAAAGCTCGCTCACGCTCATGCCCCTTTCTCGGTGAGCAAATTGCGCGTGGCCAAAACATGGATGAGCTGGGTCAGCACTTCGTCCCGGTCCTGGCCGTTCATGGCCAATGCAAGCTGTGCCGTAAACAGGCCATATTTCACTCCGACATCAAAGCGCTGGCCGAGTTGAATCATGGCCAGATATTGCTCCCGCTGCGCCAGCACGGCAAGCGCGGACGAAAGGCTGGCCCGGCCGGTTGCAGATTCCGACAGCATGGTGGCGAGAATTTCGAAGATGGCTGGCGTGAGCACGTGCATCCCGTAGAAGCAAAGATATTGCCCGCTTCGCAAGCCGGGAACGATCAAACGCTGTTCTGCTTCCGTCGGTGTGGGCTTCTCCAGTACGGTGTCGACGCGATAGAAGCCCGGTTTGCCCTGAACCGGCTGGCCTCCAACGGTGCCGTAGAACGGAAGAAGGTTTTCGCGTGTCACCTGCACGGCAGAAATGGCGCAGCCTTCGGTGCAGGCTGCTTCCACCAGCCGCTTTGCGCACCCGCTCGCCTCGGGGCCCACATAGATGTGGTCGCCGACAAAGTGTAAAAACGGCTCATTCTTAACAAAACTCCGCGCGCAGAAGACGGCGTGCGCGTAGCCGCGCGGCTCTGTTTGCTCGACGAAGGTCAGCCGCGCGCCCACGTCTGCCAGCAGCCGGGCGTACGGCTCCTCGTCTCCCGGCCAGACCACGATACAGATCTCGCCGACGCCGGCCCGCACCGCTTCTCTGACGACCAAATTCAGCACCGAGCGCTCCGTGCCGTGCTCGTCAAACAGCGTTTGCATCGGCAGGTTGCGCTGATCCTGCCCCGCAGCTGTGATTACGGCTTTTCTGATTTGCATACCGGAAATGTTAACGCATCGGCCTTCGCATCAGTGCCCGGTGGCGTTAACACCGGGAGGCATCCGACGGCTCGCGGAATTGCGTCACAGCGCCTTTGTTGGTGAAGCCGGCCCGCGTCCAGGGGGAAATTTTCCGAGTTCGGTCGCGCGCCTGTCAGTGTGCCAAAGCAGCAAGTTTCAGGACCGGCCCACTTGCCCTCTTACCGTGCGAGCCATGCTTTTCAAAAGTCGTGGGGATGATCCACGAACGTAGGGATTGTGCTCGGTGTGTCTTCGGCGGCAGTTCCGTGATCGAAAGACGGCGGGTTGGTCGCGTCTGTCCTGGCTCGCACCTTGGCCACGGTGAGCCAGTTGTCCTTGAAAGGATGATCGGCCAGCCACGGCGGCAGGGACATGTGAAGAAAGCGGCTCAACGCTTCGGCGTGGCCCTCGTACAGGACGCGCATTTCACGGAGCCTCTCGATGGATTGACCGTCGCGGCAGACCTTGACGCCGCTTTCAGAGAGCAACTCGTAGAGTTTTTCGTAGCGCTCCGCCGGAAGCCGGTCGGGCGCGTTGTTGAGAGGCCGCTGCGAGAGAATTTGCGACAGGTCCACCATGGCGTGACGGGCCATGGCGAAGGTGAGTTGTGCCTGGCGCGCCTCGTAACCCTGGATTCCCGCGACCATGAGCGCCGACGTATCCAGAATGGCGGTGAGCGCTGCAAGCCAACTCTGATTGCTGTGTTGCGAACGAAAATAGCAGAGCTGTGGATACGAGATATGGCTCTCCAGTAATTCCGCCGACCAGCGCTCCCACTCTGTGAGCAGCACCGAGAGCGCCAGTTCGGCGCCCCGGTAGGAGTGGCGGCGCAGCAGCTCCGCGGCGGTCGGCGGAGATCCGGCACGCGCGTCCAGCAATGAGATGCTGACCTCGCGGCGCGAAAAGGCGCTGTAGAGAACGGGGAAATACCCCATCACTACTGCCAGAAAACCCAGTCCGGTGCCCGCCTCCAAAATCACGAGCGCGCGCGCCCATGCGTTCTGCGGCGTCACATCTCCGAGACCCAGCGTGAAAATGGTGGTCCCGCTTACGTAGAGGTCCGAACGAAAGCCCGCTTGGTGCCCTACGTCGGCAAAGGGACTGCCAAGAGCGAAGTAGAGCAGCCCAAAACCAAGGACCATTGCGCCTGCCCACACCACCAGGAGCAAGATCAGCGAGAGCGGCCCGTAAAAACTGAACACCGTCTCCCGTTTGCGCGGGTTGCGCAGTCGCCGCGTGACAAACGCCCAGGGCCTCCATGTAGCGATGTAGAAGATGCGCGTGAGCCGGAAACGCCCGGTGGCACGCCGCGGCAAAATGATCGTCTGGAAGGCATCGAGCAGGACGATGAACAGGCAAGCAACGCCCGCAACAAATGCAAGTATCTGCATGGTTCTCCTCCAGAGAAGTGTTCTCGCACGCGCGCGTTCTAGCCGTTACCGTATTCTAGAGCGGTTCTCCAGTTTATGTGCGGCATTTCCAGAGTTCCGAAAGGACCGCCTCAGGTCCTCTCGCTGTCGTAGCGACGAGCCATGATTTCGTGATCTCCTGATGCATGTCTCTGATCGAAGATTTGCGCGCGAATTGCCCGAAAACCGAGGACAATGAAGAGTTTTGCGGTATGGAAAGTGATTAATTCCGACAGGCTGGCGGTGGGTCGAGTCTAAAGCAAACCGCTCCCTGGACTTGCAACCAGGCCAGTGCGAGCATCACGCGAGCGTCTGCTCCATGCAATGGCGGAGAGAGGGGGATTCGAACCCCCGGTACAGCTTTTGACCGTACAACGGTTTAGCAAACCGCCGCCTTCAGCCACTCGGCCATCTCTCCGGGTCTTAGTCAGGATTATACCGGAATCTGCGCTCGTCCCGCGGCTCGGGAAAATTCAGACAGTACCTGGCTCCGCGCAATCCCCGCTTTCCGCAGCAATCCTGGCTTTCCGCACCGCCCCATCCCATGTACATTCAGTACATTCACACTCATGCGCTTTGTTCTCCATCCCGCCCTGCGCAAGATCCGTTTCCTGCCCCTGGTTGCCGCCACCTACTTCATGGTCTCAGGCGGCCCTTACGGTATCGAAGACATCCTGGGTGGCGCCGGGTACGGGCGCGCCATCCTCATACTGCTCACGTTGCCCCTGCTGTGGAGCCTGCCTACCGCCCTCATGATTGGCGAGCTCGCCGCCGCCATTCCCGCCGAAGGCGGCTTCTACGTCTGGGTGCGCCGCGGACTCGGCCCCTTCTGGGGATACCAGGAAAGCTGGCTCTCGCTCACCGCAAGCGTCTTCGATATGGCGCTCTACCCCTCCATCTTTGTGCTCTACCTGGGCAAGTTCAGCCCCGCGCTCACCGCCGGCCCGCGCGCCTATCTCTGGTCGCTGGCCATCGTCGTCCTGTGTTGCGCGTGGAACCTGCGCGGTGCGCCCGAAGTCGGCGACGACTCGGTCTGGCTCTTTGCATTGCTGCTCGCGCCCTTCGCCGTCTTCGTCGGGCTGGGCGTCTGGCATGGTCTCACCGCGCATCCCCCCATGCACTGGGGCCGCACCGCTGCCGGGCCGGGCGCCCCGCTCGGACTCTCCACCGCCATCCTGGTCGCGCTCTGGAACTACATGGGCTGGGACAACGCCTCCACCATCGCGCGCGAGGTCGACAACCCCCAGCGCAACTACCCGCGTGCCATGATCGCCGCCGCCCTCCTCACCGCTCTCACCTACGTGCTTCCGCTGGCGGCCATGGCCGTGGCCGGACTTTCGGCTGAAAGCTTCTCGACCGGCTCGTGGGCCGTTGCCGGCAGCGCCCTCGGCGGTTCGCTGCTCGGGCTGGCCGTCGTCGCCGGCGGCGTCATCTGCGGCGTGGGCATGTTCAACGCCCTCATGATGAGCTACACGCGCCTGCCCATCGCCATGGCCGCCGACGGCTTGCTGCCGCCCGCCTTCCTGCGCCGCAATCGCCGCGGCGTGCCCTGGGTCAGTGTGCTTGTCTGTGGATTGGGTTGGGCGCTCGCCCTCAAGCTCCCCTTCGAGCGCCTCATCTCCATTGACCTGATTCTCTACGGCTCCAGCCTGATCCTCGAGTTCCTCGCGCTCATCTTCCTGCGCCTGCGCGAGCCCGAGCTCCCGCGCCCCTTCCGCGCCGGCAGCTTCACCTTCGCCTGCCTGCTCGCCGTCGGTCCCACCGTGCTCATCGCCTACGCGCTCTACGCCTCGCGCTCTCAAACCCTCGGCGATCCCGGAACGTCCCTCGCCAACGTTTCCTCGCTGGTCTTCGCCGCCGCAGTGGCTCTGCTCGGGCCGCCGCTCTACGCCCTCACGGTTGCCCTCGCCCGCCGCCGCGCTACAAGCTGACAGAGATCAGAGAACAGAGATCGGCCCGTTTCTAGTCCCTACGTCCCTAGTCCCTGCTTCTCTGCCTTCTTCGCCTTCGTATCCTTGAACTGGTTCATCGCGTACATCACGCGGTCACGCGCGTAGCTCGCGTCGTGCCAACCCTTCATCTCCACGCGCTTGCCCTCCAGATCCTTGTAGATCGAGAAGAAGTGCGTAATCTCCTTCAGCATGTGCGGATAGATATCCGTGTAGTTCCAGATATTGGCGAACCGCGGATTGTTCTTGCCCACCGCCAGCACCTTCTCGTCGAGCGTGCCCTGGTCCAGCATCTCCAGCAAGCCGATCGGCCGCACCTCCTGCACGCATCCCGGAAAGCTCGCGTCCGGCACAAGCACCAGCACGTCCAGCGGATCGCCGTCGTCGCTCAGCGTGGAAGGGATAAAGCCGTAATCGCCCGGATAGTGCACCGGCGAGTGCAGGTTCCGGTCCAGCTTGAACACGTGCAGCTGTTTGTCGTACTCAAACTTCTGCGTACCGTCCTTGGGAATCTCGACCACCACGCGAAATACCTCTGGCGCGCGGTCGCCCACGGGCAACTCCAGATAATTCACCATTGCGTTTCATCTCTCCTTGGGGAATGCGTAGCTTGATGCAGGTTGCAGGTTTCAGGTGTCAGTGCTCAGTCCCTCGTCCCTGTCTTTATAATCAGGGATTATGAAGGCGCATGTCTATGTCACGTTGAAGGCATCGGTCCTCGATCCGCAGGGCCAGACCATCCACAACGCTCTCCGCAAGCTGGGTTTTGGCGAGGTCACTGCTGTGCGCCAGGGCAAATACTTCGCGCTTTCGCTGGCCGACTCGCTCACTGCAGAGCAGGCGCGCGCCGAAGTCGAGCGCATCGCCCGCGAAGTCCTCACCAATCCCGTCATCGAAGAATTCACCTACAAGATCGAAGAGTAGTTCGCGCGAGCGCGCAGGCTTTCAGCTGTCAGCTATCAGCTTTCAGCCAAAGACAAGACCTTCGCTTGAATCACCGATGCGAATGTGGAGCACAGTTTCACAGCTTCACAGTTTCTGTGTCGGCGCGCGGTTTTGTCTGTAAATTGCTGATTCTTCGCTGGTTCCGCGCCCCACAGTTTCACAGCCCGTTTTTCGTCCCGGCCTAGGGGGGTGGGGTGGGTGGCAGGAGGGGTGGGTAAGGCAGCGAGTAGGGGGTAGCCAAATGGGGAGTAGAAAACCGTGGGGCGGGAAGCACGGCGGTCAGTGCGTGAAGAAGTGAAAGAGTGAGAGGAGTGCGCTGCTCTCAACCTGGTACCAGTGTAGCGGTCTGAGGGAAATTTTCTGCAATTCTCGGGGCGGAATTTGCGGAGTGTTTTCAGTGGGTTATGGGGAAAGTGGGGTCGGGGGGCTTGCGGGGCGGCGGGTGGTTTTTTCGGATGGGGATCGGGCAGGAGGTTGATGTCGGCAACGGCGTTTGCCGTTGCCGATCCAATGCCGACCCCGATTCCGCGATGACGGACCGGCCTCGATGAACGCGACGGGCTTCCGGCGACAGCTAACCGAATCTTGGCCCGTCGATCCTAGCGACTTTCGGAAACAGCTCAGCGCTGGTCCGTGCGGCGGAGAATCACATCAATCTCCGTCGAGAACCGTTCGCGCATGAGATGGTGGACCTCCTGGAGATTGGTTACGTCGCTTCGAGTGATGGCGTCGCCGCCATGGCGAAGGGCGATGCTCTTCTCCTGGGTGGAAGTTCTCGCAGAAGCTAGGAGCTCTTCGATATTGTTGTAACGCCCGGTGAATTCGATCGCGGTGCTACGGGCCGAAATTTTCCAGAATCCGCAAGCGTCGTGGAATGTGATTTCGTCGATGCTCCCTGCCTTGAACTTGTCTGTCGCTTTTGCGTTTAGAAGGCGCTCCAGCTCCTCTCTTAATGGGCGTTCCAGGGCGACCTTTTCCACGCCGGCGGCTTGCGAGTGAAGTCCTCCGGCATAGTGAGTGCCTGCCTCGGTGAGCTGGTACAGCTTGTTGCCCACTTTGACAAGATATCCGCGCTGTCGGACGGGCTTCGTTCCCATGATCTCCGCAAACACTCTGTTGGAGTCCGGGTATTTGCTGCGACCGTCAGGGTCCGCGTAGCCGGGGAGGCCGAACGTGTCGGGATAGGCGCGCCAAGCGGCGACGACTAAGTCTTCTGCCGTGAAGGTCGGCTTGCCGCTTGTCGTGAGTTTGTATGCCGCCACGACGAGTTTGTCAGCCACACTGAGTTTTTGCGCTTCCATGACCTGTCCTATGCTGTGGGGAGTGTTCCTTCGTTGATGAAGTCGTGGAGTGAGCTCGCCGCCGCGGCTTGGATTTCTGCTGCTTTTGTCCCCCACTGGTTGAGGTAGTCATCGATAGAAGAGTTCGGCTGTTCCCTCGCGCTGTAGACAAGGGCAATTTGGATGAGCACTTCGATGTAGCGCTCAATGTGGTACATGCGCCACTCACGGGATTGGTAGCCGTAGCCCGTTTCTTTTTCGAGGAGCATGCTTGCGATGGGGCTTGAGCTGTTTATCCACCAGATATTTCGATCAACATCCCCCGGGCCCTGATATACGGGCGGGTAGTCGCGGCTCAGTTGCACGGGTTGGTGTGTGTCGGGATCGTTATCAACGGAGGAAACTAGGATTGTCGGATAGCCTCGCCCCTTCCCCGTGCTCCCCCCTTCGCCAGTTGCGGGGATGACGCGGACGGTCGCAGGTGATTTGGCCATGGCGTGATCGTCGCCCGCCGTGATTTGGCACTCCCCCACTTCAAATCCATAAACGACGCCGGCGGCGCTAACGCGCGCAATCTTTGCGTTGCTCTCGTTCCACAAAAGGTAAACGCCCGTAGACGTCTCGCCGGTTGCGAGGGTGCAGACCGTTTCGAGCGCGCGTCGCGAACCGACAGGAAGTTCGGTCGTGCTAGGGATGATCTCGATATCTCTGATAGTCACTACAGAGAGGCTCGTTGTGTTCGAGCGCAGTCTCCCGTCGACGGTTTCCGCGTAGAGATTCGTTGTTCCTGCCGCGTAAGTGTTGATGATGCCGAGGTCTTCGTCCACCATGGCGACATTTGTATCGTCACTCACCCACCGATATGACACGGGCCTGATTCGGTTGCTATTGGCGTCGAAGAATTCCACAGTTGGCTTGAGCGAAACGCCGACACCGGCTTCGTTGTGTGAGAGATGTACGTGGATTCTTGCGGGCTTACCGCTTGGGAGGCGGTTCGGCCTCGGCGGCTCGGGGCCGTCAGGCTTTCCTTTGCCGCCGAATAGGTTATCGAGAAACTGGTTCTTCCATCGATCTAGTGCTTCATTGATCTTGCTGAGCTCGCTTTTTTCCTTTTGGTCGTACTTCCTTTTTTCCTTTGCCTCGAATTCCTTGGCGTACTTCGTGATCTCGTCGGAGAGAAACACTTTCACGGCTCTTGTGAGGGGCGCATCTGCGAGGGGACCGCGATCATTTTGCGTGAATGGTTCGAGAGCGGCTAGGCTGCACTCACCGAAGATTTGATCGCGGAATGGCGACTGGATGTCTAGATCCGGGACCGGAATATACCCGATGAACTCGTTTCCTGCCTTGAATGTGATCACGTGGCGCCCTTTTCTGCTCCAACGCATGCTCTTGTCGGAGGTCAGCAGGACGACTTGCCCTGGCGGTTGCTTCCCGCCGACGGTTGTGGGGACCGCCGTTTTGTAAGCTGGGTCGACGAGTGCCTCTGGAATGGCGATTACCCGGGGTGTTTCTCCTCCTTGCAGCGGTGGAATCTTCGAGAGCGAGAGTGGCTTTCCCCCGTTTAAGGGGGTTCCGTTGAGTATGACGTACACGTGGCAGAATTCGAGGGTTCGGATCATTTGCGGATGTTCTTGGAGGTGGTCAACGAGCGAAGTAAATGCCGCTCGCCCGGCAAGTTGTTTCGGCCCGAACCCTGAAACGAGCGTGTAGCCTGAGCAGCCAGTTACTGCTGTTTGCACGGCGGGCGGGAGCCGGTCAATTTCGCAGTGAAGTTCCTTGAGGGCGGCGCGGAGACTTCGTGGCGCATTGGGAACTTCGTAGTTGCGACCTTCTGCACGAGAGGGGAAGTACCCGAACCTCACGGAGTTTGCGATGACGCCGTAGGTGCAGCCGAGGCCGTTTTTCACCGTTTGGAGTAGGGCGTGGCTGTCGAACATCTGGCACATGTAGCATTTGCCGCCGTTGCCGTGCCCTCCTTGGATAGAATCCGCGTTCATACCGCGTTGCGCTGCGTCGGGATCTGCCCACTTTCTAAAATGTTGCTCTATCACGTCGCTCGTCATCCCTGAGAAATCAAGGCAGGAGATCGAGGCTGCGCGCCTCTGTCGATCGTCGTTTAGGATGACAACGACGACTCGTTCGGCGGCATCGCGTTTGGTCCTCGCGTATTCGTCGGCGCCATTTTTTACCCATTCTGGTAGTCCGTTCTCGTGGGTTTGGAATGGCGCACAGATTAGGCGGATTGCGCCTTCCTCGTGGACTTTCACGTCTTGGTCAGGGGTGTACTGCACCTCCCCGGCTGCCCCGGGGCCCTTTTGCGGTTCGCTTGGGGTCATCTGCCTTGGCCTTTCCTCTCATAAATCGAGATCTCGAGCTCTTGACGTACTCTTCCTCAGCTTCCACAGCGATCCATCTACGCTTGAGTTTCTGCGCTACAGCGCCGGTGGTGTTGCTCCCTCCGAACGGGTCCATTACGAGTTGGCCCTTCTTCGTGAGGAGCTTGATGAAGAACTCTGGCAGGGCTTGAGGCATCCTTGCGGGATGCGGCTTAATACCGTTTGCGCGGCAGTAGTTCTGGTAAGCGTCGCCGGTCCCCGTGTTGGTAATCGTTAGGACGTTTGCGGGAATGGCGCCTTTATTCCTGCGCAGAAAGGATTTCTTTCCGATGTGGTGTTCGGACGGCCTTGCGCCGGAATTGTACTTCCCAGTCCTCAGCAAGTTCAACATGGACTTACTGTAGGGGGTCAGCACCTTTCGATTGTCTGCGTAAGGCCTGTCAGTTGCGGCCATCCACCACACGTGCGTATAGGCATCCTTCAGTCGAATGCGGTCAACATTTACCCACTGCGCCGGGCTCGGCAGCCTCGCGGGGTTGTAGCAAATAAACTGCTGGGCGAGCTGCAGTTCCCCTTTCCGCAGAAACTGAAGGAGTGACTCGAGCGCTAGTACGGACATGACCGGGCGTTTAGGTTCCCACGCGTTGCCCATTTCCATCACGATTGATCCGGTAGGAGTGAGCAGCTTCCTCAGTTCCGGTGCCAAGTCCGCTAGCCACCGACTGAATTCCTCGCCTTGCTTGTTTCCGTAAGCCTTCTTCCGATTTAAGGGAAAGGGAGGCGAGGTGAATATGAGTTGCACTTTGCCGGCGTACTTTAAAGCTCTTGGAGATCTGAGGAAAGCCTCGATCTTCCCCTTGAACATGGTGCCGCGGCTCGTCCTGTAGCCGATAACTACGGACTTCCGTTTCCGGCTCTGGGTCTTGGGCGCGTTTTTTGCGTGAGGGGACACCGGCATAGCCACGGGTTGCTGGTCTCAAACGTCTAGTTTTCCGAAGGTTAACAGAATTAACATTGCCGCGACGCGTGCAAAGTCCACAATGGAAAGCAACCCTCTGAAAACAAAGGAGATATTTTCATGGGGTCACATTTCGCTTTCATGGCGCTATGTCTTTCCGATGACGGATCGCCGGGTCACCCACTGAGGGCTGATCAGTCCCGGAAAGTCTTAGTGCATGTCGGCTTATGGGAAGCTGTTCGTCGGCACGCTAGCGTGAAACATTGGCTGGGTCATCGATCAGGATTCACGGTGTGGGATTGAGCGCGGCTTCGCCGCGTACGTGATTTCTCGAAAAATGGGTGGGCCGGGGTCCCCAGGCTTGCGCCTGGGGCTATCGTCTGATGCCCGCTGCGCGGGCTGGATGGTGAGGTTTGATCGCGGCTTCGCCGCGTACTTTATTTCTCGAAAAAGGGTGGGCGGGTTGCGGCTTGGCTGAAGCCACGCCCTGATACAAGACGAAGGGCGGAAGCAGGTCTCCGTTCGGCTCGGATTGACCGAAAAACAAAAGCAGGTCCCTCGGCTCCGCTTGCCCCATGATTGCGGTGCGATCATGGGGCCCCGAACGCGCTCCGCTCGGGATGACACGTCACTGGTTAATGGGCCGTGAACCGTAGGCCGTGGGCCGTGAAGCTGCCAACTGTCCGCTGATGGCTGACAGCTGTTCCGCTACGCGGAGGCGGGGATGCCGTTCACGAAGGACGCGGCGAGAGTTCCGTCGGGCGTGACGGCGACGAGGTTGGCGCGACTGCCGGGAGCGAGGCTGCCGGCTTCGGCCTCAAAGCCGGTGAGCGCGGCGGGATTGCCGGTGAGAAGGCGCAGGCCCTGCTCGAGGGTTGCGCCGGTGAAGGCGAGGAAGTTTGCGAGCGCGCGGTCGAGGGTGAGGACGCTGCCGGCAAGGACGCCTTCGGACATGGCGCGGCCGTTGGCGACCTGAACGGTGAGGCCGCCGAGGCGGTATTCGCCATCGGGCATGCCGGCGGCGCTCATGGCGTCGGTGACGAGGATGGCGCGCTCGGGGCCTTTGGCGCGCCACCAGAGGCGCGCGATCTCGGGCATGGAGTGGATGCCGTCGCAGATGAGCTCGGCGAAGAGGGAATCATTCGTAAGAACCGTGCCGAGGATGCCGGGCTCGCGGTGATCGAGCGGGCGCATGGCGTTGAAGGTGTGCGTGGCGCTGGTGGCGCCGGCGGCGATGGCGGCGCGGGTTTCAGCAGCGGTGGCGTTGGAGTGGCCGAGGGAGACGCGGACGCCGCGGGCGACGGCGTGGGCGGTAAGCTCGGGCGCACCGGGCAGCTCGGGTGCGAGGGTGATGAGGCGGACGTGGCCCTCGGCAGCGTCATAGAGGCGGTCGAAGACGGCGATGTCGGGGGCGAGGAGGTGCTCGGCGGGCTGCACGCCGCGTCGCGTGTGCGAGAGGAACGGGCCTTCGAGGTGGATGCCGAGCGGGCGTGCGGCGGCGGTGGAGGGCGGGTGCGCGATGAGGCGGGCCAGGCCGGCGACGGCGCGGAGGGTCGCGTCAATGGGCGCGGTGACGGTGGTGGCGAGGAAGCGGGCGGTACCGCGCGAGGCGAGAAACGCGCCGATGGCGGCGAGAGCTTCGGGGGTGGCCTCCATGGAGTCGTGGCCCGCGGCGCCGTGGATGTGGATGTCGAAGAAGGAGGGGGCGAGCGTGGCTTCAGGGAAGTCGAGGATGGGCGCGCTTGCGGGGATGGCGGTTTCGGCGCGCGTGGAGATGGAGGCGATGCGGCCGTCTTCAAGGACGACGATGGGGTGGTCGTGGAGACGGGAGCCGTCGTAGAGGCGGCGTGCAGTGAGGACGGTGGGCCCTTGCGGCATGGCGGGCGATTCCTTTCGATCTATCTATTATCCGATGGCTGGATGGGGGAGACAGGGAACAGGGACCAGGGACTAGAACTGGTTGCATAAATAGCTTGAGGTGGTGAAGAAACTTCCCTCAGGGGCTAAAGCCCCGGTATTTATGCGCCTTTCATGGCACGGCTAAAGCCGTGCCCTTTCAAAACCAGATTTATGCAACCAGTTCTAGGGACTAGGGAACAGGGAACAGAGGGAAGTAGTCACTGATAACTGACAACTGACGACTGACGACTGACCACTTTGGCTCAGACAAGGTGCTCGATCTTCACGTTCTCTTCAGCGTAGGCTTTTCCGATGTCCATCAGACGCGGGATGGCGTCGATGGCGTCGATCCGCTTGAGGCGTGGGTTATCCTCGAGGATTTGCACCATCTCTTTTTTTCTGTAGGTTCGGTTATAGCGCACGTAGCTGAACCAGCTCCGGCCCGAGGCCGGAGCGCTCAAAAGATTTCCAGCAAGCAGATTGCCAACCTCGACATCGAGGTCTTCTCCTGCCAGCTTTTCCGCGAAGATGCAATCGCCCAGGCAGCGGCAGAGGTAATCCTGCTGCCAGCCGGTGGACTGCAGCAAGGCGGAGAGGGACTGCAGCACGGCGGCGGGAATCTTGGTGGCGAGGTAACCCAGCCGCAGCTTGGGATCGCCGATAGGAACCTCCGAGGAAAAAGAGATTGTGCCCACCGAAACCAGGCGGATGTTTTCCGGGCCGGGCGTCCAGTTGACGCGATAGCCGGGCAGGATGGCGGTGAGCGCGGCGATCAACGCCGGGTTGGAATAGGGGGTGATGGAGCCGTCGACAAAGACGCACTCCGTATCCCCTAACTGGACCGTCTCCGGGGGGAAGAAGACCGGCGCAGCGGTGCTGGCCCGCACCAACTGCCAAAGAGGAATCTGGGTATTGCAGTCGGGACGGCTGGGATCGTTGAAGATGGCGGCGGGATTGTTGGTCAGAGGCCATGCCGATCCCGTGGTGTGGTTGCGCACAACGACCATGAGCAGGTTTTTCTTTTCGCCATTGCGCAGCAAAGGGCTGGCGAGCGTGGCCGGCACCAGTTTGCCGGTTTCGGGGTCGGGTTCGAGGAAGAGTTTCTTGAGGAAGCGGGAGATCGGCTTGGGATCGTAGACCGAGGCGAGCTTTTCGGTCGGGGTGCGCCAGGAGACCCTCTCAAACATCTTCCGGCCCTCTTCGAGGTAAAGCTCCTTGACCCTTTCCACGGTCATTCCCCAGCACAGGCAGGTGGCGATGATGGCGCCGGTGCTGGTGCCGGCGAGGAAGTCGAAGTGGTCGCGGAGAACGAAGTTTTTGGTTTTCTCGGGATCTTGTTTTTTGTAATAGTCGCGCAGCAACTCCTCGATCCTGAGAAGGACTTCGAGGGTGAAGACGCCGCGTATGCCGCCGCCATCCAAAGCAAGAATTCTTTTCATGGTCTTATTTCCTATGCGATGCCGAGCCCAGCACGAGCGAGCGCCATTCGAAGAGTTCCACGATCAGGGCTCTTTCGATTCGCTCCACGACGCGGAGCACGGAATTCCAGGTGTTGAGTGCTTCCAACTGAGTGTCCCAATGGCGCAAGGCGTGGCTCAGCTCGCGATAGCGACGGCGACGCCGCGCACAATCCTTCATGGAGGCAAAAGCGCCGGCCATGGTGGCGATTTCAAACAAGGCCGACATGGTGAAGGCCAGCCATTGCCTGCCGGAAAAACCTTGATTGGCAAGCCATTGCAATCCGCCGGAAAGACAGGCGACAGCGATGAGCGTAGCCAGCACACCGCAGATCCACCCCACCGATCCGTAACGCCGCTCCTGGCGCTCGGCCTTTCGCGCCTGGCGGGAATAATACTCGATCTGGTGAGCCACGCGATCGCGGCGATACTCCTGCTTGAAATCTGTGAGCGGAGTTTCGTTGCCGTGATGGTCTTCCATCTTGAGAAAGTTGAGCGAGCGCAGGATGCCGGAGAGATAAGGCGCGACCTCCGCGCCGATGACTTCATAGGGCCGGGGCGTGCTCCAGGTGGCGAGAACGGAGCGGGCGATTTCAGCAGCGGTACGGGTGCGCGCCCACAGCGCCTGCCGGGCGTGAAGACGCAGGGCAGCGGGCAGCGCCAGAGCGACAACGCCGAGAGCGGCGCTGATGGCCAGCCACGGTGCAGCGCCGGGAATTTCGGGTGCCACGCCACTCATGACCGCGGCGGCCGCGGTGTAGACGATGGGAATGGAGGCCACGCGCCGCGCCTGGGGCGCAAAGCGGTTGGCGTTTTCATCGGTTTTGTTGAGCCAGGCCTGCGCCAGGTCACGGGATGAGGCGGCGGGCGGAGCAACGCCCATGTCCGGCAAATGGTTGAGAAACTCGAGCTCGGAGCTGCTGTCGATGTGCTCGAGGGCGTCTTTGTTGAGCCACTGCAGCTCACCGGTCTCACTGTGAATCCAGGCGATGGGATGGCCGGTTTTTCTGGCGTAGGAGACCATCTCCTGGGTTCCACCGGCGCCGCGCGCAGGCAAGCCGTCCCACAGCGCCACCAGAAGCTGGCTCTCGGCTATGGTTTGAATGCCGCAGTCGTAGTATTGCTCGTTCTGGCTTTCGAGCCTGCCGCTGACCTCAACGGAGATGGCGTTCTCCATGATGTGCACGGTGCGCAGCCACGACGTATCGTCGAAGTCGGCGCGGAACTGCTCGGCGGGGCGGGGCAGGAGGATGCGCAGGGGAATATTCAGCTCCAGACAGCTCTCCGCAAAGAGCTGATCGCCGCCCGAAGCGGCCGAGGAGATGCCAAGCACGATGCCCAAGTGCGACTCCTTTTGGCGCGCGAGGAAGTCGCGAATCACCTGACGGCTTTTGGCCTCGTAGGGAACCTTGCGATGACCGGTAAAGCCGACGGCCAGCACCTCGGGAAGCCGGACGACCGGGTTGGTTCCCTTGGGATCGATGGGCATACGGACCTGATGATACCTACTCCGTGCGCAGCTGCAACACTTCGGGCAGCGGGAATTTGGAAATATCCACGCTGACCTGCGAAGAAAGTTCGTTGATCAGGCGGAACATATCGCGGTTCCAGTACTGATTATCCAAGACGAATGGAGTATTCGGCGAACCAGGGGGTTTCAGATCAGTCACCAAATAGTTCTGGCCTTTATAGTGCACAGCCAATCCGAGGGTTGCGAGATCGAACTTGCTATGCTGCGCATTGGCCATCTCTCCGTCTGCCCAGGTGAGTTTAAGCACCGGGAGCTGCTCGATCTCCGGGACAACATCGCGAAAGGTCGGCTCGTTGCGGAACTTGCTCGTCAATTTAATCAGGGCATCATTTTCAAGGACCTGGGTGTCGTTTGCCGTGGTGCGCGTAGCGGCCAGGTAGGCACCCTTGAAGGTATCGTCGACGACGACCTTGACTTGACCCAACGGCGCGTCTGGGTTGGTCTGCTCCAACTGCTCGAAAGATTCCTGTTCCTGTGCAGCGGCGGCCATGAGGCCGATCAAGGAGCGCATGACGAGGTGTGCCGCAATGCGGTCGCTGCTCCCGGTTGCACAGAGCTCTTTCTCCGATTGCTGTTCCGCGGAAGATTCCTCGATCGAGAAGCCGTTGTACAAAATCTCGAGAATCTCCGTAAGGTCGGGGCCTTCCCCGCCGTTGTTTCCGAGGAGTTCTTCCATTCCGCTGTCATTTTGTCTGAAATCGGCCAGCAGCAATTCCTTAATCGTCTGCACGTTCTGGCCATAGTCCGGTTCGCATGGCTTGGCAGAGCCAGGGCCGGTGTTCACTTTGCATTCCTGAGCCCAGCCGACGGCGGCGCTCTCTTGTCTTGTGCGGGAGGTCAGCTGAAATTGCGGCTCAATCGCATTCACGCCAAGAACCCATTTGCTCCACTTTCCAGTCGTGTCTGCTGGTTGCAACTCCCACACTTGGCCTTTGGCAGCTACCTCGTCGAATTCCTTGGCGGTAGGGGCGCCCGAGCTTGCAGGGTGAGTCTCGCTATTGCCGGCGGGCGGGTCTCCACCAGCACCGGCTTTCGGATCGCCGGTGCTGGATTGCTTACCGTTGCCCGTGTCACTGGGGATGTAGGAGGCACGATCTAAAGGTTCAAACGAATTGGTTCCGCGCAGGAGAAGGAGGCCATGCTTTTGCAGCGCGTAGATGACCGCACTGACGCGGAGAAAGGTGATATAGCTGGCGATCGAGAACCCGTCGTTCGCATAGTTGTTTTTCGCGTCGTAGCCAGGCGGGGGCAGGTTGCGAATGACTTCGACCTTGCAACCTGGCTTTTTGCTCGGATCCTTCGGATCGGGCGGCACTGGCACAGTGAGTTCGATCCGGTTCACCGTCAATCGGATCAGCTGATCGAGCCGCCAGCCCTGCAGGTAGAGGCTGTAAAACACGGTGGAGTCGACGGGTCTGAGCAGAATCTGCGCATTGGTTTCGTCGTTCACCGGAATGAAGGTGAATGAGGGGTCGTTCTCATAGATGAAGCCGGTCGTGCCGCCTCCTGTCGGAAGGGACCCCCCCGGCACTGTGCCCTGCGGAGTGAGGTTGCCGGTGCCAGTGAGAGAGGCTTGCATGCGGTAGCTCGAGGAGATTTGGCCCAACTTGAAGAAATAGGTGGGGTCGTGCTGCTGCAGGCGCGCCAGGTTGAGCAGCTCCTCGCGGTTGGAGGTGACGGCATAGCTGTTCTCGTAGCTGGTGAAATCGGCGCGGACCCGTTTGGGTCCACAGCCGGCGAGCAGCAGCGTTGCGCCGCCCGCAACCAACAGAATCATTGAGGCCCGGATCAACGACGACGAGAACAGATCCGCTGCGCGAGAACGCTCGCGGTCACTTGCATGCGATTGCATATCAATGCCTCTTGAGGAAAGTTGTCAGTGCCCGACTTAGGTGGGGTTCATCATAGGGCATTTGCAATGGGGATGCAATAAATTGTTGAGGATGCGCGTGGGAACGGGCGAAGAAGGTATGGAGGCCAGTGCATATTGGTGTGTAAGTGATTGACAAATCATATAGGTATTTTGGAATTCAGGCGCGTTTGGCGGGGCTTTCTGTGGCGCGGGACGATGATTTGCGCTGCGGTGAGCGTCCGAGGGCCAGAAACAGGGCGGCGGCACCGACGTAAAGCCAGCCAAACAGGTTGCCGATGCGGGTGTAAAGGGTGGACACGGGGCCGGTGACAGTGACCGTTGTGAGCAGGGAGCGGCCGGGCAGTTCGCTGCTGGGCGCTTCAGCCAGAATGCGGCCGTAGGGGTCGCTCAAGGTGAGCAACCCCTCGCGCGAGGCGCGCACGATGGTGTAGCCGTTCTCAATGCCGCGCAGGACGGTGGTGCGCGCTTCGAGCCAGCCGTCGAGATAGGCGAAGTCCCACGCGGGAACGAGCATGACAGCAGCGTGGCGAAGGCCGTATTCGCGGCCGAACGCGGCGAAGTGCATGTCCTTGCAGATGGCGAGGCCGTAGGTCTGCCCGTTGACGGAATAGACGTTGTACTCGGTGCCGGAGGCGTAGTGTTCGCGGCGCTCGGGCGGAGCCATGTGGTGCTTTTCGTAGCTGGAGATGAGCTCGCCCTGGGGCGTGAAGAGCCATGCCCAGTTGGTCGGGCTGCGGCCGTCGTCGATGCCGATGCCAACCTCGAGCCAGATGCGATTTTGACGGGCCAGGGCACTGAAGTGATGCTGCCAATCGAGGGCTTTTGCGGGCAGGAGAACTGCGATTTTCTCGGGGAGAACGACGATCTGAGCGCCCTGGGCGGCAAGGGCCTGCACAAGGTTGTCATATCCCGCGAGGATGTTCGAGGCATAGGCCGTGGAGGCGCGCGGCTCGATGGGATCGTCGATGGAGACCATGCCGAAGGTGATTTGAGCACCGGTGATGGGCTGCCGCAAGCGGGTGTAGCCGTACGCGAGCGACGCGGCGAGGAGGATCGCCGTGAGCGCGTAGGCGAGCCAGCCGCGGCGAAGCGAGCAGCCATAGGCAACGGCAAGGGCAAGCGCGGAGGGAACGAGCGCGACAAGAAAAAGCAGTCCGGAAACGCCGAAGAGAGAAGCAATCTGGAGGATGGGCAGGCAATCGCCCTGCGAATAGGCGAGGCTGCCCCAGTTGCCGTCGGGAAGCAGCGCTGCGGCCAGGGTGTCTGCAGCCACCCAAAGGACGGGATAGACGAGGACGGTCCACCAGGACTGGTAGCGGACGATGACGCGGCGCGACGCGAAGATGAGGAAGAACCACAGCAGGGATTGCGCGGCGATGGCCGCGAGGACCGCGGGCAGCGGCATCACAAGGCGGAAGTAGTGGAAGTTGACGCTGGCGCCGATGACGAGGGCGAGAGCGACCATCCAGCGCGCTTCACGCGGGCGGAAACGGATGGCGATGAGGAGCGGCAGAGCGGGAACGATCCAGACCAGCCACCAGACGGGATGCAGGGAGAGAACAAAGCGCAGAAGCACGCCGGTGGCGATGGAGAGCGCGAGCTTGGCGAGAATGAGGAGAGCGCGAGGCATCCTAGGGCGGGTTATAGCCGAGGGGAAAAGAGGGTGTCAACCGATGATTCATTAAATCGGAAAGGCAACCGCAGATCCTTCGACTCGTCCTCCGGTTCGCTGCGCTCAGCGTCGTCCTCGCTCAGGATGACATCGATGTTTATGCTGCGAACTTTTAGAAACGGGACGCTAGTGCGGCTTGCCGGGGAGGACGAAGTGGTCGGCGCAGCGGGGCTCGTAGGAGTCGCCGGGGACTTTGATGGGGCTGTCGTAGGCGGCGGGCTTGCCGTCGATAAGGCGCTGCGAGTAGAGAGCGCGGGCTCCGCAGGCGCAGTAGGCCATGCACTCGGTGATGCTGCCGCCGTAGGCATTCACGAGCCAGGTGAGGTTGATCATTTCCCCAAACGGCATCGCCCGAAAGTCGAGATCGAGGCCGGCGACGAGCACATCGTGGCCCGCGTCGAGCAGGTGCCTGGTGAAGAGAAAGAGCTCGCTGACGAACTGGCCTTCGTCAATGGCGATGCACTCCACGCGCTTGCCGATCTCCTGCTCCTTGTCGCGGATGGCGTCGAGAACCTCCCAGGGATTGGTGGAGTTGAAGGCGAAGGCGCTCATTTTGCCGCCGCCATTGGGGTTGCGGCTCTCGATCACGCCGGGACCGCCCTTGGTGTCGTCGCTGGGCTTGAGAACGAGGACATATTGTTTGGCGTACTGGCGGCGCATATCGGCGCGGCGCAATAGCTCCGCGGTTTTGTTGCTGCGCATGGGTCCCATCATGAGTTCGAGCTTGCCTTGCACGTGCGTCTCCTTGCGTCTCCGGTTTCTCATGATAGCGGCGCAGGGAGGGGCAAATGGGGCGGGTTTTCCACCAGTTCTGGAAAAAGGGGGCGACGTGCTGGGTTGAGGGAGGTGGGTTGGGGTTTGTGCGATCCCACCCTTTGGCAAAAGGCGCGAAAGGATGGGGCACGGGATATTTTTGCTGAGAAGTTTGCGGCTACGGAGCGAGGGATTTCTGCAGGGCAAGGCGCTCCGCGTCTACTACGGATTTCATTACTCCGGCTTCGGCGAAGAAGTGCACAAGATCGGAGGTGAGGGTTCCCTGGGGCGCATCGGGTGCGATGGAGGGTCCGGCGTCCGGCGCGAGGGAGGGAGTGCGGAGATCGAAGGGCGTTTGGGCCATGTGCATGGGGCCGGCGCCCTGGGCGTCGAGGATGAGCGCGGTGAGCTTGCGCGCCAGGGGCAGTGGGAAGCTTTCTGCGATGAAGAGCATTTTGCCACGGGTGGTGATGAGCACAGGTCCTTCGTTGGTGGTAAAGAGCCGCTCCACGGAGCCGTCGCCGGCGGCAGAAGTGTTGGAAGAGAGCTCGCTGACGTGGGAATACTTGCGGCCCAGGCTATTGGCGTAGATTCTCGCGAAGACCTGCGCGGAGTCGGCGCTCTTCCAGATGGAAAGGTAAAAGAGACCGATGGAGGCGGTATCGGCCTGCGCGGCGGGGATGGTGGCGCTGCGCAACTGCCCGGCCCAGTAGAGACCGCCGTTCCAGGCGGGAGTGAGGTCGCGTGCGGCGTTGTCGCCGCCGAGAAGCTCGGAGAGAATGTGCACGTCGAGTTGGCCGACCTGGCCGATGTCGTAGGGCCGATAGGTGGGATCGAGGAGGGGGTGAATATCGGGCATCAGCGGGATGGCGGGGATGTGCTTCTTCTCGTATTCGCGGGGATTGATGATCTCCCAGCTTGACGTGGGTGGGCGATCAAGCGCGCCGGCAAAGGCAGCGGCCTGGCCCTGGTCCATCCACACGTCCTGCTCGAAGCTGAGGCCTTCGCGGTAAGGAAAGAGCATGGATTCTGAGAGCAGTAGGGGCGCGCGGGCCATCACGGGCGAGTCTTCGGTGCTGCTCATCTGCGACTTGACCACATCGAGGACCTCGGGATCCTTGATGAGGCTCTTGCCCATGGGCTTGAGGACGCAATCCCACATGACGGCGGTTGCCTGGCCCTCGGCCACGGCATCCCGCGCGGTGTCCATCTCATCTTTGGCGAGATGATCCTTGTCGCCGGCAGCGTCGGTGGAGACGTCGTCGGGGGTCTGGTCGTCCCATTTTTCGAGGTCGGAGTGCTGGTCCTGGAGGGCGTGGGTGAGTTCGTGCGCCAGGACCGGCTGCTCGTCATCGGGGTCAACCCAGTCGAGCAGGTTCACGGTCTTGGTCTTGGAGTCGTAATAGGCTTCGATCTGCTCCTTGAGAAGTACGAGCAGAAACGGTTTGAGCTCGAAATCGTGGTCGAGGAGGCCGAACTTTTTGAGGACGATTTCGTCGCGTTGCAGGCGCTTGGTGCCCTGATCCTCGTTGAACTTGTCTTCGAGGTACTTGACGACGGCGTCGCGGGTGGTGAGTTGGCGCTTGACGGTGCTCTTGATGGGAAGGCCGGTTTCGTCGGACGAGAACTTGATGAGCACATCGACCAGCGCAAAGAGTTGGCGGGCCTGTTCGGGTGTGATCTTGGACAGGGCCTTGGCCTCAGTGTGGGACGGGCCTGGCGGGAGAGTGCAGCCAGACGGGGCGGGGGATGCAGGGGGAGCGGTTGGCGGGGCGGTTTGCTGGGCTGGGGCGGCGGTGGCCAGGGCGAGACTGAGCGGAATGGCAAAAAGGAGCCCGCGCCAGCTGAGCATTACGTCTTTGGACTGCACAATCATCGATTCTCTCGATTCTCTCTACGGGAATTTGACTCGCCGCCGGGTGCCTGAGCGGTCAATTTTCGCCCCACACTTCAAGGCTATAATCAGAAAGCGGTTCTGCGCCAGGAATTCCAAGAAAAGGGCGCGGGAACGCCGGAAGCGCTCCTATGCTCAAGTCCGATCTTGCCGCAAACCTGCAGGCCACTGCGCTGGCCACCCTGCTTGAATCCGCACATACACCCCATGAGCTGACCGTTTACCACGGCGCGTTGACCCCACGAGAGTTGGACGCACCGGAGGTGGAAACAGAGGCATTGGCGTTTGGGGCCGCGCTCCACGACCTGGGCTGGATGAGGCGCGTGGATGTGCGTGGGGCCGACCGATTCCGCTGGCTGAGCGGGATGGTGACCAATACCGTGAACGATCTGTTTCCGAACACAGGGGCCTGGAACCTGGTGCTCGATGCGCAAGGGCACATCCAGGGCGACCTGACGGTGTGGCGGGCGGGCGAGGAGCAATCGCCGCAGCGCCGCAGCCCTGTGAACCCGCCGAAGGATGGGAATGGCGGCCAGGATCCGCTTCTGGGCACGCCGTTTGCCGGGGAATCGGGACTGGAGCTGGAGATTGCGGCCGACCAAATGGACAAGCTGCTGGCGCACCTGAACCGGTTCATCGTCATGGACGATGTGGAGCTGATTCCGCTGGGCGAAGAGCAGGTGGGCGAGGCGGGTTCGGAGACGGCGATTGGGCTGAGCGGGCCGCTGGCTCCGGAGGTGCTGGAGCGCGTGGGACTGCCGGTGATACCAAGCGCGATGGCGGCAACCAACGTGGAGTGGAATGGCTGGGAGGTGCGGATTCTGCGCGGCTATGGCTTGCTGGCGCCGCACTACGAGTTCTGGCTGCCGTCGGCGGGGCTGGCCAAGCTGTGGTCGTGCCTGCGCACGGGCGGGGCGATGCCGGTGGGATCGGCGTCGCTGGAGGCGTTCCGGATTGCCGAGGGAATTCCGGCATACGGGATCGACATGGCGGAGCGGGACCTGCCGCAGGAGACGGCTCAGATGCGGGCGCTGCACTTCAGCAAAGGTTGCTACCTGGGCCAGGAGATTGTGGAGCGCATCCGTTCGCGGGGCAACGTGCACCGGCATCTGCGGCCACTGGAGCTCAAGGGGCCTGTGCCGGCAAGCGGCACGGAACTGACGCTGGAGGACGGGGCAGTGGGCGGTACGATTACGAGCGCGGCGGAGTTGCCGCTGAGAAGCGGCACGCGCGTGTTTGCGCTGGGTATGATGCGCGCGGAGGCAGAGGCGAAGAACCAGAGCTTCCGGTACAAGGCCGGGGCTATCGAGGGAACGGCGAGCATTCTGGCCGCGCCGCCCAGGCTGGGCAAGGGACGAGGGTAGCGAAGCAGAGCAAGGCAGAGGGTTTCGGCGGCGGGGCTGGGGCCCGAGTGGAGCGACAGGCCGCCGCGGGTGAGAAACTTATAGGTATGAGTGATACGCCAAAATTCGAAGTGATCGACCGCCGCAAGATGAAGGCGGAGGAAGAAAAGGGGAGCGGGGAAGCCGCGGTGCAACCCACGCCAGCGGAGAAGCCGGCACCCGCTCCTGGTGAGCCGGCGCCGGGGCCGCGCCTGGTGGTGAACGAGCCGAGGCACGAGGCGGAAAAGAAGGAGCCTGCGCAGGCCGCGGAGCAACCGTTGGCGGACGAACTGCCTGCCGCGCCGACGGCCGAGGAGAGCCATAAGCAGAAAGCTGCCTACGACGCTTCGGCACAACGGCTCGAGGACTTGATCCGCGCACAGAATCCCGCAGTGGGCCCGCAGCCACCGGTGGGATTCGAGCACCTGGTGCAGCAGTTCTACCTGAGCGCGATGCTGCAGATGGGCGCGGGCACACAGGAGGGCCAGCGGCCGCGAGTGGACATCATGGGCGCGCGGGCCACCATCGATCTGCTGGGGGTTCTGGCGAAGAAGACCCGCGGCAACCTGACGGAGGCCGAGGATCGCATGCTGCAGTCGGTGCTGTTTGAATTGCGCATGGCTTTTCTGGAGCTGACCAGCATGGTAAGTGTGGCCAGCGTGCCGCCTGCGCCGGCGCCGAAGTGAAGACAGCTTCTAGCTCCTAGCCTTGAGCTGGACTCTCTTGCGACGACATTGTCGGGGCATTGATTCACATCGATATTCAACCGGGATGATGAGCCAGGGACTCAGCCGCATACGGCCGACTTATAGTTCCAGGCTAGAAGCTAGAAACTAGCAGCTAGCAGCTAGGAGCTAGAAGCTTTGGAATGAACGCTACCCTTACATTTTTGGGCACGGGGACCTCGATGGGGGTTCCGACGCTGGCATGCGCGTGCGCGGTGTGCACGTCGGCGGATGCGCGCGATCGCAGACTGCGGCCCTCGGTGGTGTTGCGCTGGCGCGAGCCGGAGACGGACACGGAGCGCGCGGTGGTGATTGACACCGGACCGGACTTCCGCGAGCAGGCGCTCAACGAAAAGCTGACGCATGTGGATGCGGTGTTCTACACGCATGCGCATGCCGACCACATTCTGGGCATGGACGACCTGCGGCCGCTGAGCTTTATCGCCTCCCGGCGGGGCGGACCGATTCCGCTCTACGCCGACAGGGAGACGACGGCGGTTCTGGAGCAGGTTTTTTCCTACACTTTCTCGCCGCATGCCACCTATCCCACGCGGGCGCGCGTGGAACTGAAGCCGCTACGGGAACGCAACGTGGTGCACGGCGCGGAGTTTGTGCGCGTTCCACTGCTGCACGGGGAGATGCCGATCAACGGATTTCGCTTTGGCAATGCGGCCTACATGACGGACGTAAGCGCAATTCCGGAGGAGAGCTTTGCGCTGCTCGAAGGCGTGGAGGTGCTGACGCTTTCGGCGTTGCGGCATCAGCCGCATCCCAGCCATGCGACTTTGGAACAAGCGCTCGCGTGGGCGCGACGCATCGGCGCCAGGCAAACCTGGTTCACGCATATCGCGCACGACCTGGGCCACGAGGAAACCAACCGCAACTTGCCGGAGAACGCAAAACTGGCTTACGACGGGTTGAGCGTGCCCGTGACGCTATGAGCGGCGAGCGCGGCACGGGGTCGGGCGCGATGCAGGTGTTTGGCTCGCTCGCGGAGATTCCCGCGGGCTTCGGACCTACGGTGGCCGCGGTGGGAAACTTTGACGGCGTGCATCGCGGGCACCGGGAGATTCTCGCCGGCGTGACGGCCGAGGCGCGCGAAGCGGGAGCGAAGGCCGTTGCCATTACGTTCGATCCGCACCCGGAGCAGTTTTTGCGCCCGGACAAGGCACCGCGGCTGATCACGCCGACGGCGGAACGGCTGCGCCTGCTGGCGGAAACCGGGATCGATGCGGCGTTGGTGCTGAAATTCGATAAGGCGTTGGCGCATCTGGCGCCGCAGGCATTTGTGGAGCGGATGCTGGTTGAGGCGCTCGCAGTGCGGAGCGTGCACGAGGGGAAGAATTTCCGCTTCGGGCACAGAGCCGCGGCGGGCGTGGAAGAACTGGCCGCAATGGGAGCGGAACTGGGCTTCACGGTGCGCGCGCATGAGGCGGTGCGGGTGCGCGGGCTGGAGGTTTCAAGCTCGGCGATTCGCGCGCTGGTGGCTGCGGGCGACGTGCGGCGCGCGCGCTGGATGCTGGGGCGACCGTTCACGGTGCTCTCCACACCGACACGCGGGCGCGGTATCGGCTCGCGGCTGCTGGTGCCGACGGTGAACCTGGCGGCGTACCACGGATTGCTGCCGGCCTTCGGGGTTTACGTGACGAGGCTGAAGATCGAGGGCCGCGCGTTCGAGGCGGTGACGAATGTGGGCAACCGGCCGACCTTCGGCGCGGCGTCGTTCGCGGTGGAAGCGCACATTCTGGATTTTGAGCCACTGGAAATGAGTCTTGAAATGAGTGAGCAAACGCCGCTCGAGCTCGAATTTCTGCTGCGGCTGCGCGGCGAGCGGGAGTGGCCGTCGCCAGAGGCGCTAAGACTCCAGATTCTGAAAGACATAGACCGGGCGAAAGACTATTTTCGCCTTTATGGGCTTTTCTTTGACAGCCTTCACGGCTAAGTGCTAGGCTCTGGCTATCTTTGCCGGGGCCCCAGGTTTTTCTTACCCTGTCGATCAGGACCTGCTCTCCTTCTCCTTTTTTGCGGTATCAGTTCTGCGGAACCTTATTTTGCGGGAATTCAATTCTTGCGAAATGCTTATATCGCTCATTTTTCTGAGACGCAGAGGTCCCCAACATCCGGGCAGTAGAAGAGTGAGGGTTGTCCGGCCCAAGAAAGGTTGCGCTCTTGATTTCCCCAGGAACTGAAGAAGCCGGCAACAGTTTCGGAACGATTTCCAACATGGACCGCGTGCGCGGCATGTCGGTTGCGGTCGTCGATCCGGACTTCGAACGCGGCAATATAGTGTCAGATTCCGTATGCGCCCTGCGGCCCCGCGGAGTGATGCCGCGCGTAACGAGACTGGCGGATGTTGGGAACCCACAGGTTTTGAAGGACCAGGGTATTGACGCGATTCTCATCGCCGTGGATCGCGACAAGGAACTAGCGCTGCATACGATCGAGGAGCTCTGCCACGCGGGTACGTTGTCTCTCATGGTCTACTCGGAACACTCCGACGAAGAACTGCTGATCGGGTGCATGAGGGCGGGTGTGCGTGAGTTTCTGCACTATCCCTTTACGCCCGATGTCCTCCGGGATGCATTCGATCGAGCGGCGAACCGCGACCCGCTGACGCCGGACACAAAAAAAGCGATGGGCAAATTGTTCGTCTTTTTCGGAGCCAAGGGTGGCTCGGGCGTGACCACGGCGGCGTGCAACTTTGCCGTTTCGCTGGCGCAGGAATGGAAACGGAACACGCTTCTGATCGACCTCGATCTGCCGCTGGGCGATGCAGCTTTGTGCCTGGGCGTCAGAAACGAATTATCTACGCTCGATGCGCTGCGCGAAGCGAACCGGCTGGATTCCACATATCTGGCGCATCTGTTGTCAAGGCATGAATCGGGATTGCGCGTTCTTGGAGCGCCCGGCAAATATCTTCGCGTGCCTCCACCGGACGAATCCGTAAACCAACTGCTCACCGTCGCCTGCAAGTCGTTCGACTACGTGGTGGTGGATGGGGGATCCAAGTTGGATCTGACGGACACGCGGCTTTTCGACCTCGCTTCCATCATCTTCCTGGTTACGCAGGTGGGCATTGCCGAACTGCGCAACTCCAACCGGCTGATAACCGACTGCCTGCAGGATTATGGCTCGAAGGTTGAGATCGTATTGAATCGGTATACGGCTGATATGTTCGGCATCAACGATGAGGCCATCGAGGACGCCCTCACCCGGCCTGCGAAATGGAGAATTCCTAACGACTTCGCGGCTGTTCGCCGGATGCAGCACACCGCCGCGCCGCTGCAGGATTCGAGCATTCAGCGCGCCATCAAGAAAATGGCGGCCGCGGCGTCCGGCTTGGGGGAAGAGAAGCAGGACAAGAAGAGGAGAGGCGGCCTGCGCGGACTCTTGGGTGTGTGAGGCGGTACCCCATCGTATTCCATACAAGAAGCGGAAAAGCATGGGGCACGGGAGTTAAGTCGCTTTACTGCGAAGATTGATGGCCTCCCACCTTCGCGCCAGAAAGAAGGCGCGAGGATGGGGCACGTGGCTGACTGGGCGAGGCAAGGGGCTCGTCGTCGCCGGGGAATTTTTCGTCGTCTTTGCCGGCGATGGCGGCGCGCATGAAGTTGATCCAGATGGGAAGCGCCGCGACGGCGCCGGTTTCCTTGTTGCCGAGCGATTCACGGCTGTCGTATCCCACCCACACACCACATGTGACCGAGGGCGAGAAACCCAGAAACCACGCGTCGGTAAAGTCGGAGGTGGTTCCAGTCTTGCCGCCGAGGGGGTGGTTCAACTGCGCGGCCGCGGCGCCGGTGCCATGCTGGGTGACGCCGCGCAACAGCGTCATCATGGTGCGCGCGGTCTGCTGAGCGATGACCTCGTTGATGGCTGGAGTTTCCTGCCAGAGGGTGATGCCGTCGGCATTGGAGACCTTGCGAATGAGGCGCGGGGCCACACGAATGCCGTCGTTGGGGAAGACGGCGTAGGAAGCCACCTGCTCTTCTAGGGTGATTTCGACAGCGCCGAGCGCGACCGGCAGATAGGCGGGAATGTTCGAAGTGACGCCGAAGCGGTGCGCCACATCGATGACATTGTGAATGCCCACGCGCGCGGCCAGCTTGAGGGCGGGGATGTTGCGCGATTGGGCGAAGGCATTGGCGACGGTCATGGCGCCCTTGTAGTCGTTCTCGTAGTTGTGGGGAACGTAGCCGCCGAAGCTGACGGGGGCATCGACAATGATGTCGGTGGGCTTGACGCCATCTTCGACCGCGGCGGTGTAGACGTAGGGCTTGAAGCTAGAGCCGGTCTGGCGCTCGGCCTGCGTGGCGCGGTTGAAGACGGAAAGCGCGTAGTCGCGGCCGCCGACCATGGCGAGGACGTCGCCGCTGGTGTTGTCCATGGCCAGCAGGGCGCCCTCGGCGCCGGAGTCCTGCTCGAGCGAAGCGCGATGCGCGCCGCTTTCAGCGGCCGCGGTGAGACGGACATAAATAATGTCGCCGGGCTTGGCGAGCGCATCGCCGTAGCGCTGGCCGGTCCATTGCCAGTCGGCGGGGAGAAGCACAACTTCGGAGCCGGGCTGACCGGAGGGGCCGATGCGCGCCTGAATCTCGAGAGGAAGCGCGCGCGTGACCAGCGCGTGAACATAATCGCCGGGGCCGGCGGTTACGGCCCAGTCGGGATGGCGGTAGGAGTCGAGCGTAACATCGCCGGAGAGGACGTTTTCGAGCTTGCCGCGCCATCCGTGGTGGCGCTCATAGGCGGCCACGCCGTCAGCCACGGCGCGATTGGCGACCTGCTGCAGGTCGAGGTCGAGCGTGGTGTCGACGCGGAGGCCGGCCTCATGCACTTCTTCTGAGCCGAAGTGCTTGTCGAGCTCGCGCCGCACCTCTTCCTGAAACCACGGAGCCACCGCGCCCACGGGTTGCGCGATGTTGAGGCCGAGCGGAGCCTGGCGCGCTTCTTCGGCCTGCGCGTGGGAGATGACGCCGTCAGACTCCATTTCACTGAGCACGAGGTTGCGGCGGCGCAGAGCGCGATCGGGATTGAGGATGGGCGAAAAGGCAACGGGGCCCTTGGGCAATCCGGCGAGAAGCGCGGCCTCGGTGAGGTTGAGATCTTTGGCGTGCTTGGAGAAGAAGTACTGGGATGCGGCCTCGAAGCCGTACATGCCGCTGCCGAGGTAGATCTGGTTGGCGTAGAGGGTGAAGATCTGCTGCTTGGTGAAAGCGCGCTCGATCTGGATGGCCAGATAGGCCTCCTGAATCTTGCGCATGGCGGTGCGGTCGGAAGAGAGGAAGAGGTTGCGGGCCAATTGCATCGTGAGAGTCGATGCGCCCTGGGCGCGTCCGTGGCTGCGAATGTCGTGCCAGGCGGCGCCGGCCACGCGAAAGACATTGATGCCCCAGTGGGACTCGAAGTTTTTGTCTTCGATGGAGATGACGGCTTGGCGCAAAACGGGCGCGAAGCCGTCGTAGCCGACCACCTCGCGGCGCTCGAGCGCGAAGGAGCCGATGACGCGGCCTTTGCGATCGTAGAGATCGGTGGTGGTGGAGGGGCGGTACTGCTCGAGCTCCTGGATTTGCGGGAGGTCGACGGAGTAGACGAGGGTGAGGCCGGCCAGCGAGCCGGTGGCGGCAGCGAGAATAAGCAATGCGGCCAGCGCCGAGCGGCCGGCCAGCTTGCGGCGGCGATGCTCGGGGAGGGGTGGAGCGAGGGCGCGGCGCGCGGGTTCGACGGCGCGTGCCGCAGGACGCGATGCGGCGGTGCGCGATTCGGGCCGCGGCTTGGGCGGCGGCTGATGGGGGGTAACAGCCAAGGCGGATCTGGCCTCATGAGCGTTGCGCCGCAGAGTGCAGTGGAACAACGCTCACTCTAAGGCTAGCATTGGCGCGAAGTGGAAAGATGGCGCGCGGCGACGAGCGCACCACGGCGTGCAAGAGTGCTGTCCCACCCTAGAACTGGTTGCATAAATAGCTTGAGGTGGTGAGGAAACTTCCCTCAGGGGCTAAAGCCCCGGTATTGATGCGCCTTTCATGGCACGGCTAAAGCCGTGCCCTTTCAAAACCAGATTTATGCAACCAGTTCTAGGCACAAAGACGCGCCGAGGATGGGGCAACCATGCTCGTGCTGAATTGAGAGAGGTGGGTTGGGGTTCGTGCGATCCCACCCTTTCGCAAAAGGCGCGAAAGGATGGGGCAACCATGCTCGTGCTGGATTGAGAGAGGTGGGTTGGGGTTCGTGCGATCCCACCCTTTCGCAAAAGGCGCGAAAGGATGGGGCACGGCGATTTGTGTTGGGTTGAGGATCGTGCTATCCCCGGTCCCCAAATGCGAGGGACCGGGGGCACCCACTGTTGTGGTGAGTTTGCGGGCTGACGGTTAGCTGGTCTTGGCTTTCAGCAGCGAGAGAGCCTGATTCAACTGCTCGTCGCCGTTGGAAGGAGGCATGGGCTCACTGTTGTCCTCGGGGCCGGCGACGACAACGGTGGGCGTGACAGCTTCGTCTTCAATCTTCTTGCCACCGGGGTCCTCATACTTGGCAATGGTGAGCATGAGTGCGCCGCCGTCGGCCAGGTCGATGGTCTTTTGCACCGATCCTTCACCGAATGTGCGCTCACCCACAACATCGCCGCGCTTGAGCCCTTCGATGGCGGCAGCAGTGAGTTCGGGCGCGCCATAGGTGCCGCGGTTGACGAGCACAGCGACCGGGGCGTCGGTGAGGTACTGCGCGGGATCGGCGGTGAAGGTTTGCACGGGAAACTTCTGGCCTTCAAGAGAGGCCAGGTTTCCCTGCTTGATGAAGAGGTTGGCGAGGCGCAATCCCTGCTTGGGGTCGCTGCCGGTGGTGTCGCGGAGGTCGAGGAGAATCTTGCGGCCTTTGCCGGCGCCTTTGATGCGGGCGGCGAGATCGTCGACACGCGCGGCGGTGAGCACGCCGGGCTTGAGATAAAGGATGGTCGCGTTCTCGTAGAACTGCTCGCCCAGCGCGGGCGTGGCCAAGACCGTGCGGGTGAGCGTGATCTTGTCGGGATCGGGCCTGAAGGGACGCACCACGGAAATGGAAACCGTGGTTCCGGGCTTGCCCTCGAGCATGAAGCGGACGAGAGCCAGCGGAATATCGTGCGTGGACTGGCCTTCAATGAGATCGATCACATCGCCGTCGCGGAGATGGTCCTGATCGGCGGGCGAACCGGGCAGCACGTTGACGATGGTGGCGTAACCGAAGCGCTTGGAGACGGTGAGGCCCACCTGCGCGTTGTCGGCAGCGGGGCGGTCCTTGTAGATCTTGTACTCGGCCGCCGAAAGATAGCTGGAGTCGGGATCGAGCGAGTCGAGCAGGCCGTGGAGTGCGCCGTTGGTGACCTCGGGAATGTTCGGCTCGGTGACGTAATAGTTCTGAATCTTGCGCAGGACCTCGGCGTAGACGCGCATCTGGCGGTAGGCGGCATCCTGCTCGTCGCCGGCGTGCACGCCGAACCAACCGAACTCGCCAAGGATGTAGCCCAGGCCGAGAGCGGCGAAGATGACCACGGAGACTGCAAAAACGAGACGCTGAAAGAGTCGAGACACACACACCACCGGGTCGGCCGCAAGGGGAAGCCAGCCGCGCATACCCTATAGACGCAATGATAGCAAGGCAGGGAGCAAGGGAGCGAGGGAGCAAGGGAGCGAGAAGGCAGGGACCAGGGACTAAGGGACTCAGGAGTCAGGGATTAGGGAACCCCAAGAAGGTCAATGCGGGATGACGGGGGGCGGGATGGCGGGGGGCGGGAGGTTAAGGGGCGGGATGGCGAAGGCGAGGGTGAGGCGATTGCCGTGGGGCAGTTGCTGCCAGGCGAGGCGGCTGGCGAACTTACGCATGAGACGGATGCCCTGGCCGCCGGGCTGGAGTTCCTGGATGGAGGCGGGAGCGGCGGCCGGGGCGGCGGCGAAGGGATCGAAGGGAGGAGCGTGATCTTCAACGGTGAAGACGAGCTCCGCGACGCCGGAGGGCGCACACTCGACGGTGATGGACTGGCTACCCTGGCCGCGGTAACCGTGGCGGATGACGTTGGAGAGCGCTTCTTCAAGGCAGAGCTGGATGGCGAACTGGGTTTCAGCGGGAACGGAGTAGCGAGCGGCCAGCGCCTCGACCCAGGGCCAGACCAGGGTGAGGTCTTCGAGCTGACTCTGCAGGGTCAGCCGTGGCTCGGGCCAGGATGGATTCATTGCGGGCATGGTCGCCGCCGGCGCTGCTGCCAGCTTACCCGAGCACGGCGATGGCGGCATCCAGATCGTGGCGAACCGGGATGAGGGAATCGATGCCGCTGGTTTTGAGAACCGATTGCACCATCTCGTTGGGCGCGAACAGGACGACCTTGCCGCCGCGGCCATGCACGGCGCGCGCGGGAATGACGATGGAGCGCAGACCCATCGAACCAAGGAAGGCCACCTTCTGCAGGTCGATGAGGAGTTTTTTGGCGCTGCCCGCGATGAGGTTCATCTTGAGGTCCACCACCGCGGCGCCCGCGATATCCATGCGGCCATCGAGCTCAACGCGGGTGATGCCGCCGGGCAATTCTTCCGTGGAGATTTGCATTGCGTTCTTCCTTGGGCGTGGGGAATCTTCAGCTCCGCGACCAGACGCGTCGAGGTTCCCCGTCCTGGTTCCATGTCCGGCAAGGGATAGAGCGATGGTATTGAACGATTGTGAATGCCCGGTTAAAAGAGCGGAGTGGAGAGCGAAACAAAGATCTGCGCGCTGGGGCTGAGCGGCGCCGAGGCGCCGGCGGGCACATTGGCCTGGTTGCGGAGCTCGATCTTGAGGTTTTTGCGCTTTTTGGCCTTGAACTCGCTGGAGACGATATTCGAGGCGACCTGCTGGCCGCCGTTCTGGGCGATGACGCGGAACGTCTGAATGCCGGGAGGGACGAAGAGGTTGTTGAGATCGGTTTTGTCGCCGCTGATAAAGCGCAGATAGACCGCTCTATTCATCTCCACCGTGAAGGGCACGCCGTTGGGGATGTGGCTCAAATCGATTTTGAATTTGCTGTTGGCGTTGGGATCGAGCTTATGTGGATCAGAGGCCGCCGAAGTAGCGGGTTGTGCCACAGCGGAGGGGTACGGCTGCGCAGGAGCGTTTGGGGCAGGCTTGGCCGCGGGCGCCGGAGGGGGATTGGTGGCCGGGGTTGAGGCTGGAACGGGTTTGGTTGCGGGCGGCGGAGTGGTTTTGGCGGTTGCGGCCGCAGGTTTGGAGGGCGCTGGCTTGACCGGCGCGGCCGGAGCTGAGGCCGGAGGTTTGGTTTCTTTCACGTCGGGCGCGGGCGCAGGAACGATGATTACAGACGGCACTGCAGGTTGCGGGGCAGGAGTGATGACGGCCTGTTGCTGCGGCGGAGCGGGCTGGGCGCGATGGGCGAAGAAAAACCAGGCGCCTGCACCGGCTGCCGCAATCGCAAGAAGAGCCACGGCAAAGGTAGTCTCGATTTTTGCCTGTTTGGAGGGCTTTTTTGCGTGGGCGGCGGGATTTTGCGCAGCTGCGGCGGGCCCGTGGGCGGGCGGATACGAGATGCTGCTGGGCGCGGCGGCAAGCGTGGCGTTGGGATCGCCGACGGGCGCGGCAGTTTGCAGCACGGTGGCGTTGGGATTGGCGCGCAAGGTGGCAAGATCCTGCGCGAGCTCTTCGCCGTTCTGATAACGATTGGCGGGACTCTTGGCGAGGCATTTCAGAATCACACTCTCCAGGCCTGCAGGAATGGCCGGGTTGAGTTTTGAGGGCGGGACGGGCTCGGTGTAGACGACTTTGTAAGAGACCGCCGTCACGGTTTCGCCTGGGAAGGGCTGTTCGCCGGTGGCCAGCGAATAGAGGATCACGCCCAGGGAGAAGAGGTCGGCGCGGCCGTCGATGGGAGCGCCGGTGAACTGCTCGGGCGGCATGAAGGAGGGCGTGCCGAGCAACTGGCCGGTGGTGGTAATGTCACTGGCCGCGAGCTTGGCGATGCCGAAATCGGTGATGCGGGGCCGCTCGCTGCCGTAGATTTCGCGCGAGGTCATGAGGATGTTGGCGGGCTTGATGTCGCGATGGATGACGCCCTGGCGATGCGCGTAGCCGAGGGCCTCGGCGAGTTGCTGGCCGATCTCGCAGACGCGGTCGAGGGTGAAGCGCTCGCCCTTCTTGATGGCGTCGGCGAGGGTGCGGCCCTCAACAAACTCCATGACGAGAAAGGGCGCGCCATCGTGCTCGCCCACGTCGAAGACGGGCACGATGGCGGGATGAGCCAGCACGCCGGAGGCGCGGGCCTCGCGATAAAAACGCGCGCGGTATTCTTCGGCCTGCGCCCCGCTGAGGGCCGCGGAATGGATGGTCTTGAGAGCCACGGTGCGGCCTACCGCGGGGTCGAGCGCCTTGAAGACGCTGCCCATCGCGCCGCGTCCGAGTTCTGCAACGATTTCGTATCTTCCTATGACGGTCGGGGCGGTCATGGTGTGGATTGTATCAATACAGGGAACAGGGATCAGGGAACAGGGATCAGAAAAACAGGGAGCAAGGGAGCGAGGGAGCGAGGGAGCAAGAAAGCAAGAAAGCAAGAAAGCAAGAAAGCAGGGACCAAGGGACTGAGGAATTAGATCGCATAAGTCGGAGCCCAGGCCGCGGCGCGGTAACGCACCACGAGCAGCGTGATGTCGTCAGATTGGCTGGCGCCGCGCGTAAAGCCGCGCACTGCGTCCAGGACCGACTGCTGCAGGGCCACGACGGGAAGATCCTGCTTGCCGGCCAGAGCCTTGCTGAGTCCTGAAACTTCAAAAAGGTCGTGATTCAGGTTCTCGGCCTCGGTGACACCGTCGCTGAACAGGACCAGCGTGTCTTCGGGCTCGAGCTGCAGGCGGGCGGATTCGTAATCGGCTTCGGGGATCAGGCCGACGGGGAACGATCCTTCGTTGTAGAGCTCGGTGACCTGGCCCTTGCGCAGCAGGAGCGGAGAAGGATGGCCAGCCTTGATGTATTCGAGCATGCCGTCGCGGCCGATGATCCCGATGAACATGGTGGCGTAGCGGCCGACTTCGTTGTGACGGCAGAGAAAACGGTTGACGTGGTTGAAGACCTTGACGGGATCGGCGCCCATGGAGAGGCCGGACAAGGCACCCTGCAGCATGGTGGTGAGCAGGGCTGCGCCCAGACCTTTGCCGCTGACGTCGGCGATGAGGACGGCGGTACGGTCCTCGTCCACTGGAAGCGCGTCGAAGTAGTCGCCGCCGACTTCAGTGCAGGGATGATGGACACCGGTGACGGCGAGATAGGGGAAGTCGTGCAGGCCGTGGGGGACGAGGGCCTGCTGGATGGTGCGCGCGATGGAAAGTTCCTGTTCGAGGCGCTGGCGCTCGCGCTCCTTCTCTAGCAGGCGCGCGTTGTCGAGAATGCTGGCGGCCTGGCCGCCGAGCGCGTCGAGAATCTGGCGGTCGATGGCGGAGAAGGCCGCGATGCGACGCGAATCGAGATAGATGACGCCGAGCAGCGGGCCGTGCTTGAGGTCGCCGCCGGTATCGCCCACGGCGCGCGACGAAGCGTAGAGCGGGATAGCGACCACGGCGCGCAAACCCTGCACCACAACGCTCTCGGCGGACTTCAAATCGAGGCCGGCAAGGTTCAGGTCTTCAGTGATGACGCTGGACTGCTTGCTGATGGCCTGATTGACAGCGGTCTGGCTGGGGTTGATGGTCTCGGGGGCGAGATTGTCGCCATTGTTGCCGCGGGCGAGATGCACACGCATCGTGCCGGAGGCGTCGGGGTCGATGAGCAGGCCGCGATCGGCGTGGGTAATGGAGATGGCGTGATCGAGCATGGAGCCGAGCACAGAATCGAGCGGGAGTTGGGAGTGCAGCAGCGAAGAGGCTTCAAGAAGCAGATTAAGCTTGCTCAAGCCGCCGGAGGATGCTGTGCCGGCTATATCGGGAAGCGTGCCGATGCGGGTGAGCAGATTGGCGACTTCGGGCTGCGCGGGCACATCGGGAGCAGAGCCCACATGAACGACGAGGTGGTAACTGTCATCGATGCCGAAGCCGATCATGTCGCCGTCGCGCAGCGGTTGCTGCTGCACCTTGGCGCCATTCACGAACACGCCGTAGCGATTGCCGAGGTCTTCGACCCGGTAGCCCGAGTCGTCCATGACGATGGCGGCGCAACGGCGCGAGATGCGGCCGTCGGTGAGCGGGATACTGTTGTCGGCTTCGCCGCGGCCGATGAGGAACGGAGAGTGCGTGACGGTGACGGTCTGACGGGATTGGTCAGGAGCGATCACTTCAACGAATGTTTGGGCAAGAGAGGAAGGTTCCATCATGGCGTACGATGTGGGCAAATTGTACCACGCAGGATTGTGGGCATTGAACGGGAGAATCGCGTGAGTCGTGGTTCGTGGACATCTTGCTGCAACGGCCGCGGGTAATTACGATTCACGAATCACGTCCCTTACCACGGATTGGGAGCCAGCGGCTGGTAGTGGACCCAGTCGAAATCAACGGCGCCCGGGTCGGAGTTGAGCGTGGTGTAGGCAAAGAGAGCGGGCCGCGAGCCCTTCCACCAACTGAAGCGGATGGGCGTGGCCGCGCCGAGCGGATGGAAGGTCTTGCCGTCATCGACGCTGTAGAAATAGAGAGCCTGATCGCCATGGACGCGCACGCGGAGCTGGGCGACGGCTTGGGAAAGCGTGGGGCCTGCGATGTGCTCCGACAGATGGAAGAAATTGAGCCGCCGCGCATCGCCCGACTGCACGATTTCAAGGCCGCTGGCGGATTCCTCAAACATGGCGAGACCGGCGTGCACGCCAGCTTTCATCGCATTCAAGTCGATGCGGACGGTGAACTCGAAGGAGTTGTCCTGCATGCACTGCGTGAGGGTGTTGCGCGCCGAGAGCAGGCCATCGGCGGGCATGGGGATGAGGCGCAGATAGCCGGGGCGCGCGCCGAGAGACCAGTGGGCGTCGTCGGGATTATGGTTCCACTCCCACTGCGGGCCGAGCACGGTCTCATTGAAATCGTCGGAGGTTTGCGGATGCTGTAACGAGGGCGCGGTGGGATGGCCGGGGATGGGGCCGAAGGGAATGGGCTGACCCGTCGAATCGCGGCCTGGGGCTCCGTCGGGATCGGCGCCGATGATGGGCCAGTCGTCGTGCCAGTGCACGGGCTCGAGATGCACGATGCGGCCGTGACCTCCGTCGGACTGAAAGTGCACGAACCATCCCTCGCCATTGGGAGTTTCGACATAACCGCCCTGGTGCGGGCCGTTGATGTTGGTTGAGCCCTGCGCCAGCACCACGCGGTAATCGTAGGGGCCGTAAATCTGGCGGGAGCGCAACACCACCTGCGATCCCACGCCCACGCCCCCGAAGGGGGCAAAGATGTAGTAGTAGCCGTCGCGCTTATAGAGCTTGGGGCCTTCGAGAGTAGGCAGATGCTCGGGGTCCTGCACGACGATTTTCCCTGCATCGAGCACATGCTTACCGTCGGGCGACATGCGGTGCAGGATGAGCGGGCCGGCGCCGGTGACGGAGTGGATGAGATAGGCATTGCCGTCGTCGTCCCAGAAGGGGCAGGGGTCCTCGAGGCCGGGTTTGGCGATGACCACGGCGGGATCGCTCCACGGCCCGTTGATATGGGTTGCGGTGCTGACGAAGATGCCCTCATTGGGGGTGGGGAAGTAGACGTAATAGAGCCCGTCGTGCTTCCGGATGGAGGGCGCCCACACGCCCTTACCGTAGCGATTGCCGCCCACCATGCTGTAGCGCGGGTCCATGGTGAGGCGATCGACTACGTGACCGACGATGGTCCAATGGACGAGGTCGGTGGATTGCAGAATGGGAATGCCGGGAACGAAATGGAAGGTGGAAGCGACGAGATAGTAGTTAGCGCCGTCGCGAATGACATCGGGATCGGAGTAATCGGCAAAGAGAATGGGGTTGTGGTAAACGCCTTCGGCCGCGGGCCGGGATGCCTGCGCCAGCGCAGAGACGGTGAACGCCGAGAAGCAGATCGCCAGCAGCTTCCCAACTAGCCGGTGCTGTAATTTCCATCCTGCTGTCGCAATCATCGAGTGGCCTTCACGTTCTGCTCGGGTTTAGAGATAGAAGCGGCCTCCCGCGGCCGCTCGATTCGGCACTCGACCAGAGACAAACTGCTGCAATGAGCGTTTTAGATACCCGGTCAGAGCGTGCAAAGTGATGGGGAGTGTGGCTGAGCACCGCACTCCCCGGCGGGTTAGAAGAGCAGCTTCAGCGAAAACTGCGCGATGCGCGGATCGTTCGTGACGGTCGCGGGACTCACGTTTTGAGGGGTGGTGCTTGTGGTCCTGCCAAACGTCCCGCCCAGGCCGGTGACGGGATCGCCAAGGTTGGTGTGGTTAAGCAAGTTAAAGTATTCGGCGCGGAACATCAGAGACGCGCGCTCGCTGAACGGGAACTTGCGAGCGATACTGGCGTCCCAATCGGCGTAGCCTGGACCTCTGAAAGACCCCTTCACCACATTGCCGAAGGTACCCGCAGGATTGACCGAAAAGCTCGCCGGATTCAGCCAATTTCTGCAGTTCACGCTGGTGGAGCATGCCGTGCCGCCATAGGGCGAAGCTCCCGACCACACGGCGCGATCACGATTCTGAAGCCAGCCGGAGTTGTTGGCTGCGCTCGAGGTAATGGTCAGAGGGTCGCCGGTGCGGTACTGGAAGAGCCCCGTGGTTTCATATCCATTCAGCAAATAACGGAGAACGGGCGAAGCGTCGTTCTTGACCTTCGGTTCCGAATAAACGTACGACAAGGAGGTGACATCGCGATGATCGAATTCCGTCGGTCCGTAGTCCAGCCGCTTGAAGTTCGTGGCCGAGATCGGGTAGACGAACGAGTTGCCGCCGCCGATAGAAGTCGCTGCCTGGTTGTAAGGCATGTTGTCGAGCGCCTTTGACCAGGTGTAGTTGAAGAGCAGGGTAAGGCCATAGCGCACACGCTGTTCTGCCGAAACCTGCAGTGAGTTGAAGTTGGTGTTGCCGCCGGTGTTAGCCGCAGTGATGTATCCGTGGATGCAATTGTTTCCGGTGTTGTTGGACGGGAGCGGCGAACAGCCCGTACCTGTTTCGTAGAGGCGAACATTGGTTCCGCTGCCGGTGGCGGGATTCAGTTCTAGGTTCTGCCACTCGTGCCTGCTTTGTTCGGCTACGTATGCAGCGCGCAAGGAGAAGCTCTTGGTAAGCTGCTGTTCCACGGTCAGGTTATAGTCCACAGTGCGCGGATCCTGGAAGCCTCTGATCGGGTCAAAGGTCAACCAGTTATTGGATGAAGAAATCGCCTGGGTTGGCGGAGGCACCAGCGGCGCCGGGAAGGGGTTCAAGGTGCCAGAGGAGCCATACGGATTGGCAAAGGTCATGTTGACGTTGATCGCCGGATTGGTCGTCGAGAATGTAGAAACCGGCGAGGCGGATGTGAGGAACGGCACTCCGTTCGAGTAGATGTTGAAGAGTGTGCTGTTGATGCGGCTGTCAAAGAAGAGGCCAAAGCCGCCACGCAGGGCGGTCTTGCCGTTGCCGAAGACATCCCAGGCAAAGCCCAGCCTCGGCATGAAGTGGCCGTAAGCAGACGCGGCGCCGCGGGGGTTGAACCCCGTATCGCCGGCGAACTGCATTCCGCCCGGTGCGAGGGGATACTTTGAGGAGTGAGTGTTCGATGTCCAGAGCGATGGGTTGAAGCCTCCCATGCGCCCATCTCTCTCCTTCCAGGCTACGAAGGGCTCCCAGCGGACACCGTAGTTCAGGGTCAAATTGTGCGTAGCTTTCCAACTATCCTGAACGTAGGCGCCCTGAAACGTGCCGCGGGGTTTGAAAAGCTGCCCGTTTGCCTGGGTGAGCGAAGCGAGATACCCAAACTCGAAGCTGGCCACGGGATCGCCGGTGCCGGTGGCGTTAAATTGGAAATTGCCTGCCAGTGAATTGAGGTTATCGACATCGACCTTCGACAGTTCGATGTGGTAGCCAGCGTCGATGTTGTGCCTGCCCATCAGGAAGTGGACATCGTCGGTCAGCGTATAGTTCCCTCTGCGGAAGGTCGCTTGCGCGAGGGTGGAGATATTGAAGTAGTTTGCTACCTGAAGCTGGTAGATCTGCTTGATCGCCGGTTGGTAGACGCCAGTGACGCCAAAGTCGGCCACGTCGACACCGCTAGCTGCAGGCCCACGGGCGTCGTTCTGGATCTGATCGCTGATGATCAAGTTGTTGACGATGTGATCGCTGAAGGTGTGCGTCTCGGAGATCAGCGCGTTGTAATAATGGTTCGCGACCCCATCAGCCAGGGACAGGATATTCGTGATGTTTTCCACGCCTTGCAGGATGAACGCGTCGGAGAAGTACCGCTCCATCAATTTGTCTTTCGACCCAATCTCCTGGTCGGCGCGCGCCGTGATCTCCGCCTCAGTGAAATTGTTCGGGAGCGAAAACGGAGCAACGGAGCCAGTGGCGGATAACGCCGGGACATAGCCAAAGAATTTCTGCGTCACCGGGCTCATGGCAGACGGCTTCCAGGTGTGCGAACTGGCGTAAACAGCAGTGCCACCTCCCGACGGCTGCTGCGGACACGACGCATCGGGAACCATATACGTGGTTCCGTTCGGATCGAACGGATTGATGACGCACCCGGCAAACACCAGGTTGTTGGTTCCCGGTGAGCCGCCGGACGAGTTCGCGCCCGCCTGGGCAATTGACGGGAGAGTGATCGTGGAGGAGGCATTCGCGGCGGCATGATTGATCGTGCGCTGGTAGCCGAAGAACCCGAACGACTTGTTGCTATTGAAGAGGTGCGGGATTTCGAGCGGCCCGCCCGCCGTGCCACCAAACTGGTTGCGATGCAGCGGGTCGACAACTTTGGACCCGAGCGCGGTGCTCCAGGTGAAGGGGTTGGCGGCGTTGAAGGACCGGTTGCGGACAAATTCAAACAAATCGCCGTGATACTGATTGGTGCCATGCTTGGTGATGATGTTGACCACGCCGCCGGCGTTCTGGCCGTACTGGGCGTTGTAGTTGCTGGTCTCAACGCTGAACTCCTGCAGCGCATCGGGCATCGGGAACGGCTCGTTGACGTTGGTGTACTCGTCCACGTTGTTGCCGCCGTCGAGCATGTAGTTGGTTTGCCCCACGAACGTGCCGTTGGCCGAAATGGTAACCGCTGACGGGAAGGTCTTGGTGTTACCCTGGTCAGCCTGTCCCCCCGGCGCGAAGGTGACGCCTGCGACCTCTTCCGTGAGGGCGGAAGCATTGCGGCCATTCAGCGGCAGATCGCTCACTTGCGAGGTGCCGATGACTTGCGACAAGGTGCCGGTCGTGAGGTCGACCTGGACGTTGTCGGCGCTCACCGTGACCGTCTCGGTTGCCTTGCCGGGCTTGAGCGTGATGTTGACCGTGATCGCGGCGTCGGCACGGAGTTCCACGCCATTCTGCGTGTAGGCTTCAAAGCCTGAGCGCGTGGCGCTGATGTTGTAGACCGAAGGCGACAGAATGGGAAAAACGAACGTGCCTTGGTTGCCTGTGGTGGTTTTGTTGAAAATTCCTGTTGCAGTCTGGGTGGCGGTGACCTCAACGCCGGCCACGACAGCGCCGGTCGAATCGGTCACGGTGCCGTTGATGCTGCCTAGGCCCTGCGCAAACAGCCCGCCCGGTGCACAGATGCACACCGCGCATACGGCCGCCAGGGTACCCATCAGTTTGATAAGCGCTCTCATGATCAGCCTCCTGAACTTCCTCGATCTTCAGCTCGACCGTGACGGAATTGCCGCGCCAGAACTGACGCGTACGGACGAGCGGATTTGTGGACCCTGGCGTTTTTAGTAAATCGAATTAACACTTGGATAGACAGATACCGTCCCTGACTGTCAGGAACTTCTGTATCTTGCTTATTTTACGTGGCTTATGGAGGGTCGATCCGGGGGACGGCGGGGGCCCGGTGAGGGCTACTCTGCGGATACGGCAAGCACCCTGGGCGGTCCCGGAGTGCCGTCGGTCACCGTGGTCCCCAAGACAATCTGCAGGTTTTGACCGCTTCCGCTGGCCCGCGCCTCGGTGGCGATGGCTTGCATGAGATCGGGGTCGGTGAGGAACTCCCCGGCGGCTTCAGTGCCATAGGTATAGAGCCCGCCGATGACCACCACGACGTGGCCGGTCTCCGAATCGCGGATTCGGGAGATCAGGGCGAAGTCCTGCAATTTGGGGCTGTTGGCGCCCGTGACCGGCTCGCGCGGCTGATTGGTGCCCCAACTCCAGTCGCGCGACGAGGGGTTTTTTGCGTCCCGAATATAGATTAGGTGCCTGTCCACATCCATGGCCAGGCTGTAACGGAGCTGGCGGGTGAGACGCAGGCTCCATTCATTATTGAAGGCGCCGATGAGCACCACGGCGCCCTCGCGGAGATCGGAGAAGGAGCTGGAACTGCCTCTGCGGATGAGGACCCGCTTGTTCCGGGCCTCGAGCGCGCCCACCACGCGCGCGATGGTGACGGTATCGGCAAAAGGCACGGTCTGCGACGAATCCAAGCTGGGAACCGGGGTGACCGGGCTGCTGGTTCCATCGGCGGCCGGCAAGGTCGGAGGGCCGTTGGGATGATCTCCCACGGCCACAAGAACCGGGCCTGGCGTGTCGACGACCGGCCGCCAGAAGAGATCTTCGGGATTGGCTTTGTGCAGCCAGCTATATCCCAGCGCGACGGCAAGCGAGGCGGTGGCAGCGAACAGGAGGCCCAAATAGCGGCGCCGCCGGCGGGAAGACTCCTTAGCTGCGGCCGTGCTTTCAGCCAGGGGGACCGGCGCGAACTGGATATGGGCGCTATGGGTTTCAAACCCAGCTTCGGCCGCCTCCGCTTCCGCTTCGGGATCGATGAGGGTGTGGCGGCCCTGACCCGGAAGCGCGAATCGCGGAACGTAGGAGCCCGGGACCAGACCCATGCGCAGCTCGGAGCGATGTTTTTCGTCGACATAATAGATGGCGAGGCGCTTGCGGAGTTCCGTGGCCGCGGTGCGAACGATGTGATCGACGTTGGTGTCGTAGGAGGGGTCCCTGCCGAAAACCTCGACCCCGATGGTGCGTTCCTTGATCTGATCGGCCGATCCACTCAGCGTTTGCTCCACCACATATTTGAGAAAAGCGACGGAGCGTTTGCTGGAACGAAAGACGTCGTCGCGTACAAGCAGGTCGAGCTGCGCACGAATCATGCTCGCGGTCAGTTCTGGCGTAGCTCCGTATTCGACTTCGGTGTCGATCATGGTCTTTCCAGTGACAGCGATTTTAGCACGCGTGCAGCGCGGTTCGGCGGTTCTCAAGGTGCGTGTCAATCTGCACACAGTGTGTGTGCCCTGACACGGATGAGGCCTGCCCACTGGCCGGCAAATCATTTGCTTTCAATCGACGCTGATTGGCCTGCGGCTTGCATTTCTTTCGTGCGTGCGCGACGCGGCGGGGGAAAGTGCGATGACGGCTGGAAGGCAACGCGAGGGTGCTGGCCAGAAGCCGATAGCGGTAGCCAACGCACGAGCGGAAGAATGTTCCCGTCGCAGCCGAAGAAATGCCGTACGATTGGTGCGGCTTCGTATTCATGTGATCGTGCGCGACAGAGCTACCAATGGCGGTCCGTCGGCGAGCAACCGCCGAAGAGGAGGGCTGATTGCGCTTGCGGCAATAGCTGCTCTCCTGCTGATTTTGGGTTTCGTGTTCCGAGCCGGCACGCCCGGGCGGCGGTGGTTGCGTCGGATGCTTCCGGCGTCTGTGCAAGCGGCAGGCGGCGCATTCCGGAATAGGTGTACCCAACCACCTTGCTCTCCCACCCTTTTCGCAGAGGGCGCGAAAAGGATGGGGCACGGAAATGACGGGTATGGCGACCGCTACGGCGACGGAACGCCTGACTTTGTGCGGTTGACCGATCCGGCCGACCAGGCCGCGTTTCGCCGCTGGTTCACGCTGATTGCCGAGTACCAAGCGGCGAGGCCGCAGGCGGAGGCGCCCGCGGAGATTACCGATTGCGCCAGCCTGCTGCGTTATAGCTACCGCGAGGCGCTCAAACGCCACGACGAAATCTGGTTTCAGACCACGGGGGTCCAGATCACGGCACCGCCGGGTGAGATTCGCGCGTGGAGCTATCCGCATTCGCCGCTGGGCACGGCGCTCTTCCGCGTGAAGCCGGGCGCATTTGCGGCCGAAGACCTGAGCGACGGCGCATTTGCGCAGTTCGCCGACGCCAAAACGCTGGTGGAGCGCAACGCGTATTTCGTGAGCCGCGACGTGCGCGCGGCGCTGCCCGGCGATCTGCTCTTCTACCGGCAGTTCGGCCAGTCGTCGCCGTGGCACTCGATGATTGTGACGCGGAGCGGTGCGGCTGCCGAGGTGGTCTACGACACGGGGCCGGATCACGATCGATCACCCCACGGACGAAGACCTGTCCGTGGGGGCCCCGACCGGCCCGGTGAAATCCGCCGCGTTCTTCTCTCTGAGCTTCTCGACCATCCCCAGCCGCAATGGCGGCCTACGCCCGGTAATCCCAACTTTCTCGGCGTCTACCGCTGGAATATTCTGCGAGGAACCCCATGAAATACCGGAATTCGCAGTACCGGAAATCGCCCTTCGGGAAAGCGACGCTCTGTGCCGCGCTGATTATGCTGCTTTTGGCTGCAGCCGTAGCGCATGCCTCAACCAGCGATACGCCGCGTTCGTTTTCGCTCTCGACGACGCGCACGTTTGCGCCGGGCGATAGCGTCAAGATCCAGCTTTTCGCGCGCAACGTGCCGGAGCTGGAGTTTCGCGTGTACAAGGTGCGCGATGCGGAAAAGTTTTTCGCCGGACTCAAAGATCCGCACAGCTTCGGGGTGAAGAACTACGCGCCGAGCGAGCAGATTAATCAGCGCACGTGGCTGGAGCGGATTCACGACTTCAAAGCGCATCTCTGGTGGGTGATCCGGAGCTTCTTCCGCGGCCAATTTACCGACGAGGCGCGGGACGATTTCCGAGAACGGCAGGGCAAGCTGGGCAAACGCAGCCAAGTGGTGGGGGCGGCGCAGTTTGCGCGGGTTCCTTTGCTGAACGAAAGCCAACTGGTGGCGCGGTGGAAGCTGGTTGTGGCGCCGGCGATTGTGAGCGAGACCGAGCAGTTGCCGATCGATAGTGCGAACGGCGGGGGACTGGACGCGGGGGTGTACCTGATCGAGGCCACGGATGGCACGTACAAGGCGTACACCGTCGCGATTGTGACCAAGATTGCGGTAGTGGAGCGGACGGTGGACGGGAAGGCCTTCCTCTTCGTGGCCGACCGCAAGACCGGCGCGCCGGTCGACCAGGCGGATGTGGTGCTGTGGAGCGATGGAAAGCTGCAAGCGTCGGGCAAGACGGGCAGCGACGGCCTGGCATCGCTCACGATGACGGTGCGCGGCGGAGCACAGGGAGCGGAGCCGGAGAATGTGTGGATCCTGGCGCACCATGGAGCCGACGCTGCAATCGTGACGCCGTGGGGCTACGGATTCGGCGCGCGAAACCAGGAGCAGGAGCGCGACTACATTTATACGGACCGGCCCGTTTACCGGCCCGGCCACACCGTGCACATCAAGGCGATCGTGCGCAAGGAAGTGAACGACAATCTTGTGCTGCCCGACGAACGCACGCTCACGATGCGCGTGACCGGACCCAACGGCAAGGTGGTCTTCAACAAGGAGCTACCGGTTTCGGCGCACGGAACAGTGGCGGCGGATTTCGATCTTGCTTCCGATGCGGCGCTGGGTTATTACAGCATCGATTTCAACGGCCAGTACGAGGTGGGCGACGGCAGTTTTTACGTTGAGGAGTACAAGAAGCCCGAGTACCAGGTGACGGTGAAGCCGGCAGCGCCACGCGTGCTCCAAGGCAACACGATTCAGGCAACGATCGAGGCGCGGTACTTCTTCGGCGAGCCGGTGGCAGGGGCCAAAGTCACGTACGTGGTGCACACGTCCACGCATTACTGGTGGGATGAAGACGAGGAGGACGAAAACAGCGCGGGCGAGGATGCCGCATCCGCAGAAGAGAACGATGAAGACGAAAGCGACACCGGGTGGGGCGAGACCGAGCAGCAGGAGCACCAGGGAGTTCTGGATGCGAACGGCCAACTGACCGTGACGCTGCCCACGGCGGTCGACGACAAGAGGAACGACGCGGACTATCGCATTGAGGCGCGCGTGACCGACGCGGCGAACCGCGAGGTAAGCGGCCACGCGACGGTGCTGGCCACGTATGGATCGTTCCGTGTGAGCGTGGAGCCGACCAGCTATGTGGTGTCGAACGGAAAGCCGGCGCGCGTGAAGGTGACGACGCAGGATTACGACGCGAAGCCGGTCGAGACGCAGGTGCACATCGCCGCGGTGCAGACGTGGGATGCAACGAATCACCAAAAGACGCAAACCGAGGCGGCCAGCAAGGATGCCACGACCGGCGCAGATGGAACGGTGCTAGTGGATCTTCCGTTGGGCGGAAGCGGGGATTTCCAGATCACGGCGAGCGCGCAGACGCCGGAAAACCGCACGGTGCAGGGACAGACGTGGGTGTGGATCTGGAATGGCGCGGGCGCGTATTACCAGCCCAATGCGCAGGCGCAGATTGTGGCCGACAAGAAGAGCTACCAGGTGGGCGATACCGCGCACCTGCTGCTCGTAACGGGACTTGATGAGTCGTGGGCGGTGCTGACGACCGAGGGCGACACGGTGCAATCGCAGCGCGTCATTCAAATTAAAGGAACGAGCGCCGCATTCGATGTGCCGATCACGCAACAGTCGCAGCCGAACCTGGTGGTGACCACCATCATCGTGCACAACGACCAGTTGATGACGGCGCAAAAGAGCCTGAAGGTTCCGCTCGTGGAGCGGACCTTGACGATCACCGCGACGCCGGCCAAAACGCAATACGAGCCCGGCGACAAAGCGAGCTTCGATGTGAAGGCAGTGGATTCGGCGGGCAAGCCGGTGCAGGCAGATTTGAGTTTCGGCGTCGTCGACGAAGCGCTCTATTCGGTGCGGCCGGATACGACGCGCGACATCGTGAATACGTTCTATCCCAAGCGCGACGTGTATCTCGAGCCGCAGACCTCGTTCGAGTTTTATTTCGAAGGAGAGGCGGGAACGAAGAGTCCGATGCTGGCCGGATTGGCCGGGCTCTACCATCCGCGCATGGCGCAGGTGAAACCGGGATCGGACCTGGTGGTGCCGAAGGTGCGCAAGGCGTTTCCCGACACGGCTTATTGGAATCCCGATGTGCATACCGGCGCAGACGGGCACGCGCGCGTGGAATTCAACTTCCCGGATGCGTTGACCACGTGGCGCACCACGATCCGCGCCATGACGGACGACGGCAAAGCCGGTGGAACGGTGACGCGGGTGCTGGTGCGCAAGAACCTGATCGTCAGGTTGGCCGCGCCGCGCTTCTTCCGCCAGGGCGATGAGACGGTGCTGCGCGTGATCGCGCACAACTACCTGGAGACGTCGAAGGATGTGACCTTCGCTCTCGAGGTGAGCGGAGTGGACGTCGTGAGCGGGCAAACGCAGAAGGTGAACATTCCCGCCAAGGGCGAGAGCTACGTGGACTGGCGGGTGAAGGCGCGCGTGACGGGCAACGCAACATTCACGGCCAAGGCGCTGACCAACGAGGAGTCGGATGCACTGCAACAGACGCTGCCGGTTCTGCCGTACGGCGTGAAGCAAAGGGCTGCCGGCGCGGGCGTGGTGTATTCGGGCGCGGGGCAAAACCAGTGGACGTTCAGTTATCCGGCGGGAACGGATGTGAACTCGCGGGGATTGACGATCACCGTTGCGCCGTCGGTGGCGGGAACCGTGTTTGACGCGCTCGATTACCTGACCAGCTACCCGTGGGGCTGCACGGAACAGACGATGTCGAGCTTCCTGCCCGACCTGATTGTGGCGCAGGCGGTGGACAAACTGCATTTGAAATCGCCCATCGATCGCAAGACACTGGACGACATGGTGAAGGCCGGCATTGAACGGCTCTACAGCTTCCAGCACGACGATGGCGGCTGGGGCTGGTGGCCCGACGACAAGAGCATGGTGTTTATGACCGCGTACGTGGTGAGCGGGTTGGGACAGGCGAGCGACAGTTGGGAGATTGACAAGGACGGGCTCAACAAAGGACGCAACTGGCTGATCGCGACGCTGACGGCGCATCCCAACATGATTCCCGACCTCCGGGCGTACGCGGTGTACGCGCTAGCCACCACGGGCGGCGCGCCGAAGGACGCGCTCGACAAGGCGTGGGACAATCGCGACAAGCTGAGCGACGAGGGACTGGCGCTGACGGGGCTGGCGCTGGCCGCGGCGGGCGACGGCCGCGCGAAGCAGGCGGCGGATCTGCTCGAGAAGAAGGCACACGCAACCGACGTGGATGCGTACTGGGTGGGCACGTACGACGGATTGCTCGACTTCTGGGACGATACTTCGCCGGAAACGACGGCCTTCGCGCTGAAGTTGCTGCTCGTGGAGGATCGCTCGAGCGGACTGATGCCCAAAGCCGCGCGCTGGCTCGCCGAACATCGCGACGGAGACTATTGGTATTCGACCAAGCAGACGTCGATGGTGATCCAGGGACTAACCGATTACCTGGCGGTGAGCGGCGAGCTCGCCAACACGTCGGACGTGGAGGTGCTGGTGAACGGCGCAAGCGTGGGCAAGCGGCACTTCGGCCCCGAGGACGCGTTTGCCTCGCCCTGGCAGATCAAGGTGACTGCGGCGCAAGCGGGGAACGGCGGACAAGTGACGATCCGCAAGAGCGGCAATGGGATCACGTACTGGTCCGCAGAAAACAACTGGTATTCCGCCGACCGCAAGGCGTTCCAGCAGGGCCAGCTCACGCTCAACATCACGCGCGACTACTACCTGTTGCAAAAACGGCAGGACAAGCCGACCGATCCGATCACCTACGACCTGGTTCCACTGAAAGGCCCGGTGCATGTGGGGGACATTGTAGCGGTGCGGCTGGCGCTGGGCGGGACAAGCTGGAAATACCTGCTGGCCGAAGATCCGATTCCGGCGGGCACGGAGTTTCTACCGGAGAGCGGACTTTACACGATCAACCACAAGCCGGATTGGTGGGCCGACTGGTTTACGCGCAAAGAGTTCCACGATGACCGCGCGGCGTTTTTCAACACCGACTTTTCCGTGCACCGCGAGTACGTTTACCTGCTGAAGGTGGACAATCTCGGCACATTCCAGATCAGCCCGGCCGATGCCGGGCCCATGTACCAGCCAAACATTGAGACCACGACCGATCCGGCTACGCTGGAAGTGCAATGAAGCAGGGACTAGGGATCAGGGATTAGGGATTAGAAAACAGGCACCAGGGACTGCGAACGATGAACTGTGAACTGCGAACTGTGTGAGCGAGGTGCGTTCGTGAACGATTTCAAGGAAATGTTTCGGCATATATGCCGCGCCTGGGGTTGGGCGGCTGCGCAGTTCTGGGCGACGCCGCTGATTGTGCTGGCAGGAGTGGGATGGACGCGCGTACCCGAAAAGCACGCGTGGCAGGTGGGGCTGACGCTACTGCTGCCGCTGGTGATGCTGGCCGCGACGCTCGTGCTCGAGGCCGGAACCATGCGGAGCTTCTCGCATCAAGACGAGCGCCGCGTACGGTTCGCGTGGGGCGCGCTCACGCTTCTGGCCTGGATCGCGGTGGTTGGGGTTGCGTGGTTCATCCTGGACTGGTGCAACGATCAGATTCCCCTTTGGGCGAGTTATCTGAATTCGCGCGCCTCGGCGCACGCAAGGGCAAGGGTCTTCACCTACGAGCACATTGAAACCTGGCTCGTCGTTCTGGTGTGGGTCTGGCGCTGGATTGTGGTTCCAGCGAAGGTGATTCCGCACGCGTTGGCTTCGGCGCAGTGGGGATGGCGGCTGCCGTGGCGAAAACTTCTGCACATGATGCTGAACTGGCGGTGGTGGATCGGCACGGTGATTGCGGCGCTGGTGGCCGTACTGCTGCCCAGCTACTTCTTCCACGGCGAGCCGCATGGGACGGTGGCGCACCAGGTGTGGGCCGTAAGCCTGAAAGTAGCTGGTGCGTATCTGCTGGCCATGGTGTGCTGGGTGCTGCTGCTGGCGTGGGCGGCGGTGCTGCTGACGCGCGAGGAGCACAGGCGCAAGGCGCCGGGCGACGATGCGCTTGTTGCGGCGCCTGTCGGTTCCGGGCCGCTTGGTGAGGACTCTGTCAAGCTACCGCTGCCCGAGAGCGACAACGACGCCGGCGGGAACATCTGAGCGCAACCAAGCCAGCACTTGCGCGCGGCCGTAGCGGGCGAGGAGCTGTGCGGCGTACCACGCGGCGGCGCGATGCGCGGCTTCGGACTCGGCTTCGCTTGCGGCGTGCGCGAGAGCGGCGTCGATTGCGTCGATCGTGAGTGTGGGCCTGGATGAAGGCGTTGTTGCCGGGGCGGTTTCGCTCCATGCTTCGACAAGCCCTTCGCGCAGCCAAATCGGAGCCTTCGGACCAGCCTCACGCTCCACCAGGGCATGGAGAAACTCGTGACGCATGGTATCGGCGAGAAGCTGCCGTGCTGCGAGCGTGTGCAGGGGTTGGGTTCCGATCCAATCGCCTTCAGTAAATGCGGCCACCCAGCCCGGGGCGAGCGTGGCCTGACGGAAGGCGGGCGTGGACGCGAAGGCGCGCACGATGAATGGAGCGGTTGTGTTTAGCCCGGAGCGCTGGGACGCTTCGGCGCGCGCGCGATTCAGATTAGGCAAGAATTTGGCGTCGCTGGCATCGAGCGATTCGAGAACAAACCCGTCGCCGGCGAAACGTTGCCACGCGCGCCCCGTGGATTCGTCTGCGACTTCCGCGCCGGGAAAATACTGGGTGAGAATTTCGCGCGCCGTGTGCCCCTGCGCAGCCATTGCTGTCGCGCCTTTTTGACAAAGACCAACGCCGTGTCCCCAGCCGCGCCCATGAAAGGCGAACGTATCTCCCTGGCGACTCACCTCGAACCAGGTGCTGGGGATCCGGTTCCATCCCAGCGACTCACCCACCGCGAGCTGGAAGTCCTCGGCGGAAATCTCGTCGTTGTCGAGTTGCAAGGTGACGGCGCGCCCCGACGGGCCACGCCGCGCGACAGCAAGATTCTGCCAGCCAGGCCGCGCGAGGCCATGCGCGGCGAGGGCCGCAGTCAGCTCAGTATGCGTAATGTCAGAAGCCCACTCGCGGGCGCCAGTTGCTGTGCAGAAGCGGTCGGGAAGGGAAGGCAGGTAGGGAAGTGGCTTGTCACCCCACGGACGAAGACCTGTCCGTGGGGACCCCGGTTTGGCGCGCGGCCAAATTTCGTCGGGAGAAGCCGTGCGCCCGCCGCAATCCTTGCCAAAGTAGGCAAGGGCGCGCTGCCCATGGAACCACAGGGTCTCGCCCGCCGTTGCCAGAGTGGCCGCATGGGCGGCGGCTCTGCGTTCGCCGTTGCCGCTCCAATGCAGAAGCTGGCAGTGGGTGGAATCGCACAGATCGTAGTCAGCGTGGCCGTGCGCCTCATGCAAGGCGAAGCTGCGCACGACGATGGCAAGCGCTTTCAGCGACTCAGGGCTGTCATTCGGCCCGCTCTCGCTGGCGACGACGCGCTCCACATAGCTCTCGACGGGCAGCGTAACGACGATGACCAGCGTGCCCGCTCGCGCGGTGATGGCCATGGGATCGTGAAGCGAAACCGTTTCGCCGTGCGCGGTGAGAGTGACCGGTCCGCTCAACCAGATTTTGCCAGTATGCGTCGTCTGGCCGGCATTGGCGAGGGTCAATCCGTTGCTCTCCGCGCGAATCTTCGCCGGAGTGCGCAAGGCTGCGGCAGTGCAGCGCTCGCAAGTGCGGAAAAGCGTGGATGCATTGGCAGCAGCGGGGGTGAGAGCAACTGTGCGGTCGTGCCAGAGCGTCCACATGCCGACGCGTAGCGTGGCGCGCGGAGCCGGCTGATCGGCGGCGACAACCGGAATCGGCGCCGGCTTGAAGAAACAAAAGAACAATGCCGCGACGAGAACGCTCGTCAAAAGACGTTGGAGTTTCGCAGTCTCCCATCCTTGGCGCAAAAAGCGCGCCAAGGATGGGGCACGGGATGTATGTACCGAGTTGAAGGGCGAGTTTGGGTTCGTGCTTTCCCGGGTCCCAAAATCGGGACCCGGGGCACCCACTTTTCGTGGTGAGTTGAAAGAGATGTGTTGAGGCTCGTGCTTTCCCACCCTTTCGCAAAAAGCGCGAAAGGATGGGGCACGGAGCGCTCCATCAGACCGGGCGCTGTTCATGGCCGCTTCCGATTTGCGTTGATTGGCGCGTTGGCCAGTAGTTCGCCAGCCACGCGCGCGGCATCGGCGCCACGGCCCGTGGGCAGGAACACGGCAATCACCACCTGAGGATTTTCGGCGGGCGCGAGGCCCACAAACCACCCGTGGGTGCGGCTCGAAGATGCACTCTCGGCGGTTCCGGTCTTGCCCAGCACGGCAACACCGCCCAGGCTTGCCTGGCCCGCCATGCCGAAGCTGGCCGAGTCCTGCAATCCCGCGCGCACCACCTGGGCCGCATCGGAATCGGGGTGGGCCGCGAGCTCGAGCGCGAGCCAGCGATAGGCCACGGCGAGCTCGAGAGGCGTGACGCGCACGCCGTCGACGCCAAGCAAAGCCAACTGCTCGGAGGCCAGCGAGTTGGGCTCGCGAAATTCGGCCACGGCCTCCCGGTCCTCCTTGCCCGCAAGGCCGGTCAGTCCGAGCAGTCCGGTCGGGCGCAGAAGACTGCCTAGTTCACCGGGCTCGAAACTGCGTGCCACCGCGGCAAAGTAGCTGTTGCACGACCAGGTGAGCGCCTCCTGAGCATCGAAGGGCGGCGCGGGAGGATGGGAGCACGCCAGCCGGTGGCCGGCGATCACGAGTTCCCGGTTGCAGGCCACGCGGTTTGCGGGATTCCAACGGCCTGCGCGCACCAGCGCATACAAAACGAGAGGTTTCAATGTGGAGCCGGGTGCAGCGAGGGTGCGCGCCGCGTCGGAGAGCCGATGCGACGCCAGCAGGCGGCCGCTGGCGATGTCGACGACGAGGATGCGCGCCTCGGGAGACTGGCGTGCCGCGCGGTCCACTGCAGTTTGCCAGGAGGACACAGGGGTTTGGCAGGAGGCGCCAAGGGCGCCGGAGGCCGCTAGAACGGCAATGAAGCGCAGGATTCCGTGCACACGAGAAGTATGACCGATTTGCGCGGGAATCTTCAGTGCGGCGAACCGCGTATAATCGGCGGCGACGCACGACCGCACGCGACTTTCATCGAAAGGTCCTGCGATGCTTATGTTTCCGACCCGCAAGCTTCGTTTTCTGCTGCTGCCGGTTGCGGCTTTGCTGCTGATTCCTTCGCTCTCGAGGGCGCAGGATACCGCGCCGCAGCGGCCGCAAATCACAGGCGTCTCGCATGTGGGCTATTTTGTGTCGGACCTGCCGAAGACGATCGCGTTCTGGCATGACCTGCTGGGCTTCGACGAGTACACGACATTGAATCGTCCGGGAACGGACCAGGTCCGCATTGCGTTCATCAAGATCAACGACCACCAGCACATCGAACTGTTTACCGACGCGCCGCCATCGCCGCCCAACATGATGAGCCACTATTGCTTCAGCGTGAGCAACGTGGAGCAGATGCGCGCGTATCTGCGGTCGAAGGGGTTCGATGTGAAGCCGGGTAACGGCGGGAAAACCCGCACTGGCGACTATGCCTTCGAGATCAGGGACCCCGACGGCACGCTGGTGGAGTTTGTAGAGAGCCTGCCCACGGGAATCGAGATGCAGGACGCGGGTAAGTTCGTGCCTCTCACGCGCATTGCCGACGCGATTTATCACGTGGGCTTTCTGGTGGGGAATCTCGACAAGTCGCTAGCTTTTTACGAGGGCGTATTGGGCTTTACGGAGACCTGGCGCGGCAGCAGCAACGGACAACAGCTGAGCTGGGTGAATCTGCGCGTTCCTGACGGCGAGGATTACATCGAGCTGATGCTTTACGACAAGACGCCGTCGGGCTTCGGGACGAAGAACCACGTGTCGCTCGTGGTTGCCGATGTGCAGAAGGCGGTCACGGAGATCGAATCCCGGCCCGCGTACAAGGACTACCTGACCTATGCGAAGCCGTTGGTGGTGCAGGTGGGGAAAAACGGCAAGCGGCAGGTGAATCTCTACGATCCGGACGGAACGCGGGTGGAACTGATGGAAGCGCAAACCGTCGACGGCAAGCCGGTTCCACCCTCCACCGCGCCGCCCCCGGCCCCGGCGCACGAGTAGGGCGCGCGGGCGGCCGCGGCCCGCGAGGCTGGACGCGGCCTGGAATCCGGCGGGCCTGTGGAGCGTATATATTGATACAACCGAAGGGCGCCAAAGCGAGGATTCGCTGAGACGGTTGATCTTGCCGACCCAGCTTCCTGCTCTTCCCGCAATCACGCATGGAGAGATCTCTGCACGCATCGAACGACAGTTCTGCCTCCGGCCTGCCGCGCGTCCTGGGCGCGGGCGAAGCCATCGCGATCGTGATCGGGACCGTGATCGGCAGCGGGATTTTTCTCATTCCCAGCGAGATGATGCGCGACACGGGGTCGTCGCTGCTGGTGTATCTGGCGTGGATCGTGGGTGGATTGCTGTCGCTTTTCGGAGCCATGACCTACGCCGAATTGGCCACCGTGATGCCGTATGCGGGCGGGGAGTATGTGTACCTGCGCGGCGCCTACGGGGACACGGCGGGTTTTCTCTACATGTGGACCTGGTTTACGGTGGCCAAGCCAGGGTCGATCGCCACCGTGGCCGTGGGCCTGGCGCGCACGCTTGAGTTCTTCCCCGCCTTTTCCCGCCTGTCCGAACCGATTCCCGGCCTGCCGTTCACGTTCTACTGGTCGCAGGTGTTTGCCATCGCCGTCACGTGGCTGATTACCGGGCTGAACTACCTGGGCATTAAAAAAGCGGGAGATTTTCAGCTGGTCTTTACGGTGCTGAAGGCGGTTCTGATTCTGATTGTGGTGGCACTGTGCTTTCAGTCCACCAGCGGATCATGGAGCCACTTCCTGACCCGATTGCCGCACGCGACAGGCGGCTGGAACGGCTTCATGCTGGCGCTCATTGCAACGTTGTGGGCCTATGACGGCTGGAGCGATTTGAGCATGGTGGCGGGAGAAGTGCGGCGTCCCGAGCGCAATCTTCCCCTGGCTTTGATCGGAGGCCTGGTGGCCGTCGCCGTGCTCTACATGGCGACCAACGCGGCGATTCAATACATTCTTCCGGCGCAGGCGATTGCCGCCTCAGAATGGCCGGCGGTGGCGGCGCTGCGGGTGGTGGCCGGGACGTACGGGGCAGGAATCGTGGCCGCGGCCATGGCCCTGAGTATCCTGGTGGCCCTGAATGGAACGGTGATGTCGGGGGCGCGGGTGCCTTATGCCGCCGCGCTTGACGGGCTGTTTTTCCGCCGGTTCAGTCACGTGCATCCGCATTTTCGCTCTCCTTCCACCTCGCTGGTGGCGCAGGGGCTGGTGTCGACGGTCCTGCTTCTGTTTTTGAGTCATTTTCAGCAACTCTTTGAACTGACGGTGTTTGCCGAATGGCTGTTTTACGCGATGGCGGCCAGCACGGTCTTCGTGTACCGGCAGAAATGCCCGGGAATGCCGCGGCCCTACAGGGTGTGGGGTTACCCGGTGCTTCCAGCGATCTTCGTGGGGTCGGCCGCCGCGGTGCTGGTCTCGAGTTACGCCGGGAATTTGAAGGGTTCGTTGATTGGTACAGCGCTGATTCTAAGCGGGTTACCTGTCATGTGGCTGATCCGCAAGCAGCGCACAAGACGTTGACCCTATCTACCGCACTGCTCTGGGGACGCAGCCCCGAACCGGGTCTTCTGCGCACAAAGCGACGATATTTCGCAAAGAAATCCACCGGAATGTGCGTTCTTTACAAGATTTTCATTGACATTTGGCTTGACCCCAGCTAGTTTTTCATACATCCAGTCATCTATATGACTTGGCAGATTGTTGGATTTTCTAGCGCGATTGGCACGTAATGAACGAATTGTTGCCGTTTCCGCAGAATCGTGTCCCGCTCGCAGACCGCGGTTTCAGGAATCATCTTCGATTCCTTGACCTGCCGTCCGGAAGTCGCGGACACTCCATGCACGCTCCGGTCAGGCGGTTGAAGGCTTCGTGCCTTCGCGTCGCCGAAGGCAGAATGCACAGGGAAACCTCTCGCATCGCCAGAAGAGGCGCTTCCTTATCACAGAAAAAGGCTGTCCTGTAACGCTCAATGCAAGCCTCGCCGGCATGGTTTTCGATCCTGTGTCGGACCGGCGTCGCCGTTTGGTACCCCTCAACCTGAGAGGCTGATGCCGGGCAGAGCCACAGGCCTTGCCTTTGATCAGCAGAACGACAAACAACTAGGAGGCAATGAACTGCTATGTCGCACAAATTCGCAAAATGTTGTATTGCCCTGTTGACCGCAATAGGGCTGGCGCTTACCGTCAGTTACGCAACCGCGCAGAGCAGCGTTTCCGGCAGCATCAGCGGAACCGTGACGGACCCGACCGGGGCCGTGATCTCGGGCGCCTCGGTGACCATCACCAACACGGATCGCGGCGAAGACATTCGCGTCACCAAGACCAATGGGGCGGGATTCTTTACAGCGGAGTCGCTGCCGCTGGGCGCCTACAAGGTGACCATTACGAGTTCTAACTTCAAAACGGAGGTCGTTACCGGCCTTGTGCTGCACGCGGCTGACGAACTTACCGTCAACCGGGCGTTGACGCCGGGCGGCACGAGCGAAGTGGTGACTGTGAATGCGAGCGATCTTCTGGTCAATGTGAATCTCGAAGACGCGACCTCGGCCGGCTTGATCAACAGCGAGCAGATGAACGAAATGCCGCTGGTGACGCGCAACTACGAGATCTTGATGAACCTGCAGCCCGGCGTGGCTTACGGCGGCGCATCCGACGACCTGGTGCGCGGCCCCTCGGGACTGAGCGGCGCTTCCAGCACGGTGGCATTTTCTGTGAACGGCGGCCGCACCACATCCAATGGCTGGACGATCGACGGCGCGGACAACCTGGATCGCGGCGCGAACTTGACGCTTTACAGCTATCCGAGCCCTGACGCGATTGCCGAGTTCAAGACGCTGCGCGGCCAATACAGCGCCCAGTTCGGCCGCAACGCTTCGGGCCAGATCGACGTGGTGACCAAGTCGGGCACGAACTCGCTCCACGGCACCGCGTACGAGTTCGTCCGCAACAACGACTTTGACGCCAACGGATACGCGAACAACTTCCTTGGCGCGAAGATCGCGCCGTATCACTATAACGATTTCGGCTTCGAAGTCGGCGGCCCGGTCTACATCCCCAAGGTCTACCACGGCAAGAACAAGACTTTCTTTATGGTCTCCGAAGAGTGGCAGCGGATTATCGACGCGGCCTCGCAGGTCACGGGGACGGTGCCCCTGCCGTCAGAGCTTACCGGCGATTTCTCCCAGTCCTATAGCTTCAGCACACCAGGCGGCGTCAAGACCTGGACCCAGGCCCCGATCACGGTATGCACGGCATACACTACGAATACCGCGACCCAGAAGAACACCTGCACGGCTACGGGAACGAAGGTGACGACCTTCTCGCCCACGGCCCAGCAGTATCTGAAAGATGTCTACAGCAAGATGCCGGCTCCGAATCCGACCTACGACATTTCGAAGGGATTCGATCCGCACACTATCTTCAGCAACTTCAAGAACACCTTCAACAATCTCGACTCCGTGGCGCGCATCGACCAGCAGTTTGGCCAGAAGGTGAACGTCTTCTACCGTTACATGCACGACACCTTCCCTGACTTCTATCCGGCTGGCCAATTCACCTCAGTCAATATCCCCGGGATGAATCCCACCACGGCGCAGAATCCAGGTACGCAGCACATGGCGCACGGAACCTATACGTTCAACCCGACCATGGTGCTGGACGCAGGCTATGCCTACTCGAGCGGCGGCATTATGACCCTCTCCTCGGGCTATCTGTCTGCGGCGAATTCGCCCGACGTGAAGCCAGCGTTGGCCTATCCGAACACCTCCGGCGTGCTTCCAGCAGTTGCTGTCGCCGGCATGACGTCGCTGAACGGCAGTTTCCAGTACAACGATCACGGCGCCAACCACCAGGTATTCGCAAATCTCACCAAGACGCTGCACAGCCATACACTCATCTTCGGGTTCAGCTACAACCACTACCAGAAGATCGAGAACAACACGCTCAGCACGAACGGCAGCTTTGGATTCACGAACGACTCGACCATCCTCTGCACGGCCGGTTTGTGCCCACCTGGCACCTTCGCTGCACCCGCCGACTCGAGTGCGGCCATATCGCAGGGCTTCGCGAACTTCCTTACGGGCAACGCCAACAACGGATTCAGCCAGCTCTCATTGGACCCGCTTGCGGATATCAAGTCGGCGCTCTACGAGGGTTTTGCGCAGGACAACTGGAAGGTGAATCCGCGCCTGACGCTGAACCTAGGCGTGCGTTACAGCCTCTACGGTCAGCCCTGGGACGCTCGCGGTCTGCTGAGCAGCTTCCTGCCGTCCAAGTACTCTGCTTCGGGGGCACCCGTCATCGATACGACCGGGCTGATCTGCCCTTCTCCGGCTCAGGTTCCGGGTTCCTCTTCAACGTGTAACCAGACGAACAGCAACGCAGGCCAGTCGACCACGCCCAATTCTTCGGAAGACATCGTTGGCATCAGTTACATCAACGGCCTGATCTTTAATGGCCCGAATGCCGCCAACAACAACCAGGCCTCGCCCTGGGGCAGCAAGGTGGGCGTGGGAGATAAGAAGAACTTTGCGCCCCGCCTTGGCTTTGCCCTCGACGTCTTTGGCGACGGCAAGACGGCGCTGCGCGGCGGCTGGGGAATCGCCTTCGACGACGTGGAGATTAGCTGGTACGAGTCTGCTGACTGGAATAACCCGCCGGCGGTGGCCACTTACAGTGTGGGCCAGACCTCCTTTGAGAACCCGACGGGCGGCGCCACGACCGCGTTCAACAAAAACCCGATCCAGATACACGCTAATCCGCTCACCTACAACACACCGTATATCCAGCAGTACTCACTGGACGTGCAGCAGCAGATTTCGCCGAGCTTTATGTTTGACGTGGGCTACTTCGGCGACCATGGCACCCACCTTTTTGGCGGCCTGGACCTCAATCAGCCGGCGCCGGGTGCCTGGGTGGGCAAAGTGACGGCGTCGAACTCCAATCCCACCGCGCCTAACCCCAACCTTGTTTGCCAAGACCCCGACACCAACGCGCCGGCGTTTCTCAATAGCACTTGCAGCGCCCCGCTCAATCAGATCAAGCCCTATCTTGGTTACTTCTCAGTGGACGCGCTGCGGACAATCTTCAACTCGAACTACAATTCGATGCAGGTGAAGGTGACCAAGCGCTTGAAGGGTAAGACCTACATCGACGCCAACTATACCTGGTCGCGCGACCTGGGGAATGCCCAGTCAGACTACTCCGGCTCGGGCTTTCCACAGAACATTTACAACATCAAGCAAGAATATGGTCGCGCCACAGTGGACCGCAACCAGGTGCTGAGCATTGACGGGGTGTTCGAAGAGCCATGGTTCCGCGAGCAGAAGGGACTCATGGGACGAGCGCTCGGCGGATGGGAGATCTCCGGCATCTACACGGCCAACACCGGCCTGCCGCTGACGGCCACCGCCAGCGGCTTCTCCCTTGGGCAATATAACCTGCCGGGCGGCCTGAACAGCGTTTATAACAACCGCCAAAACACCGGCTATGCGACCGACAACGCCGGTGTCGGCGTGCTGGGCAGCACCACTGCCGGCCTGCGACCGGACATGATTGGCAACCCCAATGCCGGCAACAACGTGCAGATCCACAACAAGGGATACCACCAACTGTGGTTCTACACGGGCGCATTCGCGTCACCCAATCCGAGCACGAACACATCGGTGCCGGGCAATGAGAAGCGCGGAACGATTGCGGGCCCGGGATTCGGCAAAGTTGACTTTGGCGTTTATCGCAACTTCCGCATCGTGGAGCGGCTGGCCTTCCAATTCCGCGCGGAGGCATTTAACGCCACCAACCACACCAACGTGCAAACCGTAACTGTAGCGGAGGGGACGACATTCGGCGAGGTTACGGGATATCGCGACGCACGCATCATGCAGTTCGGCGGCAAATTCACCTTCTAACTTGAACGAGAAAACCGGTTCGGCCCGCCTTGTTCCTCTAAAAAAGGGAACAGGCGGGCTCGGCCCTGCTCTCATGCAAAACTGATGGTTCTGGCCGTGCCGCCGAAGCAGGAACGCCGCAATGGGATTGAACACGCTGGATCTGGTGGTGATCGGTTGCTATCTGGCCGGCGTGACGCTCTTCGGCTTGCGCTTCCGTAGCGGGCAGCAGACGCTGAAAGGATATTTCCTCGCTGACAACGCGATTCCGTGGTGGGCGATTTCGCTTTCCATTGTGGCCGCGGAGACCAGTACGCTGACGGTGATCAGCGTCCCCGGCCTGGCGTACGACAAGGACTTCAGCTTTCTGCAACTGGTGATGGGCTACATGGCCGGCCGCGTCGTGGTGAGTTTTGTGCTCATCCCGCAATACTTTCGCGGCGAGCTGGTCACGGCTTATCAACTCATCGAACGCCGCTTTGGGCAACGGCTGCGCACGTTGACAGCCGGAGTCTTTCTGGTGACGCGGGCTGCCGCGGAAGGGGTACGCGTGTTTGCGGTAGCCATCGTGGTGCGTGTGGCGCTGGGCGGCCTGCTGATGGGCGTGAGCGATTTCGAGCGCGACCTGGTGGCGATCGCGATTGTGACCGTGCTGACGCTTCTCTACACGCTGAAGGGCGGCCTGAAAGCGGCGATCTGGACGGATGTGATGCAGCAAACGGTATATGTTGCCGGAACCATCGTCGGTCTTGTGACCATCCTGCATCTTGTGCCGGGCGGGTGGACGACGGTACGCGAGATGGCGGGCCAGGCGGGCAAATTCCGGGTGCTGGATTTCACATTCAATTGGACCACCAAATACACCTTGTGGTCGGGAGTGATTGGCGGAGCTTTTCTGACCACGGCCAGCCACGGAACCGATCAGCTGATTGTGCAAAGACTGCTGGCGGCGCGCAGCGAGCGGCAAGCGAAGGCCGCTCTGCTCTCAAGTGGAGTGGTGATTCTCTTCCAGTTTTCGCTCTTTCTGATGATTGGGGCGATGCTGTACGTGTTTTATGGCATTTTTCCGCCGCAAGCCGCGTTCACGCGAACGGATACGATCTTCCCGGTTTTCATCGTGAACCGTATGCCGCACGGCGTGAGCGGGCTGCTGATTGCCGCCATATTGGCGGCGGCGATGTCGAACCTGAGCGCGGCGCTCAATTCGCTTTCTTCCACGGCTATGGTCGATTTCTACATGCGCCTTCGTCCGCTTTCGTCGGAAATCCGCCGCATCTGGCTGTCGCGGGCGGCGATGGTGGTTTGGGCACTGGTGCTGTTCGGGTTGGCGCTGTTGGCGCGGCACGGCGGCAGGGTGATCGAAGTGGGGCTGACGATCGCATCGGTGGCCTATGGGGGAATGCTGGGCGTGTTTTTGTTGGGCGTGCTCACGCGCAGGGCCTCGGAGCGCGGGGCCATGATAGGCATGATTTGTGGATTGGCGTTGAACCTCTACCTCTGGCTCTTCACCGGCGTGGCGTTCACGTGGTACGTGGTGCTGGGCAGCGTGACGACGTTCGCCGTGGGTTATGCCGCGAGCTTTGCCATAGGGCAAAAAACATTGAACGAATTGTAGTCAAGGAATTGGAAATGCAAGTGCGCAAGTTGACAACGGAGCGCCGCAATCCGGCAACAGAGAATCTGGACCGGATGAGCGCTCTTGACATGGTTACCGCAATGAACCGGGAAGACGCGAGGGTTCCACGCGCCATCCGCAAAGTGTTGCCGGAGATCGCCAAGGCGGTAGATCTGGTAGCGCAGCGCCTGGCTGAGGGCGGGCGGCTGATTTACGTGGGCAGCGGCACCAGCGGCCGCATCGGGGCGTTGGATGCATCGGAGTGTCCGCCGACCTTCGGTGTGAGCGCCAAGAAAGTGCAATTTGTGATTGCCGGCGGCGAGAGTGCGCTGGTAAAGGCCGCGGAGGCCAGCGAGGACTCCGCGGAGATGGGACGCAGGGACATCGCAGCGCGAAGACCCGGCATCCATGACGTGGTGGTGGGGATTGCAGCCAGCGGATTCACGCCGTATACGATCAGCGCTCTCGAACATGCGCGGGCCAAAGGCGCGGCGACGGTGGCCATCGCGTGCAATCGCAATTCCGCGCTAGGTAAGGTGGCGGATCTGCGCATTGAAGTCGAGGTTGGCCCGGAGGTGCTGGCGGGTTCTTCGCGGCTGAAGGCCGGGACCGCGGAAAAGCTGATCTGCAACATGCTGACGACGTGCGCCATGGCCCGGCTGGGATACGTGTACAGCAACCTGATGGTCAATCTGCATTTGACCAACAGGAAGCTGGTGCAGCGCGGCATCACGATCCTGGAGGAGCTGGCAAACGTGGATCGGGCGCGGGCTGCAGCGACACTTGAAAAAGCCGGCAGGAGCGTTCCGCTGGCGCTGGTGATGTTGAAGGCAGGCGCCAGCAAAGCCGAATCCGCGCGACGCCTGCGCCGGGCCAAAGGGAATGTTCGCCAGGCGATAGAAGGTTGACATGGGGAGTGTTCTGAAAACGATTCGGTCCTGGCGCGTGTTGGTTTTCCTGCTGGCGATGGTGGCGATTGCGTGCGGGCAGCGAGGGCTGGCCGCGCAGGACACAGCGACGGGCGGGAACGGGCCGGGCGCGCGTGGCTTTGATGCAATCGATGCGCTCATGCAGGCGGCTGTAGCCAAAGGAAGCATGCCCGGCGGCGTGGTGATCATTGGCCATAACGGCGCGGTGGTGTATCACAAGGCCTTCGGTTCGCGATCGCTGGAGCCGGCGCACGAAGCGATGACGGCGGACACGATCTTCGATCTGGCATCGCTGACCAAGGTGATTGCCACGACCACCGCGGTGATGCAACTGGTCGAAGAGGGGCGCATCCGGCTCAACGAGCCGGTGGCTGCATATCTGCTGGAGTTTGCGCAGAACGGGAAAGGGCAGATTACCGTTCGCGAGCTGCTGACGCATTTCTCCGGGCTGCCGCCCGATCTGGACTTGAAGGAAGCGTGGCAGGGCCGTGCCAACGCGTACAACATGGCCATGCAGGCCCGGCCAATGTACCCTCCGGGCACGCGGTTCCTGTATAGCGACATCAACTTTATGGTTCTCGGATTCCTGGTGGAGAAGATCTCGGGCATGCCGCTGAACGAATATGCAAGCGCCCGGATCTTCGCGCCATTGGGAATGACGGAAACGACGTTTCTTCCGCCCGCCAGCTGGATACCGCGCATCGCACCCACGCAGTACGACGAGAGCGGGAAGATGTTGCGCGGCGTGGTGCACGATCCCACGGCGCGAAGGATGGGCGGCGTGGCGGGGCACGCGGGGTTGTTCTCGACGGCGGACGATTTGGCAAAGTTCGCGCAGGAGCTGTTGAGCGACAACCCGAAGATTCTGACGCGCGAAGCGATCGAGAAGATGTCGACGCCAGAGCAGCCGCCCACGGCCGCAAGTTTGCGCGGGTTGGGGTGGGATATCGATTCGCCCTTCTCCAGCAATCGCGGCGAACTGCTGCCCGTGGGGTCGTTCGGGCATACGGGATTCACGGGCACTTCGCTATGGATCGATCCCGTGACTAACACGTACATCATCCTGCTGACCAATGCGGTGCATCCGAACGGCAAAGGGTCGGTGATTGCGCTGCGCGCGCGCCTGGCGAATGCCGTGGTGCAGGCCCTGCACTTGACCGTTGCCGAAAACGAAGAGATGCGAGTGGCGCGCATCACCGGGTACAACGAGACGATGATGGCCGAGCGCCGCGTGACCGCGCGCGTCGGCGAGGTGAAGTTGGGGGTCGATGTTCTGGAGGCGGACGGGTTCCGCGAGCTGCATCCGGATCGAGACCATCCGGTGAGAATCGGGCTGGTGACCAACCAGACCGCGCTTGATGCGCACGGGCAGCGGACGGCTGACGTGCTGGCTCACGCGCCGGGAATGAAGCTGGCCGCGATTTTCAGCCCGGAGCACGGCATTGCCGGCATTCTCGACACGACGGCGATCGGCAACTCGCGCGACGTGGCCACGGGCGTACCAGTTTACAGTGTCTACGGCGACTCGGATGCGAAGCGGCGGCCTACGGACGAAGAGCTGGCTGCCGTGGATGCGATTGTCTACGACATTCAGGACATCGGGGCGCGATTCTACACCTATGAGAGCACGCTCGGGTACTTTCTTGAAGCGACCGCGAAGGCTGGGAAAGAGATCGTGGTCCTCGATCGGCCGAACCCTATTGGCGGCGCCTATGTGCAGGGGCCGATTCTCGATGCGGGGCGTGAATCGTTTGTCGGCTACTGGCGAACTCCGGTGCGCCACGGCATGACGGTGGGCGAACTGGCGCGTCTGTTCAACAGCGAGCGGGCGATTGGCGCAAAGCTCTCCGTAGTGCAGATGGAGGGCTGGTTGCGCGGCGACTGGTTCGATTCAACCGGCAGAGTGTGGATCAATCCCTCTCCGAACATGCGCAACCTGACCGAAGCCGAGCTGTATCCCGGCATTGGCATGATCGAAGGCACGAACATCTCCGTGGGCCGCGGCACCGACACGCCGTTCGAACTGGTGGGCGCGCCGTGGATCGACGCCGCGGCGCTCGTCGGCTACCTGAACGCGCGGGAGATCGACGGCGTACGTTTTGTGCCGGTGAACTTCACGCCCAATGCCTCCAATTACGCAAACCAGACATGCGGCGGCGTGAACATCGTTGTGACCAACCGCGAAGCGCTGGATGCGCCCGAGCTTGGTCTGGAGATTGCGGCTGCGATCGAGCATCTTTATCCCAATGACTTCAAGGCTTCCGGGCTGGACACGCTGATGCGCAACAAGGCCACGCTCGATGCGCTGGTGGCCGGAGAAGATCCACGCCGCATTGCCGAGGATTGGCAGGATGCGCTGAAGAATTTTGAAACGGTGCGCGCGAAGTATCTTCTTTACTGATTTTGCGCAGGCCGGCGAGACTGCAGGATGCAGAGGGGCGGAATGAGGTTCAGGGCGAGCGGAAGGCGATGGGGTTGGATGGCCGTGGTGGCCGCGATGACAGCGCAATGCGCCGTGGCCGTGCCGCCGGTTCATCTTGACCGCAAGGGCGAGCGGTGGGCGGCCACGACCCTGCGCAAGATGACGCTCGAAGAAAAAGTCGGACAGATGATCATGGTCTGGGCGAAGGTTAAGTTCCTGAACCCGGAGAGCCCGGAGTATCTGGAACTGCGCGACGAGATGGCGAAGTACCACGTGGGCGGCTTCGGCGTCACGGTGGCCACGGATGGGCCGCTGCTGATCGAAAGCGAACCGCTGGAGGCCGCGGCGCTCACCAACCGGCTGCAAAAGGATTCGAAGTACCCGCTGATTTTCGCAGCCGACTTCGAGCGTGGTCTGTCGATGCGCCTTGAGGGCGCAACGGCGTTCCCCGCGGCGATGGCTTTTGGCGCGGCCGGTGACAAAAACCTGGCACGCCAATTCGGCCGCATCAGTGCTCTCGAGTCGCGCGCCATCGGCGTCGAATGGAACTGGTTCCCGATTGCGGATGTCAACTCCAATCCCGCCAATCCGATTATCGATACGCGCTCGTTTGGTGAAGATCCCGCGCTGGTGAGCGAAATGGTCGCCGCCTACATCGAAGGCGCGCGGAGCGAGGGATTGTTGACCACGGCCAAGCATTTCCCCGGCCACGGCGACACGGATACAGATTCGCACCTTACCCTGGCGCGCGTGCCGGCAAGCATGGATCGGCTGAACGCGGTGGAGCTGGAGCCGTTCCGCAGCGCGATTGGGGCCGGAGTGGATTCAGTGATGGTGGGCCATCTGATCGTTCCGGCCGTCGAACCCGATCCCAATCGCCCCGCCAGCGTCTCCGCGCACGTGATCAAGGATCTGTTGCAGGGGCAGCTCGGTTTCAAGGGATTGGTGGTGACCGATGGACTGGATATGGCGGGACTGACGCACGTCTTTCAAGGATCGGAAGCGGAGATTTCAAGCGAGGCGGCGGTGGCAGCCGTGGAGGCGGGCGAGGACATGGTCATCATCCCCGGCGACCTCGGCGGCGCGTATAACGGACTGCTCACGGCGGTGAAGAAGGGCGAAATTTCAGAGGCGCGCATCGACGAAAGCGTGCTGAAGATCCTGCGCATGAAGGCGTCGGTGGGCCTGAATCGCAACCGCTTTGTGGATCTCTCGAGAGTGCAGGATGAGATTGCGCGGCCGGAAAACGTGGCGCTGGCCGAAAGCGTTGCCGATCGCGCCGTAACGCTGGTTATCGATGGCGGCAAGCTGATTCCACTGCAAACGCAGGCGACAGCGACCGCTGCTCAGCCGGCTTCGCACATCGTTGCGGTCATTTTCTCCGACCGACCGCGCGACAGCGACGGAGGCCGTGCCTTTGCGAGTGAACTGCGCAAGCGGGCGCCGGGTGCGACGGTGTTCTTTGTCGATCCCAGCAATTCAGGTTATGTCTTCGACAACGTGCTGGCCGCGGTGCGCGACGCGGGCAGCGTGATCGCCATCGCTGAGTCGGTTCCCAATCCCAGACGAACCACCGAGGGCCGCGCGGGCGGGTCAGTAAATCTGGATGCGGGACCGATGCAGTTGCTCACCGAGATGGTGAAGACGGTGGGAGCGAAAACGATTGTGGTGGCGTTCGGCAATCCCTACACGGGAGGGTCGATCCCGGGCATCCAGACGTACGTTTGCACGTATTCGAACACGGTGGTTTCCGCATCGAGCCTGGCACGGGCGCTGTTCGGCGAGATTCCGATCCACGGGCGGCTGCCGGTGTCGATTCCCAGCCTTGCGCTGCGCGGAACGGGGCTCGACCGCGATGCGATCGTGGTACGAGCCAGCACGCCATGAACGGACCGGTGGTTTTAAGAGGAGCAAACAAGTGAGTGCCGCAGATTCAATTCCGAGAACCGTTGGGCCCTGGCGCGGCAGAATGGGCGGCATAGGCCGCGCGATCGCGGCCGGTCTTGCGCTGGGCGTGCTGCTGGCCGCGACGGCGGCGCAAGGGCAGCAGTCTGTCGACCATCCGGATGCGGTGGTGGCCAGGCCGGTGGTGAACATGTACAGGAACGCGACGGATGCGAGCGATGTGGTTTCGCAGGTGCTGTATGGCACCGGCGTGCTGACGCTCGAGAGCGGGCAGGGATGGTTCCACATTCGCACCGCGGATGGATACACGGGCTGGGTGGAAGCGGCAGACCTGAAGGTGCTGAATGGCAGCGCCTACGCGCCGAAGGGAAATGCGGTGCGGGTTACGGCGCAGAGCGCGAATATTTATCGCGAGCCCGATGTGACGGCGCACGCGCCACTGTTGCAACTGCCGTGGGAGGCGCGGCTGGAACCAGCGCCGGCGCCGGCGAAGAACAGCGAGCGCTGGCTCGAGGTGCGGCTTGTGGATGGGCAAATGGCATGGGTGCAGCGCGGCGACATCAGCGACGATTTCACGCCGCTGAGCATGAGCGAAATGCTCCAGCTTGCGCACCGGTTTATCGGCACCACGTACACCTGGGGCGGCGTGAGCAGCTTTGGCTTCGACTGCTCGGGATTTACGCAGATGCTGGAGCGGCAACGCGGCATCGAGATGCCGCGCGACGCGGATGTGCAAGCTTCGTGGAGCGGCGTGATTGCCGTGGAGCGCAAGGACCTGGAGCCCGGCGACCTTTTATTTTTTGGCTCGAGTCCAAACAAGATCACGCACACCGGAATGTATCTTGGCAACGGCGAATTCATTCACGACACCACGCACGGCCATCCTGGCGTGCAGATCAGCCGGCTGGACGACATGCCGTGGACGCAGCTTCTGGTAGCGATACGGAGAGTGAAGCCATGAATCGACGCGATTGTTTGAAAATTGCCGGCGCCGCCGCGGTACTTCCGTTTGCGCCGGCGGCCGCGCGGCCGCAATCCGCGCAGGGGCCGTGCACGGTCGAGGCCGGCCTGAAGCGCTTAATGCTGCGCCACACCTGGACGACGACCATGTCGTCGAGCGAGTATCGCGACACCGTGCAGGTGGAATACCGGCGTGACGGGGTTTCCGGTCACGGCGAGGGCGCACCGATCGTGCGCTACCAGGAGTTTCCGGCATCGGCCATGAAGGCCGTTCAAGCCATCGCGAACGACATTACCGCGGGCGATCCCTGGAAGTATCAGAAATATCTTGCGGGCATCCGCCGGGAATTAGGCGAAGGGCAACACGCCGCGATGGCTGCCGTCGATATTGCCATCTTCGATTGGCTGGGCAAAAAGCTCGATGTTCCGCTTTACAAGTTTCTCGGGCTGGACGCGGCGGATGCGCCGATCACGGATTTTTCCATCGGCATTGACACACCGGAAATCACCCGCCAGAAGACGCGCGAAGCGGAGGATTTTCCGGTGCTGAAGGTGAAGGTGGGGCTGAAGACAGACGAGGCGACCATCGAAGCCGTGCGCAGCGTGACCAACAAGCCGATTCGCGTGGATGCCAACGAGGGATGGACCGACAAGGAAGAGGCTATCCGCAAGATCAACTGGCTGGAATCGCAGGGCGTGGAGTACGTGGAGCAACCCATGTCGGCGCACATGGTGGAAGAGACACGTTATGTGCGCAGCAAGGTGCACCTGCCGATCTTTGCCGATGAGGCGTGCACCGACGTTGCGATGATTCCAAAGCTGGTGGACGCCTACGACGGAATCAACGTCAAACTCGACAAGTCCGGCGGGATTCTGGAAGCGTGCCGGTGGATCGAGGTGGCGCGCGCCATGAAGATGAAGGTGATGTTGGGCTGCATGGTGTCGAGTTCCTGCTCTGTGACCGCCGCGGCCCATTTGTCGCCGCTGGTGGATTACGCCGATCTCGACGGCAACCTGCTGGTGGCCAACGATCCGTGGACCGGCGTGCGCGTGGAAAAAGGAAAACTGCTGCTTCCCGAGGGGCCGGGATTGGGCCTGAAGTCCTCGTGATGCGCAGCGGACCCCCTTCTTGAGGGATGTGCAATGTGTGGACGGTGTTTTTCGGGCAATCGGTAAGCTGGTTGAGCAAAGTGCGTGGATGCAGGCTGCCGGGGCCCGCCGGCAGCGCTTAACCCGGGAGGTTCACATCAACGTGGAACCATCGGAGATGATGACAAACCGAAGCAGGAAGCCGCGTCCAACGCCCCTGGACCGCAGGAGCGGCATCCCGCTCTATCACCAGATTCAGCGGCGCCTTCTGGATCAGATCCAATCCGGCGAACTGAAGCCGGGCGAACCCTTGCCGTCGATTCAGCAGATTGCTACGCGGATGGGCGTGAGCCAGATGACGGTGCGGCAGGCGGTTGGCGCACTGTGCGAGCTGGGAGTGATTTACAGCCGGCAGGGCAAAGGCACGTTCATTTCCGGCATCAAGCTGGAAAGGGATTTTCGCCAGGTCCTTTCGTTCTCAGAGGAAACACGGGCGCGGGGAGCCACGCCCAGCTCCAAGGTACTGTCGTTCCGCATCGAGGCGCCGACCCAGGAAGTGAAAGAGGCCCTGGGCCTGAGCGATGGCGAGCGCGTCTTCAATCTGCATCGGGTTCGCTGCGGCGACTCGATTCCCATGGGCATTGAGTCCAGCTGCCTGCCGGTGCAGCTCTGCCCCGGACTCATGGAGACCTTCGATCCGGCGACCTCGCTCTACGATGAGCTGGCGCAACAATACGGAATCCAGTTGATGGTGACCGACGAAGTGGTGGAGGTGGGGAAGGCAAGCGCGGAAGATGCGCGCCTGCTGCAGATCGCTCCGCAGAGCCCGATTTTCCTGTTTACGAGGGTCTCGTATCTGGAAAACGGCACGCCGGTGGAGCATGTGAAATCTGTCTATCGTGGAGACAAATACAAGATTGTGAACCGGCTGATGCGCATGAAGCGCGAACGGCTGACAACGCCGCTTGCAGCTTCGTCAAAGCCGGCGGCCGACGCAATCAATTGATCGTGGTGCTCGCGGCATCGTGGGCAAATGGCATGGGCCGCAGCAGACATCTTTTCCCGACGCACTTTTTAAAGAGCGGAACCAGATGACAGTAACGGTGAGACTGCTGATGAGGAGGGGAAACCATACCTGTGCGATCCACGGCACGGGAATGAGGAAGAGGATGTCGGAGCTGACGAGCGAGCTGGGCCAGCCGATGGTGAGACGAAGCCAGACGTAATAAAAGAAATCCCAGAACGCGAAGGTCCAGAGAAATGCGGCGATTCTTGCCTTGAGGTTTTGCCCGGCAAGCCAGGCGATTCCGCCGAGCATCACGAGGGTTGCCGCTTCGCGGAAGCACTCGATGCGCACCAAATTTTCCGGCAGGGCAGCGGGGCCGTACGCCTGCGGAACCGGCCACAACCCCGTGGCGGCCCGCAAATAAACGACCACGGCAGCTTCAACGAAGCCAAAGGCAATGCCGAAGACCGCGATGACCAGGAGCCGCTTTCTGCCCAGTGGAAACTTCGCTTTCCTCGACAGGAGATAAGGAATCACGGGAACGAGGACGAGAAGATTCACCCACCACGGCGAAGCCAAGAGAGCAAAGCCTGACATAGAGTGAGTCTACGACGGTGCGGGGTTCGCGGGCGATTGCAGGAAGTGCGTGCGGTGAGCCTGTCAGGCGCGACTTACGCCGCCCCGGGTTGATGTCATCAGGCCGATCGCCAAGTGGTATATACTTTTTCACGTCGGCTAACCGCGCGTGGGCGGGAGTAGTTCAGTGGCAGAACGTCAGCTTCCCAAGCTGAATGTCGCCGGTTCGATCCCGGTCTCCCGCTCCAATTCTTAGCGCGGCGCTTTGGCTCGCCGCGCTCCTAAACAGCTTCCTGCACTTTCATCACAAGGCTGGTGATGGTTTCATCGCCCTTGAGAATCATTTGATGCGGCGTGCCCGCGGGCACGTGCGCCACATCGCCAGGCCGCAGTTTTTGCGGCGTGCCGCCTTCAATCGACACGCCGCGCGTTTCTCCGGGCGCGACGATGCGCGCCCCGGCGACCGTGCCGCCAGTCACGAGCGTGGCCGCCCCCGCAAGCACGACGAACAGATCTGCAAAGCGTTCGTGGACTTCCACCTCGCCGCTGCGGCTGCGGAAGGAGAGCATGGCAAAGTGCTGAGGGTACTCCTTGAGCGTCTCCGACGCCGAGCCGTCGCCGTGCTTCGCCATCTTGCGCAGAACCGCGGCACGCTCGAGCAGGACCGGCTGTGACCAGTGGTCGACTGGGTTCTTTGGCCCGCGCGGCTTGGGGCCGATCTCGTCCAGATTCATGTCCTTCAGGATTCCCTTTGCGATTTGCTCCATCGTGATTCCTTTCTTTCGGTGCAGCCACGCTCCTGCCCATCCATTAGAGATTCGCCAGCTTGCGCGCCCGCTTGAAGACGTTGAGCAGCATGGGTCGCGTGAGCTTGCCGGTGTTCGTATTCTGCAGCGAGGGATGATAGCTGGCGAGGGCAATCAGTCCACCCGGCAATTGGTATTCGGCTCCGTGCACGAAGACGAGGCCCGTACGTTTTGGCAAACGGCCCAGCCGCGCCTCGTGCGCCAGCAGGCCATCGAACGCGATGCGGCCCAGGCACACCACCACGCGCAATTCGGTGAGCAATTGCATCTCAAGGTCGAGCCACGGCGCGCAATTGCGCAGCTCCTGGGGCGTGGGCTTGTTGCCCGGTGGAGCGCAGCGCGCCACGGAGGTGATCCAAAGGCCACTGAGTTTCATGCCGTCGTCCCGCGAGGTTGCGGTGGGTTGCGAGGCAAATCCCGCAGCGTGCAGAACCGGGTACAAAAAGTCGCCCGAGCCGTCGCCGGTGAAAGGCCTTCCGGTGCGATTCGAGCCGTGCGCTCCCGGCGCGAGCCCCAAAGCAAGCACGCGCGCTTTGACGTCGCCGAATGAGGGCACGGGACGGCCCCAGTATTCCCAATCGGCGTAGGCGCGGCGGCGCTTGCGCGCCACTTCGGTAGAATGCGCGCGCAGCCGCGGACACAGATTGCACGCGACAATGCGCGCATTCAACGCTTGAAGAGTTGCGGGCCGGGCCATAAGGGCATTTTACTTCTGCGTGGTTGCGGGGCGCGGCGAGTCAGAGAGTTGGCGGGTGTGGCATCCCACCCTTTCCGCGTCTTCGCTTTGCGAAGCCGGGAAAGGATGGGGCACGGAGGGATGGGTGGGGCACCCGGCGGCGAGCGGCGAAGTTCCGAGAGCGGAGCCGCGGTTTCAGTACACTCCGGGAATCAGCCGCTTCGTGGTGCGCATGTAATCCGCGTAATCCTCGCCGAAGGCGCCCAGCAGCGCCGCTTCTTCCACGCGGATGCGAGCCAGCACGCCTATCGTCGGCAGAACCAGAAGAATCCCGAGCGAGATCCAATTGTGCGCATGCAGCCCCGCGGCCAGGAAGATGATCTCCATGCCCAGATACGATGGATGGCGCACCAGCCTGTACAGCCCCGCCCGCTGCACGGTCTGTTCTGTGCGTATCGCCACATTCGCGCTGAAGGCTCTGCCCAGGGTCACAATGGCGGCAATCCGTACCACGAGTCCGGCGATCAGCAACGCGAGTCCAGACCATCGCAGGGCATCGTGATTGAAAGGCATGTCCGCGCCAGGAAGCGCGAGCCATCCTGCGGCAAAAAACGAAACCACAATCAGCACCCACATCATGACTTGCGTTCCCCTGTCATGCAGCGTCCCCTGGCCGCGCCACGTGCGCGTGGCTAACGAGATCACAACTTCCATTGCGATCCACGCATAAAGCAGCCACAGCCAAAGCAGATGCTCCGTCATTCCTTGCCGTTCTCCTCCGTTTCCATGAAGTATACGCGGGCGCTACCTCCGTGGTTCCCGCCCGCGTGGAAGCGTTTCGGTGGTAAGCTGGTCAGCAATTCATCCGGCGAGGTGCTCATGGTGCTGCACGTTTGTGTCAAGGTGTCCGCTGTGCGCTTTCTTGCGGGCCTGGTTTTTGTTCCTGTGGCGTGCGGTTTTGCGGTACGCAACGCCAATGCGGTGCCGTGCCCGGTGGTCCACCATGGGCCGCCCTCCGATGCCGACAAGGCCTACCTCGCGGCTGATTACGCCATGGCCGAAGGCCTGTATCGCGACGCCTTGGCCAAAAGCCCCGGCAATGTCGAACTCACCATGAGCCTGGTCCATGCACTGCTGCGCGACCAAAAGGTGCAGGAAGCAGCGGATACCGTTAAGACGGCCCTGGCAGGTGCGCCAAACTCTGCTGCGCTCATCACTCTCCGCGGTGAGGTCGAGCTCCGGCAAGGCGAGCCGTGGTCAGCGGCGAATTCGGCCTCCCAAGCCTTCAAGATAGATCCGTGCGATGCGCGCACTCGACTGCTCCTGGCGGATCTGCTCCGGATCAACTCTTTGTATGCCTCGGCGCGGGTGCATGTGCTTACCGCGCATCAGCTCGACCCCGACGATCCGGACATCCGCGGCGAATGGATGATGACGCTGCCGCTCAAGCAGCGCATCCCCGAGGTGGAAGCGTATTTGGCAGAGCCGCGGGGCGACGACGCCGAGGATCTGCGCAATCTGAAAGATTACCTGGAGCATATGCAGAAGTTGGCGCTCACGCCGCGGAAACCTTGCAAGCTGGTTTCGCAGACCAAAGCCACCCAGATTCCCTTTGCCTATCTGATGCAGGACGCTGTGCACATTGAAAGTTTCGGTCTCGAGGTGAAGCTGAACGACCACAATGCCCGTCTTGAAATCGACACCGGCGCTGGTGGTCTGCTGGTTACCAGATCTGTTGCGAAACGTGCGGGCCTACAGGCATTTTCGCAAAGCGAAATCGGCGGCATTGGCGACGAAGCAAACAGGAAAGGCTATACAGCGTACGCCGACTCCATTCGCATCGGCGATCTGGAGTTTCAGAATTGCGCTGTGAGTGTGATTGACAACCGCTTCATGCCCGGGGACATTGACGGACTGATCGGTATGGACGTTTTTTCGCAATTCCTGGTTACGCTCGACTATCCCATGCGCAAACTGTCGCTGGGCCCGCTTCCCCTGCGTCCAGGCGAGGACCCGGCATCCGCGGGCAAATTGAAAACGGAGAATGACGACGAGGACGACGAGGAGCAGGCATCGGAAAAACCGGCGCGGCCCCAGGTTGCTTCCCCGCCTGCCGATGCGGCAGCCGAAAAGCCGCCGGCCCACGGCCCCTACGACCGCTATATCGCTCCGGAGATGAAGGATTACACGAAGGTTTATCGTGTGGGGCATGATTTGATATTGCCCGCCGCGCTGAATGCTTCGAAGATCAAACTCTTCATCCTGGACACCGGCTCATTCACGACCTCCGTCTCGCCGGACGCGGCCCGCGAGGTAACGAAGGTCCATGGAGACAGCTCGTCTAGTGTGAAAGGGATCAGTGGCGATGTGAAGAAAGTCTATTCGGCCAACAAAATCGTCTTCCGTTTTGCAAATCTGTCGCAAGAGGTGGATGATGTGCTGGCCTTCGATACCTCAAAGCTATCGAAGGACGATGGAATGGAGATCTCCGGCCTCCTGGGCGCGACCACGCTCAACCTATTGACTATCCACATCGATTACCGCGACGGTCTCGTCAAGTTCGACTACGATCCGAAGCGCGGCTACCATTTTTGATTTCTGTCATTCGGTGTTCTTGCGCACGCCTTCGGCATGTCGTCGTCCGGAACGGCAGACGATCCAGGCAAAAGGCGTGACGCGGACGCCGTTCCATTCTTTCGGCTCGCATTTGGCGTTGTGCCATACTAAATCTGTCTTTGCATTTCTCACGCGGAGTGGGGAGCGAGGAAAGTGCCCGGTCAACCCAATCCCGAGTTTTTGCGCCGCGCCATTGCGCTGGCCACCGAGAACGTGGCTACGGGCAAGGGAGGGCCGTTCGCGGCAGTCATCGTGTGCGACGGCAGGATCGCTGGCGAGGGCGCGAACTCCGTGACGGCGACTAACGACCCCACGGCGCATGCCGAAGTGAACGCCATCCGCGCCGCCGCCAAAGCGCTGGGAACCTTCACGCTTGCCGGCTGCGAGCTCTACACCAGTTGCGAGCCGTGCCCCATGTGCCTGGCAGCCGCGTATTGGGCGCGGGTTGACGCCGTGTACTACGGCGCCAGCGCCGCCGATGCGGCCCGAGCCGGATTTGACGACGCGTTTCTCTACGCGGAACTGCGGAAAGACTCTGCCGACCGAAAACTCCACGCAACGCAGTTGCTCGGCGACGAGGCGTGGGCCAGCTTTGCTGCGTGGATCGCGTCACCGAACAAGGTTGAGTACTAGGCGCGAAGCGAATCTGCGCGATGGCGCGTTGCGTCCTTGACCGCGCGGCACCAGCTTGCGTATGCTGCGAGCGTTTATCCTCCGTGGTCCGCGTCGAATTTCACGCCGCAAAGGGAGAGCCCGCATGAGCACCGCTGACCCGGCTGCAACCGGCGCACCGAAGATGGGTGCGAAGCCGCTGCTGGTGCGCCGCGCCGCAGTGCTGGGCGCAGGAACCATGGGCTCGCGCATCGCCGCGCATCTGGCCAATGCCGGAATCCCCACGCTTATGCTTGACCTTCCTCCAAAGGACAAAACCGCGGAGCGGGCGCCCGCCGTCGCCGCTGTTGACGCGCTTGCGAAATCAAAGCCTGCCGCCTTCTTCGAGGCATCGCTTGGCCGGCTGATCACTCCCGGCACCTTCGACGACGACCTGCCCAGGATTACCGTGTGCGATTGGGTAGTCGAAGCCGTGGCCGAGAACCTCGAAATCAAGACCGCGTTGCTCGCGCGCGTTCTGCCGCACCTCGGCGCTCACGCCATCCTGACGACCAACACTTCCGGCCTGCCCATTGCCCGCATCGCTGCGGCCGTTCCCGGCCTTGGCAAAAGATTTTTCGGGACGCACTTCTTCAATCCGCCGCGCTACATGCGCCTCGTGGAAGTGATCGCCACGCCGGAAAGCGATCCTGAGCTGGTCGGCGCCTTTTCTGCTTTTGCGGACCGCATGCTCGGCAAAGAGGTCGTCTTTGCGCGCGACACGCCGAACTTCATCGCCAACCGCATCGGCATCGCGGTGATGTTCAATGCCGCGAAACTGATGCTGGAGCAGGGGCTCAGCATCGAAGAGGTTGACGCGCTCACCGGCCCCGCCGTTGGCTGGCCGCGCACCGGAACCTTTCGTCTTGCCGACCTTGTGGGCATCGACATTCTGGCGCACGTCGCCGCCAACTTTCCGCAGGGCGTGAGCGGAGGTAAGTTCGCGCCCGTTCTCAACGAGCTCGTGAAGCGCGGCTGGCTCGGTGACAAGTCGGGACAGGGATTCTACAAGAAAATTCGCGGCGCGGACGGCAAAGACGAGCGGATGGTCCTCGATCTAGCGACCTTCGAGTACCGGCCTGCCGCAAAGGCGGCGCTGCCCACGCTCGAAATGGCGAAAAACGCGGCGACGCTGCTCGAGCGCCTGCGCCTGCTGCTCGCAAATGATCCTGCTAAGGACAAGGCCGCGGCGTTTCTGTGGCCGTTTCTGGCATTGCTCTGGAACTTCGCTGCCGGGCGCATTGGCGAGGTTGCCGACGACGCGCCCGCGATCGATGCGGCGATGCGCGCCGGCTTCAACTGGGAGATGGGCCCCTTTGAGATGTGGGATGCGGCGGGTGTGGCCGAAACCGTGAGCCGCATGAAGGCGCTGGGTCTTCCTGTGAGCGCTGCCGCCGAGGCTCTGCTGGCGGCTTCGCGCACAAACTGGTACGCGCCCGGCAAAGATGCCTGCTTCCAGCCCTCGACGGGGCAGACTGTTGCCATTCCGGCGATCCCCGGTCACGCGCGCGTGGCCGATTTTCGCCGCACGCACGCGGTTGTGCGCACCAATCCCGGCGCGTCGCTGGTCGATCTTGGCGACGGCATCGGGTGCATCGAGCTGCATTCGCTCAAGAACGCCATCGGCGGCGATGTGCTCTCGTTGATTGCCGCGGTTCTCAACCCCGCCTCCGACGCGGTGCGCGATTGTGCCGGATTCGTCATCACCGGCGACCGCGAGAATTTCTCCGTGGGCGCGAATTTGATGCAGCTCCTGCTGGCTGCGCAGGAGAGCGAGTGGGACGAGCTGGCCCGCGTAATAGCCAACTTCCAGCAGATGACCGCGGCCATCAAGTTCTGCCCGCGGCCCGTAGTTGCCGCGCCCTTCGGCCTCACGCTCGGCGCGGGCGCGGAGATTTGCCTGCATGCCGCGCGACGCCAACCGCACGCGGAGACTTACATGGGCTTGGTCGAGACGGGCGTGGGGTTGATTCCCGCCGGCGGAGGGACGAAAGAGATGTTGCTGCGCGCATGCGATACGGCCGCGGCGCTGGCGCCGCCGGATCCCAAAGATCCGCCCTCGCGCTTCGCGCAATCCGCCGAGTTCGCCACAGCTCTTCGGCGTGCGCTTGAGACCATTGCCATGGCCAAGGTCTCCACTTCGGCCGCGGAGGCGCGCTCGCTCGGCCTGCTTGCGCAAGCCGATCAGATCACCATGAACCGGGAGCGCCTGTTGCTCGACGCCAAAGCGCAAGCTGCGGTGCTGGCCGAGACTGGATACACGCCTCCGCAACCACGCACGCAAATTCCCGCCCCGGGCACGGCTGCGCTTGCGACGCTTGAGGCCGGCATTTATCTGATGGGCGAAGCCGGTTACGCCTCAGAGCACGACCAGAAGGTTGCCCGTTGGGCGGCGTACATTCTTGCCGGCGGGCGCGTAACGCCGGGAACGCTGGTCAGCGAACAGTATTTGCTGGACCTCGAGCTCGAAGCGTTTCTTTCGCTCTGCGGTGAGCGCAAGACGCAGGAGCGTATCGCCTTCACCCTGAAAACCGGCAAGCCGTTGCGGAACTGAAGCACCTGTGTCTGCGCAGTTGCGGTTCTGCGATACTCGGCATAAAGTGCTCGTGAGAGTTTTCGATGCTTTGCGCGTGTTTCAAATCGGGGCTTGCGCTTGCTGCGCTACTTCTTTTTTGCTGCCTCTCACTGGTTCGGCCACAGGACTCGGTCTCGGACCCGCTCAATACCTCCGGCCAGGTCACGGTTGACAGTCGGCCGACTCCCTATCTCATCCGCCATTTACCGATCAACGCCTTTCCCCAGCTACCGCCAGCCGTGCAGGATGCGCTCACGCGGCGCGGGTGCTTGATTCCACAAACCTACGAGGCGCACCGACCGGAAAACGTCGTGAACGCCAGTCTTGAGCGCCATGGATCTTCCGACTGGGCAGTCCTTTGCTCGGTCGACGGCAAGGTCTCGCTGCTGGTCTTTTTTGCAAGCGGGGGCGGTCCGATGGTGCTGGCCTCAGCGCCGGAGACCGACCGCCTGCAGGCCCACGGAGCCACAAATGTTCTCGGCTTCAACTGGGGCATCGATCCGGCATCGCCTGAAACCGTCCATGAAGCGCAGTTTGGCATGAGGCATCCTCCGCCGCGCCTCGACCACGACGCGCTGGCCGATTCGGTCATCGACCAGAAGACGATTTATCGCGCCTACGCGAAAGGCGCCTGGACGGTGATCGATACGCGGGATTAGCATCGCGTGCAGAGCCGGTTCTCAGTTGTCAGTTGTCAGTTATCAGTTATCAGTGGTCATTTGTCAGTGAACAGTGGACAGTGAACGGCTCTGAGTTAGCGGCCAGGAAGTGATCTCGTCTGTTTGCTGCTCGCTGCTTTCAGGTGCCATCCATGCCGGAAGCCGTTCTTGTCGCCGCCGTTCGCACGCCCGTGGGGCGCGCGCCCAAAGGCGCACTTTCGACCACCCGCCCCGACGACCTCGCCGCAACTTCGTTGAGCGGGGCTTTGGAGAAGGTTCCGGGGCTCGACAAGCGCGAAATCGACGACGTGATCCTGGGCTGCGCGCAGCCCGAAGGCGAGCAGGGCTGGAACATCGCACGCATGGCTGCGTTGCGCGCCGGGTTGCCGGTGGAAATTCCGGGCGTCACCGTAAACCGGCTGTGCGCCTCGGGATTGGAGGCGATTGCGATCGCCAATCAACGCATCCGCTCGGGCGCCGCACAGGTGATTATTGCCGGCGGAGCCGAATCGATGAGCCTGATTCCCATGGGCGGCAACAAGCCCAGCCCCAATCCATGGCTCGCGGCCAACTACCCCGCATCGCTGCTCACCATGGGCCTGACGGCGGAGCGCGTCGCCCGCCATTATGCAATCTCACGCGACGATCAGGACGCCCTTGCTCTCGCGAGCCACCAGAAGGCAGTGGCCGCGCAAGCAGCGGGACGCTTCAAGGAAGAGATTGTACCGGTGCGCGTGACGACGGCCGTACCCGGAGCGAAGCCGGGAAGGCCTGAGATCAAGGAAGAGGAGTTTTCTGCCGACGAAGGCCCCCGCGCCGACACTTCCGCCGCCGCATTGGCACAGCTCAAGCCGGTGTTTCACGCGCAGGGCACGGTGACCGCGGGCAACTCCGCGCAAACCTCCGACGGCGGAGCCGCTGCCGTACTGATGGAAGTGCACCGCGCGCGCGAACTCGGCATTCAACCTCTGGGGCGGCTGGTGTCCTACGCCGTCACCGGTTGCCTGCCGGAGGAGATGGGCGTCGGCCCCATCACGGCGATTCCCAAAGCCCTCAAGCTGGCCGGCCTCAGGCTCAACGACATCGAACTCATCGAATTGAATGAGGCTTTCGCGGCGCAGGTTCTGGCGATCATTCGCGCGGTCGATCTGGACCCGGCGCGCGTGAACGTCAACGGCGGAGCGATCGCGCTCGGCCATCCGCTGGGTTGCACTGGGGCGAAATTGACCGCAACGCTTCTCCAGGAGATGAGAGCGCGGAGCGCACGATACGGTATGGTGACGATGTGCGTGGGCGGCGGCATGGGCGCTGCTGGCATCTTCGAGCGGCTTTGATGGACGGCCTGCTCCCTGACCCCTGACCGCTATTGCTTGAAGAATTCGCCGTGGCCTCCGTTGGCCCAGGGATCGTAGTGCTCGGCGAATTCGGCGCGGTACTGCACGCTGGGATGGTCGTAGAGCCAGAACTCGATCAGCGGATTGGGATTCGGATCCTCCAGCCAGGACTCGCCCAGCTTGTTGAATGCGGCGACCGCGGTCTTTTGCGGGTCGGGGACGATGCCGTGGATCGCCTCCTGTCCATAGACATCGGCCTGGTGTTCAAAGTGGCGGCTGAAGGCGCTGCCCGCGGGCTGGGTGAGGAAGCCGGCAATGGAAATGGCGAAGAGCAGCACCACGAAGCCGGTGCGCGACGCGAGATCCGTGGCGCCCCATCTGGCTCCATAGCGCTTGACCAGCCATGCAGCAAAACCCGCGCACGCCCAATACACAAAGAACAGCCCGGCGGCATCACCTGCAAGTTCCTTGGGAATGTGGTGCAACACGTAATGCCCGCTTTCGTGGCCGAAGACGAATAACACCTGGTCATCGGGCATCTGATCCGTGGCCGTATCCCACATCACGTACCGCTTCGTCGGTCCGATACCGGCCACAAAGGCATTGATCCCGGTCGATTTGGCACTGGCCTTGATCAGGTACATGCGACTGGGCGGAATGTCGATGCCGGTGCGCGCCACGACGGCATCGATCTTCGCCACCAGAGCGGCATGATTTTTTTGGAGCGGCTCCTGTTGGTAGAAGAGAGGAACCAGCAGCGGATAAATCAACAGGAAGAAAACCAGGATCGGCAGAGTGACCACCCAGATGCCCAGCCAGTAGCGCCGCCAGCGGCGCACAATCCAGTTGAAGAGCAGCAGAACCGGTACGAAGAAAAGGAGCCTCAATGCCAGCGCTATCGCCTGGTCGCCCAGCCAACTACCCCAGCCCTGGACGCTGATCCCGTAGGCGCGCTCATAATGATTGCTGATCGCGTCGATCACCGCGCCAGCCAGTGCGGTAATCACCAAATAAGCAACGAAAAAGACCAGTCCCTGGACCCAGCGCCGGCTCGAGATCCGCTGCGCCCATTTCTCGATGCCGTACCACGCACGGAAGGCAAGCAGCAGCCACAAAAAAACGATGCCCCAGATGGAGCCGGCCAGATTGAGGATGTTGCGAATGCGGCTGAGCGCGATGGACCTGGCCAGCTTATCGGGCGGCAGCGTGTACGCCTGCTGAGGAGCGGCCTGCGCGGGAGCGGCAGACGCGGTTGGGGCGGGAGCAGCCGGGGATGCGGCCGGTTGAGCCGCCGAGGGAAGGGAAGTCAAACCGGCAAGCAGCGCCACAGGGCAAATCGCCAGCAGCCATCGGCGTGCAATCGCCATCGTAGTCCTCCTTGGGTCAGGCAACTTTGAGACAATCACTTATAGAGATGCTTTTACCTGAAACCCCGAGTTCTATGCCACACAAATCTTCTGCCGCCGCGCGGCGCCGGCCGGTCACTTTCTCCCTCCTCGCACCCGCAGTTGCAGTGCTTACCCTGCTGGCCTTGCCGTCCGCGGCTCGCGCCCAGCAGGCGGCTCCAGCTCATGCGCCGGCGGGTACGCCGATGCTTCTCGATGCCATGAACGCCGAGTTGCATCGCGCCTTCACCTCGTTGGGCAGGTCCGCGGCGCCAGGTTCCGCCGTTGCAGGCGACGACAAACAGCCGCCGTACTTCATCAGCTACTCGGTGCACGACACGAACATGCTGACCATCAGCGCACAGTACGGGGCGCTGACCATGAGCGGCGGTTCGCAGGAGCGCATGGCCGACGTGCAGGTGCGGGTGGGCAGCCAAAAGCTCGACAACACGCACGGCGAACACCGCAGCTCGGCGGTGAACAGCATGCCGCTGCCACTGGGTGACGACCGCGAGGCGATCGCGCGCACACTGTGGCTGGCGACCAACACGGGTTACGGCAACGCGCTCGACAACTACCTGAGAGTGAAAACCGAAGCCCAGGTGCGCGCCAAGGAGGAAGATACTTCGCCGGATTTCAGCCAGGAGGCGCCGCAGGTGCACGTGGAAAAGCCCGCGCCGCCGCTGGTGGTGCGCAAGGCGGAGTGGGAGGAGCACGTGCGGGCGCTGTCGCGCATTTTTCGCGAATATCCCGATGTGTACCAGAACGAGGTGGGATTCGCGGCGCAAAGCTCGACGCGTTACTTTGTTTCGTCGGAGGGTGCGGAGCTCGTGACGCCTTACGTGGCGTCGGGATTGGTGGTCGTGGCGGCAACGCGCGCCGACGACGGAATGGATCTGTTCCTTGCCCGGACCTTCGAGGCGGATACGCCGGAAGGGCTGCCCGCGCAAGCCGATCTGGAAAAAGCGGTGCGCGAGATGGGCGCGCAGCTGGAAGCTCTGCGCAAGGCGCCGGTGACTGAGCCGTTCGATGGTCCGGCGATCCTCTCGGGCCGCGCCGCCGCGGTGTTCTTCCACGAGGTACTGGGCCACCGGTTGGAGGGCCAGCGCCAGCGCGGCGACGAGGAGGGCCAGACCTTCACCAAAGATCTTGGCAAGGAAGTGCTGCCGCCGTTCCTTTCCGTGGCCGACGATCCCACGCTGGCGAGCTTCGAGGGCATCTCTCTGGGCGGCCACTACGAATATGACAGCGAGGGCGAGAAGGCGGAGCGGGTGGAGCTGATCCAGGACGGCGTGCTAGAGAACTTCCTCATGTCGCGCTTGCCCATCGCGAGTTTTGGCGCATCCAACGGCCACGGCCGAGCGCAATCGGGATTTGTGCCCACCGGCCGCCAGGGCAACCTGATTGTGACGTCGACAAAGACGGTCTCCGATGCGGAGCTGCGGAAGGAACTGATTGAAGAGGCGAAGAAGCAGGGCAAGCCCTACGGTCTCTACTTTGAAGACATCTCTTCGGGCTTTGCGGTGACGCAGCGCAGCTCGCCGCAGGCGTTTCAGGTGATTCCGCTGGTGGTGTGGCGCGTGTATGTGGATGGCCGGCCCGACGAACTGGTGCGCGGCGTGAGCATTGTAGGCACTCCGCTGGCGGCGATGAAGAAGATTTTGGTGACCGGCGACAAGAGCGAAGTTTTCGACGGCGTGTGCGGCGCGGAATCGGGATCGATTCCCGTGAGCGCCGTGGCTCCAGCGATGCTGCTGAGCGAAATCGAGACCCAGCGCCAGCAGCAGGGCACGGCGCGGCCGCCGATTCTGCCGATACCGGGAGCGGAAAAGCAGGGATCAGAAATGCAGGGATCAGGGAACAGGGAACAGGGAACAGGCACCAACCCGAAGACGGAGGTGGCGCAATGAATCCGGTTCGTTCCATCGTGTTGCCTTCAGTTTTCGGATTGGTTGTTGCGTGCCTGTGTGTGCCGATTGGTGCCCATGCGCAGCCCACGCGCGCCAACGCCGAGAAAGATCCCGTGCTGAAGGCCATGCTGACGGAGCTCGACCGCAGCATGAGCCAGTTGCAGTTGCCGGGCTTTGCCAAGCCGTTTTTTATCCAGTACCGGATCGAGGAAGTGGACGATTTCGAGACCAAGGCGGAGTTCGGAGCGAGCGAAGGCGCCGGACGCATGCGGCAGCGCGTGGCGCGCGTGACGGTGCGCGTAGGCGACTACAAGACCGACAGCTCCGGCGGCCGCGGCGACGGCTCGGTCGAGTTGACGGGCCTCGACGACGATGCCATCGCATTGCGCTCGGCGCTGTGGCAGGCAACGGATCAGGCCTACAAAGCCGCGCTCGCAGCCTACGCGCAAAAGCAGGCCGAGCTCAAACAGGTGCAGACGCCGCCGCAGGCCGACGACTTCAGCCAGGAGAAACCCATCGTATCGCTCGAGGATCCGGTCGCGTTGCAGCTTGATGAGAGCGCGTGGACTGCGCGCGTAGCGCGGCTGAGCGGCCTCTACCGCACCGACCCCGCGGTGAGCGCAACCCAGCGCGACGTGGAGTACGCGGAAGGGAGCTTTCGCGCCCGTGCCACCACAACATGGATCGCGACCAGCGAAGGAACGATCGTCCGCAAGTCGGAGGCGCAGTATGAGGAGTCGTTTGCCGCGGGAACACAGGCCGCCGACGGCATGAATATCGAACGCTCGTACGCATCGACGGGCACCTCGCCCGCAGACCTCGACACGGAAGCCGTCTTCAACAAGCATGCCGTGGATGAGATTGCATCGCTGGCCGAACTGCGCAAGGCGCCGCTGGTCGAAGAGGAGTATCACGGCCCGCTGCTGATGAGCGCCGACGCGGCAACCGACACCCTGCGCTCGCTGCTGGCCGTGGCGGTACCGGCCACGCGGCCACAGCTGGGCACCGAGGCGCGCACCAACGGGCCTTTTGCTTCGAGCTATCACGCGCGCGTTCTGCCCGATTTCATGAGTGTGGTCGACGATCCCGGACTGAAGACGTATGAGGGCAAAGGCCTCATCGGAGCCTACGCCGTGGACGACGAAGGCGTGCCCGCACAAACGGTGAAGCTGGTGAATGCCGGGCGGCTCGACAACTATCTGATCGGCCGCCAGCCGGTGCGCGACTTTCCGCAGTCGAACGGCCACGGCCGCGCCGGCGTCACCGGCCCCGCGCGTCCCACGATCGGCGTGCTCAAGATCAGCGCGGAGAACGGCCTGACGGACGGCGAACTCAACCAGAAGCTTCTGGAAATGGCCAAGGACCGCGGCCTCAAGAGCGTGTATTTTGTGGAGACCATGGGCGGGCCGCGCACACCGCGCCTGCTCTATCGCATGAGCCCCGACGGCAAGCGCGAGTTGGTGCGCGGCGCCGTCCTCGACGACATTGACGAGCGCGCCCTGCGCTCGAGCATCGAGGCTGCCGGCAAAGATCTCTTCGTGACGAATTATTACGGAGACGTGCCGACTACGGTGATGGCTCCGGCACTGCTTTTTGACGACGCGACGGTAAAGCGCGCCAATGCGAAGAACGAGAAACTGCCGTTTTATCCGCCGCCGCAATGAGAAGCAGGGAACAGCCAGTAGCCAATAGCCAATAGGGAAAAGTGCTGCCGGTTCCCGGTTGCATCCTATTGGCTACTGGCTACTCCCTACTCCCTGCCTTTCTCCACCCGCCAACGATCGCGCCCATGAGGGCCATGGTCAGCAGCCAAAACCCGAGATTGATGGCGAACCAGTTGTAGCTGCGCACTTCGAAAACTGACTCGGTGGCGCGGATGGGCAGCACACAGCCCAGCCACAGGCCCGCCCCAACCTTGATGCCGCGCATCGCCGTCTGCGGTCCCGTGAGTTGGACAAAACTCGAGATGCAGGTGGCGAGGAGCGCCACGGCCAGCAGCGTGGTACAACTCTGCAAAACCTGACTGACGCCGACGCCCGCCATCCACGCGCGATCACGCCCGATGCCCTTGAGCCACGCATCGAGAAAGATCGTGTACCAGGCTGTCAGAAAGAGAAAACTTGCCACCGCAGCCACGGCGATGGCCAGATAGTTGTGCCGCACGTGCGGCGATACCAAGGGCATTCGGTCCTCCCACCGCTCTCGCCGCGCGCGGGTCACGGCTCCGGAGGCTGCCGGAGTGCCGCTCGCGCACGCGAATCGTTCCGGGCGGATTGTAGACGATCTTTCGCCCTGTTGTCGAAGAGCTTTATGCTTGAGGGCAAGCGATCGAATGGAAGCAGCGGCCGGCCAAAACTCGAAGGGAAGCTCTACACTGCAGCTTTGGCTCGCTTACCCCGGCGATCTTGCCGAAGCCGCGGCCGAAGAGGCATGCGCAGCACTGCTCGATGACGCCGAGCGGGCCCGCGCGGCGCGATTCCGCTTTGCGCGGCACCGCCGCGAATACCTGGCCACGCACGCCCTTGCACGGGTGGCGCTCTCGTATGCGCACGTTTTGCCGCCACATGCATGGAGTTTCTCGGTCAACCAGTACGGCAAGCCGTCTCCCATTCCGGAATGCGGCCTGCGCTTCAACCAATCGAACAGCGTGGAGCTGGCGGTGTGCCTGATTGCGCGCCCCGACGCGGCTGCCGGTGAGGTGGGCGCAGAGGTCGGTGTCGATGTGGAGTCGTTTGCGCGGGGGGAAGGAATTGTTCCACTCGCCGCCCGGGTCTTCTCCGCGGCCGAGCGCGCGCAACTCGACGCCTTGCCCGCAACGGAGCGCCCTGATCGCGCCTTGTCGCTGTGGACGCTTAAGGAGGCCTACATCAAGGCGCGCGGCATGGGTCTATCGCTCCCGCTCGACGGGATTTCGTTCCTCTTCGAGGGCCCTGAGGCGATGCACTTTGAGGTTGAGCCAGGGGTCGATGATGATCCCGGGCGCTGGCGGTTTTGCCGGTTCGACCATGCCGGGCACCGCATCGCGCTGGCCGTAGAAGCGAATGCCGCCCCAAGTCCGGAAATCGCCCCGGAAATCTTTGAGGTGCGCCCGCCGCCTGGTTCGCCGACACGCCTGGCGTTGGGCTCTCCGGCCTGGTTTCCCGTTTCTGCGACCGCGGACACTGCCCGCGAGGCCTGATCGGCCTCCCGCATCGCCATTCATGCCGTGTTCATCTCAATCTGTGAACTTTCCCGCACCCTGACCGCGGGTTTTCGCATCCATGCTTATATACGCGGAGTCGAGCTTGGGCCTGGAGGCAGGCCCTACCCAGTACAATCCGAACGAAGGAGATTTTCCCCGATGGCATACGAATTACCAGCGCTTCCCTACGACTACAACGCGCTCGAACCCTTCATCGACACCGAAACCATGCACCTGCATCACGACAAACACCACCAGGCCTACATCAACAACGTGAATACGGCCCTGGCCAACCACCCGGCGCTCGCCGCCAAAACCTTGGACGACCTGATCAGCGACCTCAACGCGGTTCCCGAAGACATTCGCGGCGTGGTGCGCAACAACGGCGGCGGCCACTCCAACCACAGCATGTTCTGGACCATCATGGGCCCGGCCAACGCGCCCGGCATCGGCGGCCACCCCTCGGGCGAGATTGCCAAGCAGATCTCGGCCGACTTCGGCGACTTCGACGCCTTCAAGAAAGCCTTCAACGAAACCACGGCCAAGCAATTCGGCTCCGGCTGGGGCTGGCTGGTGTTCACGGGCGGCAAGCTCAAGATCATCACCACGGCCAATCAGGACTCGCCGCTTTCGCAAGGTCTCTATCCCATCCTGGGCAACGACGTGTGGGAACACGCCTACTACCTCAAGTACCAGAACCGCCGTCCCGATTACCTGGCCGCGTGGTGGAACGTGGTGAACTGGGCCGAGGTGAACAAGCGGTTCGCCAAAGCGAAGGCGTGAACGTAGGTTTCAGGTGTCAGTTTTCAGGTGTCAGACTTGACCACGGAGCAGGGTGGTCCAATTTGCGGTTCACGAGCTATGAGCTGTTCATCGACCCCTGAAACCTGACACCTGACACCTATCGGAGACATCCATGGCCACTATGCAGATGAGCGTGCGCGCCGAGGATCTTTCGCAGCTGCCGAAGGGAGCCGAGCGCATTCCCGACCCGGGAGTGCTGGTGATTTTTGGCGCCTCGGGAGACCTGACCAAGCGCAAGCTGCTTCCGGCGCTGTTTCATCTTTACCTGACGAAACTTTTGCCGAAGCAATTTGCCATTGTCGGCGTGGCGCGCCGCCCACTGGGCGACGAGTTCGCGGCCGACATGCGCGCGGGCATCGTGGAGTTTGGCGGCGTGGACGTGTCCGATTCCGAACTCGACGACTTTGTCAGCCGCATCAGCTATTTCCCGCTCAACTTCGACGACCCGACCCACTACGCGAAGCTGAAGGCCGAGCTCGATCGCATCGCCGCGGAGAAGGGAATCGGTCCCGACCGCCTCTTCTACCTTGCCACCGCGCCCGAGTTCTTTGCCGGCATCGTGGAGAACCTGGGCGTGCAGGGCATGGCGCAGCCGGGAAAAGGCCGCGTGGCCGTGGTGATTGAGAAACCCTTCGGCCACGATCTCGACTCGGCTCGCGAGCTGAATCACCAGGTCAACGCCGTGTTCAGCGAAAGCCAGGTCTTCCGCATCGACCACTACCTGGGCAAGGAGACCGTTCAGAATCTGCTCGTCTTCCGCTTCGCCAATGGCATCTTCGAGCCCATCTGGAAACGCAACTACATCGACCACGTGCAGATCACCGTGGCCGAAACCCTGGGCGTGGAGGGACGCGGGCCGTTCTACGAGAAGGCCGGAGCGCTGCGCGACATTGTCCAGAACCACATGATGGAGCTGCTGGCGCTGGTGGCGCTGGAGCCGCCGTCGAGCTTTGAGGCAGAAAGCGTGCGCCGCGAAAAGCTGAAGGTCTGGCAGGCGATTCCGTCCATCCCCATCCTCAACACAGTGCGTGGGCAATACGGTCCGGGCATCGTGAACGGTGAGCATGTGATCGGCTACCGCGACGAGGAGCGGGTGAATCCCGAGTCCGGCACCGAAACCTACGCCGCGCTCCGCCTCACCATCGAGAATTGGCGCTGGGCGGGGGTTCCGTTCTTTCTCCGCGCCGGCAAGCGCATGAAGAAGCGCGCCACCGAAATCTCCATCCAGTTCAAGCAGCCGCCGCTTCTAATCTTCAATCGCATCGCCTCCACTGGCCCCTGCAGCGAGATTCAGCCCAACCTGCTGACGATCCGCATCCAGCCCGATGAAGGCATTGCGCTGCGCTTCGGCGCCAAGGTGCCGACCAGCTCGCAAATGGCTGTCTGCCCGGTGAATATGGACTTCGATTACGAGTCCGCCTTCGGCAAATCCAGCGCCAACGGCTACGAGCGCCTGCTGCTCGACGCCATGCTGGGCGACCAAACCCTCTTCTCGCACCGCGACGGCGTGGAAACCAACTGGGCTCTTTACACGCCCGTCCTCGAAGCCTGGGCGGCGAAAAACCCTGAAGTCTTCCCGAATTACTTTGCCGGCTCGTGGGGCCCGGAGTGCGCCGACCATCTGCTGGAAAAAGACGGCTACGCGTGGCGGAATGATTTGGGGCGGAAGGGATAGCGCCAAAAGAACTGCGCATGGACTAGAATGGCCCATGCTCCGCCGGCACAGCGTCGCCTCAATCGTCAGCATTGCCGTCCTATCCATGGGATTGGCCGCAGCTTTTCACGAGGGGCTCGGTCACGGCGTCGTCGCGTGGGTGCGCGGCGACGGGGTTACCGAGCTGACCAGCAACCACCTCTCTTCACTCGTTGAGGACCGGCCCATGGAGGCCGCAGGCACGATCGTAAATCTGATCTTTGCCGCGCTCAGCCTTTGGGGGTACCGCCTGGCCGGCGAGCGGGCCAACCTGCGCTACTTCTTTTGGTTCTTTGGCGCAGTGAATCTGCTGGATGGCGCCGGGTACTTCCTTTTCTCCGGCATCGTCGGGGTTGGCGACTGGGCTGCAGTCATTCGGGGGCTGCCGCACGTGGTGCTGCTGCGGATTGCCATGTCGCTCTTCGGGCTGGTGTTTTACGGGGTTTCGATGAGGATCATTGCCCGGGGCATTCGGCCGTTCATGGCCAGCAATAGCGAGTACAACACGTTGGCGCGACTACCGTACCTGGCTGCCTGCATCTTCTACTGCATCGCCGGGGCATTTGACCCGCTGGGGATTCAACTGCTGGTTATCTCCACCATTCCGGCGGCGTTCGGCGGATTGTCTGGCCTGCTCTGGGCGGACAAATTTGTGCCACGCACGGTTCCGGAAGAGCCGTTGGCGGTCGCACCGAGCCGGGCATTGTGGGTAACGGCGGCGATCTTTGCCTGCGCGTTTGTCGTAATTCTGGGGCGCGGAATCGAGTTCAAGTACTAGGGGAACGTCCCGTCTGTCCCCATGTTTCCTGTCCCCATGTTTCCCATGTTTCCGAAAAGGATGAGGCATGAAGGCGCCGGTCCCGGGGTGCGGTGCCGGGCAAGTCTGAGTTGAGCCATGTTCCCGGTTCGTACCCCACCCTCCCCCTCGCCCCCTCCCCTGGGGGTGGTGAGGCAATTCCCTTATTTTCTGCGAGTTAGGTGGCATGGTTCCACCGTAAGATGGCTGTTTTGAGGAATTTCAAAGCTGAAATCTTCAAAACAGAGACTTTGCAATCCTTGACGCCGCCTTCGGTGCCACGAGCTATGGCACGTGCTGGCAGAGCGTGGTTTGCTTTCAATTCAAGAGTAGCGAATTCAAGGAAATAATCTGCAAGGAACGTGGGGTGGGAAGCGATTGAAAAGAAAGGGGAAAGGGTGGATTTGGGGCGGGGAAGGTGTTGACAGCGATTTGGGGTGAACCCCTCGGGTGAGACAGATTGTAATTTGACAGCCCGCCGTTGGCTGAAATGTCCCAGAATCGGGACCCGGGGGCATACTCGCCTGAGGTGAGCTCGCTCCTCAGGGAGCCACCCGCTTTCGCTTGGGGTTAGGGGAACGTCCCGTTTGTCCCCATGTTTCCCGATCCTGCTAGACCGTGGGCTTCTTCCTGCCTATTGATGACCGGAGTCTCCCCGGTCCCTCCGCCGCGGCGGACAAGGGACCGGGGGCACCCTCGGTGTGGTTTTTGGGGCGTCGAGACCGAGGCCACCCGCCACCGATTTCCCGTACCGATGGCTATTAAAATGACTACCTAGGCCCCATATCGCTCTTGTGTTCGGGCGCAGCGGATTTTTGGCCCGCAACATCTGTTTTAGTATCATCCTTATCTTCCGTTCGCGGAATATGCTTGGGCCAGAGGATGTCCCGGCTGTAGTTGAAAGTTGAGCGGCGGTTCGACCCGGTTCTGCAAGAATCGGGTTGCCAAACCTTCGAAAAGGAGAACCGCCGTGAAGAAAAGCTACCACACCATCGGCAACCAA
>Ga0326727_10001147_pt1 | contig 101803 bp, 88 predicted proteins | sample MB2enrmetagenome_FD_207643 | JGI IMG/M metagenome (GOLD analysis project Ga0326727, IMG submission 207643) | Lab enriched peat soil microbial communities from McLean, Ithaca, NY, United States - MB29MY | ecosystem: Environmental > Terrestrial > Soil > Wetlands > Peat | place: USA: New York... | reverse complement strand
GCTCCCCGTCCCGGTCCAGCCCCTCGATGGTGACGAGGCTCTGGCCCTGGGCCTGGACGGCCGGCACCAGGCAGCTGTTGACCAGCTGGCCGCCCAGGAGCACCGAGCAGGCGCCGCACTCCCCCTCTCCGCAGCCTTCCTTGGTGCCCGTGAGGCCCAGGTCCTCCCGCAGCACGTCCAGGAGCCGGGCCATGGGGTGGACCTCCAGCGAGCGGGGCGTCCCGTTCACGGTCAGCTCGAGCCGGATCTTAGCCATGGTCGGCCTCCACCGCTGCCAGCAGCCGCTCGGGGGTCATGGGCACCTCCCGCAGCCCCTGGAGCCCCAGGGCGTTCGCCACGGCCGCCAGCACCGCCGGGGCCGGTCCGTCCACGGGCAGTTCCCCGAACCCCTTGGCCCCGCCGGGGCCCAGGGCATAGGGGTTGTTCTCCTCGAACTGCACCCGGATCCGGGGCAGGTCCTGGGCGGTGGCGACGAGGTAGTCGGTCATCTGGTTGTTGACCATGCGCCCCCCGTCCCGCTCCACCTTCTCCCACAGGGCCCAGCCGATGCCCTGGGCGACCCCGCCCTCGATCTGCCCCGCCGCCAGCACCGGGTTGATCACCCGGCCCACCTCCTGGCGGGCCACGAAATCCTCCACCCGCACCTCCCAGGTGGTCGTGTCCACCGCCACCTGCGCCGCGTAGCACGCCCAGGCGAAGGTGGGGTAGGCGTCCCCCCGGTAGGCGGCCTCGTCCCAGACCAGGTTGGCGGGCTGCTGGTACTCCGCGTAGCAGGAGATGCCTCCGGTGCGGGCGTGGGCCCGGCGCACCGCCTCCTGGAACGCCCCGCCGTCGCAGGGCTCCCGCAGGTGGCCGCCCTGGACGAGCATCTGCTTCAGGCCCAGGGCGGCGTCCTGCACCAGCTTGCCCACCACCATGGTGCTGCGGGAGGCCACGGTGGGCCCGCTGTTGGGCACCACCCGGGTGTCCGGGTCGGCCATGGCCACCAGGGCGGCGGGGATGCCCAGGGCCTCGCAGACGATCTGGGTGAACACGGTGCCCTTGCCCTGGCCCATTTCCGTGGAGGCCGCCAGCACCTGCACCCGCCCGTCCGGGAGCGTCCTGGCCCCGGTCACCGAGGCCAGGCGCTTCTCCCCGGAGCCGGTGAAGCCGCAGCCGTGCATGAACACCGAGAAGCCCACCCCCCGCTTCACCGGCCCGGGGCCGGCGTTCAGGGACTGGAAGGCGGCCCGCCGCTCCGGGTAGCCCAGGTCCGCCAGGGCCCGGTCCATGAGCCCTTCCAGGTCCACGGCCTCGGTGACCCGCTGCCCGGTGGCCATGAGGTCCCCCAGCTTGAGCAGGTTGAGGCGCCGCAGGCGCACCGGGTCCAGGCCCAGGCGGGCGGCGGCCAGGTCCATGTGGCGCTCGATGGCGAACAGGCTCTGGGGCGCCCCGAAACCCCGGAAGGCGCCGTTGGGCGGGGTGTTGGTGGCCACCGCCCGGGCGCGGATGCGCACGTTGGGGCAGCGGTACGGCCCCAGGCCATGGCTGGCCCCATGGCTGAGCACGAACGGGGAGAGGGTGGTGTAGGCGCCGGCGTCCAGCAGGAAGTCCGTCTCCATGGCCAGCAGCCGGCCCTGGGCGTCGAAGGCGGTGCGCAGGCGGCTGCGGGAGGGGTGGCGCTTGGTGGTGCAGGCCATGTCCTCGTCCCGGTCGTACAGGATGGTCACCGGCCGACCGGCCTTCCAGGCCAGCAGGGCCGCGTGCCCGGCGATGATGGACGGGTAGTCCTCCTTGCCCCCGAAGGCTCCGCCGGTCTCCATCTGCAGCACCCGCACCCGGTCGCCGGGCAGGCGGAACAGGTCGGTGAGGGCCGTGTGCACGTAGTAGGGACACTGGAGGGACCCACGCACCATGACGCTCGGCTGGTCCCCGTCCCAGGTGACTTCGGCGGTCATGCCGTTGGTCTCGATGTACAGCTGCTCCTGGGCGCCGGTCCGGTATTCACCGGCCACCACGTGGGCCGCCTGGGCCCACACCGGGTCCGGGTCCCCCTTTTCGATGAGGATGTCCTTGAACACGTTGTTCCGGCCCCCCACGAGCCGGGTGCAGGCCAGGGACTCGTCCAGGTCCAGCACCGCGGGCAGCTCCTCCACCTCCACGGTCACCGCCTGCCGGGCCCGCTCCAGCAGGTGCCGGTCCGGGTGGGCCAGGAGCACGATGGGCTCCTCGGCGTGGTTGATGAAATCCTCCGCCAGGAACGGCTGATCGGCCTCGATGGCCTTCACCCGGTTGGGCCAGCCCATGGCCCGCAGGTCCCCGGCGGTGACGATGGTGAACGTCTCCCAGGGCAGCCCGGGCCCGAAGCGCACGGCGCGGATCCGCCCGCACGGCACCTGGGACCGCACGGTGGCTCCCCAGATGCGCCCGGGCAGGGCCTGGTCCCCCACGTAGACGGCCTTCCCGGTGAGCTTGTCCGGCCCTTCCGTGCGCGCCACCGACCTGCCGATGCCATCCCGTGCCATGGCCAGGACCCGTCCCATGAAAAGAGCGTGGCCCATGATCCCAGGGCTTTCGGAGATTGGCAATTACCCTTGAATCAATTTTTCCGGAGGTCTGGGGACGGTATTGAAGATGAGTTTGTTGTCGAGGCCATCTGGCCGATCCTGGCCTGGGGGGCGTCCGGCTAGAACGTGCCCTGGCAGACACCGCCGTCAATCACCAGGGAGGTTCCAGTCAGGTAGGCAGCCCGCTCACTGCAGAGGAAGGCGATCACTTCCCCGATCTCCTCCGGTTTGCCGAACCGCCTCAGGGGAATGGCGTTCCGGGACTGCTCCAGGTATTGGTCCAGGGTGATGCCCTCCTTCTCGGCTCTCAGCTCGCCCAGATGGAGCTGGCGGTCGGTGAGGATGTGACCTGGGAGGACCGCGTTCACCAGCACGTTGTCGGGCCCGAACTCGGTGGCCAGGTTCCGGGTCATGGCCGAGACGCCCGCGCGCAAGGTGCTGCTGACAGCAAGGAGGGGCGAGGGTTGCCGGGCCGACAGCGAGGTGATGTGCACAATGCGCCCCCAGCGCCGGGCCCGCATGCCGGGGAGCACCAGGCGGGAAAGGCGGATGACGCTCATCAGGACGGCCTGGACTCCGGCGGCCCATTGCTCTTCGGAAAGGTCGAGGAAGGTGGCGCCGACGGGGCCGCCGGTGTTGGTGACAAGGATGTCCACCCCACCGAAAGCTGCCGTGGTGGCACGGTGCCACTCGGAGAGATCCTGGTTCCGCAAGACGTCGCAGGGACAGGCCAGGACGGCGCCGGCCGGCGCCAGGGCGGCCAGTTCGGCCCGTGTGGACTCCAGGGGACCGGGGTCCCGCCCGCAGATGGATACCCTGCACCCTTCCGAAGCCAGGGCCCTGGCGGCAGCCTTGCCCAGGCCTTTGCTGGCCGCGGCCACCATCGCCACACGATTCTGGATACCCAGTTCCATGACGGACTCCTCCGGAACCACACAAGCTGGAAGGGGGGTGCGGACCCCGACAAATTATTCCAGGCCGTGGCGGCGGCGCGACACCCTTCCGTCACCCGGGATCGCCGGTCTCGAACCGCGGCTATGTCCTGGCGCTGGGTGCCCTTGTCGCCACCGATCAGCGGAAGGTAGACGACCTGCCCGCGTCGTACGTAGTAGACCCGGTAGCCTGGACCGAAATCGACACGCATTTCAGAGATCCCATCCCCCACCTTCACCCAGGGTCATTCTGGGGGTATTTTGGCCACATTCGGGCCGTGATCGCCCCCCGGAGCCACCTCGAGGAAAGCCCCCGAAACCTTTGGCTTCAGGGGCTTTTTGTGGTGGCTGGATGCGGACTCGAACCGCGGACCTAGGGATTATGAGTGCGTAGGGCAGGGTGGTGCCGATCCGCGCCGGCGTTGGGTTTGCGGAGGGGGCATGGAGGGCTTGCTTCCGCCCTGCTTCACTGGGCCAAATCCTGTTCGCACCCCAATTGCAAAGCCGTGGTCTTGAATAGCGAACTGCCGGGGTAGCGCAACAATGCCTTCCGTATGAATGTTTTTGCCTCCTCAAGTCGGCCTTGGGCTTGGCGAAGCAGGCCAAGCAGATGCCAGGTCTCAGGGCCCTGGGTGGCCCGGTGCTCCAGGATGCGTTCAAGGATGGTTTCATCCTCCGTATCCTTCAGACGATCCAGGAGGAACGCATGCCAATCCTCGAGACGGTCGGCACGCTTTTCCGATTCCTTGGCGAAATCCGCGAGGGGATCGTTCCAAGTGCCCTTGCGCGCTTTCGGGTCCGGTTTCCGGGGCTGGAACGTTTCCAGAGCCGCCAGATAGGCTTGGCAGAAGGCGTGCAGGCCGTCCGCGCCGGGCAACAACCGGGGCAGCACTTCGGCAAGCTTGCGCTCCTTCTCGGCGGTCTGGCCGCCTCCAAAGGTGGTCCAGCCATAAGGTTCCTCCCAGCGTAGGAGTTGGGCTGGAGCCTTTTGAATGAAAACGGCAAAACCTTGCTGATGGATCTGGGCCAGCCAGAGAGCTTCGATCCGGTCGGAAACAACGATCTTGGCAGCCTCTACCTGGTCCTCGGAACGGAAGTAATTGTAGCCCTTGAGTTCGCATGTGAAGTCCAACAGTCTTTCCAAGGCTTCCGAGCCCTCATCGATGTCGTTCTGCTGGAGCAGGCGGCAGGACTCGTCGAAAAGGCGGCGGAGGGTGAAACGCCAACCCGTGACCTCCTTGCGTCCAAGATCCCGGGCGCCGCGGATGTAGTCCCCGCTGCGAGCGCGCTCGCAGAATGTCGTGACTTCGTCCAGGCACAGATCTGGATCCACCTGGGCTTCCGCCGCACGCTTCACCGCGGCCTCCTGGGGAGCGAGCAGTTCCTCGATGCGCTCCCGCATCGGGGCCGTGCCCCGCCAGTAGGCCGTCCAGAGCAGGGTTCTTAGGTCTTCAGGGCTCCGCCCCTCCAGGGCCTTGAGGAAGGTGGTCTTGTCCATGCGAACGGTCACCATGGGGATCTCCAGACCACCAGCCTACCTTTCCCGACGGCGATTCAATAGCAGTGGATCTCATGGGCCTGAATGCATTCCCAATAGCTGACTCAAACCAAGCGGGCAAGGTCCACATCGTCCAGATGCCCCAAAAATTCACGTAACGTGAACAACAAAATCAAGTGAACACAAACCTTGACTTGGGCCGTCGAGAGCCTTATGTTCAATTCTGATAGCTGTTCACGGAACGGATACAAATTTTCGGATTGAACATGACCCCTTTTCAAGAAACCGAACTTGTGGCTACCGCCATGGCCCGCTTACGCGAGATCACCGGGCTCGACATCACCCAACGGGCACCGGAGCAGGGGCCCGGTCCCAGACCGGAGGGCCAGATCCAAATCGCCCAAGGCGGCCACACCTGGGACTTCCGGGTGGCGTGCAAAGCCGTGATCGACCGGGTGGCCACACTCCACACGGTACAAGACCAATTGCGGGCATTCGCCGGCCAAGGGCTGCTCATCGCGCCCTACCTGGGGCCGGACCTCGCCAGGAAATGCCAGGAAATGGACCTGCCCTTCCTGGATGCGGCGGGAAATGCCTTCCTGAAAGGGGAGGGGCTGTATGTGCTGGTGACCGGCCAGAAGGCCGACAAGACGCGCTTCCAGACCGAAAAGCCCATGCGTGCCTTCGACCGGGCCGGTCTTCGGGTGGTTTTCGCTTTGCTCGCGGCGCCGGCCCTGCTGCAAGCTCCCTACCGGGACGTGGCCAAGGCTGCCGGCGTGGCGCTCGGAACCGTGGGGGGGATCCTGACGGATCTCCGGAACCATGGGTTTCTGGTGGAAGACCACCTGGGGAAGCGCCGCTGGATTGACCGGCAGCGGGTGATCCAGACCTGGGCCACGAACTTTCCCCTTCGGCTCCGGGAGCGTCTCCATATCCGGCGATTCCGGGTGCGCGATGGCGATTGGTGGAAGACTGCCCGGCCCGAGGATTTCGGCGGCTACTGGGGTGGCGAGATCGCCGCGGCAAAATGGCTGGGGGAGCTGGTGCCCAAAACCGCAACCCTCTACCTTCCGGAGGACCGGAATGGATTCCTGGCCAAGCATCGGTTCCGGGCGGATCCTCAAGGTCCCATCGAAGTGCTCGATGCCTTTTGGCAGTTGCCTCAAGCCCAGGATACCCTCGCAGGCCTCGTGCCCCCTTTGCTGGTCTATGCCGACCTGCAAGCCATCGGGGACCCCCGAACCCTGGAGCAGGCGAGGCTGATCCATGACCGCTACCTGGCTTGATCTCAAACGCCCCCTTGACCCCGGCCTGGACCAACTGCTCCGGGACCTGGACGACCAGTTGCAATCGCGCAGCATCCTGAACCTTCTTTTCGCGTTGCAGAAGTCGAAGGAATTGCCCTCATGCCACTGGTGAAACAACCTGTTTCACCAGTTTGACGTCGAGGTAAGCCCCAGCAAGGCCTCGAAAAAAGAACAGGTTGGGGGGGGTGCCCGGATCACGCGGCCGGCTTTGGCTCCTGTCAGGGAGTGGGCTGATGGCTGTTGCCTTGAATGCTCATGTTGCACGCCTCGTGCAACATCGTCATTTCAGGCAACGCATGGCAAGGAAGGTCGCTGCTGATTTCTGTTAAGCACGAACCTTGGGCGCGGTTGCCGGGGGCTGGGTGGACGATGTTCGAGCGAGCATAGCGATTCCGAGGCCGTGCATTACCTTCATAATCGTCTCGTAGCGAGGCTTGGAGCCAGGGGCCAGGGCCTTGTACAGGCTTTCCCGGCCCAGGCCGCTGGCCTTGGCCAGGTCGGCCATGCCCCGGGCCTTGGCGACATCGCGCAGGGCCATGAGAAAGACATCCGGGTTGGGGTCTTCCATGGAAGCCGTCAGAAACTCGGCGATGGTTTCCTCGTTGTCTAGGTAATCGGCGGCGTCGAAGGGGGCGGTTTTGGTGGTCATGGTCACTCCTTGGGGAGGTTCTGGAGGAGGGCTTTGGCCTTGGTGATGTCCTGGCGCTGGGTGCTCTTGTCGCCACCGATCAGCAGGAGGTAGACGACCTGTCCCCGCCGGGCGTAATAAACCCGGTAGCCCGGGCCGAAATCGATGCGCATTTCAGAGATCCCATCGCCCACCGGCTTGCAGTCGCCGAAATTGCCCAGGGCCGCTGAGTTGATGCGGGCGGCGATCCGGGCTCTGCCTTTCAGGTCTTTCATTTGAATCAGCCAATCGTCAAATTCCTGAGTCCGCTCGATCAAGCTCATCCCCCAAATGTATCCAAATGATTACAGCGCGCAAGGGGTTTCTTCAGATTCGAGGAACTGCCCAGATACGAAACGGGCAATTCCTCGGGTCAATCATGTCTTGTAGAGGCTTTACGACTACTCTCCCCGCGCCTTCTTCTTGAGGGCCGACAGCCCGTCAACCAGGTCTCCTGGCCCAGCATCACGTAGTGCTCGGAGGTCTGCATCTGCTTGTGGCGCAGGGCCTTCTTGATGTGGTGGGCACCATACCCTGCCCGGGCCAGGTTCGTGGCCAGGCCGGCCCGGAGCCGGTGGGGAGTGAGCCCCGGGACCCGGATGTCGCGGCCCGCCCGGGCGATGGCCTTCTTGGTGAACTGAGCCCGGCGGGGCAGGCCGTCCTCAGCGGGGATGACCCAGCCCCCGAGGGGTTTGTTGCCGTCGAAGTCCTCCCAGATGACGGACCAGAGCAGTGCCCGCAGGCTCTGGTCCGTGGGCAGCCCCTGGGCCTCGCCGCCCTTGGTCGGGTCGAATACGGTGGATCCAGGGGTGTAGCGCATGAGGTCCCAGGAAAGCCCCTCCCAGCGCATTTCCAGGGCCTCGCTTTCCCGCAGCCCCAGCCAGAACATGGCCCGCACCGCCAGCATGACCTGGAGGTTTCGGCTCTTGTCGATGGCAGCAAAGAACTTCGGCTCGAGTTCGATGGGGACGAAGGCCCGGTGCGGCTGGGGCGCCTTCATCGGCTCGACTTCGAAAGGGATCTTGGTCAGGACGTGATGCTTGACCAGGTGATTGAAAATCATCTTGGTGTAGAGCAGCAGGGTGTTGGCCCCGTGCTTGGTCCGCTTCTTTCCGGCTCTTCGCTGAATCGTGTGGGTGAACCGGGCTTATAACCAGGGACTTTGGCCGGGTCACCCGGGCATCTCGGCCGGCTCACCCTCGCCAGGGTCGCGCCTCCGCTCCGCTGCATCACGCCCCTTGCCACGAGGGTGCCCGTGGAAGGGCTCGGCGCCTTGGGCTCTTACTGACCGCAGGGAGGCGGCGAATCGCTTGCGGTCGCCTCATCGGCCCCCGCTTACGACGGGGGGGCCGATGGGCGACGGCGACGGCAGGTGGTGAGGCAGGGCAGGCGGAGCCTGCAGCTGCCTCGCGGCGCGTCGGGAGGGGGACCTCCGGGTTCAGGCTCTGGCAGATGGGGTTTCGGGCCCGGTGGGCCCTCGGGTCAGCAGAGGACGGGGCTGGGACGGAAGGGGACCGGGTCCCTGGCGGCGGGCCTCTCCCTGGGCTGCGACGGCCACAACTCCGCCACATTGAACTTGAGCTTGCCCGCGATGAGGTAGGCGACCGTGATGAGGCTCCGGATTTTCCGGTAGCCCCTCGCCTTGGCCTTCCCACACGAAACAGCGACGGGCCAAATCAGGTGTCTCCTCTTCCGGGTAGAGGGGAAGGTCCTCCACCAGGGGAACGTCCTCGCCCGGGAAATCCCCTTGAATGAAGCGCCTCAGGGCCTCCGCCTTGCTGGGCGCCTTCTGGACCAGCCGCTCGACGACCAGTTCGGCCTCGCGGGGATCGCCGACGACCACATCCCGGTCGAGCATGCTGGCCAGGTTCTGGATGTCGCCTTCGTCGGCGGCAAAGCACCGGTTGATCACCCGGATGCGCAGGGCCACGGCCAGGTTGCCGAGCCTGGCACCGAAGAACCGCGCCCCCTCGAGGGCCCGGGGAAACGAGTTGGTCTGCAAGGTCATGGCCGTGGCCCTCGGGAACCGGATCCGGCCAAGGATGATGGGACGCATGGTTTCGGGAACGTCCTGGTAGGTTCCTGGGAAGCGTAGTCCAGCCGTCTCATTCGCGAACAGCCATTCCCAGCAGTCCATGGTGGGGACCTCCTGGACGCAGGCGATGCGCCTTAGCTTTGCCCTCACGGCCCTGGCGTCGGGAACCGCGTAGTAGAGCCGCACCGGCTGGAAAGGTTCGTTGGTGGTCGTGGCAAGCAGGGGCGGCCGCTGCGGGGTCTTGGGCTGCGATCGGGCCATGCCGTCTCTCCTGATGGATGGGTTGTGGGTTCCCGGACCTGATGGGGCACCTGCAGCCGGCGGCGAGACCGGCTTCCATCAATGTCTCCTGCAGGATGAAAACGTTCCCGAGGCTTGCCATGGAGGAGGTAACCGGACGAGCGCGCTTCTCTCCTGCTTCATTCAGGGGCATTTTTGGGGGGTATTTTGGCCACTTTCGGGCAGTTGCCAGCCCCGCAAGGCCCAAGAAGAAAGCCCCAGAAACCTTTGATTTCAGGGGCTTTGTGTTGGTGGCTGGATGCGGACTCGAACCGCAGACCTAGGGATTATGAGACCCTCGCTCTAACCACCTGAGCTACCCAGCCGGAAAACCTAGTCTAGCGGCTCGACCTGCCCAGGTCCACGCTGGTTTTTGCCGGAGCCAGCACCCGCTCGTACACCGACTGGTACAGGTCGATGATGGGGCCTTCCTCGAACGTGCCCAGGGCGCGCTCCTGGGCCGCCAGGCCCATGCGCTTGCGCAACTCGCTGTCCTGGGCCAGGGCCAGGGCGTCCCGGGCCATGGCCTCCACGTCGCCTGCGGGCTCCAGGAAACCGTCCACCCCGTGGCGCACCACTTCCGGCAGGCCCCCCACCCGGGAGGCGATCACCGGCACTTTGTGGGCCATGGCCTCCAGGGCGGCCAACCCGAAGCTCTCGGTGGCGCTGGGCAGCATGAACACGTCCGAGCAGGCCAGCACCGTGTGGATGTCCAGTTGCTTGCCGGTGAAGCGCACTTCGTGCTCGAAGCCGTGGTCCCGGGCGAACCCCTCCGCCTCGGCACGGTCCGGGCCGTCCCCCACCATCACCAGGCGGGCCGTGCGTTCCCGGCGCACCCGCTCGAAGGTGCGCATCACGTCCAGCACCCGCTTCACCGGGCGGAAGTTGGAGATGTGGGTCATGATGAAGGCGGGGCAGGGGGCCAGCCACTTGCGGCAGTCCGGCGCGATCCCGCTGGGGGCGCTCACGAAGTTGGGGATCACGTCGATGGGCCGGTCCACCTTGAAGGTGCGGTAGGTCTCGTCCTTGAGGTACTGGGACACGGAGGTCACCGCGTCGCTCGCCCGGATGGCCAGGCGCACCATGGGCAGGTAGCTGGGGTCCGAGCCCACCACCGTGATGTCCGTGCCGTGCAGGGTGGTGACCACTTTCAGCTTCCCGCCCACGGCCATGCGGGCCAGCAGGGCCGCCGAGGCGTGGGGGATGGCGTAGTGGGCGTGCATGATGTCCAGCCCGGCGTGCTCGGCCACGTCGGCCATCTTGGAGGCCAGGGCGATGGAGAAGGGGGCGTCCTCGAACAGGGGGTAGGGGCTGGCGGTCACCTCGTGGAAGGTGATGCGGTCCTCGAACCCCACCAGCCGGGGCGGCACCGAGGGGCTGAGCAGGTGCACTTCGTGGCCCCGGGCGGCCAACGCCTTGCCCACCTCGGTGGCCACCACCCCCGAACCGCCGAATGTTGAATAGCAGGAGATTCCGATACGCATGGAACGTTTGTACTCCATACGGGGGAAAATGTCTAAATTGGAAGGGGCGCCGGCCCAGGCAAGGGCCCAGAGGTCGCGGGTTTGGGATTATCATGGGCGGTGAAAGGTTCTTCCTATGCCACTTGTCGTCACCCTGGCCGACTGGGCCATCCAGGTGCTGATCCTGATCATCCTCGCCACCAGTCTCATGTCGTTCTTCCGGCCGGACCCGCGCAACAAGATCGTGCGGTTCCTGAACGGCGTGGTGAACCCGCTGCTCCACCCCATCCGGGCCATCCTGCCCCCGGCCATGGGCATGGACTTCAGCCCCATGGTGGCGCTGGTGATCCTCTGGCTGCTCCAGTCCCTCCTCCACCGCAGCCTTTCCTAGGGGAACTGCCATGAAGTTCACCCCATTGGACATCCAGCGCCGGGAATTCGAGAAGGCGTTCCGGGGCCTGGACGAAGGGGAGGTGCGCGCCTTCCTGCACGAGGTGGCCGGCGAGTGGGAGGAGCTGCAGGTGGAGAACGGCAAGCTGCGCACGGAGATCCTGGACCTGCGGGAGCAGCTGAAGGGCTACGTGGAGCAGGACCGGATCTTCCGGGAGACCCTGCTCACCGCCCAGCGCACCAAGGAGGAGATCCTGGACACGGTGAACCGGGAGAAGGCCCTGATCCTCAAGGAGGCCGACTTCAAGGCCGACGAGCTGATCCGGGAGGCCCATAACCACGTGGGGGAACTGGAGACCCAGGTGCGCAGCCTGAAGCTGGAGCGCGTGCGCCTGCTCCAGGATCTGGACGCCTTCCTGGCCCGGGCCAGGCGCTTCCTGCAGGAGGAGGCCCCGGAGATGTTCCCGCCCGCCGAGCCCGCCCACAAGTTCAGCGACCGGGACGCGGAGCGCCTGGACCCGATCACCACCGTGCCCAACCCCGCCCGCGCGCCCATGCCGCCGCCCCGGCGTCCCGGCGAGTGAAGGCCCGGATGACGGCGGACAGCCGCCCCGATCAGTCGGCCTTGGCGTCGTTGGAGCAGGCGAAATAGGTCACCCCTTCCTGGCAAACGCCCCGGTGCTTGGGCCACAGGAACCAGGGCGCCATCACCACCTCCTCCACCCGCGTGAAGCTTCCGGCCAGGACTTCGGCCACCCGGGGCTTCTGCACTTCCTGTTTGAACCGTTGGAACAAGCGCATTCTCCGCTCCCCGGGGAGGGTGAGGACTTCCTGGGGCGCCTGGAAGCCACAGGGGAGGTAGCCCATCTCCAGGTCCTGGCGGTACAGCTTGAAGTGGTCCAGGCAGGCGTTGTCGTCGCTCGGGTCCGGGAGGTTGGCTGCTTCGGGGAAAGCGACCCCGCCACCGGGCATCGCCTCGACGAAGAAGGTCCCCCCGGGCGCGAGCCAGCTGCCGATCATGCCAAGAAGGGTCTTGTTCCATCGGGCGAACTTGACCACCGAACAGTCCGGATAGATGGTGTCCACCTGGCCCAGCAGGGCCCAGGTGACCAGGTGCATCTGGGCTTCGTCGTTGAAGTCGGCCTGGAAGTGCGGCAGATCCTCGACCCTGTGCTCACACGCGTCCAGGAAGATCCAGCGGCCCGCGCCGAACCGTTCCGCCTCCTGGGTGGTGGCGCCCAGGACCAGCTTGATGGGGAGCGGCGCCAGGCCGGCCCCGAGCCGCGCCCGGTCCTCGACCCGCCACTGGATGACGGTCCGGGCGACTTGGATGCACTGGTCCTCCAGGCCCTGCCCGTACAGGGAACTGAACGCCAGAAGGGCAGGCAGGATCATTCGATGCTTCATGCAACTCCCGGCGCCCGGTTGGGCGTTTAATTAATTAATAATGCCGACTCCCACAGGGAGGTTCCCTCCCCAGCCCATCGGGGCCGTGCAACTCAGCCCGGGCACCCGCCTGGACCCCGGGGACTGGGACGGCTGCTCCGGCTACCACCTGGGTGATCCGGTCACCTACGGGTTCTCCCAGGTGGAGGGCGGCGCGCCGGCTGGGCCGCGCCGAGCTGGCCGGGGCCCTGGGCGCGGTGGAGACGATGGCCGGCCCTCCCGCCACCACCAGCCACGCGGAATGCACTGCCGCCGGGCGGGAGGCCATGGGCCTCCCCGGGGGCTTCATCCGCCACTCCACCGGCATCGAGGATCTCCAGGACCTGCTGGGGACCTGGAGCAGGCCCTGGAAGAACCCGGGCTGGGTTCGTGAAACCTGCGAGGCTGGGGATGGAGGACGACCTGGCTACGGCTGGTAGCGCTCCATCCGCACCTTCGCCGTGATGGCATGCGCAAGCATGCGCTCCTCCGTGCATTGCCGCTCGGTCACCTCGGCGATGAGCCTGCTGGCTTCGGGGGTGATCCACTGGTAGGTGACGGTCTTGAGGAAGGTGCCCACCCAGACCCCGCCGGTGTAGCGGGCGGCGCGGCTGGTGGGGAGGATGTGGTTGGTGCCGATGGTCTTGTCGCCGTAGGCGACGGTGGTCTGCTCGCCGATGAACAGGGAGCCGTAGTTGCGCAGGCGGTTGAAGTAGTAGTCGCGGTCCTGGACGTGCAGCTCCAGGTGCTCGGGGGCGTACTGGTCGCACAGGGCCACGGCTTCTTCAGGGGATTCCGCCACCTGGATGATGCCGTTGACGCTCCAGGACGACCCGGCCACGTCCCGGGTGGGGAGGGTCTCCAGCTGGCGCTCCACCTCGGCCTGGACGGCGCGCCCGAAGGCTTCGCCCAGGCAGACCAGGCACACCCCGCTGTTGGGGTCGTGCTCGGCCTGGCCCAGCAGGTCGCAGGCCGCCAGGGCGGGGTCGGCGCTGTCGTCGGCCAGCACCAGGATCTCGGTGGGGCCGGCCAGGAGGTCGATGCCGCAGCGCCCGTACAGTTGGCGCTTGGCCTCGGTGACGTACTTGTTGCCGGCGCCGCACAGGATGTCGGCCTCCTCCAGGCCGCCCAGGCCGAACGCCATCATGGCCAGGGCGGGCACGCCGCCCAGCACGAAGATCCGGTCGGCGCCGGCGGTGGCCATGGCGTTGATGGTGGCGGGATAATATCCGGACCCTCGCCCCACCGGCGGGGTGCAGGCGTTCACGTTGGCCACGCCCGCCACCTTGGCGGGGATGATGCTCATCTGGGCGGAACCGAACATGGGGTAGCGGCCGCCGGGGATGTAGCTGCCGACGTTGCGCACCGGGATGTGCCTGTGGCCGAGGGTCACCCCGGGGCGGATCTCCACCCGCAGCGGCCTGAGGGTCTCCAGCTGGGCCGTGGCGAAGGCGCGCACGTTGGCCTGGCAGAACTCGGTGTCGGCCGCCACCTGGGGCGCCACCTGGGCCTTGGCCGCCTCGATCTCCTGGGGGGAGAGTTCGAAGGAGGGCGGGGTCCAGCGGTCGAAGCGCCCGCTGTACTGGCGCACTGCGTCCATGCCCGTATCCTCGATGCGGGACAGCATGGCGGAAACGGCCTCCGCCGTCTCCCGGTCCTGCCCGAACAGCCTGTGGCCTCCCGCCTTGATCGTCTTCATGGCCGACCTCCAGGGATCGCGTACGCCGGTTCGTGGTGGGGCTGGATGTGCGCGGGCGATTATACCTCGCCGGGACGGCCGCGGCCGCCAACCAAGCCGCCGGCGGATGGTGCCTAGAGCCCCAGCTCCGCCCGGTTCAGGGCGCTGATGGCATCCAGTTCGCCCCGGAAGAAATGCGCCACGTTCAAGGCGGAGCGCCGGCGCACTTCCTCCAGGGCGGTCTTCGAACAGAACCCCACGTGGGGGGTGATGAGGACGTTGTCCAGGCGGAACAGCTCGCTGCGGAACGACGGCGGCTCCTCCTCCAGCACGTCCAGGGCGGCGAAGCTCACCTGCCCGGCCTTCAGGGCCTCCACCAGGTCCGCCTCCCGCACCACCTTGCCCCGGGACGTGTTGATGAAGACGGGCCGCTGGGCCATGCGGGCGAACAGGTCCCGGGAGAAGAAGCCGGCGGTTTCGGGGGTCGCCGGCAGGTGGGAGGAGATGAAGTGGGAGGCTTCCAGCAGCTTGTCCAGGCCCACGGCCAGGGCATGGTGCCGTTCCATGACCGCTTCCGGCACCTGGGGGTCGTAGGCCAGCACTTTCAGGCCGAAGCCCCGGGCCCGGTCCGCCACCGCCTGGGCGATGCGGCCGAACCCCACCAGCCCCAGGGTCTGGCCTTCCAGGCGAGTCATGGGGGCAGGACCGTGGAGGTCCCACCGGCCTTCCCGCACGGACTGGTGGTACTGGATGATCTGCCGGTTCACCGCCAGCAGCAGGGCCAGGGTCTGGTCCGCCACCTCCGGGACGCAGTAGTGGGGCACGTGGGCCACCAGGATGCCCGCCTCGGTGGCCGCCTCCAGGTCGATGTTGTCCACCCCGATGGCGGAGTTGGAGATGATCCGGCACCGGCCCAGGCCTTGGACCACCGGCCGGGACAGGGGCGCGTATTCCGCCAGGACCGCGTCCGCGTCCCCGCAGGCGTCCAGCACCTCCGCTTCGGTGCGGCACTGGAAGCCCGCCACCTGCCAGTGGGCCGGCAGGTACCGGCGCTCCACGTCGATGGACTTCCAACTGCAATCGGCGACCACTACCTTCATGCCACCCCCCGGAATCAAGAGCCTATCCCTGATCTCTCAACCTTGGCACAGCAAATAACCAGGTCCGGGGAGGGTTGGGCTCCTAGAGCCCCAGCAGCTGCCGCGCCTCGGTCTCCATGCGGTCCAGGAGTGCGGCGTCGGTGCGGCTCTGCAGGTAGACCTTCAGTTTGGGCTCGGTGCCGCTGGGCCGGAACGCCGCGAAGGCGCCGGATTCCAGGCGGAACTTGAGCACGTTGGAGCGGTCGATGGGCACCGCGGCGGCGCGGTTGTCCGGGCGGTCCAGGATCGGCTCCACGCGCCCCTCCCCGTGCCATTCCCCGGTCTGGAAGTCCTCCCAGGCCGCCACCTTCTCCCCGGCGAAGGCGGTGAGCCCGGCGCCGCGGATGCGCTCCATGGCCTCCTTGAAGCGCACGGCGCCGCCCGGGCGGGGGTCCTCCAGGTTCACCAGGCGGTTGAGGAAGGTGCCCACCTTGCGCTGCAGCGCCTCCACCGCCTGGAAGGGGCCCATGCCCAGGGCCTTGCAGTGCCCCAGCAGCTCGCCGACCACCAGGGCCGCCAGCACCCCGTCCTTGTCCCGCATCTGGCTGCTGAGCTGCATGCCGAAGGACTCCTCGGCACCGAAGGCGTAGGTGTCCCCCCGGGCCTCCAGCTGGTCCATGCACACGGCGATGTACTTGAACCCGGTGAGGGTCCACATGACCTCCAGGCCGTGGTGCCGGGCCACCGCGGCCAGGAAGTCGGAGGTGACCACGGTGGTCACCACCACCCCCTTGAGCCCCCGTTGGGAGCACAGGTAGTCCAGGGTCAGGGCGGCCAGGTCGTTGCCGGTCATGAGCTCCCAGGCGCCATGGCGGGGCGCCACCAGGCCCAGCCGGTCCGCGTCCGGGTCGTTGGCCAGGATCACTTCGGCCCCCAGGCGCCGGGCGTCCGCCAGGGGTGCCTGGTAGGCGGCGATCTCCTCGGGGTTGGGCCGGGGCGCGGTGGGGAAGGTGCCGTCCTGGATGGCCTGGGAGGCGCACACCTGCAGGGGCAGGCCGGCGCGCCGGAACAGCTCCGGCACGAAGGCGATGCCGGTGCCGTGGAAGGGTGTGTAGAGGATCCGGGCCGGCTGGAACATGGCTGGCCCCTGGCGAAGCTGCAGCCCCAGGTCCAGGTAGGCCTCCTGCACGTCCCGGGGGATGGGCCGGATGGCCTCCGCCCCCGGCCCGGAGGCCGGGGGCACCAGGGGCAACTGGGCCATGCGGGCCTCGATCTCCGCGTCCCAGGGCGCCATGACCTGGCCGCCCAGGTTGTTGTAGGCTTTGTAGCCGTTGTACTCCTTCGGGTTGTGCGAAGCGGTCAGGATCACCGCGCAGGCGGTGCCCAGCCTGCGCATGGCGAAGCACAGGAACGGGGTGGGCAGGGGCTGGCCGCCCAGGTACACCGTGTAGCCCGCCTCCGCCAGGACCCGGGCCGCCTCCTGGGCGAAGGCGTCCGACTGCAGGCGGGTGTCGAAGCCCACCAGGGCCGCGGTCCCCGCGGGCACGTGCTGCCGGGCCACCTGGGCCAGGGCCAGGGTGGTCCTGCGCACGTTGGGCTTGTTCATGCGCCGCAGCCCGGCGCCCATGAGGCCCCGCAGGCCGCCGGTGCCGAAGGCCAGCGGCTCGAAGAACCGTTCCTCCACCTCCGCGGCCGCCGCCGGGTCCCCGGCTGCCGCGGCCGCCACGAGGGGCTCCAGTTCCTGCCTCAGGTCCGGCTCCAGGTCCGGGGAGACCAGGTAGGCTCGGGCGGCGGCAAGGGACGGCATGGGCATGACAACCTCGGCAAAGAACGGGCTTGGGTCCCCGGGGGACACGCCCCAAGGATAGCACCCGTCAGGCGCCGCCCAGGCTGATGTCCTCCAGCAGCAGGCTCAGGCCGGCACTGCTGCCGTACCAGCGCAGGTCGTCGCCCAGGGCCACGATGCGGGTGAGGAAGTCCCTCAGGTTGCCGGCGAAGGTCATGCGGTCCACGCTCTCCGCCAACTCGCCGCCCCGGATCCGGAGGCCCGAAGCCCCCACGCTCAGGTCGCCGGACACCGGGTCCACCGTGTGCAGGCCCATGATCTCGGTGATGAGCACCCCGTCCCCGGCCAGGCCGTACAGTTCCCGGACGCTGTGCCCCCCGGCCTTGGGGAACAGGTTGAAGGTGGTGATGCCAGGGTTGCTGCCGGGGCCCCGCCCGGCGCTGGCGGTGGGGTCCTGGCCCATCTCCGCGGCGGTCTTCAGGGTGTGCAGGTAGGTGGCCAGCACCCCGTCCTCCAGGAGCACGTTGCGGCGGGTGGGGAGACCCTCCCCGTCCCAGGGTTCGGAGCCCAGGCCGCCCGGCAGCCGACCGTCGTCCACCAGGGTCAGGAGCCTGGAGGCGATGGGCTGGCCCAGCTTGCCCGCGAACAGGCTGCGCCCTTTCAGGACCGCCTCGGCGGACAGCATCCCCGCCACCAGGCCCAGCAGGTCCAGGGTCACCTCCGGGTGCAGCACCACCCCATAGCGCCCGGACGCCAGCTGGACCGGCTTCAGCTTGCGCTCCCCCTTCTGGGCCGCTTCCCGGCCGATGGCCTCCAGGTCCAGGGCCTCCGGATGCCGCGCCATGTCCCAATGCCAGGCGGCCTGGCGGTCTCCCGCCTCCTCCACCACCAGCTCGATGCTTCCGGAGCAGGAGGAGGACAGATCGAAGGCCCGCACCCCTTTCTGGGTGAGCAGCAGGCTGGCGCCGGCGCCGTCGGCCCAGGTGGCCTCCCGCACCGCCGTCACCTTGGCGGAGGTGCGGCGCGCCGCCGCCTCCAGGTCCAGGGCCCGCTGGATCCGCTGCTCGGGGGTGAGGGCGTCCACGCGCGGGTCGTGGCGGCTGGGCAGGTCGTCGCTGCCGGCGGGCTCCGCCTGGCGCACCCAGCGATCCTCGTCCCCCAGCGCCGCCAGCTGCCAGGCCTGGGCGAACAGGTCCGTGAAGGACTCCCGGGTGAGGTCGGTGGTGGTGGCGATGCCCGTGCGCAGGCCCTTGTCCCCGGCCCGCAGCACCCGCGCCCCCAGGCCGCCCCGCTTGCTGGTGGTCAGGTCCTGGAGGGCGCCGTTCTGGACCTTGGCCCGGCGGCTCCTGGCGACGGTGACGAAGGCTTCGGCCCCCTCCGCCCCCAGGCCGACGGCATGGCGGATGCCTTCCTGCAGGCGCTGTTCCAGCGCTTCTGCCACGAACGTGCGGAAAACGGACGGATCGGACATCAGGGCAGGGTCTCCCGGAAAATCTGCTGGTGGATCTGGTAGGTGGGGACGTCAAAGCACACCAGGGCCACCTGCCGGGGCAGGCGGTGGTGTTCCAGGAACTCCAGGATGGTGTGGACCGCCACCGGGGCCGCCTGGTCCAGGGGGATCTGGGGCTGGGGGCCGGAGCCGAGGCTGGGGAAGGCCACCGTGTCCAGCCCCCGGCTCTCGGCCAGGCGCAGGCAGGCGCGGTAGCAGCAGGCCAGGGCCTCCAGCTCTCCGGCGCCGCCGCCCACCCAGGTGGGGGCCGCCGTGTGCAGCACGAACCGGGACGCCAGGCCGAAGCTGCCGGTGATGCGCGCCTCGCCCACCGGGCACTCCCCCACCTCGGCGCACGCCTCGGCCAGGGCGGGCCCGGCCGCCTTGTGCATGGCCATGTGCACCGGCCCCCCGGCCTGGAGGGAGGTGTCGGTGGAGTTGACCACCGCGTCCACGTCCATGGTGGTGAGGTCGCCCAGGAGGAGCTTGAAGCGGTTGGTCATGGTCGGCGCCCGATGGCGGTCACAGGATGCTGGGAAGAGGCTCGGCCGTCCCCCCCACGATCAGGGCGGGGCAGAGGATGGTGGGCAGGGCGTCCGAGACCGGCACCCCCTGGCCGTCCTTGCCGCAGGTGCCGATGTCGAAGTGGTGCAGGTCCGAGCCGATGCGGGTGAGGCCCAGCAGCACCTCGGGCCCGCAGCCGGTGAGGGTGGCGTTCTTGACTGGGTACTGGGCCACGCCCTTTTCCACCCAGTAGCCTTCGGTGACCTGGAACACGAAGTTGCCGGTCACCGTGTCCACCTGCCCGCCGCCCATGTGCTTGACCAGCAGGCCCCGGTCCAGGTCCTTGAGGATGGCCTCCGGGGCTTCGTCGCCGGGGGCCAGGAAGGTGTTGCGCATGCGCGGGATGGGCAGGTGCCGGTAGCTTTCCCGGCGGCCGTTGCCGGTGGGCTGGGCGCCCATCTTGCGGGCGGTCTTGCGGGACTGGAGGTAGGCCTTGAGCACCCCACGCTCGATGAGCACCACCCGCTGGGCCGCGTTGGCCTCGTCGTCGCAGGCGGCGGAGCCGCGCTTGTGGGGCAGGGTGCCGTCGTCGATGATGGTGACCCCCTCGGCCGCCACCTTCTGCCCCAGCTTGCCGGCGAAGGCGCTCACCCCGGCCAGGGCCAGGTCCGCCTCCAGGCCGTGGCCGCAGGCCTCGTGGATCATGGTGCCGCCCGCGCTGCTGCTGAGGATCACCGGGAACGTGCCGGCCGGGGCGGGGCGTGCGGTGAGGGCCTGGAGGGCCAGGCGCACCGCCTCCAGCACGGTGCGTTCCACCGCCTCGGAGGTGAACAGCTCGAAGCCCCGGGACTCCCCCAGGGCCTGGTAGCCGGTCTGCAGGTTGCCTTCCTCCCCCACCGTCACGTTCAGGCGCAGGACGCTCTGGATGCGCCGGTCCTGGGTGAGGGCGGCGGTCCACCCGTCCTCCCCCTTCTCGGCGGCGGCGATCCACACGTCCTGGGTGCTGTCCCCGTAGCCCAGGGCCACCTGCCGCAGGGCCCCGGGCTTGAGGGTCTCGGCCCGGTGCCGGGCCAGGTGGTCCGCCCGGCGCACCAGGTCCACCTTCTCGGTGAGGGGCACCACGCCTGGCTCCCGGTCCACGGGGCTGGGCCTGGCCAGGAGCCGGGTGACCAGGGGGGGCACCGGCGCCGGTTCCCCCCGGCCGGGGGCGGCCAGGGTCCGGGCGGCCTCCAGCAGCTCGTCCAGGGAGGGGGCGATGAGGTCGGCGAAGCGGGTGGTCTCCCCTTCCACCAGGCGCAGGCTGGCGCCGAAGGTCTCGCCCCCCAGCACGTCCTCCATGCGCCTGTCGTCCATGCCCAGGGCGCAGGCCCGGCGGTGTTCCACGAACACCTCCCCATAGTCGCCGCCCCGGGCCAGGAGTTCGGCCAGCACCGTGCGCAGGGCCTCGTCGGGGAAGGGGGCCTTGGCCAGGGGCCGCCACTTGCGCGCCCGGACGGTCATCCAGTGGGCCAGGAGGGCCTGCTCCGCCGCCTGCAGGAGCTCGTCCAGGTCCCCGCCGTAGTTTTGGAACACCCGGTCCGCGTGCAGGACCTTCTCGGCGCCGGCGGACTGGGCCAGGATGCGCTCCATGGCCGCCTCCCGGTCCATCCGGTCCCGCTTCATGATGCGCTGCACGCGCACCTCGACCGGCGCCTCCACCACCCACAGGGCATCGAAGATGTGCGCCTGCCCCCGCTCCACCCAGAGGGCCGCGTCCAGCACCACCCCCTTGGTGCCGGCGGGCAGGGCCTCCAGCCGGTCCGTCAGCCCCGCCTCGATGAGCGGGTGCAGGATGGCCTCCAGGCGCTGGCGCTGCAGGGGATCCCCGAACACCTGGGCGCCCATGGCGGTCCGGTCCAGGCTCCCGTCCGGGCCCAGGACCGCCGGGCCGAAGGCCGCCACCAGCTGCGCCAGCCCCCCGGTGCCCGGCTCCACCACCTCCCGGGCCATCTGGTCCGCGTTGATCACCACCCACCCGGCGGCGGCCAGGCGGATGGCAGCGTAGGTCTTCCCGGCGCCGATCCCCCCCGTGAGACCCACCACCGGGTAGGGAGCTCCGGCCAACCACTCGTTCAAGCGACTCATTCCACCCCCAGACGGGACTCCTGACCAGTATGCTCCACAATCCGAAACAACCAAGGCCTCCCGGCCGGGGGGCCGGGCCGGGGTCCGCTGTTCGAGCCCGGCTGTCAGTTCGGCATCGGGGGCACGTAGGGCAAGGTCAAGCCCAGCAGCCACAGCAGGATCAGCACCACCGGCAGATGGAAGAGCAGCTGCAGGGTGGAATAGCCGGCCAGGTCCCGGGCCTTGACTCCGGTGAGCCCCATCAGGGGCAGCATCCAGAAGGGGTTGATGAAGTTGGGCAGCGCCTCGGCGGCGTTGTAGACCTGGACCATCCAGGCCAGGTTCACGTGCAGGGACTTGGCGGCGTCCAGCAGGTAGGGCGCCTCCACCACCCATTTGCCGCCGCCCGAGGGCAGGAACAGGCCCAGGATGGACGAGTAGATTCCGCCCACCAGCGGCAGCGTGCCGTGGTTGGAGATGGAGACGAAGAACCTGGCCAGCGCCTCGTTCAGCTTGGACCCCATCAGGACGCCGAAGATGCCGGCGTAGAGCGGGAACTGCAGCAGCACGCCGCCGGTCATGGGCACCGCCTTGGCCGCGGCGCGCAGGAAGGCGCGGGGCCGCCAGTGCAGCAGCATGCCGGCGATGAGGAACATGAAGTTGTAGGTGTTCAGGTCCAGGGCGGCGAGCCCGCCCTTGGCGATGAACAGGTCCACCAGGTAGATCACGCCCAGGGCCACCAGCACCAAGGTCAGGACCGGGCTGAACTCCAGCCGCTCGCCCGGAGTCGCCGGGACGCCGATGGGCTCCTGGGTCTCGTGGTAGGTGATGCCGGCCATCTCGGCGGTCTTGGCCCGGTCCGGCCCGGGGGTGGAGACGTAGCAGATCCACATGGACAGCAGCACCAGGACCACGATCAGCACCAGGTTCTGCCAGGTGAACAGGGTCGCCTTCAGGGTGATGATGCCGCTGATGGCCAGCAGGCCGGGCGGGATGGAGCCCTTGGTGGCCATCAGCAGGGCGGCGGAGGAGGACAGGCCCAGGGCCCAGACGCTGCCCAGGCCGAGGTAGCCGGCGGCGCCCATGGCCCGGTAGTCGATGCCCTTGATCCGCTTGCTGATTTCGCGCATGAGGATGCCGGCGAAGATCATGCTGAAGCCCCAGCTGAGGAGGGAAGCGACCATGGCCATGAAAGCCACATATGCCACCGCTCCCTTGGGGGACTTGGGGAACCGGGCGAGGACATCGATGACCTTGCGCACCGGCGGGGACACCGCCACGATGTAGCCGCCGATGACGATGAACGCCATCTGCATGGTGAAGGGAATGAGGTTCCAGAAGCCGTTGCCGAAGTCCTTGGAGATCTGCACCGGCGAGCGGCCCATGCCCAGGGCCGCCACCACCACGATCACCACCGCGGCGGCGGCGAAGACATAGGCGTCGGGGAACCACCGCTCGCTCCAGTCGGCGAGGGTGGCGCCCAGGCGGGCCATGCCGCCCTGGTCCCGGGGTTCGGGCTTGGATGGGTTGTCGGCGTTCATGGGGACGGCTCCTGGTGGGATTGGGTTGGACACACCCGGTTCCCGGCGGCGCCGCAGCCATCGCGCGGGCCGGTTTCCCGTGTTTTTCAGATGACTTTGGAATGGCTGGCTGATGCTACTCCAGGGGCGCAGGCCGGGCAAGAATCCGTTCTGCAAGAATGGATCCATGGCGCGGGCGATCGCGGTACTCGGAACAGCCTCGGATGTGGGCAAGAGCCTGGTGGCGGCCGGGCTCTGCCGCCTGCTGGCGGACGCGGGGTTCGACGTGGCGCCCTTCAAGGCCCAGAACATGGCCAACCAGGCGGGGGTGACCGCCGAGGGCCTGGAGATGCCCCGCGCCCAGATCCTCCAGGCCGCCGCCTGCCGCCGGGCGCCCCACGTGGACATGGGCCCGGTGCTGCTCAAGCCGCTCTCCCAGACGGGAGCCCAGGTGGTCGTGCTCGGCCGGGCGGTGGGGGTGCGGGAGGCCCGGGACTACTTCCGGGACCGGACCCCCTACCGGGACGCGGCCATGGCGGCGCTGGGACGCCTGGCCTCGAGGCACGGGGTGATCGTGCTGGAAGGCGCGGGCAGCCCCGTGGAGCTGAACCTCATGGCCCGGGATTTCGTCAACCTGCTGCCCGCGCGCGAACTGGACGCCGGCATCCTGCTGGTGGCCGACATCGACCGGGGCGGCGTGTTCGCCCAGGTGGTGGGGACCCTGGACCTGATGCCCCCGGGGGACCGGGAGCGGGTGCTGGGGATCGTGGTGAACCGCTTCCGGGGCGACGCGTCCCTGTTCGAGGACGGCATCCGCATCCTGGAGGAGAAGACCGGCCTGCCGGTGCTGGCCCTGGTGCCGCACCTGGAGCACGGGCTCGACGAGGAGGACCGTCCCTTCCGCATGCCCGTGGACCAGCGCGCCCCCGCGGGCGCGCTGAAGGCGGGGGCGCTGCTCTACCCGCGGGTGAGCAACACCGAGGATCTGGCCCCGCTGCTGGCGGAGCCCGACCTGCACCTGACCTGGGTCACGGACCCGGCCCTGGCGCGGGAGATGGACCTGCTGGTGCTGCCCGGGTCCAAGGCGACCGTGGGCGACCTGGTCCACCTCACGGCCTCGGGCATGGCCGAGGCCCTGCGGGACGCGGCGGACCGCGGGGCATGGTTCCTGGGCCTGTGCGGCGGCTACCAGATGCTGGGGCGCGAACTGCGCGACGATGGCGGCGGCGAAGGCGGGGCGAAGGCGTTTCCGGGCCTGGGCCTGCTGCCCGTGGCGACGGCCTTCGAGGACCGCAAGATCACCCGCCTGGCCGCGGCCGCCTCGCTGTGGCCCGAACCCGGCCACGTCCTGTCCGGCTATGAGATCCACCACGGCCGGACGGCGCTGCTGGAGGAGCGCGGAGCGCCCCTGGCCGAGGGGGGCGCGGGGGTGGGCTGGCGGAGCGGACGGGCCGCGGGGACCTACCTGCACGGCCTGCTGGCCGCCGACGGCTGGCGCGCCGCCTTCCTGAACCAGGTGCGCCGGGACCGGGGCTTCCCGCCCCAGGGGGTGCGCACGGCCGATCCCCTGGAATCCCGCCTGGACCGGTGGGCCGCGCACCTGCAGGCCCATCTGCGCCCCGGAGCCTGGGAACGCATCCTCGGGGCGGTGCGCCCATGACCGGCCCAGGATCAGGCGCGAGCCGCCCGGAAGGTCAGTCCTCCGGCCTGCGCAGACCTCCGCCGCGGGCGTAGACCTCCTCGCCGGCCACATAGGTGGCCAGCACCCGCGCCGCGGGCAGCTCGTCTTCGGGCACCCGCATCAGGTCCCGGTCCAGGATCGCGAAGTCCGCCCACTTCCCCGGTTCCAGGCTCCCCCTCGTGTCCTCCTCGAACTGGGCCCGGGCCGCCCAGAGGGTCATGGCGCGCAGGGCCTGCTCCCGGGTCAGGGCGTTCTCCATCTGGAAGCCGCCCTCGGGCCGGCCCTGGAGATCCTTGCGCGCCACCGCCGCGTGGAACCCCAGGACGGGATCGACGGGCTCCACCGGGAAATCGCTGCCGTTGGCCAGCCAGCCGTTCTGGCCCAGCAGGTCCCGGTAGCGGTAGGCGTGCCGGATCCGGCCGCCCAGGCGCCGGCCGGCCCAGCCCATGTCGGAGGTGGCGTGGCGGGCCTGGACCGAGGGCACGACCCCGTAGCGCCCGAACCTGGGCAGATCGTCCGGGTCGACCACCTGCGCGTGCTCGATGCGCCAGCGCCAGTCGTTGCCGGGCGCCAGGAACCGGCCGTAGACGTCCAGCGCCAGCCGCACGGCGCCGTCGCCGATGCAGTGGGTGTTCACCTGGAAGCCCGCGTCCGCCGCGCGCCCGCAAAGGCCGGCCAGGGCCGCGGTGCTGGTCGCCTGGAGGCCGCGGTTGCCCGGATCATCCGCGTAGGGCTCCAGCAGCAGGGCCTTGCGGGACCCCAGGGCGCCGTCGGCGAACAGCTTGATGGACCGCACCGTGAGGCGGCTGGTGGCGAGGATGCCCCGGCCCAGGAAGGCGCCCAGGTTCTCCTCCGTGGCCCGGAGCATGGCGTAGATCCGGATCTTCAGCCGGCCTTCCCGCTGCAGTTCGTCCATGATCAGGACGTCGCCGCCTTCCGTGCCGGCGTTGCCCACCGCGGTCAGCCCCGCCGCGAAACAGCGCTCCTGGGCCAGCATCAGCGCCTGCTCCTGGTCGGCTCGGTCCGGCCGGGGCACCATGCCGCGGACCAGGTCGATGGCCTTGCCGAACAGCAGGCCGTTGAGGGCCTCCCCGTCCCGGCCCAGCTCGCCCCCCTCCACCCGGGCCCCGGGCCCCACGCCGGCCAGGGCCAGGGCGGCGCCGTTGGCCACGGCGACCTGGCCGTCGATGCGCACCAGCAGGGCCGGCAGGTCCGGGAAGACCTGGTCGAGGCGGGTCCGGGTGGGAAACTCCGGCGGCTGCCATTGGATATGGTCCCAGCCCCGGCCGATGACCCAGGGCCCCGGATGCTCCTGGTGGTGGCGCCGGACCCGTTCCAGCGTCTCCTCCCAGGAACGGGCCCCGGCCAGGTCCGCCAAACGCAGGTTCTGGCCATAGAGCAGGAAATGACAGTGGGGATCCATGAACCCTGGGTAGACGCTGTGGCCCCCGGCGTCCAGGGTCCGGGCCGCGGGGAGCCGCCGCCGCAGCTCCTCCGCGCTGCCCACGGCGGCGATCCGGCCGCCGCTGAAGGCCATGGCCTCGGCCACCGAGAAGGCCGGATCCACCGTGTAGATCCTGGCGTTCGTGACGATGCAGCCCGCGTCTGGTCCGTTCATGGTCCGCTCCCCGATCCGGCCTGCGCCTCCTGCCCCCCGGCAGCCCCGGAGGCCGGGACCCGGCTTGGCGGTCGGGCTTGGCGGTGGTTGGGGAGGAAGGATTCGAACCCTCGATACGCAGGATCAAAACCTGCTGCCTTACCGCTTGGCTACTCCCCAGGGAACCTGGATTCTAGCGCGGGTGCGCCGGGGCCGTCCAGACGGGGCGGGTCAGGGGTTGGCCTTGGGGGTGAAGCCGAATTCCTCCACGCCCAGCAGATCGGCGCGGACCATGGCGGCTTCGCCGCGCTCGATGCGGGACAGCGTGCGGGTGCCGGTGGTGGCCTCGTACGCCAGGAGCACCCGCTCCTCGATCGCTTCCCGCAGCTCGTTGGTGAGGGGGTAGGCGATGTCCTTGAACGTGCCGTCCCGCTTGCGCTTGCTGGGCATCATCACGTAGAACCCGTCGTCCCCTTCCAGCACCCGCAGATCCCCCACCACGAAGCTGTCGTCCAGGACCAGGGCCGCGAAACCGCGCAGTTTCTCGTCTCCCTCGACCTTGGTGATTCGCACATCGGTGATGTTGAGCATCGCAATTCCTCGGCGGTTGGCGCAGGGAGTCCACCCGGGCCGCCGGCGGGCCGGCCATCTTGGGTGCCGGCCAGGGCGAAAAGGGTCAGACAAGGGCTGGACCGGACGGTGGATACCCTTGGGTGAATTATAGGAGCTTCCGGAGAACTTGATGAATGGTTGTGATTTTTGGAACAGCCTCCCCCCGGGACCTCACGGGTCCGAGGCCAGGCAGGAAGATTGCAAGTCCCGGAAGCCTGTCTATGTATTATTTGGCCCGGCTACGCCTTGCGGGCCAGGGTCAGCCCGTCCCCGATGGGCACCATGGCCAGTTCCACCCGGGCGTCCTGGTGGAGCTTGTCGTTGAGCCGCTGCAGGGCGGCGGTGTCCGGATCCCGTTCCGGATGCGCCGGCAGGGTCACCCGCCCGCTCCAGAACACGTTGTCGATGGCCAGGAGCCCCCCCGGGCGCACCAGTTGCAGGCAGCGCTCGTAGTAGGCGTCGTAGTTCACCTTGTCGGCGTCGATGAAAGCGAAGTCGTACTGGCCCCGTTCGCCCCGGGCCAGGCGGCCGTCCAGGGTTTCCAGGGCGTGGCCGTGCACCAGCTCGATGCGCCCCGACACCCCCGCCCGCTCCCAATACGGCCGAGCCAGGGCGGTGTATCCGGGATTGAGTTCGCACGCCAGCAGCCGCCCGTCCCCGGGCAGGGCCAGAGCCACCGCCAGGGCGCTGTAGCCGGTGAACACGCCCACCTCGAGGGTGCGCTGCGCCCCCAGGAGCTTCACCAGCAATTGCATGAGCGCCCCTTGTTCCGGGGAGATCTGCATCCGCCCCTGGGGGAGGGCCTGGGTCGCCGCCCGCAGGGCCGCCAACTCCGGATGCTCGCGCAGGGAATGGTCCAGCAGGTAGTGCCAGAGGTTGTCGTCCAAGGGCAGGGTGCGGGAACTCATGGAGGACCTCCCAGGACACCGCGCCAGCCCTGGCGCGGCCACCCGCCAAGAATGGGTAATTCCAGATTAAGTGCCACTAATTGAGCGGGAAAAGCCAACCCGGCCGGTCCTGGTCCCCGGCTCCTTGGGCCGGCCCGGCATCCGGCCGTTCCAGCGATCCGATGCGGACCCCCAGCAGGCGCAAGGGCCGGTCCAAAGCCACCCGGCGCAGGCACGAGCGGGCCGCGTCCAGGATGGCCTTGGGATCGGCCGTGGGTTCGTCCAGGGTATGGTCCCGGGTGACCGTCTGGAAGGTGTCGTAGCGCAGCTTGATGCCGATGGTGCGCCCCCGGCGGCCCTTGCGCTCCAGATCGCCGCCCAGGCGCTGGCACAGGTCCACCAGGATCCCGGTGAGGGCCTCCCGGTCCCGCCTGGGGTGCAGGTCCCGCTCGAAGGTGGTCTCCCGGCTGATGGATTTGAGCTCCTGCACCGTGACCACGGGCCGGTCGTCCCGCCCATGGGCCGCCTCCCAAAGCCACTCCCCGTAGCTGTGCCCGAACGCCGCCACCAGGTCCCGCGGGTCGGCCGCCGCCAGGTCGCCGATGCTGCGCAGCCCCATGGCCTCCAGGCGGGCGCTGGCCTTGGGGCCGATGCCGTTCACCGCCCGGGCGGGCAGGGGCCAGACGCGCCCCGGCAGGTCGTCCAGGGTGAGCACCGTCAGCCCGTCGGGTTTCTGCAGGTCCGAGGCGATCTTGGCCAGCAGCTTGTTGGGGGTGACGCCGATGGAGCAGGACAGCCCGGTGGCCGCCCGCACCGCCTCCTTGAGGCGCCGGGCCAGGGCCACGGTCTCCCCCGGCACCTCCGTGAGGTCGACGAAGATCTCGTCGATGCCCCGGTCCTCGAGGGTGGGGGCGAGTTCGGCCACGGCCGCCTTGAACAGCCGGGACAGCCGTCCGTACTCCTCGAAGTTGGCGGGCAGCAGGATGGCGTCCGGGGCCAGGGCGGCCGCCTTCATCAACCCCATCCCCGAGTGCACGCCCAGGGCCCGGGCTTCGTAGGTGGCGGTGGTGGCCACCCCGCGCCCCGCATACTCCCGCAGGCGCCGCATCCGGGGCGGTTCCCCGGGGCGCCGCCGCCCGCCCCCCACCACCACCGGCTGTCCCCGCAACTCCGGGAAGCTGAGCAGTTCCACCGAGGCGAAAAACGCATCCATATCCAGGTGGGCGATGCGCCGGCCAACCCAGGGAGCGGGGGCTTGGGCAGGAGGAGGGGAAGGGGGCTCGGGCACGGACGGCTCCTGGACCGCTGGACGATACGAAATTTTAGCAAAATGAACGCTCAGGGTTCAGGCAAATCCATCCGGGCACCCGACTGGTAGGATGGTCCAGGCAGCCATGCCATCCCAGGAGCGCTTGTGGTCCCCGACCTGCCCATGCCTCATACGCCGCCCCGGAGCCCCCTGGAGGCCGCCCGGCACGTGCTGGCCGCCACCCGCGAGGCCATCCAGGCCCTGGAAGGCTCCTGGGATGAGGATCTGGTCCGGTCCTGGACCCGGCACATCACCCGGAGCAAGGGCCGTCTGGTCCTCTCGGGCATGGGCAAGTCCGGGCTGGTGGCCCAGAAGATCGCCGCCACCCTGGCTTCCACCGGCTGCCCCAGCTTCTACCTGCACCCGGCGGACGCCCTGCACGGGGACCTGGGCATGGTCATGGCCGAAGACACGATGCTCATCCTCAGCAACAGCGGGGAAAGCGAAGAGATCATCCGCCTGCTGCCCAGCCTGATCCGCCTGGAAGTGCCCATCGGCGCCATCACCTCCCGGGCGGACAGCCGCCTGGGCCAGGCGGCGCGCTGGTGTTTCACCTACGCCCTCCCGGACGGGGAAGGGTGCCCCCTGAATTTCGCCCCCATGGCCAGCACCACCCTGCAGCTGGTGTGGGGCGACCTGCTGGCCGCCTACCACATGGTGGAGAGCGGCTTCACCCTGGAGCACTTCGCCCAATTCCACCCCGCTGGAAATATCGGATCCAAGCTATTGAAAGTCAAGCAAGTTATGCACGACGAATTTCCCCAGGTCAGGCCGACCGCCGACCTGGTGGAGACGTTGGCCGCCATGACCCGGGGCAAGCTGGGCATGACCACCGTCATGGACGGGGACGAACTGCTGGGCGTGATCAGCGACGGGGACATCCGCCGGGCCCTGGAGGGAGCCCAGCGCATGCGCAGCAACCCCCTGAGCCTCACCGCCCGGAACATCCTGTCCCCCAGGCCGGTGTGCGTGGCCCCGGACACCCTGGCGGCCGAGGCGGCCCACAGCATGGAGGCCCGCAAGATCACCTTCCTGGTGGTGCAGGACGGCGCCCGCACCTGCGGGGTGGTGCACATCCACGACCTGTTCGCCGCCAAGGTCATCTGAACGGCCCCGAGGGCCAAGTCCCGGGAGCCCCCCTGGAACCTTGTCCCTGGGGACCGCCGGGGCTCAGTGGCTGCTGGCCGTCATGCCCTTGTCATCGATGGTGTAGATGTCCTTCTCGATGTCCTTCACATTCCAGTGGGTGAAGCCGACCACCCAAGGAGCCTTGGTTCCGTCCCCGGAGTAGATCACGTTGATTGATTCCGGGGTGGCGTTGTCAACCTCAAGTTTCTTCCTTTCACCCGCAGCCACGAGGTCCGCGGTGAATTTGCCGCTGATCGACTGATAGACCACGATGCAGGAGCCGGAGGCCTTGTTGATGAACGTCTTCGCGGTCCCGGCCACGGCCGTGACGGCAGCCGCCAAGAGCATGATGGGGAAAAGGGTGGACTTCCGGATACCGGATGGCATGGGGGCCTCCTTCCAGGGGCTGGCTGCGGGGAACAAAAGGTGAAGGGAAGTGGTGGGACAACCGCAGAGACGGGCAAGGCCGAGCGCGCCGTTGTCTTAACGAATAATTAATAATTAGTTTTACCCCTCTGTCAACCCGGATCGGCCGTCACGGCCGGTGCCCGCCTGAACCAGCATCTCCACAACCGCTTCCCATTGCGACCTGATCTCGCCCCAGGAGCCGTTCCAGGGTGAAGACAGAGGTGGCTGCCTCGCCCAAAGCCGCAGGATCGAAGTCGACCCGGAGGCCTCCCGATGTCGGTTCCGGATCTCCACCCCCATGGCCGCCCCCCGGGGCTGGTAGCATAAGCGAAGTCAATCCCTTGAGGGTGATCCTTTGACTCGTCGTGGCGCCTTGCATCCGCAGCTGCCGGCCGGTGGCCGGCCTGGCTGCTTTGCCATTCATCAAAGGTTACATAATATACATTATCGAAACCTAAATTCGAGGGCGAACCAGCCCGTGCCCGACCCGAACCTGCGGGCTGAAGACCGCATCCGGGAGGGCGGTTCCGGTCCGTCCGGAGCCCGCCTGCCCCGTTTTCCCCGAGCCCGACCGTGCCCTCCATACTCCTGAAGTACCTGCTCAAGCGCTGGACCTTGCCGCTCCTGGGCGCACTGCTGTTCTACGGCGGCATGCTCATGGCCTACGAGGTGGTGGGCGTCACCAAGGAGATCTTCTCCATCGGGGCGCCGTTCCGGTGGATCGGTCCGCTGCTGCTCCTGGCGGTGCCCGAGAACCTGGGGATGGTGCTGCCCATGGCAGCCACTCTGGCCGGGCTCATGGGCACCCAGCACTTGGCGGAAGGTTCCGAACTGGTGGCAGCCCAGGGCTTGGGGGTGGGCCGACGGGTGCTCATCAAGCCATGGCTGTTGCTGTCAGCCGCGGTCTTGGTGCTGGCCGCCCTCAACGCGCACCTCCTGGTACCCTGGGCCAACGCCACCCAGCAGGTGGTCCAGGCGCGCATGTTCGAAGAGACTCGAACCCGGTTCCTGAAACCCGGGGCGGACCCGTGGTTCCCGCCCCGGTCCCCCCGCAACGCGGTCTGGGTGGCTCCGGACCGGCAGATCCACCTCATGGAAGTGACCAACGACCGGGTCCAGCACCTGGTGGCCACCTCCCTGAAATGGGGACAGTCCGACAAGGTGCAGGACCACACGCAGATCAACCTCAAGCTGGAAAACCTCCGCGGCATGGCGATGCACAAGACCGACGGCACGGTGACCCTCATCCAGGAACAGGAGCACACGTACACCATCGATGTGCCGCCGGTGCCCAAGCTGCTCACCTCCACCCGGGGACGGGTGCAGCCCACCGGCGTCCTGCTGGCCCAGCACACCCCCGAGAGCCTGGTCGAACTTAGCCGTCGATTTACTTTGCCTATTGCTAGTTGCGCACTCCTTCTTCTGGGCATAGCCCTGGGCCTGGGCCACCCCAGGTTCCAGAAAGGCGGCGCCATGGTGAAGAGCCTGGGCGTGATCCTGATTTACTATTTGATACTTAGGTACCTTGAAAATCTTGTTTTATCCCAGAAAGTGCCACACCTCTTCCCGCGCCTCGGCATCTTCATTCTGCCTTTCGCCTTCCTGGGTGCCGGGTTCTACTTCCTTTCCCGCCGGCTGCGCCCCCACCATACCAACTGGCTGAGCAATCTGGCCTCCGTGCAGGCGGCCCACCTCTGGCTCCAGTCGGCCCCCCGCATCTCCTGGGCGCTCCAGCGGCTGTGGCTGGTCTACCGGGCCGTGGTGGGCATGGCAAGCCGGCTGGTGTTCCGAAACGCAGACCCGGACCGCCCCCCCCGGCGGGTCCTGACCGCCTGGACCAGTGAATTGTGGTGGCGCAACTGGGGTTCGGTGCTGGGCACGTTCCTGGCCCTGAGCTTTCTCATCGAATACGCCAGCCTGGCCGGGGATCTGGCGCACAACCATGTGTCGGGCCTGGTCTTCCTGCGCTATTGGCTGTGGAACCTGCCCACCTTCCTGGCGGTGGTGCTGCCTTTGGCGTTCCTGCTGGGCGGGGTGCTGTCCCTGTCCGAGGCCACCGTGTCACGGGAATGGATGGCCATGCGCGCCGGTGGCATCAGTTTCCTCCAGTGGTGCCGGGCGGGATTCCGGGGCTGGGGGGCGGTGGCGGCCCTCACCTTCCTGCTCCAGGCGGGGGTGGCGCCCCTGGGCTTCCAGCGGGCCGATCCCCTGTACCGGCAGATCATTGGCCGCCCTGCCCCGTCCCTCAAGACCCGGCCGTCCTGGATGAACCTGGGCTCCACCGGCGTGGTTTGGTTCCTGGACGGCACCGTGCGCTGGGGCTTCCCCCTCAAGCCGGCCAGCGCCGACATGCCGGTCCTGCTCAAGTGGCAAATGGGGGACCAGCGCTCCATGGCCCTGCCTTGGAACGCCCTCCAGATGGTTCCAGGACCCTCCACCGCCGACCTGTTCCCGTCCCGGGCTCTGCAGGATTCCACCTCCGCCGAGGAAACGCCCACCCGGGACCTGTTCCAGTGGCAGAAATGGGCCCCGAACCCGGAACGGGCCACCATGATCTGGAGCCGCCTGTTCGGGTTCCTGGCCGGGCCCTGCCTCCTGTTCGCCATGCTGTCCTACGCCTTCCCTTCCCCCCGGGGGGGGCGGGGCCAAGCCCTGGGCTACAGCCTGGTGGCTGGGCTGGTGTTCATGGGGCTCCAGGCCCTGTTCACGGGTGCCGCCAAGGCCGGCGAGTTTCCGCCTCTTTGGGGGGTGCTGTGCCCGATCCTGCTGGTGACGGGGTTCGGGTTCATGCGCCTGCACCGCCTGCGGACCTGATCACGCCTGGAGTCTCCAACCCGTTCCAGGGCACCCGGCGGTCAGGCCGGAAGCACCCAGGGGGCGTCCAGGCTGTCGCGCAGGCTGGCAATGGACTTGGAGGCGGGCGCCGTCTTGTTCTCGACGGCGGGCTTCTTCATCGAGGCCGTCTTGAGGGGGTGGGCCACCTTTTGGGCCGCGACCTTGGCGGGGGTCTTGTCCGTGGGTTTGGCCGTGTCGGCCACGGCGAAGGCGGGAGCGACCAGAGCGGAAACAAAGAGAACGGCAAAGAGCTTGTTCATTTGATAACCTCCATCAGCCATCGGATGTGCCATCGGTGGCCACCCGGGCAGTTGCAGGAACCTTGCCAAGCCATGGGGCAGTCCAAATCACCTGAAACCAAGCGCGGAATGGGGTTCCATGGGAATTTTGCCACGCTCGCCAGGGCAAAATGCCTGCCCTCCCCAAGGCGCCGGGCTCTTGGGGGTTTCCTCCTGAGCGTCCGTTGGACCGGAACCTGCGGACCGACCCGGGGCAAGCATCGCCAGGACCCCGCGCAGGGCGGCTTGGGGTGCCCGGGCCGCGTTCGGACCCTTCCTGGGCTGAGAGGGTGTATCATCCCGCCGGGCGCCTACTCCTCCCTGGGGAGTCCCGGGGCGCCGGTGCCGACGGCCGTCAGCTGCCGGGACTGGGCCTGCTCGATGAGTTCCTTGATGCGCAGGGCGTCCGCCTTGCGGTGCCCGCGGCTGGCGATGGGTTGGCCGCCGCCGGTGGACTCGATGAGGATGTGCGACCACAGGATCCCGGTCTCGATATGCACGCTGGCCACCCTCAGGATATGGATGCTCATCTCGTCCCGGTGGAACCAGGAACGCTTGGTGCGGACCACCGCCGTGTCGGTGACCTGGATGAGGGTGGGGAACAGGCGGTTGCCCTTGGTCAAGCGGCTCGCCCGGAAGGTCTCGGTGGCCATGGGCCCAGTCTAGCCCAAACCCTTGCGGGCCCGTGGATTTTCCCCTATTTGCCGCGCTTGGCCTGGTCGCCGGCCAGGTGGGCGTAGAAGCTGCTCCGGCGCAAGTGCTCTTCCACCTGGATGGCCTGGTGCAGGGGCGGGAACGCCCGCTGCTCGCAGTCGGTGCGGTCGCACAGGCGGCAGGTGACGCCGATGGGCACCGGTGGCTGGTCCAGCACCAGGCCGTCGGCGTACACCAGTTCCCGGGCATAGGCGATCTCGCAACCCAGCCCCAGGGCCTGGATGGCGTGCTGGCCCCGGTAGGTGCCCGTGTCCCGGGCCAGGGTGCGGGCGATGCAGAAATACTTGCGGCCGTCGTTCATTTCGCTGATCTGGGTGCGGATCAGGCCCGGGGTGAGGAAGGACGCGTGGATGTTCCAGCGGGGGCAGCACCCGGAGTAGCGGGCGAAGCGGATCCCCGAGGCGGAAAAGCTCTTGGAGATGTTGCCGGCGATGTCGATGCGCAGGAAGTGGAACGGCACGCCCTCCTCCCCGGGGCGGCGCAGGGTGGACAGGCGGTGGCAGACCTGCTCGAAGCTGGCCTGGAACCGCCGGGACAGCAGCTCGATGTCGTAGCGGGCGGCCCGGGTCGCCTGCAGGAACGGTCCGTACGGCATGAGCACCGCGCCGGCGTAATAGTTGGCCAGGGCCACCCGGGCCATGGCCCGGGACACGGGGGCGGTGAGGAAGGGATCCTCGGTGAGATCGTCCAGCAGGTTCCCCAGGGCCAGCAGGGCCCACTGGTGCGCCAGCTGGAAGGTGCGGCTGCGGGGCGAGAGCAGCTCCGACAGGCTCAGCACCCGGGTGTGGGGGTCGTACCGGCGCAGGATGCCCGGGGCCTCCTCGGCCCAGTGGATGCGCACCTGGATGCCCCGCTCCCGGAAGGCGCCCACCAGGCCGGCGTAGAGCTGTTCCGACTCCAGCCCGGCCTGCTGCCACAGGCCTTCGGCGGCGTCCTCCAGTTCGGGGAAATGGTTCATGCGGCGCTGGATGAAGTCACCGGCGGCCTCGGAAGGCAGGGGCGCCGAGGCGGCCGGAAAGCCCTGGCCGTCGCTCAGCTGGTCCGACAGGGCCTCCATGCGCCGGCGCGCCTCCCGGTACGACTGGTACAGCAGGAACACCGCCCGGGCCACCGCCGGATCGTTGTGGGCCAGGTCCCGCACCTCCGCCGCCGGCAGGTCCAGGGGCTCGAACAGGGAATCCCCGAACGCCTCCATCAGGTCCTCCGCCAGGCGCTGGTCCGAGTCCGGGGCGAAGGTCTTCAGGTCCACCTGGAAGGAGCTGGCCAGGTGGATGAGCAGGTTGGCGGTGAGGGGGCGCTTGTTGGCCTCGATGAGGTTCAGGTAGCTGGGGCTGATGGCCAGGCGCTCGGCCATCTGCACCTGGCTGAGGCCCGCCTGGCGGCGCAGGGCGCGGATCTTGGCCCCCAGTCGGGGCGTGGTCCGGACGGGAGGGGGTTCCGGCATGGGGGCCTCCTTTTACAGAATTTACCATGAGGTGATGTTTGAATTTTCTCTTTTTGACAACCGAACCCGTTTTAATTCAATACCTTCTTGCCTCATCCCTATTCTGAGTCAATTTGTGACTGAGTTCCATTCTCGGGAGTGCCGTCATGAAAAGCAAGCCTTCTCAAGCCGTCGAAGACCGTCTTCCCCTGCCCTGCGCCGCCCCGGATCCCCTGACACCCGAGGCGGTGGCCTTCGTCCAGGATCTGGCCCGCCGATTCCGCACCAGCCTCCAGGGCCTCCTGGACCAGCGCCGGGAGCGCCAGGCCCGGTTCGACCGGGGCGAGCGCCCCGGGTTCCTGCCGGAGACCGAGCGCATCCGCCAAGGCGCCTGGACGGTGGCCGCCCTGCCCCCCGCGCTCCTGGACCGGCGGGTGGAGATCACCGGCCCGCCCGAGCGGAAGATGCTCATCAACGCCTTGAACAGCGGCGCCCAGGTGTACATGGCCGATTTCGAGGACAGCCTGGCGCCCACCCTGGACAACCTGGTGGCCGGCCAGCAGAACCTGCACCTGGCGGTGCGGGGCAGCCTGGCGCACGTGGACCCGGAATCGGGCCGGACCTACCGCCTCCAGGAGCGGACCGCCACCCTGATGGTGCGCCCCCGGGGCCTGCACCTGGAGGAGCGCCACCTGGAGGCGGGGGGAGCGCCGGTGCCCGCGTGCCTGTTCGACGCCGGGCTGTTCCTGTTCCACAACGCCCGGGAACTGCACCAGCGGGGCGCCGGGCCTTACTTGTACCTGCCCAAGCTGGAGCACTACCTGGAATCCCGGTGGTGGAACGAGGTGCTGGAGGCGGTGGAGACGGACCTGGACCTGCCGTCCGGCAGCATCCGCACCACGATGCTCATCGAGACCCTGCCGGCGGCCTTCCAGATGGAGGAGATCCTGTACGAGCAGCGCACCCGGGCGGCCGGGCTGAACCTGGGACGCTGGGACTACATCTTCAGCTTCATCAAGACCTTCCGCATGGACCCCGGGGCCGTGCTGCCGGAGCGCGCGCAGGTGCACATGGAGCAGCCGTTCCTGCGCGCCTACGCCCGGCTCCTGGTGCGCACCTGCCACCGGCGGGGCTGCGCGGCCCTGGGCGGCATGAGCGCCTTCGTGCCCCAGAAGGGGGACGAGGAGGGCACCGCCCGGGCCCTGGAGCAGGTGCGGGCGGACAAGCTGCGGGAAGTGCGGGACGGGTGCGACGGCACCTGGGTGGCCCACCCGGCCCTGGTGCCGGTGGCCCGGGCGGTGTTCGACGCCCACCTGTCCAGCCCCAACCAGTTCCACCGCGTCCCCGGCCCGGTGGAGGCCCGGGAGCTGCTGGAACGGCCCGCCGGAACCATCACCCTCCAGGGCCTGTGCCAGAACCTGCGGGTAGCTGTCCGCTACCTGGAGTCCTGGCTGCGGGGACAGGGCTGCGTGGCTTTGTACGGGCTCATGGAGGACGCCGCCACCGCCGAGATCTGCCGCATGCAGCTGTGGCAGTGGCTGCACCACGAGGTGGAGGTGGCCGGCCTGGGGCGGCTGGAGCGTCCCCTGTTCCACAGCCACGTGCGCTACGCCCTGGAGCAGATCCAGGCGGAGGTGGGCGTGGAAGCCTTCGCCGACGGCCGGTACGTGGAGGCGGGCGACCTCCTGGAGGACATGGTGCTGCTCCGGGAGCCGCCCCCGTTCCTGCCCGAAGCCCTGTACCACCTGCTGGAAACCCGTACCCTTTCGGAGGCCTCATGATCACCCCCCTCGAATCCCGCTGGCAGGGCGTGCATCGCCCGTACACCCCGGCCCAGGTGGCCCGCCTGCGCGGGTCCGTGCCCATCGTCCACACCCTGGCCCAGCGGGGCGCCCGGCAGCTCTGGCGCCTGCTGAAAGAGGAGCCGTACGTGCAGGCCCTGGGGGCCCTCACCGGCGGCCAGGCGGTGCAGATGGTCCGGGCCGGGCTCAAGGCCATTTATGGCTCCGGCTGGCAGGTGGCGGCGGACGCCAACCTGGCCGGGCAGACCTACCCGGACCAGAGCCTGTACCCGGTGAACTCGGTGCCGGCCCTGGTCAAGCGCATCAACGCCGCCCTGCTGCGGGCGGACCAGGTGGAGTGCGCCGAGGGCGGCCCCGCCCGGGACTGGCTGGTGCCCATCGTGGCGGACGCCGAGGCGGGCTTCGGCGGCCCCCTGAACGCCTTCGAGCTGATGAAGGCGCTCATCGAGGCCGGTGCGGCGGGGGTGCACTTCGAGGACCAGCTGAGCAGCGAGAAGAAGTGCGGCCACCTGGGGGGCAAGGTGCTGGTGCCCACGGCCCAGTTCATCCGCACCCTGGCGGCGGCGCGCCTGGCGGCGGACGTGCTGGACGTGCCCACGGTGCTGGTGGCCCGCACGGACGCGGACTCGGCCACCCTGATCACCTCCGACGTGGACGAACGGGACCGCCCGTTCCTCACCGGCGAGCGCACCCCCGAAGGGTTCTTCCGGCTCCGGGGCGGGCCGGAGTGCGCCGCGGCCCGGGCCGTGGCCTACGCCCCCTACGCGGACGTGCTGTGGTGCGAGACCTCCACTCCGGACCTGGCCCAGGCCCGGACCTTCGCCGAGGCGGTCCAGGACGCCTGCCCGGGCCGGCTCCTGGCGTACAACTGCTCGCCTTCCTTCAATTGGCGCAAGAACCTCAGCGACCCTGACATCGCTGCCTTCCAGCGGGAACTGGGGGCCATGGGCTACAAGTTCCAGTTCATCACCCTGGCGGGGTTCCACGCCCTCAACCACGGCATGTTCGAGCTGGCCCGGACCTACCGGGAGGAGGGCATGACCGCCTATGCCCGCCTGCAGACGGCGGAGTTCGAGTCGGAGCGCCGGGGCTATTCGGCGGTGCGGCACCAGCGGGAGGTGGGGACCGGGTACTTCGACGCGGTGGCCGAGGCGGTGAGCGGGGACGGCGTGTCCACCCTGGGGCTCACCGGGAGCACTGAAGCGGCGCAGTTCTGAACCGGGCCGGGAGGTCGGGCGGACCCGGGGGCGGAGCGGGCAACAACGGGCAAGGCTGAGGCGCCGCCGCGCGCCGCCGGAGCGGCAGGCGCGAACTCGCGTAGAATGGGAAGGCCGCGGCCCCCGGGTGCCGCGGCCTTCCCATGGAGCGGCTCCGTGTCCCACCACAAACTCATCATCATCGGCACCGGCCCGGCGGGCTACACCGCGGCCATCTACGCCTCCCGCGCCAACCTGGCGCCGCTGGTGCTGGAGGGGGCCCAGCCCGGCGGGCAGCTCACCATCACCACCGAGGTGGAGAACTACCCGGGCTTCCCCCAGGGGATCCAGGGTCCCGAGCTGATGAACGCCATGCACGAGCAGACCGCCCGCTTCGGGGCCCAGCTCCGCACCGAGACCGCGCTCAAGGTCGATCTCGCCAAGCGCCCCTTCCACGTGGCCACGGACCAGGACGAGTACACCGCCGACGCCCTGATCATCGCCACCGGCGCCAGCGCCAAATGGCTGGGCATCGGCAAGGACGAGGACCTGAGCCGCTCCGGCGGCGGCGTCTCCGCCTGCGCCACCTGCGACGGGTTCTTCTTCCGGGGCAAGGAGATCGCGGTGGTGGGCGGGGGCGACACGGCCCTGGAGGAGGCTACGTTCCTGACCAAGTTCGCCACCAAGGTCACCCTGGTCCACCGCCGGGACCGGCTGCGGGCCTCCAAGGCCATGCAGGATCGGGCGTTCAGGAACCCCAGGATCCAGTTCCACTGGAACGCCCGGGTCGCCGACGTGCGGACCCGGGACCAGGTCCTGCCCGGCGGCGGGAAGGTGGCCAAGATCCACGCCCTGGCGCTGGTCGACACGGTGACCGGAGCGGCGTCGGAACTGCCGGTGGAGGGCCTGTTCGTGGCCATCGGCCACCAGCCCAACACGGAGCTCTTCAGGGGGCAGTTGCCCATGAACGAGGCCGGCTACCTGGAGGTGGAGCCCGGCTCCAGCCGCACGTCCGTGCCCGGCGTGTTCGCCTGCGGCGACGTGCAGGACCACGTGTACCGGCAGGCGGTCACCGCCGCCGGGTCGGGCTGCATGGCCGCCATCGACTGCGAACGCTGGCTGGCGGAACAGGGTCTGGTGGAATAAATCGATATCGGTACAGGTTCCGCCCGGTTAACCTTCCCCTAGGCCTGCCATGAACCTGCTTGCCATCACCAGGCACCCGATGCTGCTCGAACGCCTCCGCACCGCGTTCGAGGGGGCGGGGCACAGCGTCCAGGAGGAGCCCAGCCTCCTGCACGCCCTGGCCTCGGAAGCCTGGAACGGCGCGCACCTGATGCTGGTGGACGCGGGCGGCGATCCCCTGGACGGCTACCGGCTGTGCAACCTGCTGCGGGCGGAATCCCGCAGCCTGTTCCGGAACCTGCCCATCTTCATCATCCTGGAACATCCCCCCACCCCGGCGGACCGGACCCGCCTGGCGGAGGTGGACGGGGACGGGTTCATCGACGCCAACGCCTCCATCCACCGCCTGCTTCTGACCCTGGGCCCCCTCCTGGACGGGACGCTGCTGCCCGGGCCGAAGCCCAGGGCCACCCTCCTGGCCATGGGCCTCCGGAGCTCCCAGGCGGAGCGCATCCAGGAGGTGGTGCAGCACCTTGGGTTCGACCTGCAGACCTGCACCCAGGACCAGCTGGCCCCGCTGGTCCAGACGTTCCATCCGCCCATCCTGTTCCTGGGCTGCGGACGTTCCATCGACCGCGCCCAGGCCGTCCTGCGCAGTCTCTCCGGCCTCCAGCGCCCGCCCTACCCCATCCTGGTGGGCCAGCTGGCCGACGAGGCCGGGCAGCGCCGGCTCCTCACCGCCGGCGCCATGGACTGGCTCACCCTGCCCCTGTCCGCCCCCATGATGCTGCACGCCTGCCGGCGGGCCGTGGAGTGGGTCCACGTCAGGCGCATCCAGCAGGAGTACCAGGTCCAGATCAATGACCTGGTGGAGCAGCGCAAGGTGCTGGAACTGGAGACCGCCAGCCTGCGCAACGAGGTCCTCGCCGATTCCCTCACCGGATTGCTCAACCGCCGGGCCTTCTACCAGCACCTGGAGCACGCCGTCAACCAGTGGGAACGCCACCACCGGTCCTTCGTGCTGATCCTGGGGGACCTGGATTATTTCAAGCTGATCAACGACCGTTTCGGCCATCTGGTGGGGGACCAGGTGCTGGGGGCGGTGGCCCAGCGCATGAGCGCTTCCCTGCGCCGGTCGGACCTGGCCTTCCGCATCGGCGGCGAGGAGTTCGCCATCATCCTCACCGAGTCCAGCCTGAGCGCGGGGACCGAGGTGGCCGAGAAGATCCGCCGGCGCATCGACGAACAGCCGGTGACCTTGGAATCCGGGCAGAACGTGTTTCCCACCATGAGTTTCGGGCTGGGGGTGCCGGACCTGGGCGACAGCGCCGGCCTGTTCGCCCGGGTGGACCAGGCCCTGTACCTGGCCAAGCGCAAGGGCCGCAACCGCATCGAGGTGCTGCCCGCCGCCGAATGACCGGCGATCCCGGGAGTCATTGGGTCACCTGGAACAGGTCCCCCAGGGTGCGCAGGGTGATCACCAGGTCCAGCCGGTCTTCCTTGGTGAGGGCGCCGGGGACCTGGATGGCCACGTGGGAGTAGCGCAGGGACTCGGCCACGCAGGGCTGGAGGTAGGCCAGGGCCACCTGGCTGGTGGCGAAGCCGTGGGTGGTGAAGTCGTAGTTGCAGGCGAACTCCAGGCGCACCTGGTCGCTCCACAGCCGCTGCAGGCCTCCCAGCTGGAAGCCCTTCTGGCGCACCAGCAGGCGGTTGATGCCGGTGGAGAAGTAGGCCAGGTTGAGCTTGGAGCCCTCTCCGGACTGGTATTGGGCGGACACGGCGTTGTCGGAGGTGCTGTCGGTGACGTCCGTGCTCTGGTGGAAGCTGATGTGCAGCTTTTCGTTGGGCTCGATGTCCATGTCGTTGTCGATGGTGCCCCAGCCCTTCTGCACCCGGCCGTCCGGGAGCAGGATGGGGCGGTACTGGTACTTGGTGGAGATGCGCCAGCGCACCAGGTCCAGGAACGGCACTCCGGGTCCCGGGCGGCCGAAGAAGTGCTGCTTGACCCCCAGCTCCAGGCTCTGCTCCCCGGCGGCGCTGCCCGACACACCCGGCTGGGAGTCCACCCCGTCGAAGTGGGGCAGAAACCCCTCGGCGGCGGACACCGTGTTGTCCGTGAACGCGAAATAGGGTTCCAGGACGTGTTTCACCTCGCCCCGGTAGCCGAACGCGTGCACGTTCGCGAACTCCCGCCCCACGGGCGGGGCCGAGAACTGCACCCGGGTCGACCCCAGCAGCCGGTCCGCGGACGGGCCGTCCACCGCCAGGGCGGCGGCGGCGGAGCTCTGGCCGGGGTTGACGATGAACTGGCTGTTGCTGATGGGCTCGAAGAACGACGTGTCCAGGGTGGCCGTATAGCGGGTGTAGCGGCAGGCGCTCTGCAGGTCGGTGCGGAACGGCCCCCACTGGCCCAGCCTCCCGTACAGGCGCACCAGCGCGTCGCTGCGGTCCCACTGGTAATGGGACTGCAGGAAACCGCTGTCCGGGGCGGGCAATTGGATCGGGGTGGGGCCCAGGTCCAGTTTGTAGGCCAGCTCGCTGTAGCGCACGCTTCCGTCCAAATAGAACGATCCCAGGGGCACCGGATAGAAGTTGCCGGACACGCTGGGCAGGTTCTGCTTCTGCAGGGTCGTGGGGAAATTGGCCTGGTACAGGGGGTCATCGGGCAGGAAGTAGGTGAGCTGCTGGGCGGCGTTGATGCTGAAGTTGCCCCAGGTGTAGTTGCGCCCCAGGTAGGCGGCGCTGTCGAAGGAATTGGTGCCCAGCCGGGCGATGCCGCTGCCGTAGTCGGTCTCCAGCAGGGTGTCCGAGGCCCGGTTGATGTCCGTGGTGAACTGCCAGCCGTCCTCCCGCTGCCACAGTTCCTTGGCGTTGAGCCGGTAGCGGCGCAGGTCGTCGGTGCGCTGGTCGATCCAGGCCCCGGAGATCTCTCCCTTGTGGGTGGGCTCCGGGTTCCAGCGCAGGTCGCCGCCCCACAGGATGCCCTCTTTGCTGAAATAGGTGGGCGTGATGGTGGCGTCGGCGGTGTCGCCCAGGACCTGGTAGTAGGGCACCGCCAGGGACGCCCCCACGGGCCCGGCAAAGGACATGGAGACGGGCAGGACGCCCGACGTGCGCTCGGGCTTGGCCGGGTAGATGGCGTACGGCAGGTAGTAGTAGGTGGGCAGGTTGAACACCCAGATCCAGAGGTTGTGCAGATGGGCGTAGTGGTCCAGGTCCACCGTTAGCTTGGACACCGTGGCTTTCCATCCGGGCTTCTCCTCGGGGCAGGGGCTCAGCTCCACCTTGTCGAACTCCCAGTGCTGAAGGGTGTTGAACTCCACCTTGTCGGACCGGAGCAGCCAGTTGGGGGGCAGTTCCAGCTCCAGCACCCAGGCTTCGCCGATGCGCCGGCTCCAGTCCATGCGCAGCCTCCCGCAGCGCATGCGCAGCCCGGGGCCTTCCAGGCGGATGTGCCCTTCCGCCTGGATCTCGCCGGTGACCTGGCTGTAGTGGATCCGGTCCGCCAGGAGCAGCAGGTCCTGGCTCTCCACCCCGCCCTCCACCACAGTCCAGCCGTCCGGACCTTCCTCCACGTTCCGGCCCCGGATCCGCACCGGCTCCTTGCGCGCCTGTTCCGAGTCCAGGGGAATGGGGCGCAGGGGCAGCAGTTCCCCGGGGCCGGGGGCGGAGGGCCCGGCGCCGGTGGCGGGAATGGGGGGGAGGGGCTCCCCGCCCAGGACCCCCGGCAGGGCACCCAGGGCCAGGATCCCGCCGGCTCTCAGCCAGCCGCGCGGGATGATTGCCATCCGGGGCCCCATGGTGGCCGCCCGGAGTTATTTCTTGCGGGTCTTGGCGGGAGTGGCGGCTGTCAGGGGAGCGGCCGGTTTGGCCGCCTTGGCCCTGGGCGGGCGCCCGGCGCGCCGGGTCCCCCCGGTGGGTTCCGGTGCCGCGGCCGTCTCCACCTCCTTGGCCACCCGGGGCTTGGCCGGACGCCCGCGTTTGGCTGGCGCCGGGACCGGCTCAGGCGCGGCCGGCATAGGCGCGGCCGGCATAGGCGCGGCCGGCTCAGGCGCGGCCGGCTCAGGCGCGGCCGGCATAGGCACGGCCGGCACGGACGTCGACGGATCCGGAATGGCCGGCGCCGGGGCGGGGGACGGTGCCGGTTCGGGGGCCTTGGCGTGGCCGCCCATCAGGCGGGGCCGGGGCGAAGGGGTGAGCAGGTCCGCCACCAGGTCGGCGGTGAGGAGGATTGGGGGCGGTTCCGGCTCCGGAACCGCCGCCGGGGCCGCTGCCTCCGGGATGAACTCCCGGACCGGCAACGCCTCCTCGGCCAGGGGCGCCGTTTCGGGGGCGGACCCGGGGAGCGCCGGGGGCATCTCGGCCGGCTTGCGCCCGCCCCGGCCCCGCCGGCGGGAACCGCCGCCGGCCGGGGGCACGGCCGGGACAGCCTCGGGCGCTTCGGCGTCCTCGGGGCGGCCTTCGGCATCGTGGAAGGGCTTGGCGCTCTCGAACAGGGCCCGCAGCCGCTCCCGCTCCTCCAGGGCGGCGCGCTGGGCGTCCCGGCGGTCGTACTTGATCTCCGCCTCGGTGGGTTCGCGCTGGGCGGCCGGTTCCGGCGCCGGGGCCCGGCGCGGCTCCTCGCCCAGGGCCTTCTCGAAGGAGATGGGGGTGTCGCCGGCCAGCACCACGGTCTCGTCGTCAGGCTCCAGGTGCCGCTCATGGGCGGCCCGGGCGGGCGCCTTCTCGGCCTCCCCCTCCTCGGCGCGCTCGATCTCCGCGGCCATCTCCCCGAACGGAATCTCCGGGTCCGCCAGGACCATGATACGGGCCCCGTACACGTCCTCCAGGTTGGTGAGGTCCCTGCGCTTCTGGTTCAGCACCGCCATGGCCAGGGTGGGCATGAGCTTGACCCGGATCTCGGCGATGGCTTCCCGGCTGAGGATGGCCTTGACCCGCCGCACCACGCTCAGCACCAGGGCCTCCATGCTCTTGACCTTGCCGGTGCCCTGGCAGGTGGGGCAGGCCTCGTGGGTGACGTTCTGCAGGGACGGGCGCAGGCGCTGGCGGGTCATGACCAGCACGCCGAAGCGGTTGATCTTGCCCACCTCCATGCGCGCCTTGTCCTCCTTCAGGCATTCCACCAGGCGCTCCATCACCGCCCGGTTGTTGCCTTCCCGCTTCATGTCGATGAAGTCGATCACCACCAGGCCCGCCAGGTCCCGCAGCCGCAGCTGCCGCGCGGCTTCCTCCGCGGCCTCCATGTTGGTCTTGAAGGCCATGTCCTCCACGTTGTCGCCGGTGGTCTTGCCGGAGTTCACGTCGATGGCCACCAGGGCCTCGGTCTGGTCCAGGGCCAGGGCGCCCCCGGAGGGCAGGGGCACCTTCCGGCCGTAGATCCGGTCGATCTGCTCCTCGGTCTGGAACTTGCCGAACAGCGGCTTCTTGCCCAGGTGGTGCTTGAGCACGTTCAGGTGCTGGGGCATGGTGCGCTTGAAGAAGTTCTGGGCGGCGTGGAAGGTCTCCAGGTCGTCGATGTGCACTTCCTCGATGTCGGCGGTGAAGGCGTCCCGGAGGGTCCGGGTGACCACGTCGTCCTCCTGCCACACCAGCCCGGGGCCCTGGCGGTGCTTGTAGCGCGCCTGGACCTCCTTGTACGTGTCCAGGAGGTAGTCCAGGTCCCGCTGGAAGTCCTCCCGGGTCACCCCCAGGGAGGCGGTGCGCACGATCACCCCGGAATGGCGGGGGATCTCCAGTTCGTCGATGAGGCGCTTGAAGTGCTCCCGCTCTTCCCGGGATTCGATCTTGCGGCTGATGCCGTTGATGGGGTTGCCCGGAGTGAGCACCAGGTAGCGGCCCGGCAGGGAGATCTGGGCGGTCATCATGGCGCCCTTGCTGCCCAGCTCCTCCCGCACCGCCTGGACCATGATCTCCTGGTCCCGGTTCAGCAGGTCCTGGATGCGCCCCCGGCGCCCGTCGGGGCTCACCAGGTCCTTGGGCAGCTCGCCGATGGGCAGGAAGCCGTTCTTGTCGGCCCCGTAGTGGATGAAAGCGGCCTGGAGGCTCTGGTCCACCCGCACCACTTTCGCCTTGTAGATATTCCCTTTGATTTTTTCGTTGTGCACGAACTCGATATCAAAGTCCGACAGCACGCCGTCCAAAAGGGTCGCCACACGGATCTCTTCCGGATCCGTGGCATTGATGAGCATGGTTTTTCTGGCCAAGCTGGATCTCCTCGCGCGAAAGCCGGCCCGCACTCAAGTCGGGCAAGCTTTTCGGTAATTGGGATTGGGGGGAATTTAGGATTGGATTTCGATGGATCTGAAAAGATGGGGATGGAATGGTCCTGGTTCTCGAAAGGATCATTTCCGACTGGGAAAGGGTCGCCAGGTGGACGCGGAGAGGCTACGGTCGGCCCTGGTTCGAATGCCATTGTCCCAAATCACGGCGATTCCGGCAAGGGGTAGCTCCATGGGCGGTCCTTTAAATTTTTACTAGGAAATTACACAAAAGTTCTGGTTCCGGCCTCATCTATAATTAGCGGCACCTTCGGGAACCAGCCCCGGCCCGGGAACAATTGTGATAAATCATTCAATACAGAGGTGAGAGCATCCATCATGCGGCATTTCGACTACGACCTGCGTGAACTCAAGTTCGCCCTGCTGGCCATGGCCGGCCAAGTGGAGGAACAGCTCACCCTCACGGAACAAACCCTGAACGAGCGTTCCAACGCCAAGGCCGAGCGGGTGGCGGACCTGGACCGGGAGGTGGACGCAGCGGAGCTGAAGCTGGACCAGGCCTGCATCGACCTCCTGGCCTTGCGGGCACCGTTCGCTTCGGACCTGCGCCTGATCGCTTCCACCCTCAAGATCGTGCCGGAGCTGGAACGGATCGGCGACCACTGCTGCAACATCACCCGGCGGGCCCTGATCCTCAACGTCCAGCCGCCGGTGCCGGTGGGCGACGCCCTGGCCCAGCTGGGCGGGGCCACCCACTCCATGGTGCGCCGGGCGGTGGACGCCTTCCTCAACGGGGACGCGGCCCTGGCCCGGGCGGTGATCCGGGAGGACGACCAGGTGGACGCCCTGTACGCCAGGCTGTTCGGGGACCTGCTCAAGGGCATGCTGGCGGATCCCCTGCGCATCGAGCGGTCCACCCACCTGATCATCGTCATCAAGAACTGGGAACGGATCGCCGACCAGGCCACCAACATTGCCGAGGAAGTCCTGTTCATCCTCGAGGCGGTGAACGTCAAGCACCGTCACCTGACCGAAACGAGCCAAGAAGGATCATGAAAGTTACAGGTCCGTAACAACCGGGCGCTCCCCCAGTCACAACCCTCCCTCAGTCTGAGTGCATGAAGGAGGAATTCATGACACCACGTTCCCTTATCCGCGCCGGGTTCGCCGCTCTCCTGTTGGCCCCAGTAGCTTTCGCCCAGACGACGAGCCTATCGGGCGCTGGCGGGACATTCATTTATCCCTTGGCATCGAAGTGGTTCCACGAATACAACCTGCTCCACCCCAACATCCAGATCAACTACCAGTCCATCGGTTCCGGCGGCGGCATCCGCCAGTTCTCCCAGGAGCGGACCGTCGATTTCGGCGAAACCGACGGGCCCATGAACGACCAGCAGCTCAATGACTCCAAGATCAAGCCCATCCACCACCTGCCCCTGGCCCTGGGCGGCGTGGTGCCCATCTACAACCTGCCGGTGAACGGCCTCAAGTTCTCCGGCGAGACCCTGGCCAACATCTACCTGGGCAAAGTGGCCATGTGGGACGACCCGGCCATCGCCAAGGACAACCCGGGGGTGAAGCTGCCCGGTGATCCCATCACTGTGGTGCACCGGGCGGACGGATCCGGAACCACTTATACCTGGGTGGACTACCTGTCCAAGGTGGACGGGGAGTTCAAGACCAAGGTGGGCGTCGGCACCTCCGTCACCTGGCCGGTGGGCCTGGGCGGCAAGGGCAACGAAGGGGTGGCGGGCATGGTGCGCCAGACCCCCGGCTCCATCGGCTACGTGGAGCTGATCTACGCCCTGCAGAACAAGATCGCCTACGCCCCGGTGAAGAACGCCGCCGGCGAGTACGTGAACGCCTCCCTGGACTCCGTCTCCAAGGCCGCCGCCACCGCCAGCATCCCCGCCGACTACCGGGTCTCCATCACCAACGCCCCGGGCAAGGGGGTGTATCCCGTCTCCACCTTCACCTGGATCCTGGTCTCCCCGGCCCTCCCGGATGAGAGCAAGAGGAAGGCCCTGCACGACTTCCTCGTGTGGGCCGTGACCAGGGGCCAGGACTACTCCAAGGACCTGGGCTACGCGCCCCTGCCCAAGAGCCTGGTGAAGCTGGAGCTCAAGGACATCGAAAAGGTCAGATAGGGTTCCAGAATGGACGTACCCACGTCAACCACCCTGGAATCGCCCGCCCCGGGACTGGGCTCCCGGCCTCCGTCCACCGGGGCGGCCCTCCCGCCGGCCCAGCCGGGGGCCGTCCAGGTGGATTCGGGGCCTCCGCCGGCGGAGCCCCCGCTGGCGGAACCTCCGCCGGCGGAGCCCCTGGTGGACCGGTATCACCGCTCAACGGGGCGCACCGCCGACCGGATCTTCCGCCTGGCCACCGGCGCCTGCGCCCTGTCGGTGGCGGCCCTGATCCTGGTGGCGGTGCTGTACCTGGTCCACGGCTCCGTCCCGGCCTTCCGGGCCAACGGCCTGGGCGCCATCCTCTCGCCGGTGTGGGACCCCACCAACCAGAAGTACGGGGCCCTGTCGTTCCTGTTCGGCACCGCCTACACCAGCCTCATCGGCATGGCCATCGCCCTGCCCCTGGGGGTGCTCACCGCGGTGGCGCTGGTGGAGATCCTGCCCAAGGCCCTGTCCCAGGCCATCTCCCTGGCGGTGGAGCTGCTGGCCGCCATCCCCTCGGTGCTGCTGGGGCTGTGGGGCATCTTCGTGCTGGTGCCCCTGGTGCGCACGGTGGAGATCGCCATCTACAAGTCGCCCCTGGGCCTGAAGAAGCTGCCCATCTTCGCCGGCCCGCCCCTGGGGGTGGGCTACTTGTCCGCGGGGGTGCTCCTGGCCATCATGGCCCTGCCCTTCATCCTCTCGGTGACCCGGGAGGTGATCCTGCAGGTGCCCAGCGCCCAGCGGGAAGCGGCCTACGCCCTGGGCGCCACCCGCTGGCAGGCCATCCGGAGGTTCATCCTGCCCTACAGCTGGAAGGGCATCTTCGGCGCCGGCCTCCTGGGGCTGGCCCGGGTGCTGGGGGAGACCATGGCGGTGACCATGGTCATCGGCAACACCCCCCAGATCAAGGCGTCCCTGTTCGCCTCGGGCTACACCCTGGCCTCGGTCATCGCCAACGAATTCACCGAGGCCCCGTCCGACCTGGCCATCAGCGCCCTCATCAGCCTGGGCCTGATCCTGCTCCTGGTGTCCATCCTGCTCAACGGCGCCGCGCGGATCATGCTCCTCCGCCTGAGCCGCAGCCACGGCACCCCCCAGGAGGTCAAATGAGCGGCTCCCATCGCCTGCGCAAGATCCAGGGCCGGCTCATGGAAGGGGTCTGCCTCCTGGCCGCCCTGCTGGCCGTGATCCCCCTGTTCGCCTTCATGTGGCACCTGGCCGCCAAGGGCGCCTCGTCCCTCACCCTGAACCTGTTCACCCAGCTGCCCCTCCCTCCCGGGGAGGTGGGCGGCGGGCTGAAGAACGCCATCGTCGGCTCGCTGGTGGTGGTGGGTCTCGCCACCGTGGCGGGCATCCCCCTGGGGGTCGGGGCGGCGGTGTACATGTCCGAGTTCGCCCGGCCGAAGGTGGCGTCAAGCCTGCGTTTCGCCTGCGACGTGCTCTCGGGCATCCCGTCCATCGTCATGGGCCTGCTGGCCTACCAGGTGGTGGTGGTGCGCATGCACCACTTCTCCGCCCTGTCCGGCTCGGTGGCCCTGGCCTTCATCATGCTCCCGGTGGTGGTGATCACCACCCAGGAGATGCTGCGCCTGGTGCCCCACAGCCTGCGGGAGGCCGGGCACGCCCTGGGCATCCCCGCCTGGCGCATCGCCTCCTCCATCTCCCTGCGGGCCGCCGCCCCCGGGGTCCTCACGGGGATGATCCTGGCGGTCTCGCGCGTCGCCGGGGAAACCGCCCCCCTGCTGTTCACCTCGTTCGGCAACCCGTACCTGAGCGCCGATCCCAGGCAGCCCATCGCCACCCTGCCCCACACCATCTTCACCTACGCCATCAGCCCGTACGACGACTGGCACCGCCTGGCCTACGGCGGCGCCCTGGTCCTGGTGCTGGGCATCCTGGGGTCGACCCTCCTCAGCCGGTTCATCCTCTGGTGGCACCGGCGCAGTTTGAACGTCTAGAGGCATCGCCATGCTTGCCTGCGCAGACCTGACCATCGAATTCAACCGCAAGGCGGTGCTCAAGGGCGTGAGCCTCCAGTTCCCGCCCCGCAAGATCTCCGCCATCATCGGGCCCTCCGGCTGCGGCAAGTCCACCCTGCTGCGGTCCTTCAACCGCATGCACGACCTCACCAAGGGCGCCAGGGTGATCGGCTCCGTCACCCTGGACGGGCGCGAGATCTACAACACCAGCGAGGACCCGGTGCTGATCCGCCGGCGCATCGGCATGGTGTTCCAGAAGGCCAACCCCTTCCCCACCCTGTCCATCTATGAGAACACCATCGCCGGGCTGCGCCTGGCGGGCGTGACCAGCACCCCGGTGCTCAAGGAGGCCGCCGAGAAGGCCCTCGTGGACGCGGCCCTGTGGGACGAGGTGAAGGACCGCCTCAAGAGCAGCCCCATGACCCTCTCCGGGGGCCAGCAGCAGCGCCTGTGCATCGCCCGGGCCCTGGCGGTGGACCCGGAGGTGCTGCTCATGGACGAGCCCTGCTCGGCCCTGGACCCCATCGCCACCTCCAAGATCGAGGAACTCATGTTCCGCTTGCGGGAGCGGCTCATCGTGGTGATCGTCACCCACAACATGCAGCAGGCCGCCCGGGCCAGCGACCGCACCGCCTTCCTGTGGATGGGGGAGCTCATCGAGGCCGGGGAGACCGAAGCCATCTTCACGTCCCCCAAGAAGACCATGACCGAGGATTACATCACCGGGAGGTTCGGCTGATGGCGCGCGCATTCGACGCCGAGCTCAAGGAGCTGAAGTTCAGCCTCCTGGACATGGCCGGGCAGGTGGAGGAGATGCTGCACCTGACCCACCAGGCCCTGATCGAACGATCCAACCACAAGGCCGAGGTGGTGACCCGCCTGGACCGGAACGTGGACGAGGCGGAGCTGAAGCTGGACCAGGCCTGCATCGACCTGCTGGCCCTGCGGGCGCCGTTCGCCTCGGACCTGCGGCTGATCGCCTCCACCCTGAAGCTCGTCCCGGAACTGGAGCGGGTGGGGGACCACTGCTGCAACATCGCCCGGCGGGCCCTGGTGCTGAACCTGCAGCCCCCGGCGCTGGAGAGCGACAACCTGGAACGCCTGGGGCTGGAGACCCAGTCCATGATGCGCCGGGCGGTGGACGCCTTCGTGAACGGGGACGCGGCCCAGGCCCGGTCGGTGATCCGGGCCGACGACCAGGTGAACGCCATCTACCGGGACATCTACAGCGAGCTGCTGCGCCGGATGCTGGCGGATCCCCTCTGTATCGAGCGCGCCAGCCACCTTATCATCGTCATCAAGAACTGGGAACGCATCGCCGACCAGGCCACCAACATCGCCGAGGAGGTGCTCTTCATCCTCGAAGGCCGCAACGTGAAGCACGCCTACCTCCAGGAACCGACCCAGCCTTGAATCACGGAGCCCCCATGCCCCACCTCCTCCTGCTCGAAGACGACGCGGACATCCGCCTGGGGCTCGAGCAGCACCTGAAGCGGGAAGGGTTCACCTTCAGCTCGTTCGAGAACGGGCGGGACGCCCTGAAGTGCATCGCCCAGTCCGCCGCCGGCCAGGCGCCGCGCCTGGATGTGGCCCTGCTGGACCTCACCCTCCCGGACATGGACGGCCTGGACGTGCTGCGGGCCATCCGCGCCGACCCGCGCTACCGCACCCTGCCGGTGATGCTGGTCACCGCCCGCAACGAGGAGATCGACCGGGTGCTGGGCCTGGAGCTGGGCGCCGACGACTACATCTCCAAGCCCTTCTCCACCCGGGAACTGGTGGCCCGGGTGCGGGCCATCCTGCGCCGGGCCGCCTTCATGGACCAGGCGGACCGGTCCCAGCAACTGGTCTTCGGCCCCATCGCCCTGGACCTGGACATGCACCTCGCCCGGGTGGAAGGGGAGGCCCTGGACCTCACCCGCCGGGAGTTCGAGCTGCTGGCCTACTTCCTGCAGAACCCCCGGCGGGTGCTGAGCCGGGAGAAGATCCTGCAGCAGGTGTGGGGCCTGGAGTACCTGGGCGAGAGCCGCACCATCGACGCCCACGTGCGCAGGGTGCGGGCCAAGCTGGGGAACGCGGCAAGCCTGATCGAGACCGTGGTGGGCGTGGGCTACCGTCTGGGCAGCGTCGACGCCTGACCAAGGCAACGCCTCGATCCGGCACGGGCGCCCCGATCAGAGGGGGGGATTCCGGTCATCCTGGCGCTTCGGAAGTTCCATGCTCCTGGCCGAATGCACCGGGACGCCTGGATCCGTGCGGATTTCTCGGCCGGAAGGCCGGCTGGGATAGTCGCACCTGAGCCGCGGTCGCATGTCTAAGCCCTTATAGAATCAATGCCCATCCACCTTCGCGCTGAGCCAGGTCCAGGATTTGAACTAGGTTCGGCTCCCGGAACAATGCACAATGAAGTTACACGTGCGTATGGGAGTTGTAATGTCTTTGAACTCGATCATCGCTTGGCTGAAACCCCGGGAAATGGTCTTCTTCGACCTGCTGGAGGCTTCCGTCAAGAACCTGCTGGAAACCGCGCGCCTGTTTGAAAAGGAATTCGTGTCCCATGACTATGCGGGCACGTGGGGTGATCTGCGCCGGCGCATGAAGGATCTGGAGCACAAAGGGGACGAGATCACCCACCAGATCGTGGACCGTCTGAACCGGACGTTCGTGACCCCCCTGGACCGGGAGGACATCCTGGCCCTGGCCCACGCCCTTGACGACGTGGTGGACTGCCTGGACGGCGTGTGCGAGCGCCTGGTGCTCTACAAGATCTCGGCGGTCATGCCCCGGGCCGCGGAACTGGCCACCCTGGTGACCCGAGGTGCCGAGGAACTGGTGCCCCTCATTTCCTATCTGCGGGACATGTCCGACGGCAAGGCCATCGAGAAGCAGATCGTCGCCTGCATGGAACTGGAGAACGCGGCGGACGCGGTGTTCCACAAGGCCCTGGCGGAGATCTTCGACGACCCCAAGGATCCCATCGATCTCATCAAGTGGAAGGAGATCCTGGCCCTGCTGGAGAACGCCACCGACCGCATCGAGCTGGTGTCCAAGGTGGCCAGCTCCACCGTCATGCGCAACGCCTGAGCGGAACGGATCCATTATGTGGTTCACGCTCGTCCTCATCATCCTCATGTCGTGGTGCATAGACTACATCAACGGCTTCCACGACACGGCCAACGCCATCGCCACGGTGATCTCCACCGGGGTCATGTCGGCGCGGAACGCCATCCTCATGGCCGCGTGCCTGAACTTCGGCGGCGCCCTCCTGGGCACCCACGTGGCCACCACCATCGCCAGCGGCCTCGCCGACCCCCACCTGGTGGTGCCGGAAGTGATCATCGCCGCCCTCACCGCGGCCATCCTCTGGGACCTGGGCACCTGGTACTTCGGCATTCCCTCCAGCACCAGCCACACCCTCATGGGCGGGCTGGCCGGGGCCGTGGTGGCCCACGCGGGGTTCGGCGCCCTGCACATGGAGAAACTGGAGGAGATCGCCGCCTTCATCGTCATTTCGCCGGTGATGGGCTTCATCGTCGCCATGATCCTGATCCTTTGCATCCTGTGGTTCTGCCGGAGGATGGTGCAGCGCCGGGTGAACGTGGCGTTCCGCAAGCTGCAGCTGCTGTCCGCCAGCGCCATGGCCTTCACCCACGGGCAGAACGACGCCCAGAAGGCCATGGGAGTGATCTGCCTGGCCTTGATCATGTACGGCAAGCTGGCCATCGTGCCGGGCCACCAGGTGAACGTGCCCCTGTGGGTGAAGGTCGGCTGCGCCACCATGATGGCCCTGGGCACCGCCAGCGGCGGCTGGCGGATCATCCGCACCATGGGCCACCGGATCGTCAAGCTCCGCCCCATCCACGGCTTCGCCGCCGAGACCGCGTCGGCCCTGGTGCTGTTCACCACCGCCCACTTCGGCATTCCGGTCTCCACCACCCATTCCATCACCGGGTCCATCATGGGCGTGGGCGCCAGCATGAAGCCCTCGGCGGTGCGCTGGGGCGTGGCCGGGAACATCTTCACCGCCTGGCTCCTGACCATCCCCTGCAGCTTCGCCATCGCCGCCCTGACGCTCAAGCTGATCCACCCGCTCTTCCACTGAAACGGCGCCAGGGCCCCCGCTACCGGCTGAACCGCCTCAGCATGCGCATGTTCCGGCGGTAGGCGGCGCCGCGGGTGAAGTTGATGGCCACCTGCTTGGGGAAGCGGGTGATGGCGCTGGCCAGGCCGATGAAGGTGCGCACGGTCTGGGCCGGGGCCCGCCCCTGGCGGGTGGCGTTGTCGTAGTAGACCATCAGGGCGCTGCGCATGATGGACTTGGGCAGGTTGAACAACCCATAGGATTCCAGCACATCATGGTTGATCCGGCGCGTCCCGTCCTGCTCGGTGACGATAAGGTCCTCGGGCTTGATCTCCTGACGCATTGCATGGCTCCCGTTGGGAGGATTATCGGACGGGCCGGGACGAAAAGTAAGCCTTGGCGGGGTGAATTTTTCAACCAGGGTGGTCCAGGAACCCCAGGGACGGGTTTTTCTCCATGGTGGTGCGGCGCTGCCAGTCGTTCTCGAACAGGATGGCCGGGTTGCGGTCCGCATCCTCCACCAGCTCGCCCCAGAACCGGCTGGGCTCCGGCCAGCCGCCCCGCAGCCAGCGGGCCATCTGGAAATTCCGGGGCTCCAGGAGCACCGGGCAGGCATACTCGTCTTTCAGGCGGTGCTGGAGCACCTCGAACTGCAGGCGGCCCACCGCCCCCAGGATGGGCAGCGGGGCGCCGCCCCTGGGCCAGAACACCTGCACCACCCCTTCCTCGGCGATCTGCTGCAGGCCCTTGAGGAAGCCCTTGCGACCCCCGGGGTCCGCCAGGCGCACGGCGGTGAACTGCTCCGGGGAGAACCGGGGCACCGCGTGGAATTCCACCGGCCCGGCGGCGGAGAGCACGTCGCCGATGCGGAACAGCCCCGGGTTGATGAGCCCCAGGATGTCCCCCGGGAAGGCCTCGTCCACGATCATCCGCTCGCGCCCGAAGAACATGTGCGGATAGTTGAGCTTGATGGACTTCCGCCCGCGCACGTGCACAGCGTCCATGCCCCGCTCGAAGTGCCCGGAGACGATCCGGGCGAAGGCCACCCGGTCCCGGTGGGCCCGGTTCATGTTGGCCTGGACCTTGAAGACGAAGGCGGTGAACGGGGCATCCACCGGGACCTGGCCGCCGTTCGCGAGGGGCCGGGCCGAGGGTGCCGGGGCCATCTGCAGGAACTCCTCCAGGAACTCGGCCACGCCGAAGTTGTTCAGGGCGCTGCCGAAGAACATGGGCGACTGGCGCCCGGCCAGGAACTCCTCAAGCTGGAAGCCAGGCAGCACGTGGTCCATGAGCTCGATGTCGTCCCGCAGCTGCTGGAGCTCCTGGCGGGTGAGCAGGGCCATGATCTCCGGGTCGTCCAGCCCGCCCTGCCCCGCAAGGCGGGCCTTGCGCCCGGCCTTGGTGCGCTCGAACACCTGGATCTGCCCGGTGGCGCGCACGTACACGCCCTTGAAGTCCGGCCCGGAGCCGATGGGCCAGGTCATGGGCACCGCGTGGAGCCCGAACAGCTCCTCCACCTCGTCGATGAGCTCCACCGGCTCCCGCCCGGGACGGTCCAGCTTGTTCACGAAGGTGAAGATGGGCAGGTCCCGCTCCCTGGCCACCCGGAACAGTTTCTTGGTCTGCTCCTCCACGCCCTTGGCGCAGTCCAGGAGCATCACCACGCTGTCGGCGGCGGTGAGGGCCCGGTAGGTGTCCTCGCTGAAGTCCTGGTGCCCGGGGGTGTCCAGCAGGTTGACGATGTGGTCCTGGTACTCGAACTGCATGGCCGCGGAGGTCACCGAGATGCCGCGCTCCTGCTCGATGGCCATCCAGTCGGACTGGGCGTGGGCCAGCCCCTCCCGCCCCTTCACCGACCCGGCCCGGTCGATGGCGCCGCTGTACAGCAGCAGCTTCTCGGTGAGGGTGGTCTTGCCCGCGTCCGGGTGGCTGATGATGGCGAAGGTGCGCCGGCGCTTGATCTCGTCCAATAGGTCCATGGGTCCCGTCACAAACGTGGAGCGGCCGCGCTGGTGCCGCGGCGGCCGCTCCCCACTATCATATCGGCTTTGGCCGGCCGGGATGGATTTGAGGGCATCTTCAATATTCCGTGGCGTACTCCCCGGCCTTCACGTTGCGCTCGAACGGCAGGAACACCGGCGCCCCGGCCTTGCGGGCGATCCACTCGGCCACCCGGATGCCGTCCACCGCCGCCGAGGTGATCCCCCCGGCGAACCCGGCGCCCTCGCCGCAGGGGTACAGCCCCGGATGGCTCACGCTCTCCCCGCCCTCCCCCCGGATCAGCTGCACCGGGCTGCTGGTGCGGCTCTCGATGGCCAGGAGCAGCGCCTGGCGGCTGGTGAAGCCGTGCAGCTTGCGGTCGAAGTCGGGGATGGCCCCCAGCAGCTGCTCCTGGACGAAGTCCGGCAGGCAGGTGGCCAGGTCCGCGGGCACGGCGAAGGGGCGGAAGCTGGTGGCGGGGAGCTGGCCGGTGGCCTTCCGGCGCAGGAAGTCCTGGACGGACATGGCCGGGGCGCCGTAGGTCCCGCCGGCGGCCCGGAACGCCGCCTGCTCCCACTTGCGCTGGAAGTAAACGCCCGCCAGGAAATGGTCGGAACCGAAATCGGACGGGTTGACCTTGGCCACCAGGCCGGAGTTGGCGAAGCCCGAATCGCGCCTGGCGTTGCTCATGCCGTTCACCACCACCCCGCCGGGCTCCGAGGCGCACTGGATCACCTCGCCCCCGGGGCACATGCAGAAGGAGTAGGCGGCCCGGGCCGGGCCCAGGTTGCACACCAGCTTGTAGTCCGCCGGGGCCAGGCTGGGGTGGCCCTGGCGGGGGCCGTACTGGGCGCGGTCGACCAGGTCCTGGGGATGCTCCACCCGCACCCCCATGGCGAAAGGCTTCTGGCGCATGGCCACCCCGTGGCGGTGCAGCATCTCGAAGGTGTCCCGGGCGCTGTGCCCCGGGGCCAGCACCAGGGTGTCGCAGGGGATCTCCTCGCCCGAATCCAGCACCGCCGCCGCCACCCGCCCGTCCCGGAAGCGGATGTCGGCCAGCCTGGCCCGGAACCGGTAGCGGGCGCCCCGGGCCTCGGCGTCCTTGCGGATGAGCACCGAGCATCTGCGGATCACGTCCGTGCCCACGTGGGGGCGCGCCAGGTACAGGATCCGGGGGGCGGCGCCGAACGTCACGAAGGTCTGGATCACGTAGCGGATGGCCGGGTGGCCGATGCGGGTGGTGAGCTTGCCGTCGCTGAAGGTCCCGGCCCCCCCTTCCCCGAACTGGGCGTTGGCCTCCGGATCCAAGGCCCCGTCCCGCCACAGCGAGGCCACGGCGCGCACCCGCTCGCTCATGGGCGCGCCCCGCTCCAGCACCACCGGCTCCAGGCCGTAGTCCAGCAGGCGCAGGGCGCAGAAGGTGCCGGCCGGGCCGCTGCCCACGATCACCACACGGGGGCGGCCCGGGGGCGCGGCCACGGTCCAGGACAAGGGGGGCGCAGCCGCCTCCACCTTGCACCCGGCGGCCAGGACCTGGCCCTGCACGGAACGGCCGGTGTCGAAGGCGATGGCCGCCAGGAAACGGATGGAGCCCTTGTGCCGGGCATCCAGGCTGAGGCGTTCCAGGGCCGGGCTCCGGTAGTCCTCCGGGCGGCCCCCGAACACACCGGCCAGAGTCTCCTCCAGGGGCTTGTTCTCCTCTCCCAGCTCCAGGGGCAGGTTGGTGACGAGAAAACGCATGGGGCACCTCGGCGGGGCGATCCGACCTGGATCAGGGCCGGGAACAGGTGATTATGCCCTGGAACCAGGCGGCCTCCGGCGGCGCGGATTGCGTCGCCCCTGACTTTGCCTTAAGTTACCTGTGCGATCCTGCGAGCGAAGGCTTGCCATGCCCCACTGGTCGGAGACTCCCCTGAAGGTCATCCGCAGGGTCGCGGCCTGCTTGGCGTTGACGCTGGCCCCAGCCGCGGCGGCCCCGGCGGCCCCGGAAGTCTGCCGGATCCAGGTGCAGGGCGCCATCGGGCCGGCCACCGCCAGCTACATCGCCCGGGCCCTGGGGGAGGCCGCCGGGCGGCACGCCCAGTGCCTGGTCATCCAGCTGGACACCCCGGGCGGGCTGCTGGACGCCACCAAGGAGATCATCCAGAGCTTCCTGCGCTCGCCGGTGCCCACGGTGGTCTATGTGGCGCCCGAGGGGGCCTGGGCCGGCAGCGCCGGGTGCTTCATCACCATGGCCGCGGACGTGGCCGCCATGGCGCCCACCACCAGCATCGGCGCCGCCCATCCGGTGCAGGTGGGAGGCACCGGCGAAAAGATGGACGAGACCATGAAGCAGAAGCTGGAGAACTTCACCGCCAGCTACATCGAGGCCATCGCCGCCCGGCGCCACCGCAATGCCCAGTGGGCCCGCTCCGCCGTGCGGGAAAGCGCCTCCATCACCGCCGAGCAGGCCCTGGAGCAGAACGTGGTGGACTACGTGGCCAAGGACCTGCCGGACCTGCTGCGCCAGATGGACGGCCGGGCGGTGGGCGAGGGCCGGCTCCACACGGCCGGGGCGGTCGTGGTGGACCTGCCCATGACCGTTCGGGAACGGGTGTTCCAGAGCATCGCCCATCCCCAGGTGATGCTGGTGCTGATGCTGGTCGTGATGTACGGGCTGATCGGGGAGCTCACCAGCCCCGGGGCGATCCTGCCGGGGGTGGCCGGGGTGATGGCCCTGGTGCTGCTCCTGTACCTCGGCTCGGTGCTGCCCATAAACGCCGCCGGCCTGGCCCTGGTGGCGGTGGCCATCGGGCTGTTCGTCATCGACCTGTTCGCCCCCACCCACGGGATCCTCACCGCCGGCGGGGTGGTGGCCTTCTTCCTGGGCGTCTTCATGCTGTTCGACCGGGGCGAGCCGTTCCTGCGCCTGTCGCTGGCCTGGGTGGTGCCGGCCACGGTGGTCACCGGCCTGTTCTTCACCTTCGTCATCGGCGCCGGGATCCGCGCCCAGCGCCAGCCGCCCCGCACCGGCGCGGGGACCCTGGTGGGGCGCACCGCCGTCGCCCTGGAGCCCATCGGCCCCGCCGGAGGGCGGGTGTTCGTCGAGGGGGAGTACTGGAGGGCCGTGAGCCCCGAGCTCGTGGCGCCCGGCCAGCGGGTCCGGATCGTGGCCCGGGCCGGCCTGACCCTGGAAGTCCTGCCAACCATCGGGAAGGAGGAACACGGATGAGCGAGCTGATGCTGCACCTGGGGCCCTGGGCCTTCATCATCGTGCTGCTGGCGGTGATCACCTTGCCCCAGGCGGCCCGGATCCTGCGGGAGTACGAGCGGGGGGTGATCTTCCGCTGGGGCAAGCTCAAGAGCGCCAAGGGGCCCGGGCTGATCTTCCTGATCCCGTTCATCGACCGGATGGTGCGCATGGACCTGCGGGTGGTGACCATCGACGTGCCCCGCCAGGAGGTCATGACCCGGGACAACGTGCCGGCCACGGTGGACGCGGTGGTGTATTTCCGGGTGGTGGACCCGGAGGCGGCGGTGGTGAAGGTGGAGAACTTCCTCAAGGCCTCCGCCCTGGTGGCCCAGACCACCCTGCGCAGCGTCCTGGGCCAGTCGGAGCTGGACGAGCTGCTGTCCCACCGGGAGAAGATCAACATGCAGCTGCAGGAGATCATCGACCGCCAGACCGAACCCTGGGGGGTGAAGGTGAGCATGGTGGAGGTGCGGGACGTGGTGCTGCCCGACAGCATGAAGCGGGCCATGGCCAAGCAGGCCGAAGCGGAGCGCGAGCGCCGGGCCAAGGTGGTGAACGCCGAAGGGGAGTTCCAGGCCGCCGAGCGGATGGTCCAGGCCGCCGCCATGATCGCCGAGCAGCCCATCGCCCTGCAGCTGCGCTTCCTGCAGACCATGGTGGAGATCGCCAGCGAGCACAGCACCACGACTTTCGTGCCGCTGCCCAGCGACCTGTTCGCGCCGTTCCTCAAGAGCCTGTCCAAGTAGGGGAGCGGGGCCTCCAGGCCCCCGGTCCAGGGTGATGAGCACGGGAACGCTTTCCCCGGGCATAATGGCAACCACCCCCACTGCCCAGAGGGCCCCTCTTGCTGACCCTGGACCCGTACCGCCTCATCCGCCCCCTGCTCTTCCAGCTGTACCCCGAGACAGCCCACGGACTGGCCTTCGGCCTGGGCCGCCTGGCCCAGCGCTGGCCCGGCGCCATGCCCTTGTGCCAAGCCCTCTGCGGCACCCCCGACCCTTCCCTGGCCCGCAACGTCTTCGGGCTGGCCTTCCGGTCCCCCATCGGCCTGGCGGCCGGGCTGGACAAGGGGGGCCACCTGCTGCCGGTCTGGAAGGCGCTGGGCTTCGGCTTCGTGGAGATCGGCACCGTGACCCCCCGGCCCCAGCCGGGCAACCCCAGGCCGCGGGTGTTCCGGGTGCCCGAGGAGGGCCTGATCCTGAACCGCATGGGGTTCAACTCCGAAGGCATGGACGTGGTGGCCAGGCGGCTCCGGCACCGCCCCGCCGGCCTGGTGGTGGGGGGCAACCTCGGCAAGAACAAGACCACCCCCGAGGCGGCGGCCCTGGACGACTACGCCGCCGCCTACCGCGCCATCGCCCCGCTGGTGGACTACGTGGCCCTGAACATCTCCTCTCCCAACACCCCGGGGCTGCGCCGCCTGCAGGCGCCCGAGGCCCTGAAACCCCTGCTGGAGGGCATCCTGGCCCTGCGCAGGGACATGGGGCTGGAGCGCCAGCCCCTCCTGGTGAAGCTGGCGCCGGACCTGGCCTTCCCGGACCTGGACGACACCCTGGAAGTGCTGGTGGCCTCAGGCGTGGACGGGGTGATCGCCACCAACACCACCCTGGACCGGAGCGTCGTCTCGGACCTGAACCGGGCCCGGGTGGAAGCCCTGGGAGACGGCGGGCTGTCCGGCCGGGGGCTCAAGGTCAAGGCCCGGGCGGTGCAGCAGCACATCCTCCAGCGGCTGCCCCCGGGCATCCGCCTGGTGGCCTGCGGCGGCCTGGGCAGCGGCGAGGACGCGGCCCGGGCCCTGCAGGACGGCGCCGCCCTGGTGCAGGTCTACACGGCGCTGATCTTCGAAGGCCCAGGCCTGGCGGGCAGGATGAACCGGGAACTGGCCACCCGGGATTTCTTTTGATTCAATCCAAATCAGCGTTTTCCCGCACCTTATTCGCGGAGCCGCGCCTGGAGCGCCCATGGTGATCGAAGGCACTTCCCGGAACCAGGGGGATTCCGAGAAAACCTTGGTGATGTTGAAAAAGTCCCCTCCGGGCACGGGACCCCCGGCGGGCTGCGTTGACTTTCCGCGGGGCAATGGTAGCCTGGACCGGAATTGTCTGAATTTTGCGTTCCAAAGCACTCCGCAGTTTGGTCAGGACCTCCCGGGGCCTGGATGTCATTCAACTTTTTTGCTGGGGGATTATCCATGAAGAGTGGATGGATCGACAAGCTTAGACTCATTCCATTAAAACGCAAGGCTTATCTGCTTTTAATGGTCCTCTTTTGCGCGGGGGCTTCCGGCTGGGCCCAGGCCCAGACTCCGGGCGCGGAGGGAGCCTTCCGGTTCTTCACCCCCTTCCGGGAAGGCAGTGATTTTATCCTCATGGAAAAGGTCTGCCTGATCGCCGTCCTGATCATCGCCGTGCTGGGGCTTCTTTATGCCCTCATGCTCATGCGCCAGGTGGTGGCCGCCGACGGGGGCACCAAGAAGATGCAGGAGATCGGCGCCGCCATCCGGGAAGGCGCCAACGCCTACCTCAAGGCCCAGTTCCGCAAGATCGGCCCCCTGATCATCATCATCACCATCCTGCTGGCGGTCACCTTCACCGGCAGCGTGGAGGCCTTCCGCTGGGGCCGCTCCCTGGCCTTCCTGGTGGGCGCCTCGTTCAGCTTCATCGTCGGCTTCGTGGGCATGCGCCTGGCCACCCTGGGCAATCTGCGGGTGGCCGCGGCCGCGCGCCACAGCTACGGCGAGGCCATGCAGCTGGGCTACCGCACCGGCACCGTCACCGGGATGCTCACGGACGGCCTGGGGCTGCTGGGCGGCACCCTGATCTTCCTGGCCTACGGCGTGAACGCCTATGAAGCCCTGCTGGGCTTCGGCTTCGGCGGCACCCTCATCGCCCTGTTCATGCGGGTGGGCGGCGGCATCTACACCAAGGCCGCCGACGTGGGCGCCGACCTGGTGGGCAAGATCGAGAAGGACATCCCCGAGGATGATCCCCGCAACGCCGCCACCATCGCCGACAACGTGGGCGACAACGTGGGCGACTGCGCCGGGATGGCCGCGGACATCTTCGAGAGCTACGAAGTGACCATCGTGGCCGCCATGATCCTGGGCATGGCCACCTTCGGCCACAAGGGCGTGATCTTCCCCCTGCTGGTGCGCGGCATCGGCGTGCTGGGGTCGATCATCTCCACCTACACCGTCAAGGCCGGGCCGGACGACACCTCCGACACCGCCCTGAAGAGCGTGCACCGGGGCTTCTGGATCGGCTCCGTCATCAGCGTGGTGGGCTTCGTCATCCTGGGCTTCTTCTACCTGCACTTCGATCCCAGCGTGAACCTGCTCAGGGGCGCCACCGCCGAGGAGATCGGCCGCTACTGGGGCACCATCCCCGGCCAGCTGGCCTGGTGGGCCAACTTCGGCGTCCCCGGCCTGGACATGCGCCCGGCCATCACCTGCCTGATCGGCGTGTTCATGGCGGTGGCCCTGAACAAGGTCACCAGCTACTACACCCACACCAGCCACGCCCCGGTCAAGGCCCTCACCAAGGCCTGCACCACCGGCCACGCCACCAACATCATCGAGGGCTTCGCCCTGGGCTATGAGAGCACCGTGGCCATGCTGTGCGTGATCGTGGTGGCCATCTTCCTGTCCGTGCTGTGCTACGCCGGCACCCCGCCCATGTTCATCGCCTACGGCGTGGCCATGACCGGCATCGGCATGCTGACCCTCACCGGCAACACCATCTCCATGGACGTGTTCGGCCCCGTCGCCGACAACGCCAACGGCATCGGCGAGATGGGCTACGAGAAGGACGCGATGGAGAAGGAGAAGCCCGGCAGCTACAAGCGGGCCCGCCAGATCCTGGCCGACCTGGACGCGGTGGGCAACACCACCAAGGCCGAGACCAAGGGCATCGCCATCGGTTCCGCCGTCATCGCCGCGGTCTCCCTGTTCGCCAGCTTCATCGCCGTCATCGCGGTGGGCAGCGAGGACCAGATCGGCCGCATGAAGATCCTGGAGTACTTCAACCAGGCCGGCAAGATGTCCCCGGCCGATCCCCGGGTGTTCATCGGCTTCCTGCTGGGCGGGGCCGTGCCCTTCCTGTTCAGCTCCCAGCTGATCCGCGCCGTGGGCCGCGCCGCCTACTACATCGTCCAGGAGTGCCGGGTGCAGTTCAAGGACCCGGAGATCTGGAAGGGCACCAAGAAGCCCGACTACGGCCGCGTGGTGAACATCTGCACCAACACCGCCCAGAAGGAGCTGGTGGGCCCGGGCCTGCTGGCCATCGCCTCCCCGCTCCTGGTGGGCTTCCTGCTCGGCCCCTACGCTCTGGGCGGCTTCCTGGCGGGCATGATCCTCACCGGCCAGCTCCTGGCGGTGTTCATGGCCAACGCCGGCGGCGCCTGGGACAACTGCAAGAAGATGATCGAGGACGGCCTCTACGGCGGCAAGGGCTCCGAAGCCCACAAGGCTTCCGTCACCGGCGACACCGTGGGCGACCCCTTGAAGGACACCGCCGGCCCGGCCATCAACCCCCTGATCAAGGTCATGAACATGGTCAGCCTGCTGACCCTGGGCCTCATCATGCGGTTCACCCTGTTCCCGGTGGAAGGGCGGGAGAGCCTGAAGGTGGTTGGCTTCTTCGGCGCCCTGGTGTGCGCGGCCGCCATCGTCTGGGCGGTCTACAAGAGCAAGCAGGAGACTCCGGGCCTGGTTTCCGAGGAGGAGCTGGCGGCCCAGATCAAGGCTGAGATGAAGTAGAGCGCATCAGCCGCGTGGCTGGTCGAGCGCCGCCCCCCGGGGCGGCGCTTTTTCACGGCCGGCGCGGGCATGGGAACAGGCGCAGACAGCTTTTTCGGAGTCCTGATTCCGAAATGCTTTACAGTTTCCCACAGTGGTGGTGATATGGATTCCACCACAATGCCATACCCCATGAGGGGTTCCAGACCACGACCCAGGTTGCGTCAGGGGGAACGGTGTCCTGCCCCGGCGCGAGAAAGGAGTGCCAATGCCTGCAATTGAATCCAGTCTGGCCAGTCCCGCCGCCGCCAGCCCCGGTTTCCTGGCCTCATCGGTGGGCAAGAAGGTGGTGATGGCCATTACCGGCCTGATCATGTCCCTGTTCGTCACGGTGCACATGATCGGCAACCTCCAGTCCTACCTGGGGGCGGAGCCTTTCAACCACTATGCCGACTTCCTGCAGCACATGATCCACGGCGCGGGCATCTGGGTGTTCCGGCTGGTGATGCTCACCACCGTGGGCCTGCACGCCTGGGCGGCCCTCACCCTGACCCTGGAGGACTGGGCGGCGCGCCCCCTGGGCTACCGGGCCCAGCAGTACAAGGCCGCCACCTGGGCCTCCCGCACCATGCGCTGGTCCGGGGTGATCCTGGGGATCTTCATCATCTACCACATCCTGCACCTGACCACCGGCACCCTGCACCCGGACTTCATCCGGGGCAACGCCTACCACAACTTCGTGACCGGGTTCCAGGTGCCCTGGACCTCCGCCTTCTACGTGGTGGCCCAGGTGTGCCTGGGCTTCCACCTGTGGCACGGGGTCTGGAGCTTCACCCAGACCCTGGGCTGGGCCCATCCGCGCTACAACCAGCTGCGCCGGTGCGTCGCCTACACCCTGGCGGTGCTGGTGGCCGGCTTCAACATCTCCTTCCCCATCGCGGTCCTGGCCGGCGTCATCCACTGAGTTCCCAACACGACATAGCGAAGAAGGCTCCCATGGAATTGAACGCTCGCATCCCCGAAGGCCCCATCGAACAGAAATGGGACAACCACCGCTTCGACCTCAAGCTGGTGAACCCGGCCAACAAGCGCAAGTACCGGGTCATCGTCGTGGGCTCCGGCCTGGCCGGCGCCGCCGGCGCCGCCTCCATGGCCGAGCTGGGCTACGAAGTCCTCTGCTTCTGCTACCAGGACAGCCCGCGCCGGGCCCACTCCATCGCCGCCCAGGGCGGCATCAACGCCTCCAAGAACTACCGCAACGACGGCGACAGCACCTTCCGGCTGTTCTACGACACGGTCAAGGGCGGCGACTTCCGGGCCCGGGAGGCCAACGTCTACCGCCTGGCCCAGGTGTCGGTGAACATCATCGACCAGTGCGTGGCCCAGGGCGTGCCCTTCGCCCGGGAATACGGCGGGCTGCTGGACAACCGCTCCTTCGGCGGCGCCCTGGTGAGCCGCACCTTCTACGCCCGGGGCCAGACCGGCCAGCAGCTGCTGCTGGGGGCCTACCAGGCCCTGGAGCGCCAGATCGGCCTGGGCAAGGTGAAGATGTTCAACCGCCACGAGCTGCAGGAGCTGGTGGTGGTGGACGGAGTGGCCAAGGGCATCGTCACCCGGGACATGATCACCGGCGAGGTGGAGTCCTTCGTGGCCGACGCGGTGGTGCTGGCCACCGGCGGCTACGGCAACGTCTTCTACCTGGCCACCTACGCCAAGGGCTGCAACACCACCGCCATCTGGCGCGCCTACCAGAAGGGCGCGGCGTTCGCCAACCCCTGCTACACCCAGATCCACCCCACCTGCATCCCGGTCACCGGCGACCACCAGAGCAAGCTCACCCTCATGTCCGAGAGCCTGCGCAACGACGGGCGCATCTGGGTGCCCCTGAAGGCGGGCGACAAGCGCGCCCCCGGGGACATTCCCGAGAACGAGCGGGACTACTACCTGGAGCGCAAGTACCCCTCGTACGGCAACCTGGCCCCCCGGGACATCTCCAGCCGGGCCGCCAAGCAGGTGTGCGACGAAGGACGGGGCGTGGGGGAGACCGGCCGGGGCGTCTACCTGGACTTCTCCGAGGCCATGGGGCGCCTGGGCGTGGCCAAGATCGGCGAGAAGTACGGCAACCTCTTCGAGATGTACGAGCGCATCACCGGCGAGGACCCGTACCAGGTGCCCATGCGCATCTACCCGGCCATCCACTACACCATGGGCGGGCTGTGGGTCGACTACAACCTCATGACCACCATCCCCGGGCTGTTCTGCCTGGGCGAGGCCAACTTCTCCGACCACGGCGCCAACCGCCTGGGGGCCTCGGCCCTCATGCAGGGCCTGGCGGACGGCTACTTCGTGATTCCCTACACCATCGGCGGCTATCTGGCCGGCATCAAGCCCGGCACCCGCATCGCCGCGGACCACCCGGCGGTGAAGGCCGCCGAGGAGGCCGTCAAGGCCCGCACCAACCGCCTGCTGACCATCAACGGCAAGGAGACCCCCACCGAGTTCCACCGCGCCCTGGGCAAGATCCTCTGGGAGGACTGCGGCATGGCCCGCACCGAGGCCAGCCTCACCCACGCCCTGAAGGTGATCCCGGAACTGCGCAGCCGCTTCTACGAGAACCTGCGGGTGCCCGGCAGCGGCTCGGAAGTGAACCAGAGCCTGGAACTGGCCGGCCGGGTGGCGGACTTCCTGGAGCTGGGCGAGGTGCTCTGCCTGGACGCCCTGGAACGGCGGGAATCCTGCGGCGGCCACTTCCGGTCGGAGTGGCAGACCCAGGACGGCGAGGCGGTGCGCGACGACGAGAACTTCTGCCACGTGGCGGCCTGGGAATACACCGGCGCGGGCAACACCCCCAAGCGCAACGTGGAACCCCTGAACTTCGAATACGTCCATCTTGCCACGCGCAGCTACAAGTAAGGAACGGGACATGGCCAAGAACCTCAACCTCAAGCTCCATGTGTGGCGGCAGAAGAACGCCAAGGACCCGGGCCACTTCCAGGATCTCGACGCCAAGGGCATCAGCACCGAGATGTCCTTCCTGGAAATGCTGGACGTGGTGAACGAGGGACTCATCCACAAGGGCGAGGAACCCATCGTCTTCGACCACGACTGCCGGGAAGGCATCTGCGGCGCCTGCAACCTGGTCATCAACGGCCGCCCCCACGGCCCCAAGGAGCGCACCACCACCTGCCAGCTGCACATGCGCAGCTTCGAAGACGGCCAGGATATCACCATCGAGCCGCCCCGGGCCAACTCCTTCCCGGTGATCAAGGACCTGATGGTGGACCGCACCGCCTTCGACCGCATCATCGCCGCCGGGGGCTTCATCACCGCCCCCACCGGCACCGCCTGCGACGCCAACGCCCTGCCGGTGCCCAAACAGAGCGCCGACCTGGCCATGGACGCGGCCGCGTGCATCGGCTGCGGCGCCTGCGTTGCCGCCTGCCCCAACGCCAGCGCCATGCTGTTCGTGGCCGCCAAGATCAGCCACCTGGCCCTGCTGCCCCAGGGCCAGCCCGAGCGGGTCAACCGGGCCCGGTCCATGGTCGCCCAGATGGACGCGGAGGGCTTCGGCTCCTGCACCAACCACGGGGAATGCGAAGCGGTGTGCCCCAAGGGCATCACCCTGGACAACATCGCCCGCATGAACCGGGAGTTCATCCGCGCCAGCCTGCTCTGGCGGCCCGAGTCGTCGGTGAGCGGCGCCGGCTGAGCCGGGGCGGACCGCCGTTTCAGGTCCTCGCCTGGGCCGGCCGGACCGTGCCTGGCAGCTTGGCCAAGGCCCGGTCAAAGGTGGCCAGGGGCAGGTGGCCGTGGGCCCGGGCCGTCTCCAGGACCAGGCAGTCGGAGAAATCGGCCTTGGAGGCGCGGTAGGCCGCTATCGCGGCCCCCACGACCGCCGGTTCCTGGAGGTGGATGTCCCGGTTGTCCTGGAGCGCTTCCAGGACCCCCAGGAGTTCCTTCCGGGTGCGCTAGAAGACGGAGGCCAGGACCCAGACGGTCTCCACCAGGACCACCTGGGAGACCCACAACGGCCCTCCAGCGGTGCGGTACGCCTCAGGGACCCGCCAGCCCCAGGCACTGGAACACCCGGTCCCGACGCAACGGCAGAGTCCGGGCCAGGGTTTCCTCCCCCGGCTCGGCACCGGCCAAAGGGGCGTCCGCCGGGACGACCCGGATCTCCCGGCGGCGGGCCCGCCCGGCCCTGAAGTCGGCCCAGTTGTTGACGGTCCACAAGGGCTCGCAGCGCAGGTCGCGCACCTCCACCCGGCGGCTGCCGTCCGCCAGGCGCTCCTGCACCAGGCGGCACTGGAGCGCCACCCCGTCCCGGTCGTCCCCGGCCTCCACCGGGTCCTGGCCGGCCCGGTAGGTCCGGTCCTGGTTGGAGATGAAGTTGCCCAGGGAATAGGCCACCAGGCCCCGGCGCCCGCCCCGCTCCAGCCATTCCACCGGCTGCAGCACGTGGGGGTGGGTGCCCAGGATCACGTCGGCGCCCGCCTCCACCAGGCGCGCGGCCACCTCCCGCTGGCGGGGCAGCGGCTGGTGGCTGTACTCGCTGCCCCAGTGGATGCTCACCACCACCGCGTCCGCCAGGGCCCGGGCCCGGCGCACGGCGGCCACGGCGGCCTCGGGGTCCAGGGGGCACGCCCAGGGGCCCTGGCCGCCCCGGTTCAGGTTGAGGTTGAACAGGTCCGTGTAGCCCAGGAACGCCACCCGCAGGCCCGGGAGCTGGACGATCCGGGGCTGTTCCGCCCGGGCCCGGGTGGCGCCCGCGCCCACCGGCACCAGGCCCTGCCCCTCCAGCCGGTCCAGGGTCTCCAGGAGGCCCTGGGCGCCCTGGTCGTAGCAGTGGTTGTTGGCCACCGAGAGCACCGTGAAGCCGCTGGCCTTGAGGGCCCCGGGCAGGTCCGTGGGCGCGTTGAACAGGAACGGCGCTCCCGGCTGCCCGGAGGCGGGGGCCACGGGCGTCTCCAGGTTGGCGAAGACGATGGGGGCGCCCTGGAACAGGGGCTCCACCGCCGCCCAGAGGCCGCGCAGGCCGTCCGGGTCCTGGCGGGCGGCGGTCTTCACGTCCTGGTGCATCAGGATGTCTCCCACCGCAACCAGGCGGGCCGAAGCCTCCTCCACCGGGACCACGGGCGTTGGGGGAGCCGGCGGACGGCTGACCGGGCGGGTGCCCAACGTGACCGCCAGGATCCCGGCGGCCAGCAGCAGGAACGGGGCCGCCCTATTCAGGACCGTAGAAGACCTCCACCGGGATGTCCGGCAGCCCGGCGCGCACCTGCAGGGCCAGGTCGTCCATGGCCTGGGCCCTCAGGGCCCGGGCCTCGGGTTCCGGAGTGGGGCGGGCCACGGTGTACAGCTGGATGCCCTGGATCGGTCCCGCCGCCAGGACCCCCCGCAGGCAGTCCAGGTAGGCGTCCACTTCCCGGGCGGAAGGCCCCTGCCCCCGCCATTCCAGGAACAGGGTCTGGATGGTGATGGGCCAGCGCCGGGCGGTGGCCGCCAGGTTGTCCAGGATGCGCCGGAACGGCACCTTGGTGCGGTTGATCTCCCGGTAGTAGGCCTCGGTGCCGGCGTCCAGCTTGGCCCAGATCTCCCCCTGGTTGGCCATCATGATCTCCAGCCCGCGCACCACGCCCGGCGCCTGCAGGCGGGTGGAGTCGGTGATCAGCACCAGCTTCACCGCATCCAGGCCGCGGCTGCGCTTGAGCCGGGCCACGCAGTCCACCGCGTCCTTGAACTCCGGCGCGGTGGTGGGCTCCCCGTCCCCGGAGAAGGCGATGTCGTTGAGCCGGCGCTGGTCCGGGCGGGCGGTGTCGAAGGGGGTGGTGGCGAACAGCACGCCGCTCACGGTGAGGTCCAGGAGCGTCGCCAGCTCCCGCTCCAGCTGGGCCAGGTCCACGTCCGAGCGGGGGCCCGGGGTGGTGCGGTCCACCTCGCAGTACACGCAGTCGAAGTTGCACACCTTGTCCGGGTTCAGGTTCACCCCCAGGCTCACGCCCTTGCTGCGCCGGGAGATGACCGGGTAGGCATACTGGAAGTCCTGCCAGATGCGCCGGTGGTCAAGATGGGCCTGCACGAGATCGCTCATGCGTCCATGATAGGAGCATCGCGAAACCACCGGAACCACGTCAGCCCGGCAGGCCCCCTTGCCGGGTGCACCTTCGGAGCTTCCCATGAACAACATCACCATTCTCGGATGCGGGCGGGTGGGCTCCGCCATGGCCCTGGACCTGGCCCGGGACGGGGAATTCCGGGTGACCGCGGCGGACCGCAGCCCCGAGGCCCTGGCCCGCCTGGCGGCGCGCGGCATCGCGCCCCGGCCCTGCGACCTGTCCCGGGCGGAGGAGATCAAGGCCGCGGTCCGGGGGGCCGACCTGGTGGTGGGGGCGGTGCCCGGGCACCTGGGCTGCGCCGCCGTGCAGGCGGTGCTGGAGGCGGGCAAGCCCGTGGTGGACATCTCCTTCTTCCCCGAGGACCCGTTCCTGCTGGACGACCTGGCCCGGGAGCAGGGCCTGGTGGCGGTGGTGGACGCGGGCATCGCCCCCGGCTGCCACAACATCATCCTGGGGGACCTGGCCCGGGAATGGGGCACCATCACCCGCTTCGAGTGCCTGGTGGGGGGCCTGCCGGTGGAGCGCACCTGGCCGTTCGAATACAAGGCCGGGTTCTCCCCGGTGGACGTGCTGGAGGAGTACACCCGCCCGGCCCGCTACGTGGCCGACGGCCGGATGGTGGTGCGCCCGGCCTTGTCCGAAGTGGAGCTGGTGGACTTCCCGGGCCTCGGCACCCTGGAGGCGTTCAACACCGACGGGCTGCGCACCCTGCTCACCACCGTGCCGGCGCCGTTCAAGCAGGAGAAGACCCTGCGCTACCCGGGCCACGCGGAGAAGATGCGCATGCTGCGGGAGATCGGCTTCCTGGACCCGGAGCCCCGGGACGCGGGCGGGGTCCGCATCGCGCCCGTGGCCCTTGCGGCCGCCCTGCTGTTCCCCCTGTGGGAGATGAAGGAGGGTGACGAGGACTTCACGGTCATGCGGGTGACGGTGGAGGGCCTGCAGGACGGGCGGCCCCGGCGCAAGGTGTTCCACCTCCTGGACCGCTACGACCGGGCCACCGGCACCACCTCCATGGCCCGCGCCACCGGCTACACCTGCACCGCCGTGGCGCGCCTGGTGGTGTCCGGGCGCTACCGCAGGGCGGGCATCAACCCGCCCGAATACCTGGGCCGGGAGCCGGGCTGCTGGGCGTTCGTGCGGGAGGAGCTGGCCAGGCGCGGAGTGGTGTTCACCGAGAACGATTGAATCAAGGGATAGGCCCATGGGGGACGGTCCCGTGGGCGATCCATTCCAGGGCGGCCTGGGTGCAGGCTTCCTGGCGATCGCCGGGGAGGTGGGCAAGATCGTCGGCGCAGGCGGCCGTGACCCCCTGGAAGCCGGGATCCGGCAGGCCGCCGTACCAGTCGCCCCTCCCTTCCTTGTTCACGACCCGGAACGTGGTCAGCCACAAGTCCCACTGGGAACCGGGGACCGGGAAGACGGTCTGGCCCACGGGCTTGCCGCCGGTGCGGGCGCCGACCAGGGCGAGGTTCTGGTGGCAATATGGCTCCAGGGCCTTCACGGTGGCCTCGCTGGCGGAAGCGCTGTCGCCCGAGACGATGATGGCGATCTTGTGCAGCCCGATGGACTCCGGCTGGGCCTGGAACCCAACCGTCTTCTGCACCTTGCCGCCTGGCCCCAACTGCTGGACCACGATGTCGCCAGGAGCAGGATGGTCGCGCAGGAGGTTCAGGAGCAGTTCCCGGATGGCCGAGTCCCCGCCGGAGTTGTAGCGCAGGTCAAGCACGAGGTCCCTCACCCCCTCGTGCTTGAAGTGGGCGAAGGCCACGCGGAGGCGGGGCGCCTCGGCGATGCGGAACTCGCGGAACCGCAGGTAGCCGACCTTGCGGCCGCCTCCCAGGTCCAAATGGGCGCTGTGGATCCCCGCATAAGAGGGGATGGGGGTCTGGGTGACCGTGCAGTCCACCCGCCGGCCCGTCACGGCGCTCTGGATTCGGAAATACCCCACCGAGCCCCCGGAGGCGGTCGCGCCCCAGCCCTTTGCGCCGACCGCAGCCAGCACGGCGGCGGGGTTCGGGGATTTCTGCAGCAGATCCTGGATCTGGTCCAGGTTCCCGAGGGAAGCGCGGGTGAAGGCCAGAATCTCGTCCCCCCGCCGCAATCCCGCGCGGCTTGCCCCCGACCCTGGCAGGACTTCGGTGACGATCACCTTCTTGCCGATGACCTCATGGAAGAACCCGAAGCCCTGCTCCGGTTCAACCCCATTGCCGGCATCCTCCAGGTCCTGACCCTCGGATTCCTTGCTTGCGGCGCGCCCCACGAGCCGGCTCCAGCGGTCTCTCCCCGCGTCCACAGCCTTTCGGGTGAGGACTTCCAGGAGGTTCTGGGGGGTGGCGACCTGGCCGAGGTCGACCTGGGCAGGGAGGTCCTCCGGGAAAAGGTAGTGCTCGCGTACAGTCTTGAGGATGAACGCCTTTTCTTTGGCTGAGGGGTCCGGGGTTGGCTGGGAGCCGGATGGCTGGGAACCGGATGTGCCCTGCGAGGATCCTCCTCCGCCGCATGCCAGGAGAAGCCCCAGGGCAACGAAGCACCACACGAGCAGGTGCCCCGCCCGAAGGGATCGGTTGGGAAAAGCCAGGTCAGGAGTTGGAAGCATGGGAGGACCGTCGACTGCATATTAAATATTTATAAATCAGTGTCAAGATCCATCCCCTGCCCTGGTCGCAACTCGCATGGCCATTTCACCGCTAATGGGACCCTTCGCGCTTTGGCTGCACGGGTGGCCCGAGCAGACCCGGTTCCTGAGCCTCCTGAACGCGTCTGGCCGCGGCCAGGATGGACCCGGTGGGCCGGCGCGAAAGGGTTCTGCTGATTCGATGACCCTCCGCTAGAAATCCGCCACCAGGCTGACCCCCCGGAACCCCGGGCCCCAGGCGGGCGCCACGCTCACCTGGGCCGTGGCCCCGGGATGCTCGCGCCGGTCCTGGTTGAACCGCACCGTCCAGCGGCCGATGACAGTGCCCACCAGGGCCCCGGCCACCACGTCGGAGGTGTAGTGGTCCCGGGTCTCCAGGCGGGCCACGCCCACCAGCCCGGCCAGGCCGTAGGCGACGCCGCCCGCCCAGGGGCTGTCCGCGTGCAGGGAGATGGCCGAGGCCATGGCGAAGGCCTGGGCGGCGTGGCCGGAGGGGAAGGAATCCTGGGAGCTGAACGGCCGGAAATCGTGGGCGCCCCGGTCCTGGCCCGGGTCGGCCCGGCCCACCGCCACCTGGGCGGCGAAGGCGGTGGCCCGGGCCAGCACGGTGGCGATGCCGGTGTCCACCCACAGGGCCCGGCCCTCCTCCTGCCCCAGGAGGCTGGTGGCCAGGTAGCCGCCGCCGATGAGCACCAGGCCCCCGGCGCCGCCCAGCTGGGCGACGTTCCTGGCGGCGTTGCGCAGGGCCGGGTGGTCGCTGCGCACCACCGCCTGGTCCACGTCATGGTCCAGCAGCAGCCCGGCGGCAAGCACCGCGGCCGCGCCCCATCCCGCCCGGGTCCAGTCCTGGGCGGTCCAGGCGGCGGGGGCCTGGACCATGCCCTTGGTGTCGTCCCAGAGCAGGCCGGGCAGGTGGCCGAACTGGTCCACCTGGTACCCGGAGGCCGGGGCCGCCGGCTGGGCGGCCTCCTGGGCATGCGCTGAACCAGCGATCAGACAGGCTGCCAATCCTAGGGCGGTTCCTCGCATCCCGGGCCTCATGACGCATTTATCCAAACAGCTTCGATCCCGGGACTGGAAAAGTCAACCCTTCAGCCGCCTGGCCATGGCCTGGCCCATCTCGGCGGGGCTGGCCACCACGGTGATGCCGGCCGCGCGCAGGGCCTCCATCTTGGCGGCGGCGGTGCCCTTGCCGCCGCTGATGATGGCGCCCGCGTGGCCCATGCGCCGGCCCGCGGGGGCCGACTGCCCGGCGATGAAGGCCACCACCGGCTTGGTGACGTGGGCCTGGACGTAGGCGGCGGCGTCCTCCTCGGCGGAGCCGCCGATCTCGCCCACCATGATGATCCCGTGGGTGTCCGGGTCGGCCTGGAACAGTTCGAGCACGTCGATGAAGTGGGTGCCGTTCACCGGGTCCCCGCCGATGCCCACGCCGGTGCTCTGGCCGATGCCCAGGGCGGTGAGCTGGCCCACCGCCTCGTAGGTGAGGGTGCCCGAGCGGGACACGATGCCCACGTGCCCGGGCAGGTGGATGCGCCCGGGCATGATGCCCACCTTGGCCTGGCCCGGGGAGATGACCCCGGGGCAGTTGGGGCCGATCAGGCGGGTGCCCGGGAAGTCCTTGAGCACGTGCTTGGCGCGCACCATGTCGACGATGGGGATGCCCTCGGTGATGCACACCACCAGCTCGATGCCCGCGGAAGCGGCCTCGAGGATGGCGTCCGCGGCGGCCGGGGGCGGCACGAAGATCATCGAGGTGTTGGCGCCGGTCCTGGCCCGGGCCTCCTTGACGCTGTTGTACACGGGGAACCCGTCCACCACGGTGCCGCCCTTGCCCGGGGTGACGCCCCCCACCACCCGGGTGCCGTAGTCCCGGCAGCCCTTGGCGTGGAACAGGCCCTCCTGGCCCGTGATGCCTTGGACGATCAGTTTGGTGTCGGTGCCGACCAGAATGGACATGGGGAGACCTTTCCTAGGAATGGATGCGGGGACCGGGGACGGCGGGGCGGGGCGCGCTCACTGGACGGCGGCCACCACCTTGGCGGCGGCGTCCTCCAGGTTGGCCCCCACCAGGATCTTCAGGCCGCTGTCCTGGAGGATGCGCTTGCCCTCCTCCACGTTGGTGCCCTCCAGGCGCGCCACCACCGGCACCCTGATGCCGATCTCCCGGGAGGCGTTGACGATGCCCTTGGCCACCACGTCGCAGCGCATGATGCCCCCGAAGATGTTCACCAGCACCGCCTTCACCCCCGGGTCCTGGAGGATGATGCGGAAGGCGTTCTTGACCGCCTCCTCGCTGGCGCCGCCGCCCACGTCCAGGAAGTTGGCGGGGGTGGCCCCGTGCAGCTTGATGATGTCCATGGTGGCCATGGCCAGCCCGGCGCCGTTGACCATGCAGCCGATGGTGCCGTCCAGCTTGATGAAGTTGAGCCCGAAGGCCGAGGCCTCGATCTCCGCCGGCGCCTCCTCGGACAGGTCCCGGTAGAGCTTGATCTCCGGGTGCCGGAACAGGGCGTTGTCGTCGAAGGAGATCTTGGCGTCCAGGGCGGTCAGGTCCCCCTGGGCGGTGACCACCAGGGGGTTGATCTCCACCATGGAGCAGTCCTTCTCGACGAACAGGCGGTACAGGTTGCGCAGGAAGGGGGGGAGCTGCTTCCAGGCCTCCCCGGTCAGGCCCAGGGCCTCGCCCAGCTCCCGGGCCTGGTACGCGGCCACGCCCAGGCCCGGGTGCACGCTCACCCGCACGATCTTCTCGGGGGTCTTGGCGGCCACTTCCTCGATCTCCACGCCCCCTTCGGTGGAAGCCAGGATGGCCCCCCAGCCGGTGCCCCGGTCCACCAGCAGGCTCAAGTACAGCTCCCGGGCGATGTCCACCGGGCGGGCCACGTACACCGTGCGCACCTTGCGCCCTTCCGGACCGGTCTGCTTGGTGACGAGGGTCATGCCGTAGATCTGGGTGAACAGCTCGGCGGCCTGCTCGGGGGTCCGGGCGAACTTCACGCCGCCCCCCTTGCCCCGGCCGCCGGCGTGGATCTGGGCCTTGATGACGCTCTGGCCCCCGAACTCCTGGGTGATGGCGGCCGCCTCGGCGGCGTTCTCGGCCACTTGCCCGTCGGGCGTGGCGACCATGAATTGACGGAGCAGTTCCTTGGCCTGGTACTCATGGATGTTCATCGAGTCTCCTCGAAAAGTGCGGTTTGGTCCGTGAGGCTCCGGAGTAGCGAAGGACAAGTGTAGCGAAATCGGTATGAGAGAGTCAGTTAGAATGTGCCTTTCCAGGGAGCGGCCCATGCCCCAGATCGACAAGCTGTTGGCGCACATCACCCCCCGGGGGGGCGTCGCCCTGACGGTGGAGCCGGACCGGCAGCCCATGCTTCAACTGGCCGACGGGGGCAGCCTAGCCCTGCTGCCCAGCCCCATCCCCTCGTCCATGATCGAGATGCTGACCCGCGAGGCCCTCCCCAGCCGCCTCACGGAGGCATGGCAGACCCGGGGCGAGGCCGCCTTCGACCACCAGGTGGGAGCCGAGTCCTTCCGGGTCACCTGCACCCGGGGTCCCCAGGGCATCCGCATCCAGGCCACGCCCGGAGCCCGGGCGGCCCAGGCGCCGGCGCTCCCTCCGGTCCCGGCCCCCAGTCCCCTGGGGCACGCGGTCTACGGGTCCCACCCCCTGGCCGAATCCCTGTTCCGGGACCTCCTGGCCCGCCAAGGCTCGGACCTGCACTGCAGTTCCTTCGAGGCCCCCATCTGCCGGGTGCGCGGGGACCTGGAGGACCTGCTGGACTTCGGCATCCTGGGGCCCAGCCTGCTGCTGGAGGTCATGGAGGCCCTGGCCCCGCCCGCGGCCTGGGAACAGTTCCTGAAACGCAACGACGCGGACTTCGCCTACCCCTTCGAGGCGGGCGGCTGCCGCCTGCGGGTGAACTACTTCGTTGACCGGCTCGGGCCCGGCTTCGTGTGCCGGGTGATCCCCAACGAGCTGCCGGACCCGGACCGGCTGGGGCTGCCCCAGGCCATCCGTCTCCTGGGGCAGCTGCCCAAGGGCCTGGTGCTGGTCACGGGCCCCACCGGTTCGGGCAAGTCCACCACCTTGGCGGCCATCCTCGACCTGGCCAACCAGCAGCGCCCGGACCACATCCTCACCATCGAGGACCCCATCGAGTTCGTGCACCCGCGCAAGCGCTGCCTGGTGAACCAGCGCGAGGTGGGCACACACACCGAATCCTTCAGGAGCGGCCTGCGGGCGGCCCTGCGGGAAGACCCGGACATCGTGATGGTGGGCGAGATGCGCGACCTGGAGACCATCGCCATCGCCATGGAGACCGCGGTGACCGGCCACCTGGTGTTCGGCACCCTGCACACCAGCAGCGCCGTGGGCACCATCGACCGCATCGTCGACCAGTTCCCCGCCGACCGCCAGCAGCAGATCCGGGTGATGCTGGCGGACTCCCTGAAGTGCGTCATCAGCCAGGTGCTGCTCAAGGCCACCGCCGGCGGACGCATCGCCGCCCTGGAATCCCTGTTCATCACCCCGGCCATCAGCAACCTGATCCGGGAGGGCAAGGCCTTCCAGATCCCCAGCGCCATGCAGACCGGCCGCGCCTACGGCCAAAGGCTCATGAACGACGCCCTGATCGAACTCATCCTGAGCGGCAAAGTGGCCTACCAAGAGGCCTACCTCAAGTGCCCGGACAGGGAGAGTTTCATGGCCGCCTTGAAGCGGTCAGGCATGGACTGGGATCCCCGCGCCAACCCCAGCGCCCTCTAGTCCTGCTGGGGCGTCCGGGTCCCGGCCTGGCGGCAGGCCCGCCCTGCGGGTTCCATGGGTTCGCGCCGCCACACCTTTGGTGGCCGTGGATCGGAGTGCGTGCGCACTCCGACCCACGGCCACCTGCCGTCGAGCCGCATCGGACTCTGGAGTCGGTGATCTACGCGTCAGTTTGAAAGTGTCATTGCTGGCTGACGGGGCTTGGCGAATCTGCTTGGATCAGCTGGCATGGGAGGACCTGTGAAGATTGCGGAAGCGATTCCCGCAGTCCGCCCCGAAGTCACCGATACCAATCACCTTTGGTCGGCCCCGACGAGCCAGCGAGCGCTTCGTCAGACCGCGCCCGGCGCGGCCTGACGAAGCCGGGCACCAGTGGGGCGGCGCGAGGCCCGGGAACCCGGCCGACGCGATCTGCCGCCGACCGGGACACGGACGCCCCAGCAGTACTAGGCGTGTGACTATGTATTATTCGGCCCCACGTCGGCGTCCAGACCCGTGCATATCGTGCGCAAGCCTCGCAGGAGGTAGTGATCTTTGCACCACTTGGGTCCACTCAATGGGGACCCAAGGGCTGCAAAGATCACCAGCGCGGGGCCGAATAATACATAGTCACGCTTCTAGAGTTCCCCCCCCGGCTTCCGGCGCATCCTGGGAGCGACGGCGCACCTGCTGGAACAGCAGGGCCAGGGGCAGGCACAGCAGGGCCAGGCCGCCCAGGAGGCGGAAGTTGTCCAGGTAGGCCATGAGGGAGGCCTGCTGCCGGACGGTGTGGTAGACCAGGGCCACGGCCCGGTGCTGGGCGGCGGCCAGGTCCAGTCCGCCCGCCACGAGCCTGGCCTGCAGGCCCTGCAGGCGCGCCGTGAGGGCGGGGACGCCGGGGATGACGTGGGCGACCAGGTAGTTCTGGTGCACCTGGGCCCCCCGCACCAGGAACGTGGTGACGGTGGCGATGCCCACGCTGCCGCCCAGGTTGCGCACCAGGTTGTAGATGCCGGCGGCGTTGCCCACCTCCTCCTTGTGCAGGCGGCCCATGGTCATGGTGGTGAGGGGCACAAAGATGAAGCCGCTGGCGAAGCCGTTCAGCAGGTTGGGGACGGCCACCGAGGCCATGGTGATGTCCAGGTTCACCCGGCACAGGAGCAGGATGGAGCCGCCCAGGATGCCGAAGCCGACGCCCAGCAGGATCCGCCCGTCCACCCGGTTGGCCAGAAACCCGGCCACCAGCATGGACAGGATGGAGCCCACGCCCCGGGGGCTCACCGCCAGCCCGCTGTCCAGGGCCGGGTAGCCCAGGAGGGTCTGCAGGAACAGGGGCAGCAGGGCGGTTGCCCCGTAGAGCACGAAGCCGTACAGGCCGGTGATCAGGGTGCCCACCAGGAAGTTGTGGTTGCCCAGCACCTGCAGGTTGACGATGGGTTCCCGGTGGGTGGATTCCCGGGCGATGAAGGCCCCCATGGCCAGGACCGAGACCGCGGCCAGCCAGCAGATCCAGGGGGCGCCGAACCAGTCCGCCTCCTGGCCCTTGTCCAGGATCAGCTGCAGGCTGCCCAGCCACACGGCCATCAGGCCGAAGCCCAGGTAGTCGATGGCCCCGGGCACCGCTTTCCTCAAGTACGGCGGGTCGTGGATGAAGGCGCTGACCATGGCCAGGGCCACCAGGCCTACGGGCAAGTTGATGTAGAAGATCCAGCGCCAGGAGTAGCTGTCGGTGATCCAGCCGCCCAGGGTTGGCCCGATCACCGGGGCCACCACCACCCCCACCCCGTAGGCGGCCATGGCGGTGCCGTGCTGGCGGCGGGGAAAGCTCTCCAGGAGGATGGCCTGGGCGATGGGCAGCATGCCCCCGCCCCCCAGCCCCTGCAGGACCCGGGCGCAGATGAGCATGGGCAGGTTCGCCGCCACCCCGCACAGCAGGGAAGCGGCCGTGAACACGCCGATGGAGGCCATGAGCAGGCGCCGCCGCCCCAGGCGCCGGGTGAGCCAACCGGTGGCGGGCAGCATGATGGCGTTGGAGACCAGGTAGCTGGTCAGCACCCAGGTGGACTCGTCGGTGGCGGCGGAAAGGTTGCCGGCGATGTGGGGAAGCGCCACATTGGCCACGGACGAGTCCAGCACCACCATGAACGTGGACAGCATCACCGAGGCGGCGATCATCCACAGGCGCGCCTGGCCCTCCGATCCGACCGGTTCGGCATCGCGGGGGCGCGGCGGGGCGCTGGATGGGTGCATCCATCCATTCTTGGGGATTCGGTCAGGAGTTCAACCATCCTGGCTTCATGCCCCCTGCGGTCGAGGCCGGCGCTGGGCGGCACCAGGAAAATGCCGGCCCCATCCCTTGACGGCCAGCCGTTCGGACTGTATTCCTTAGTGCGTCAGTTAACTTTAAAAGTTCACGGTTCCGGCAGGGTTTCCGATCCCCTGCGTGGTCTGGAGGCGGTGTGGATAGGCCTGGATTCGTCAGCCTGGTGGGAGCCGGCCCGGGCCGGCCGGACCTGATCACCGTACGGGGTCTGCGCGCCCTGGAAGCGGCCCAGGTGGTGCTCTACGACCCGGTGCTGGAAGCCGGGTTCCGGGACCTGTTCCCGCTCCACGCGCAGGCGGCGCCGGTGAGCCGCCGGAACGGCGGCGACGCCGTGGCCGCGCAACGCCTGATGATCGAACACGCCGCCCAGGGACGGCGGGTGGTCTACCTGATGGAGGGCGATCCCCTGGTCTTCGGCCCGGGCGGAGAGGTGGCCGAGGCCCTCGAGGCGGCGGGCATCCCCTTCGAGATCATTCCGGGCATCAGCGCCCTGCAGACCGGCGCCGCGGCGGCGGGGATCCCCCTGCTCTACCCGGGCCTGTCCCGGCGCCTGACCATCCTGGAGGAAGGCCATCTGTCCGGGGAGGACGGGCCCTGGTGCGCCCTGGCCGCCGAGGGAGGCACCCTGGCGGTGCGCCTGGGAGCCCGGCGCCTGGGGGCGTTCGCCAGCACCCTGCTATGGCACGGCGCCCCACCCCTGACGCCGGTGGCCCTGGTGGAAGACGCGCTGGGGCCGGAACAGGTGACCACCCTGTCCACCCTTGGGGTGGCCGCCGGAGGCGCCCTGCGCTCCACCACCGCCGGCACCGGGCTGCTGCTGGTGGGCGCGGCCCTGGGCCACCGCACCCATCCGGAGCTGCCGGAAGCCCAGCCCGGCGATGCTCCCGTACCCAGGGGAGAATGGCGGTCCGACCAGGACCTGGGCGAACGCAGGACCGGCTGATTTCCGCTCCGCGGCCGCCGGTGCCACCGCTCAGGAACTGCGCGCCAGCAGGAACTCGGGGATTTCCAGGAGCAGCTTCTTGGTGGCCGGGTCGCCCTCGATCCTTTCCAGGGCCGTCGCGGCGGCAGCGGAAGCCTGGCGGGCCAATTGGCGGGTCTCGGCGTAGGCGTCGTGCTGCTCCAGCAGCGCGCGCAGGGCCTGCTCGTCCCGGGGCTGGATGGGCGTCTCCTCCCCGGCGTCCCAGATGCGCTGGATGATGGGGCGGGCCTGCCCGGGCGCCCGTTCCAGCAGGGTGAGCAGGGGCAGGGTGAGTTTGCCTTCCCGCAGGTCCGAGAACACCGGCTTGCCCATCTGCTCGCTGGTGGCGGTGTAGTCCAGGAGGTCGTCCACCAGCTGGAAGGCCCGCCCGATCTCCAGCCCGAACCGGCGCAGGGCGGCGCAGTCTTCCGGGTACCGGCGGGCCAGCACCCCGGCGGTCTCGGTGCAGCCGGCGAACAGCAGGGCGGTCTTGCGCTCCTGGATGTCGAAGTATTCCTTGCGGGTGGTGTCCAGGTTGAACAGGAAGTCGTTCTGGATGAGTTCCCCTTCGATCATGCGGGTGGTCACTTCGGCCAGGATCTCCAGGATCCGGAAGGACCGCCCGGCGATGGCCAGGGACATGGAGTGGATATACAGCAGGTCCCCGAACAGCACCGTCAGGGTGTTGCCCCACAGGGCGTTGAGGGTGGGGTTGCGGCGCCGGGTCTGGGCGTGGTCGATGACGTCGTCGTGCACCAGGGTGGCCGTGTGCACCAGTTCGAACACGGCCGCGAAGCGCACGTCCTCCTGGGACTCCACCCGGCACAGGCGGCTGCACAGGAGCACCAGGGCCGGACGCAGCCGCTTGCCCTTGCCCCCGTTCACGTGGGCGGCCAGCTTGCGGGCCACCGCCACATCCGATTCCAGGACGCGCTGCAGCTCGTCCTCCACCCGCGCCAGCTTGGCCTGGATGGGCAGGAAGTAGCGGAGCAGGTCGAGGCGGGACACGCGCTTAGGACCGGTAGTTGGTGAACTGCAGGTCCAGTCCCTGATCGTTCTTCTTGAGCAGGGCGATGGCCTCCTGCAGGTCGTCCTTGTTCTTGCCGGAGACCCGCAGCTGGTCGCCCTGGATGGCGGCCTGGACCTTCAGCTTGGCGTCCTTGAGGGCCTTCACCAGGCCCTTGGCCTTCTCGGGGGGGATTCCCTGCAGGATCTTCACCTCCTGGCGGACCGCGGCCTTGGCGGCGGGCTCCAGCTTGCCGTACTCCATGGCGCGGATGCTGACCCCGCGCTTCACCAGCTTGCTCTGGAGCACGTCGATCACCGCCTTGAGCTTGACCTCGTCGTCGCTGGTGAGGGTGAGCAGGGCCTCGTCCTTCAACTCGATCCTGGAGACGGAGCCCTTGAAGTCGAAGCGCTGGCCGATCTCCTTCACGGCCTGGTTCACGGCGTTCCTGACCTCCTCCAGGTCCACGCGGGAAACCACGTCGAAACTGCATTCACTGGCCATCGACTCCTCCGGAACTCTACTAATGTAGCAGCGAGTGAGACCTTTATCAGCGGCCGGCGCGCAGGGAGGCTTCCAGCTCCTCCCACCCCGGCCACAGGAACAGGCGCAGGAAGGCGGCCATCACCAGGGCGTGCTCCATGCGCCCGGAACGCAGCAGGGCCTCCGCCTCGGGCCAGGTGGCGGCCCACACCCGCAGTTCCTCGGAGGGGTCCAGGTCCAGTTCGGCCACGTGCTCGCAGTCCAGGGCCAGGTACAGGTGGCAGTGATTGTTCTGCACCGCCGGGTTGGGGGCGCAGACGCCCAGGCTCACCCAGCGGCGGGCGGCATGGCCGGTCTCCTCCCGCAGTTCCCGCTGGGCGGTGACGGCCGGGTCCTCCCCCGGGTCGCACACCCCGCCCACGATCTCCAGAGTGCTGGCGTCGATGCCGTGGCGGTACTGCTCCACCAGCAGCAGTTCACCCCCGGCCGCCGGGGGGGTGAAGGCCACCACGTTCACCCATTCGGGGCAGATCAGGCGGGTGAAATCGTGCTCCAGGGTGGTGTGGGGGGAGCGGCGCCGGACGAGGAAGTGCTGGAACAAGCGGGTTTCCCGCGTAACCTGGGCCGCGCATTCGGTCCACGGGGTGCCCGGGTCGAACTTCGGGGAATGCTCAGCCACGATCCTCATGCGTCAAGCTTAACACTGGGGCCACCATCCCTTCTCTCGCCAGCAGGATGGTGTTATGTTTCCGCCATGGTACTCGCACGGTGCGCGGTCGTGACCTTGGCGCTGGTCCTGGTGTCCTGTCATTCGGAGGATCCGCGGCTGCCCCAGCAACTCTATGACGAGGCCATCCACCTGAACCAGGACGGCCGGCAGCTGGAGGCCCGAACCCTCATGGCCCAGCTGGCGGCGCGGTACCCGGACACCCCCGCCGGGCAGCAGGCCACCAAGGACCTGTACCTCATGGACGCCCTGCTGCGCCAGGACATGCAGGAGCGCCAGCGGCAGCTCCACAACGTCATGCGCCGCACCGCCGACGCCCTCACCCGCTACAAGACCAAGCATGGGGAGTACCCGCGCTACCTGTCCGCCCTGGTGCCGGACTACCTGGAGCAGGAGCCCGAGACCCCCTGGCACCATCCGTTCTTCTACCGCCCGTTCGTGGGCGTGCCCATCCTCAATACCAAGGACCGGAAGGGGCACTCCATCCAGGTGCTGGGCACCAAGCTGGACAGCTACCACCTGGCCTGCCTGGGCACGGACCTGCAGCCGGGGGGCGAGGACCTGGCGGCGGACACCTTCATCGTCGACGGCGAGTTCTACCCGGAGAAGACCTTGCCGCCGATCCCCATCCCCCAGCCGGTGCGCTGACCCGCTGCCCGGCCATCCGGAGCCTGAACGAGGGACTGCCATGAGAACCAGCCTTTGTTTCGTCAGCAAGCTGATCGCCGCCCTGGCCTTCTGCGTCGGCACCGGCCTCATGGCCCAGATGCCCAACCCGTACGGGGCGCCCATCCAGGTGGAACTGGCCAAGAAGGCGGCCGCGGCCGCCCTGGCCGAGGCGGTGAAGAACAGCTGGACGATGGCCGTGGCGGTGGTGGACTGGAGCGGAAACCTGGTCTACTACGAAAAGATGGACAACACCCAGGTGGCCAGTGCGAAGGTGTGCATCGACAAGGCGCGCACCTCGGCCATGTACAAGCGGCCCAGCAAGGCCTTCCAGGACGGGCTGGCGGCCGGCGGCGTGGGGCTGCGCATCCTGGACCTGCGCGGCGCCACGGCGGTGGAGGGCGGCATCCCGCTGCTGGTGGACGGCAAGATCATCGGCGCCATCGGGGTGTCCGGAGACTCCAGCGAACACGACAACGTGTGCGCGACGGCGGGCGCGGCGATGATCAACAAGTAGAAGCCTCGGCAGCACGGCGCAGGACCCTCCTGCCGGTCCGGAGCCGCGGCTGGGGCCGATGCTGGTTTGGCCGTTCCCCGGGTAGGCCGACCAAGGTCCGTGCGGCTAGGATTTAGCTATGGAATAGCGGAGCCGGTCATGGAGGTGGTGTTCCAGGGGAAGCATCTGTGGTGGTGGCAGGGACCGGACCCCCGCCTTCCGGAACCGGTCCTGGTGCTCCCGGAAGGTTCCCGGGTGCACCGGGTTCCCGAGGGCGCGCCCCTGCCGGCCGGGGTCCAGGCCCTGGGCCTGCGGGAAGCTTACGGGGTGCTGCCATGGATCGACTGGCTGCGGGCCGGCCGGGCTTGGCAGTGGCTGGCCTGGTCCGAGGCCCACCGCCATTGCGGAGCCTGCGGCGCCCTCTTGGCGGCCGGCGAAGGATCGGGGCGGAAGTGCCCGGCCTGCGGGCTGCAGGTCTTCCCGGCGGCCTCCACCGCGGTGATCGTGCTGATCCGGCGGGAGGGGGAACTGCTCCTGGCCCGGTCGCCCCACTTCAAACCCGGGGTGTACAGTGGCGTGGCCGGCTTCGCCGAGCCCGGCGAGTCCCTTGAGCAGGCGGTCCATCGGGAGGTCATGGAGGAACTGGGGGTGCGGATCCACCGCCTGGGCTATTTCTCCAGCCAGCCATGGCCTTTCCCCAACGGCCTGATGGTCGGCTTCAAGGCCGACTACCTGGACGGCGAACTCCGCCCCGATCCAGCGGAGATCGAGGACGCCCGCTGGTTCCCCCTGGCCAGCCTGCCTGAGCTCCCCGGCGAACTGAGCATCGCCCGGTGGCTGATGGAGGACGCCCTCGGGCGCCGGATGGCGCCTGCCTGGGAGGCCTGAACCTGGACGGCGCCCGGGCCATGGAATCCAGCACCTTGCGGCACCCGCCAAGGGAAAATTCCGGCCCCTGCCCTTGACGGCCAGGGGTCTGCTGCCTATTCCTTAGCTTGTCGGTAAGCAATATCGGTAATTCGAAACCGGGGGCCCACCCGCCAGTCCGGTCTCATCCCCGTTGTCGTCCCAGTCCCCAGCGGGCCAGCCATCGGCTTGTCTCCACCCCCCCCTCCTCCGGAGCATCCATGTCCAAGCGGCCCCTCGGCGTTCCGTTCCTGCGCTGGCTCACCCAGGATTCCTGGGCGGTGCTGGGCGCCTTCCTGCTGGCGGGCCTGGTCAAGGCCGGCCTGCTCAAAACGGTGCCCTGGTGAGCCCCGCCGCCGCCTCCGCGGCCGGAGTGCTGGAAACGCCGGCCCAGCCGTTCGCCTGGACCCGCCTGCTGCCCGGGCTGGCCCTCATGGCCGGGGTGGGCTGGCTGGGCAAGCTGGCCGAGCAGGGCCTGGCCGCCTTCGCCAAGGCCCGCCACCTGCGCCTCCCCAACGTCGAGTACGTGCTGTGGGCCATCCTCATCGGTCTGGTGCTGGCCAACACCGTGCGGCTGCCCAGGGTGTTCCAGGCGGGCATCGCCACCTGCGATTTCTGGCTGAAAGTGGGCATCGTCCTGCTGGGCGCGCGCTTCGCCCTGGGGGACGTGCTGCAGCTGGGCGGGATCAGCCTGGCGTTGGTGGTGGTGGAGATCGCCGGGTCGCTGGCGCTGATGCTGTGGCTGGCCCGGAGGTTCGGTCTGGAGCCGAAACTGGCCTCCCTGCTGGCGGTGGGCACGGCCGTGTGCGGGGTTGCCGCCATCATCGCCGCCCAGGGCTCCATCGACGGCGAGGACGAGGATGCCGCCATCGCCATCGCAGCCATCCTGGCCCTGGGGGCCGTCGCCCTGTTCGCCTTCCCGGCCATCGGCCACGCCCTGCACCTGTCCGACCGCTCCTTCGGGGTGTGGTCCGGCCTGGCGGTGGACAACACCGCCGAGTCCGTTGCCGCCGGAGCGATCTTCTCGGAGACCGCCGGCAAGCTGGCGGTGCTGGTGAAGTCCACCCGCAACGCCATGATCGGGTTCGTGGTCCTGGGCTTCGCGCTCTACTGGCACCGACGTGGTCAGGCCCGGGCCGTGGGCAGCAAGACCGCCTTCCTGGCGGCCAGGTTCCCCCGCTTCGTGCTGGGCTTCCTGGCCCTTTCGGCCCTCACGTCCCTGCACGCCTTCAACCGGGGCCAGGCCCTGGTGCTGGGCAACCTGTCCCGCTGGGCCTTCCTGCTCACCTTCGCGGGGGTGGGGCTGCGCACCGATCTGCGGGGGATGTTCAAGAACAAGTTCCGCCCGCTGGTGGTGGGGGCCCTGGGGGAAGTGCTCATCGCCCTGCTGACTCTGGGCCTGGTGGTGGCCGCCAACGCCGTGTGGAGGCTGTGATGGCCGCCGCGGGCTTCGTGAGCCTGGTGGGAGCGGGCCCAGGCAGCCCGGACCTGCTCACCCTGCGCGGGCTGCAGGCCCTGGCCGGGGCCCGCGCCGTACTGTTCGACGAGCTGCTGGACCCGGGCTTCCAGGCCCTGTTCCCGCCGCAGGCCCAGTGCTGCCCGGTGGGCAAGCGCTGCGGCCGCGAAGGGATGCCCCAGGAGGCCATCAACCGCCTGATGGTCGACCTGGCCGGACGCGGCTGGCGGGTGGTGCGCCTGAAGGGTGGCGACCCGCTGATCTTCGGGCGGGGCGGCGAGGAGGCCGAAGCGCTCCAGGCCGCCGGTGTCCCCTTCGAGGTCATCCCGGGCGTCAGCGCCCTGCAGGCCGGCGCCGCCGCGGCGGGGATCCCGCTCACCTACCGAGGGGTGGCGCGGCGGATCACCCTCCTGGAGGGACACCACCTCCCCGACGCGGAGGACACCTGGCGGACCTTGGCCCAGGACGGCGGCACCCTGGCGGTCTACATGGGCACCCGGCGCGCCGCCGAGATCGCCGGGCGCTTGGTCGCCCACGGCGCCGGGCCCGGCACGCCGGTGGCGCTCATCGAGAACGCCCTCGGCCCGGGGCAGGCGGCCACCCTGTCCACCCTGGGCAAGGCCGCCGCCGGCACCCTGCGGCCCTGCACCGGCGGCCCCGGGCTGCTGCTGGCCGGGCCTGCCCTCCTGCACCGCACCCATCCGGAGTCGCCCCATGAACCTGCTTCCGCTCTTCCTGGACCTTTCGGGGAAACGTTCGCTGCTGGTGGGGGGCGGCAGCGCCGCACAGGGTAAGTGGCGGGCCCTGCGGGCGGCGGGCGGCGCGGTGCGGGCGGTGGCCAGCGCCTTCGAGCCCGGCTTCCGGGCGGAACTGGAGGCCGCCGGGGCGGAATGGCACCAGCGGCCGTTCCGCCCCGCGGACCTGGCCGGGGTCCACCTGGTGGTGGGGGCCACGGACGACCCGGCCTTCCACCGGCTGCTCGGGGCCCTGGCCCGGCGGCGGGGCATCTGGTTCAACGCCGTGGACGATCCGGCGGCCGGGGACGTGCAGTTCCCCAGCATCCTGCGCCGGGGGCCGTTCGTGGTGGCCGTGTCCACCGGGGGCGGCTTCCCGGGGTTGAGCCGGGTGGTGCGGGAGGCCCTGGAGGCCCTGGTGCCCGCGGCCGCGCTGCCCGAGCTGGAAGCGCTGGTGCAGCTGCGCCGCCGGTTGCGCAAGGAGCTGCCCGATCCCGCCCGGCGCGCCGGCATCCTGCGCGGCATCGCGCGCCAGGCCGGGCGCGCCCTGGCCCCGGGGGGGCGTCCATGAGCCCGGGCCCGGTGGAAGACCTCAAGGCCGGTTCCCGCCACCTGCGGGGCACCCTGCGGGAGGAGGCGGCCGGCGCCGATCCCTCGTTCTCCAAGGACGCCCAGGCCCTGATCAAGTTCCACGGCCTCTACCAGCAGAAGGAGCGCGGCGCCAGGGAGCGCCCGCCGGTGCTGATGCTGCGGGGGCGGATCCCCGGCGGCCGGCTGACGGCGGAGCAGTACCTGGCCTGGGACGCCCTGGCGGACCGTTACGGGGACGCCAGCCTGCGCCTCACCACGCGCCAGAGCGTCGAGCTGCACGGGGTGCTCAAGGGCGACCTGAAACCGGCCCTGCAGGAGCTCGCCCGCGCCCTGCAGACCACCAAGGGCGCCTGCGGGGACGTGGTGCGCACCGTGACCCAGGCGCCCAACCCCTGGCTGCGCCCGGACCTGGCCCAGCTGGATCCGGTGGTGGACCGCCTGGCCTCGAACTTCCAGGCGATCTCCAACGCCTACGCCGAGATCTGGCTGGACGGCGAGCAGGTGAACCCGGAACAGGAGCGGGAGCGGGTGTTCGGGGCCGCCTACCTGCCGCGCAAGTTCAAGATGGCGGTCACCGTGGCCGGGGAGAACCTGGTGGATGTGTACACCAACGACCTGGGACTGGCCGCCAGCTTCGGCGCGGACGGGATCCTGGAGGGCTTCTTCGTGTTCGCCGGGGGCGGGCTGGGCATGACCCACGGGGACGACACCACCTTCCCCCGGGCCGCCGACCTGGTGGGATGGGCTCCGGCGGCGGCGGTGCTGGCGGTGGCGGAAGGCGTGGTGGGCATCCACCGGGACTTCGGCAACCGGGAGGACCGCAAGCACGCCCGCCTCAAGTACGTGATCGCCCAGCGCGGGCTGCCCTGGTTCCGGGCGGAACTGGAGGGACGAGCCGGCCTGGCCTTCCAGGACCGGCCCCTGCCCCCCTGGCGCACCTCCCCCGTGCACGGCTGGTTCGGCCGCGCCGACGGCACCCTGGCCCTGGGGCTGTGCGTCGGTTCCGGGCGGGTGCGGGGGGCGCTGAAGGAGGCCGTGCGGGCGGTGGCGGAGCGCTTCCGTCCCGGGTTCCAGCTGAGCCCGGACCAGGACCTGATCCTGCTGGGCCTGGCGCCGGAGCACCGGGAGGCGGTGGCCGGCCTGTTCCGGAGCGCAGGGCAGCCGCTCCTGCCCAGGGATCCCCTGGAGGCCCGGGCCCTGGCCTGCGTGGCCCTGCCCCTGTGCGGCCTGGCGCTCACCGAGGCCGAGCGCTCCATGCCCGACTTCGTGGGGATGGTGCGCACGGCCATGGCCCGCCACGGCCACGCCGGCAGGCCCCTGGTGTTCCGGGTCACCGGCTGCCCCAATGGCTGTGCGCGCCCCTACACGGCCGAGCTGGCCCTGGTCGGGCAGAGCGCCTCCACCTACAAGCTGTTCGCGGGCGGCGATCCGGAAGGGGCCCGGATCGGCTTCCCGGTGGTGGAGAAGCTCGCTGTGGCGGCCCTGCCCGGGGCGCTGGACCGGCTGTTCGCGGCCTGGGCCGGATCCGGCGGCCCGGGGGAGCCGTTCGGGGACTTCGCCGCCCGGCTGGGCGGCGCGGCCCTCTCCGAGCTGGTGAACCGCACGGCCTGAACCGAACCACCCCCTGGCCCAGTGGCATCAAGACGCCTTCGATGCCCGCAACCTGCGCGCCTTCCGGGCGAGCTACACGGCCGGCAGGAACTTCCTGGTGTGCCCGGAGATCCGGCACCGCAGCGTGCGGCGGGCCGGGGACCTGGAGGTGACCCTGTTGCCCATCGATGCAATCCGCCAGGAGATCGGCGCCGGGTGATCAGCCCGGCGGGGCGAGCCCGCCCGCCATGGCCACGAGGAACAGCCCTGCCCCGATGACGACGGCTCCGATGCCCCGGGCCACGTACTCGCCCGCCGGGGCCAGGCGTTCGACGGTGATGGCTGCCGTCACCAAGGCCATGATCCGCAGGTCCATGACCCCCACGGCCAGGAGGATCGCCATCAAGCCGCTGCAGCAGCAGCCGCAGTGGAGGCCCAGGCTCAGGCCATGCCGCCAGGCCGTGCCCGCGTCCCCCGGCATGGGGCAGCACCCTCCCGGCGCCTTCCGGCAGCAGGCGAGATGGCGAGCTTTCCATGCGGTGAACTGGAGGGCGCCCGCGGCCAGGACAATGCCTCCGGTCACGAACGGCACGGCCCGGGCCACCACCGGCAGCCGCATCTCGGCCGCGGCCAGCCCGGCCCCCAGCGGAAAGGCCAGCAATCCGAACACGGTCCAGACGACGAAGTAGCCCGCGCCCACCAGGGCCGTCAGGCCGCCCAGGCGGGTGCCGCCGGTCCTGGGGATCGACCGGCGGTAGCGCCACAGCATGGGCACCAGGGACGGCAGCATCATCGCCACCATCATCAGGTCCCACATGCCGAGGAAAGACACGGCGGCAGCGGGCCAGGTCTGTCCGGGCATCCGCATCCACGCCATCGACATGGTCCAGCCGCCGGGCATCGGCATGCCGCCCATGTCAGCCATGGACGCGCACAGAGCGATCGTCAGCCCCGCGGCGACGGCGAAAAGCAGCACCGCGACGCCGAAGAAACCTCCCTGGGATGTTCGCCCGGATGCCATGGGGGTGACGGCTCCCGCGGCCTGTCGGCCTCTGCGCTGCCCGCCTTCCGGGTCAGCGATGCTCGTACTCGTCGTGGCGGCGCAGCCACCAGCGCGTTTCGTTGCGGCCCTTGGGGGCACGGTCGAGCCACGGGTACATGCCCCAGAGGGCGTCCAGCCCGCGTGCATAGGTGGAATAGGTGTGGTAGACGGCGCCGCCGTCCAGCGCGAACGCGCTCATGCCCGGCCTTTCGCGCGTGAAGGTGGCCACGTCGGTTCCGGCCATGGCCGCGACCTGCGCCACGGGCCCCTGGTCGTTGACCACCTCCCATTCCTGCACGTCCTTCCCCGCCAGCGGTTCGCGCGCCGGCGATTCGCGCCGGTAGTTGTAGTCGATGCTCCCCTCCTGCTGCTGCTGTTCGGAGTACCAGACGCCGAAGTCGGAGTTGAAGTCGCCGCCGAACGAGGACACCCAGGGAAAGGTCCATCCCATCCGGCGCTGGTAGGCCTGGAGCATCGCCAGAGGCGCCCGGGACACGGCCGTGAGCATGACGTCGTGGTTGGCCAGATGGACGGCGATGCCGTTGAACCCGTCCGCGATGGACGAACAGGCCGGGCAACCGGCGGTGAAGTCGGGCCCGAACATGAAGTGGTAGACCAGGAGCTGGGAGCGGCCCCGGAAGAGGTCCGCCAGGGACGCGCTCCCGCCATCGGTCTCGAACCGGTAGTCCTTGTCCACCCGGACCCACGGCAGCTCCTGGCGCTGCCGCGCCACTTCGTCCCCGCGCCGCGTCAGCTCCTTCTCCGCTTTCAGCAGCTCGACCCGCGCCGCGAGCCACTCTTCACGGGACCCGATGCGCGGCCCGCCTTCAGCCGGTTTGCTCATCGAACTTCTCCTCAAGGTCATGGGCCGTGGTTTCTGGACCAAGGTCGGTACAGGCTGGCGCTCCGTCTCCTGGCAACGCTTCGTGAACATTGCCGCCACCTGAAGCGCCGCTGACGGTGACCATCGCGAGCATTGGACGAGAGGGTGGATCCATGGACTCCACCTCTTTGAGAGGCTCACGTATGATCTCACAGGGGTCAACTTGAGTTGGCAAAAAACGACCAGACACGGCCTGGAAACGGACCCAGGGTGCCCCGCAAGGCCCGCCCGCCGCCCGCCATCGCGGCGCAACCCGCCCCGGGGGCGGGCCCTGGTTTTCCTACTTGACGCCCCAGTCCAGGAGGACTTTTCCGGACTTGCCGCTGCCCATCGCCTCGAAGCCCTGGCGGAAATCGTCGATGGGGAAGCGGTGGGTGATGACCGGGGCGATGTCCAGGCCGCTCTCGATCATGGCCGCCATCTTGTACCAGGTCTCGAACATCTCCCGCCCGTAGATGCCCTTCAGGAACAACCCCTTGAAGATCACCTTGCCCCAGTCGATGGCCACGTCGTCCGGGAAGATGCCCAGCATGGCGATGCGCCCGCCGTTCACCATGGTGTCGATCATGCTCTTGAAGGCGGAGCCGTTGCCGCTCATCTCCAGGCCCACGTCGAAGCCCTCGGTCATGCCCAGCTCCTTCATGACGCCCCGCAGGCTCTCCTGGCTCACGTTCACGGTGCGGGTGGCCCCCAGCTGGTGGGCCAGGCCCAGGCGGTAGTCGTTCACGTCGGTGATGACCACGTTGCGGGCGCCCACGTGCTTGGCGATGGCCGCGGCCATGCAGCCGATGGGGCCGGCGCCGGTGATGAGCACGTCCTCGCCGATCATGTCGAAGGACAGGGCGGTGTGGGCGGCGTTCCCGTACGGGTCGAAGATGGACGCCAGCTCGTTGGAGATGCTGTCGGGAAGCTTGAACAGGTTGATGGCGGGCAGGGACAGGTACTCGGCGAAGGAGCCGGGCCGGTTCACCCCCACCCCGAAGGTGTTGGGGCACAGGTGGCGCTTGCCGGCGCGGCAGTTGCGGCAGTGGCCGCAGACGATGTGGCCCTCGCCCGAGACCCGGTCGCCCACCTTGTAACCTTCCACCTCGTCGCCCACCTTCTCGATCACCCCGGCGTACTCGTGGCCCACGTGCATGGGCACCGGGATGGTCTTCTGGCTCCAGTGGTCCCAGTTCCAGATGTGCATGTCGGTGCCGCAGATGGCCGAGGTGTGGATGCGGATGAGCACGTCGTTGGGGCCGATTTCGGGGATGGGCACGTCCTCCATCCACAGCCCGGGCTCGCGCTTGCTCTTGACCAGTGCCTTCATGGGTCTTCTCCTTGGTTCCGGTCGGACTTGGATGGCCTACTTGATCACGCCCAGCTCGCGGCCCACCTTGGCGAAGGCGGCGATGGCCGTGTCGATGTCGGTGGCGCTGTGGGCGGCGGACATCTGGGTGCGGATGCGCGCCTGGCCGTTGGGCACCACCGGGAAGAAGAAGCCGGTGACGTAGACGCCCTCGTCCAGGAGCCTGGCGGCGAAGGCCTGGGCCAGGGGGGCCTCGTAGAGCATCACCGGGATGATCGGGTGCTCGCCCGGAAGCAGCTTGAAGCCCAGCATCTCCATGCCGGCGCGGAACTGCGCCGCGTTGGCGCGCAGCTGCTTGCGCAGGCCGTCCCCTTCCCGCAGCATGCCCAGCACGCGGAGGCTGGCGGCGACGATGCAGGGGGCCAGGGTGTTGGAGAACAGGTACGGCCGGGAGCGCTGGCGGAGCATGGCGACCACTTCCCTGCTGGAGCTGATGTAGCCCCCGGAGGCGCCGCCCAGGGCCTTGCCCAGGGTGCCGGTGAGGATGTCCACCCGCCCCATGACGTGGTGGTGCTCGTGGGTGCCCCGCCCGTGCTCGCCGATGAAGCCCACCGCGTGGCTGTCGTCCACCATCACCATGGCGCCGTGGCGCTCGGCCAGGTCGCAGACGGCGGGCAGGTTGGCCAGGTAGCCGTCCATGCTGAACACGCCGTCGGTGGCCACCAGCTTGAACCGGGACCCGGCGGCGCCGGCCTCCTTCAGCTTCGCCTCCAGGTCGGCCATGTCGTTGTTGGCGTAGCGGAAGCGCTTGGCCTTGCACAGGCGGATGCCGTCGATGATGGAGGCGTGGTTGAGGGCGTCCGAGATGATGGCGTCCTCTTCGCCCAGGAGCCCTTCGAACACCCCGCCGTTGGCGTCGAAGCAGCTGGAATAGAGCTGGGTGTCCTCCATGCCCAGGAACTGGCTGAGCTGGGCCTCCAGTTCCTTGTGGATGTCCAGGGTGCCGCAGATGAAGCGCACGCTGGACATGCCGAAGCCGCGGGCGGCCAGGCCCGCCTGGGCGGATTTCACCAGCTCGGGGTGGTTGGCCAGGCCCAGGTAGTTGTTGGCGCACAGGTTGATGACCTTGTGCCCGTTGGTCTGGACCCAGGCGCCCTGGGGGGTGGCGATGATCCGCTCGGTCTTGTAGAGGCCCTGCTCTTTCAGTTTCGCCAATTCCGCAGAAAGGAAATCAAGATACGGCTTGTTCACGTTGGACCCCTTTTAGGTACGGCCAATTATAGGCGCCTCCTAAAGTGAAGGTGGTCACGACCGGGGCGGGGGGGCAGAATGGGGCATACCGCCTGGAGGAACCCGTGCGTTCGCTGCGCCTGATCCTCGTTCCCGTGCTGGCCGTCCTCCTGGGCTGCGGACCGTCCCAGCTGACCGTGAGGGAAGCGGAGGCCGATATCCGAAAAGACTACCCGGTGGTGGTGACCATCCGCGTGCCGGAAAGCGAGAGCGCCATCAAGGGTTCCCCGGACCACGCCCGGCTGGTGGCCCTGCAGGAGGCGCTGGTGCGCACCGGCTGGTTCATGGTGAACCGCGCCCCCCAGGGGGACCGGGAGCAGTTCAGCTTCAAGCTCAATCCCAACGCGCCCAAATCCATCCGCACCGGCCCCGCCGGCTTCGAGCTGCCGGCCGCCGAGGCGGAGTTCGTGCGGGTGCTGCCGCGCATGGAGACCACCCGGGACGGGATCCGGGTGGGCTACCTGGTGCGCCTGGTCCATCCCACGGAGCATTTCCGCCTGTTCCAGACCCTGCACCCGGGGGTGCGCATCGGCGAGACCAAGGAGCGCCACGCTTCGTATCGCCTGCAGGGGCGCGCCTGGATGCTGACGGAAACGGACGAGTTCTTCAAGAAGGCCTCCTGACCTGGGCGGAAGCGTCCCGGTCCGGTATGCTCAAACCTTGTCCAGGTGGGGTTTCCATGCATCATGAGCGCGTCGCCATCCTCGATTACGGGTCCCAGTACACCCGGCTGATCACCCGCCGGCTGCGGGACCTGGGGGCGTTCGGGCTGGTCTACGGACCCAGCGCCACCGCCGCGGAAATCCAGGGCCCCGACCTGCGCGGGGTGATCCTCTCCGGAGGCCCCAGGTCGGTGCTGGAAGCCGGCGCCCCGGACCTGGACCCGGCCATCCTGGACCTGGGGGTCCCCGTGCTGGGGGTGTGCTACGGCCAGCAGCTCATGGCCAGGAACGCCGGCGGCGCCATCCACCGCTCCGCCCGCCGGGAGTACGGCAAGGCGGCCATCCAGGTGCAGGACCCGGACAGCGTGCTGTTCCAGGGCCTGGAGCCGGAGCAGCAGGTGTGGATGAGCCACGGCGACCACGTGGAGCAGGCGCCGCCCGGGTTCCAGGTCACCGCCCGCACCCCCCAGGTGCCGGTGGCGGCCATGGAGGACCGGGCCCGGCGCCGGTTCGCCATCCAGTTCCACCCGGAGGTGAGCCACACCACCCACGGCGCCGCCATCCTGCGCAACTTCCTGCACGTGTGCGCCATGAAGCTGGACTGGAACGCCGGGCAGTTCATCGAGGAGAAGACCCGCCAGCTGCGCGCCCAGGTGGGCGAAAACCGGGTGGTGCTGGGGCTTTCGGGCGGGGTGGACTCCAGCGTCGCCGCCCTGCTCCTGCACAAGGCCATCGGCAGGCAGCTCACCTGCGTGTTCGTGGACACGGGGGTCATGCGCAAGCACGAGCTGGCCCAGGTGCAGGAAGCCTTCGCGCCGTTCGACATGCAGGTGCGCTGGGTGGACGCCGGGGCCCGGTTCCTGGGCGCCCTGGCCGGCGTGACCGACCCGGAAACCAAGCGCAAGATCATCGGCCGGACCTTCATCGAGGTGTTCGACCACGAGGCCCACCAGGTGCAGGCGGACTTCCTGGCCCAGGGCACCCTGTACCCGGACGTGATCGAGAGCTCGGGCATCGGCGGGGCGGTGCTGGTGAAGTCCCACCACAACGTGGGCGGGCTGCCGGACGTCATGAAGCTCAAGCTGGTGGAGCCCCTGCGCGAGCTGTTCAAGGACGAGGTGCGGCGGGTGGGCCTGGCCCTGGGCCTGCCCGAGGACATGGTCTGGCGCCACCCCTTCCCCGGCCCGGGCCTGGCGGTGCGCATCCCCGGGTGCGTGACCCCCGAGCGGGTGCGCATCCTCCAGGACGCGGACGCCATCTTCATCGAGGAGCTCAAGGCATCCGGCTGGTACCGCACCACCTCCCAGTGCTTCGCCGTGCTGCTGCCGGTGCAGACCGTGGGCATCATGGGCGACGAGCGCACCTACGAGAACATGTGCGCCCTGCGGGCGGTCACCTCGGAGGACTTCATGACCGCCGACTGGGCCCGCCTGCCCCACGACCTGCTGGAGCGGGTGGCCCAGCGGATCGTCAACGAGGTGAAGGGCATCAACCGGGTGGTGTTCGACATCACCAGCAAGCCTCCGGCGACCATCGAATACGAATAGCCCCGCCGGGGTCGGGGGGGGCGGCGGCCCCGGGGAGGAGGGCAACCATGGCCAGCTTGCGCATCCGATCCATCTGGAAGGGTTGCGGCATCCTCTTGGGTGCCGCCCTCCAGGCGGCCGCCCCCGCCCCGGGACCCGGCGTCTACCGCATGAAGCGCCACGTGGTCATGGACCAGCGGGGCTTCGAGCGGCCCATGCCGGCCCTGAGCCTGCTGCTGCCCCCGGACTGGCAGTTCCAGGGCCAGGTGGAGTACAGCCCCACCGTGGGCTGCCACGCGGACCTGGTGCAGGTGGTGTTCCGGGCCCAGAGCGCCGACGGCCGGCAGCGCCTGGAGCTGTTCCCCAACCACCACTGGCAGTGGGCGGCGGATCCCGGCATGGTGCAGATGATGCAGGCCAACGCCCGCCAGGCGGCCGCCTTCGGGCGGCGGGAGTGCGACATCGCCCCGCCCCTGCGGGCCGCCGACTACCTGCGCCAGCAGGTGCTGCCCAAGGCCCGCCCCGGCGCCCAGGTGCTGGGCGCCGAGCCCCTGCCGGACCTGGCCCGGGCCCTGAACGCCCAGGCCCAGGAGCAGGTGCAGCTGGCCGCCCGCCAGGGGATGCAGATCCAGGCCCAGGTGGACGCGGCCCGTCTGCACCTGGCCTACTCCAGCCAGGGCGCGGACGTGGAGGAGTGGCTCGCCGGCGTGACGGTGGTCACCGCCGTGCCCGCCCCCTCGTTCAACCCCAGGACCGGCCGGATGGGCCGGACCCTGAGCTACCAGTGCGCCGCCAGCACCGTGTTCGCCATGACCGCCCCCAAGGGCGAGCTGGCGGGGCAGGAGCGCTTCCTCGACATGATCCTGTCCACCGTGCAGGTGGATCCCCAGTGGGAGGGCCGGGTCCTGCAGGTGATCGGCAGCATGAGCGCCGCCGACAGCAAGGCCGCCGTGGACCGGGCGGCCATCGCCCGCCAGGCCGGCGAGACCATCAACAAGGGCATCATCCAGGGCCAGGAGGAGCGCAACCGGCGCACGGACCGGGCCTTCGCCCAGTTCGACGAATACATCCGGGGCGTCCAGACCTACCGCAATCCCGCCACCGGCGAGCAGGTGCAGCTGGACAACCAGTACGGCCACGCCTGGACCAACGGCCTCGGCGACTATGTCCTCTCGGACCATGCCGGATTCAACCCCAACGCGGCGCTGAAGGGCAACTGGACCGAACTCCAGCCGGTGAAGTAGGCGGGGCACGTATGCAAGCATTTTGCTTGCAGACGTGCCGAGACACCGCATACTGGTCCTGGAGGCCTCCATGGCGACGATTCATGTGCGCAACGTTCCCGATGCGGTGGCCGCGGGCGTCAAGTCCCTCGCCCGGGCCCACCGGCGCTCCATGGAGTCGGAAGTTCTGGAACTGATCGCCCGTGCCATCTCCGGCGAAGTTTCTCCCCCCGCTCGCCACATCAATTTCGACCTGGTCAAGGCGGTCGACCTGGGCGAAGTGGATTTCGAGCCCATGCGAGTCTCCATGGAGGAACCGGACCTGTGAGGTGCGCCCTCGACACCAACATCATCAGCCAGCTTTGGCGGTTGAACCCGGCGGTGAGGGCCCGCCTGGAAGCCTGCGATCCATCGGCCATCGGCGTGCCTGCCGGGGTGCTCGCCGAATTGCATTACGGCAAGTTCAACAACCCCGACCGGGCGGAAAAGCTGGAGGTCCTCATCAGCGACCTGCGCGCCGCCTACCCCGTCATGCCTTTCGACGCAGGGTCCGCGGAGTGGTTCGGACGGTTGAAGCATCGGCTCAAGTCCGCCATGGTCCAGGATCGCGACCTGCTCATCGCCAGCACCGCCCTGTCTCACGGTTATGCCCTGGTGACCAACAACACCAAGCACTTCGCACGCATCCAGGAACTGGTCCTCCTGGACTGGACCGTCGTCCCTTGAGGACAGGGAGGGCCAGGGCGAATGCCTATCGGCATGTCCTCCCTGTCCATCCCTTGCCATCCTGTTCATCCCCGTTCCCAAGCCATGGTTGCCGACGGTACGCACGGAGCGGGAGACAAGGCATCATCCTTGACCTGTTGCCGGGGATGAACCGGATGTGGATAGATAAAATGGGATAAAAGAAAGGCTTGGCGACATCTCCTCCCCGGCCCCACCGGTCCAGCCCAGGAGGTGGCGCGGATTGGGTTCCGGCTGGCCGCTCCGGCCCCTCAATCCCGGCTGCCGGCCGCCCCCGTGACCTGCTCCCAGAATTCCGCCTGGTCCAGTTCCTCCCGGGCGGCCGCATTGAATGTCCGGGTGGCCTCGGCGATCCAGCCCTGGGTCTGGATGTTGAGCCGGTACAGGTCGTAGGCGCTGGCGAACAGCCCGTCCCCCGCCGAAGAGAACGTGTAGGCCAGGACCAGCGAGGTCTTGGCGGCAACGGCGTCGGCGGCTGCGGTCGCCGCAACGCTGGCCGCCACGTTGGCCTCGGAGGCGGCGTAGAAGGCGTTGCCGGCGGCGAACACCGCCGCGGCGACCTCGCCCACCTCCCCGCCGAACGCCTCGATGGTGGCGGAGAGGTCGCTGCGGGTGCGGGCGTCGGTCCGGAGCAACTGGGGGCAGGCGGCCCGGGTCTCTCCCGGGGCGCCGGCGGCGAGGCAGGCGATGTCCGGGGAGTAGAGGCCGGCCAGGGTGGCGTTGCGCTGGCGGAACTCGGCCAGGGATTCCGGGGCGCATGCCTGGAGGACCAGCCCGTGCCGGGCCGCCAGCCCGCAACCTTCGGCGAGCTTCTGCATCGTGTCCAGGAGGGCCGGCCAAGGCGAGGCCGGGCCCGCGGCCCGGGCCGTGCCCGCTCCAGGGCCCGGGGCCGGCGCGGGAACGGCGGGCAGGGCGGTTCCGGTGCAGATCAGCGGCCGGTCGCCCTGGGCGTTGGCCCAGAGCCTCCACTTGGCCTTGGCGGTGGCGGCCTTGTAGCCGATGGACCCGAACCCGGCCGCCGCCCCCTGGAGGGCGAAGGCGCCGGTGATCAGGCTGCTTCCCGTTTCCCCCAGCACCAGGGACGGGACCCCGGCCAGAGCGGTGACATTGGCCCCGATGGGCGCGGCCGCGGCCTGGCCGGCCAGGAGCCCCGCGCCCGCCGCCAGGATCACGTAACCGTCCCGCACCCGCTCGAACCAGAAGCCGAGGCTGTCGGCGTTGAGCCTGGCGAAGCGGGCCTCCATATCGCTCTCGGCCAGGCGGATCCGGACCTTGGCCTGGGCCTCCGGCTCGCCCGCCAGGCACTCCCCCCGGCCCAGGACGGGCGGATCGACCAACAGGTGCAGCGCCTCCGCCTGGAGGCGGGCCGCCTCCGTCCGCACCTGGTCCGAATAGCCGCCGGCACAGGGGGCGACGGCCTGGCCGGCCAGGGGCGGGAACGCGCAGGCCTGGTCCAACTGGTCTATCCCGGCCATGACGTTGGCCGCCGAGGCGTTGACGAACCCGGCCAGGCTGGCGCCCGTTCGCGGAGCCGGGAACGAAGGCGGGAATGGGGGCAGGACCGGGGGCAGGACCGGGGCCAGGGCCTGCACCAGGCCCGGGTCGGTGATGGCCCCGAGGGCCAGGAGGGCCAGGCAGGCCAACCCGCCCTTGCGCGGCCCGCCCGCCTCCCGGGGGTGGCCCCTGGGCCGCGTGCGGGCCATCACCTCCAGCTCCGCCCGGTTCCGGGCCGCCTCCTGGCCAAGCTCCCGCAGGCGCCTCTTGTGCATCCGCACGGCCAGCTGAACGGCCCGCCAACGCTCCAGCTTGTCCCGCCGGGTGGGCCCCCGCTTCCGGGCCTGGGCCATCTGCGCCGTTGGCCGGGGCGCGGCCTCGCGCCCTGCGGCGGCGCGGGCCGCGGCGGGAACGGCGGCAGCGGGCGCCGGACCCGGCCGGGAAGCCCCGGAGACCCGCGCCTCCGGCAGGGTGAAGGTCCCGAACCCCTGCTCCACTGCCACGAGGCAGCATCCGTCCGCCGTGACGGCCACCGGCCCCGCGCCGCCCAGGGCCGCACAGGCGGCCGCCGGCAGGGCGGGCGCGTAAGGGTGGATCGGCCCGAACCGGGTCCGGCCGCAGTCCGGGCCCAAGAGGGTGGCGAGGCGGCGTTTTTTCAGGTGCAAGGTAAGGATCTCGCGCCGGTCCGGATCGACCATCAGCAGCCTCCGGCCGTGCACGGCCAGGTGGCGGGGGCGGGCGGGCGCGGCCGCCGGCACCGGGGCCGCCAGCCCGCGGACGGTCACCTTCCAGAGGCAGGACGGTTCCGCCACGTAGAGGCTTCCGGTGCGGGGGTCCCGGGCCATGGCCAGGATCCCCTCGCTCCGGGCCTCCGGATCGCCCTGGGCCGCGGCTTCCGGCAGGCGGGCGTGGAGGATGGCGTTGCCGGCCAGGTCGATGCGCAGGATGTCCCGGCGGTCGCCCAGGGCCACGAAGACATGGCCGTCCCGGTCCAGGGCCAGGTCCCGCACCCGGCGCGGGGGGTCCGCCTCCCCGGCCCCGCCCAGCGGCAGCTCCCGCCGGGAACCGTCCAGGTCCAGGGCGAAGACCCGGTCCGCGCAGGCCGCGCCGGGCCGGGATACGGCGTAGGCCAGCCTGGGCGCCGGCCCGGGCACGGGCCCCTCTCCCGGCGGCACCACCGCCACCGCCACGCCATGCTCCCCAGGGTCGAGCGCGAGTTGCGCAGGCACCGGCACGGCCACTCCCGCCCTGGAAAAGGCTTGGATGCCCTGGGCGCCAGCGACGATCCAGCAGCCGTCCAAGCGGCGCAGGTCCGGGTCCTGGGCTTCACGAAAGGCATCCTGGCAGAAACTGATCCGGGCGGCCTGGGGTGGCCGGGCCTCGCTCGCGGGAAACCGCTCCAGGGCCGGCACGGGCCCGGCCCGGGCCGGGACCCGGACCATGGCCGTGGCCAGGACGCCAGCCAAGGCCAGAGGGGCAAACCGGAGCACCCATCCACGGGATCGATTCCCTCCAGGCATTGCACCCTCCCTTGTGCATACGACCCGCTGTCCAGGAAAGTGCCGATTGTTTATTAATAGTTTCTTCACCTTCGGCCCCTGCACCGGGTTTTCCGCGAGGATCCCAGAAGATTGGCACCCGCACCCCCCTGCCGGGGAATTGCGTTGCAGCCCTGAAATTGGATGTGTAATATCTGATACATCACCACTGAAAAAAATTTGCAACCCCAGTCACCCCGGGCGGCGGCCGGAACGTTGCTTCCGGCCGTCTGCCCTTTGCCATCCACCCACTTCCCTAGGAGGCCCTGTGAAGGCTCTCAAATCCGCGGCCCTGCTCCCCGCTCTGGCCCTGCTGCTGTCCAGCGGCTCGTCCCTGGCGGCGGCGCCCAAATTCCACATCGGGGTATGCACCGAAACCGTCACCCAGGCCGAAGACGACCTTCGGGGCGCCGAGCAGCTCATCAAGGAGTACGGCTCCGTGGCCAACGGAGGCATGGTCCGGCACATCACCTACCCGGACGACTTCATGTCCCAGCAGGAGACCGTCATCTCCAACCTGGTCTCCCTGGCCGACGACCCCCTCATGAAGGTGGTGGTCACCTGCAACGCCCTGCCGG